>Ga0182017_10004842_pt1 | contig 9992 bp, 8 predicted proteins | sample 712E3DmetaG_FD_120492 | JGI IMG/M metagenome (GOLD analysis project Ga0182017, IMG submission 120492) | Permafrost microbial communities from Stordalen Mire, Sweden - 712E3D metaG | ecosystem: Environmental > Terrestrial > Soil > Wetlands > Permafrost | place: Sweden: Stordalen | collected... | reverse complement strand
CTGCAGCTTATTTACCCGCCTTTGGCGGGGCGCCAATCTGTTAGGGTACCGGCAGATAAATATTATTGAGCGATAGATCGTAATAAAGCTTTTGGTCTAGCGCCGAGAGTTAAAAGAGATCGTATGAGCAAATCAACCGAAACAGTTGGGTCTCCAGCTTCCATTTTGGCTACACGAGACTGGCTTGATTTAAGCATACGTGCTACTTCTGTTTGTGTAAGTTTCTTTTCAATACGGCGTTTTTGAAAGTTCTTTGCCAATTGAAGTTTGAGTTCGATGTATGCAGATTCTTCAGAGGAAAGGTTTAAAAAATCATTGGCAGTGCCGACTTTCCATCCTGCAGATTCGAGACGTTTTCGTTTTACTTTATCCATTTGTGGTATCCTTACAATTTGTCATACAAGCGTAATCGATGCTTGCAGGTATCAATAATTTGTTTTAATGTCTGTTGTGATTTCTTTTGAAATATTTCTAAAATAATTATGGCATCGGAATCAATCCGATAAATGATTCGCCACATTTTGTTTTCGTCGTTAATTCGAAGTTCATGACATCTTGTTCCAATTGTCGGCATCGGCCTTGAAAATGGGAGACTCAGCTTTTCTCCCGCTTGTAACCGTCTCAATAAAAAGCCAGCTTCAAGGCGAGCATTTTTTGAGAACGGTGGAGTTTTTACTTCACGGTGTAATCAAACAAGAGGTTTGTCATCGTCATTCATACGTTTTCAATATATGTCATATCTGACATAATGTCAATAGGCTGGCGCCCTAACCATTTTAAAAAGAGCTCGCCTTAGGCGAGAGCGCCACATGGTGGCAACGCCGATCTCATTGTAGGAATACCCGCCTATATTTTATCCAATATCGAATTCGTTAGAACGCACGAAATGCTTATTGCCTAATTAAACGAGTTAACAGTCATTCCCCCCCCTAAAACTCTCTCGACACAAATGTCGCAAAAATGTCGTAATAAAGACGCAACATATAAAACTACCAGTTCGTATCTTTATTCTAAATATGAAAGGACGACATCTATGAAAAATGATTTATTAGGCAAACGGGTAAAAGAATTAAGAGGAAAGAACGGTTTTTCGCAGGAATTCCTGGCAGAGGAATGCAAGGTGAGTTTACGGACAATACAGAGGGTCGAAAATGGTGTCACCATTCCTCACGGTTATACACTCTCCAGATTGGCAAAGGCATTGCATGTTGGTCCTGATGAATTATTGGATTGGTCAAAGCAGGAAGACAAAGGACAGTTGAACCTTTTGAATCTATCAGCGCTCACACTTCTAATAAATCCCTTTCTTGGAACGATTATTCCATTAGCTCTTTGGATTACCAAGAGGGATAAAATTGAACATGTGGATGAAACCGGTAAAAAACTGCTCAACTTCCAAATAACGATGTTAATCATGATTTCATTAGTAATCATTCTCTTTGTAATCACAATTCTCGTTTTCAGACCAGACGAAGTTATCATTGGGTCTGCAAGGAGTTGGGCAGAACACGGTGGTCACACGAGTTTATTTACTGCGGTTGCTACACTCACATTTCTCGGATGTCTTGGATTGTATTATGTGTATAGTATTATTATGATTGTAAAAAATTCAATTCGGATTCAGAAAGAATTACCTGTCATTTACAAACCGACAATAAATTTTATAAAATAAGGAAGGATAACATGAATAAGATATTGTTATTTATACTGGCTCTTGTGATCTATACACAATATTGTTTTGGGCAGCAGCAAAGCAATTACTCCGCGCAGCAAGTGAAAGAAGATTTCAAATACTTATATAAAACTCTCGAAGCTTCTCATTATGATCTTTACGCAAATACTAAAAAAGAAGTGTTCGATAAGGAATATAAAAGAATCACGGAATCGATTGCAGATTCACTCACACCGCTTCAAATAGACAGACTGTTTCTACAGTTTGTTGCCCTCTCAAAAGAGGGTCATTGCTCTATCGACTTACCTTTTAGCAGCTATGGCCATTACCTTCAAAATGGAGGAACATTATTTCCACTCAACGTTTTTTTCAAGAACAGCCGGGTTTTTGTCCTTGATAACTTTTCACCCGATTCTTCAATTATAGCCGGTGATGAAATTGTATCCTTAAACGGGGAACCAATAAATGATTTTATGAAGAATATATTCAAGTACCTCCCTGGTGAAAACGATTATTTTAAACACAACACAATTGAAGCAATCTCATTCCCCCGTGTTTTATGGATAGTAAACGATGAAAACAAAAATTATGAAGTAGGAATTAAAAAACAAGATGGAAAGCAAATACATATCAATCTATCATCGATTCCAGGTTACACGTTTGAAGGAAGGATGGCTAAAAGAAAACCTTTACCTTTCTCAAATCAGTTAAGAGATTTTCATTATATAGATGATATTGCCTATTTATGCCCGGGGCAATTTTATAAAGGACCAAAATTTGGCGGCGGCTCAATAAAAATAAATAGTGACGTGCTCGACAATACAGAATTCGTTCATTTCCTAGATTCATGTTTTACCATAATTCACAATAAACACACATATAACCTGATCATTGACTTACGGGGAAATCCAGGTGGAGCTAGTACCTTTAGCAATCCTATGGTTGCCTTTTTTGCCACTAAACCGTTTATTGGCGCCTCAAAATTCTATATGAGAACCAGCGAGATTAGTAAAAATTTTTGGAAAGGTGTCAGTGATACTTCCGAACTTTCCGTGGTTAAAAAAGAAATACTGTCAAAGGAAAATGGCGTCCGGTTTGAAATCGAGGTATCTAAATACGAATATCAACCTCGTACTGATTCTTTAAAATTCAAAGGTAATGTTTATGTTTTGATAAATCGTTTTAGCGGTTCCCAGGCAATTGAAGTGCCCGCAATGATACAGCATTATGGATTTGGGAAATTAATAGGCGAACAAACTGCACCATTAACCGATGCCAATGCAAGACAATTCAAACTGCCCAACACACAATTAACAGTTATGTTCCCGGAAGCATTTTATGGCGATTCTTCAATGGCAAATGGAGTTATCCCTGACTATTTAATAAACGATGATGTATTAACTGAAAAAGATGAGATATTAGATTACACTTTGAAGTTGATCGGAGATGGTAAAGACAAGGACAGACGTTGAAGATTAAAAACAACAACCGGCAGCTAACACGCCGCACCTTGTTAAATACAATGGGATGATTTCTCAGCGTCATAAGTAACTTACTAAAAAAGTGGTTATTCTTTATATTTCTTTGCGTTCATTAAATATTCTGACGCGTTCGTTCTAACCAGGCGCTCTCCGAAGGAGTCCCTTCGGGACAAGTTGTTATGTAAAAAGTTGTCAATTCGGTTTTCAGCATGAGCTCATTTCGTCATCAGCATGTTGAAAGTAATCAACGCCGCAGCTTAGTGCGGCATAGCCGCCATTTAAGCGGCTGCCTTTTTCGTAAGGAGAAAATAAATACTTATGCCCAAATTAATCCATGCACCAAAGATCATCGAAGCTGCAGGCCTTATGCCCGAACGAATCGAAGAGTACGTAGGACGTATTAATACTGGAAATGAACAAGTGAGCGTTGCCAGAATTATCTCGCCCATGGGCTGGCAGGAACCCGGCCAACGTCCGGATTTCCAGGAGATTTCAGTCGTTCTACTTGGCTGCTTGAAAGTGGAACATAATGGCGGTATAATAGAAGTCAGAGCCGGTCAAGCGATAGTTGAATTTCCAGGAGAATGGGTACGTCATAGTTCACCGTATGAAGGAGGAGCAGATTATATTGCTATATGTCTTCCTGCATTCTCGCCAACAAACGTTCGACGCGATCAGTAGTACATGAATATTATGTCTACATCTCATCCCGCGGCTGCCGAAGGGATTCCTTTCTCATCAGCCGCCATCCTTTTAGGTATGGAAAATTATGATTCAAACTGATCTATCGAAGATAAAAGATTATGCTCGGAAGAATGAGAAGCAGAACTGGAAATTTAGGTCTTATTTAAAATTTATAGATCAAACGGATGCTGAAATAGACTCTTTAGTCGTTGAGATAAGCTCTGCAATAACCGGCCGGATTAATTGTAAGACATGTGCAAATTGCTGCAAAGAGAAATCGCCGATTGTTCTAAAGAAAGAAATGTTATTGATTTCATCCAGGCTGGAAATTTCAAAAGAAGAGTTCATAAATAAGTATTTGGAGAATTCCGAAGAGAGCGATGAATTAAGAATAAGCAAAAGACCTTGTCCATTTTTAAAAAACAACGAATGTGAAATATATGATATTAGACCGGAGGATTGCAGATCGTATCCGCATCTTCATAAAAAGGGATTCAGGACAAGGTTAATCGGCGTAATAGAGAACTATCCTGTTTGTCCGATCGTATTTAATACATATAATCAATTAAAAGAAAAATGCAATTTTCTCGCCTGACTAAAAACTCCCGTCAAAAGGTGAATCACAGCGGGCAAGTTTCTAAGTCCGTTGCTGCTGATCCGGCGTCATTTTTCTCAAATGACTGCGAAGCTGTCCAATTTGAATCAAGCTGCTCACCCGACATCTTTGCGGCGGGGACCCCCGCTTGATAACAACATTTTTTATGCCCGCTTGCGTGACTGAGTGGCAGGTTTCCATCTGTCGGCGGCTGAATAGTATTGCGAATAAATGATGCAGGACATTCTCGATGCTCTTGAAGGCGGATTAATTTTGTGAGTGTCCATTCGTTAATGAAATGATAAATTTAAAAATGCCGCTTGACAACTCCTTACTGATCGTGTATATTATACCGGTGTTGAGACAATCGTTGTTCTTTTAAAACATATAATCTGGGGTGCTGCGATTCTGTATTGAAGGATCGAGCTGAGATTACACCCTTTTAACCTGATCTGGATAATGCCAGCGTAGGGAATGAGAAAAGAATCTATCTTTTTCTTAAAGCCGCTTTCCATGATCGTATGGGAAACGGCTTTTTGCTTTTTATGAGAGGATCAATTATGAGGCTGTTTATTAATTTAACTTTCGCTGTTTTGGCGCTTGTTTTGGGCGCATCGGCGCAGGAAAAAATCGACCGAGATACGGTCTATACTATGTCTCCCGTTACAACCACGGCCATTTATGCTATGCCGCGAATCTCTCCGGTCACATTTTCGAATGTCAGTCGTACGGACATTCAAACGCAATATTCCACACAGGACGTGCCGGCTTTGCTTTCAGAATTGCCGTCGGTAACGTTCTATTCGGAAAACGGCAATGCCGCTGGAGGGTACAGCTATATGACCATACGCGGCTTTGACCAGCGCCGGTTATCGGTGATGGTAAACGGCGTTCCGCAGAATGATCCTGAAGATCAAAATGTCTACTGGATCGATTTTCCCGATCTGCTCGGCAGTACTGCAGCTTTGCAAGTCCAGCGCGGTGCAGGCAGCGCATTTTACGGCCCGCCTGCAATCGGGGGTTCGGTCAATCTGATTGCAATTCCGTTTCAGTCGAAGCCGGGTGTTACAATTGAAAGCTCGACCGGATTTCAGGAATACGGTTCATCAAACACCGTTGCGCTGTCGACGGAAAAATATTCCACTACATTCAATTCCGGTCTGGTGGATAACCGGTATATGTTTTACGGCCGGCTCGGCAATCTCTCAACCGACGGATACCGGGATAAATCCTGGGATGACATTAATTCTTATTTTTTCGGCGTTGAACGAATCGATCAAACCATGGTAACGCGCATTCATCTCTACGGCGGTCCGTTTACCGATGGATTGGTCTATAACGGTTTGCCGAAATTTTACAACAGTAATTTGAACCTCCGAAGAACAAATATCAGTTATTATGAACTGAATACGGCGCAAGACAGTGTAACGACCGCATATCTCCGCCGTCCCCAGGAGGCCGAGCAATTTTCACAGCCTCATTTTGAACTGCTTAACGACTGGAAGTTGACTCCAACGATAAAGCTCAACAACACTTTTTTCTACATCCAGGGCGACGGATATTATGATTATGCGGATCAATGGGCCGATACATCAACTCTCAGACTCGGCAGTGCATACGGAATTCCCGCGACCGGGAATCCGGCCAATGTCCTTATTCGCGCTTATGTAGGGAATAAACAATGGGGCTGGCTGCCGCGGTTGGAAATTGATCAGGAGAACGGAAGTTTGACTGTGGGAGCTGAAATTCGCATACACCGGTCCGTGCATTGGGGAAAAATAAGTTATGCAGAACAATTGCCTGCCGATATGGATCCGGAATATCGTTTTTATCAATACAACGGGGGCAAGGACATTGTTTCATTGTATGGACACGATCTTTTAAAATTGGACGATAAAACCACGCTCATGGCCGACATCCAATTTGCATATTCGCGTTACCTCCTTTACGATGAAAAATTTCTCGACAATTCATTTTCTGTTCCATATTTCTTTGTCAATCCGAGATTCGGCTTCAATTATAATGCCGACGATCGAGTGAATGTCTATGCTGATCTTGCCTACACTTCGCGTGAGCCGCGTCTGGGAGATTTGTATCCGGCCGATGAGGCTTATTACGGCTCCACTCCGAATTTTGCGGCTGATACTGTCAACGGTGTTGTCAGGTATAATTTCAGCAAACCTCTTGTGAAGCCCGAGCATCTTTTGGATTTTGAACTCGGTTGTGTTTTTCAGGACGGCCATAATCAAGCTTCCGTCAATTTCTACTGGATGGAATTTAACGACGAGCTTGTGAAAACCGGTCAGCTCGATGTTTTTGGCAATCCGGTTCTAATCAATGCCGATCGATCGAGGCATGTCGGCGTTGAAGTGCAGGGACAAACCGATATAGCATATGGATTTTCCGTCAACGCAAATGCCGCGATTTCATACAACCGGATCATCCATTGTTCCGTTATCGACAGCACGAGCAATGGTATAACATACCGGCATGCATTGGATGGCAATCCGACTGCAGGCGCTCCCGATTATACGGCGAATTTGCATCTGAGCTATAGTTCCGGAAATTCCATCGCATCGCTGAATGCAAAATATGTCGGAAGTTTTTATACGGACAACACAAAGAACGATTTACTTAAAAATGATGCTTATATCGTGTGCGATTTATCTCTTCAGCATACTCTCGGGCTTGGCAACGGAATGCGTCTGAAAGTGCGCGCTGAAGTCCGCAACCTTTTTGATAATTTGTACACGATGTACGGCGAAGGCGACCAATTTTTCCCGGCGGCCGAACGTAACTATGTCATCGGATTTTCGCTGCAGATATAAAAAATGTATCGATGATGTTTGACCGGCGTTCTCATTTCCGACGGGAAAGATAGGACCGTAAAGCTTCAGAATGAACCGGCAGGATGCGCCGAGGAAGAATGCGCGCATCTTCTGCATCCGTTGAAAAGAAATGCGGAACTTGATGAACTCCCTGACGTGTTATTCTGCCGGGGAGTTTTCAATACATACATTACAGATTACTTGCAAGGATTCCATGCTTATCAAAGTATTCATGCTGTCGTTCGTTCTTGGAAGCGTATCCGGTCTTATGGCTCAGGATTCGGTTCAGTATCATGCCAATCCGGTAATCGTCACGGCAACGCGCATAGCAACCGATGAACAAAAGCTCAACAGATCCGTCGATGTTGCGGATGAATCGCTGCTGGGCGACCTTGCACTGCCGTCGGTCGGGGATGTCCTGCAGCGCTTTGCAAATATCAGCGTGGAATCAAGGGGAGCGTTCGGCATGCAAACGGATTTCAGCATCCGGGGAACGCTTTTTTCGCAAAATACGATACTTGTAAACGGACTGAGCCTCAACGACCCGCAAACGGCGCATTATAATTTCAATCTGCCGTTGTCTGCATCAATGATCGACCGGATTGAAATTCTTCGAGGACCCGGATCGTCGCAATACGGTGCGAACGCATTCGGCGGCGTTGTGAATGTGATAACAAAAATTCCGGAAGAGTCAACGGCATCCGTTCAGGTTATGGGTGGTGAAAACGGACTGGTCGGCGGGGAAGTGACGGCACAGTATGCGGATGCATCCGTGCATTCGATAAATTCCGTTTCTTTCAAGAAATCCGACGGATATCATCTTGATACGGACTTTTTATCTCAGGCGATTACGACATCAAACCGGATCGATGCCGCTGCCGGGCAGATATCCCTGACCGGGGGCTATGAAAAAAAAGACTACGGCGCCTTTGATTTCTATACGCCGGGGAAAAATCTCCAATCTCGTGAAGCGCTTCAGACAGGATTTGCCGACGCCTCTTTTTCTATGCAAAGTTCTCTCTTTACGCTCACGCCGAGTGTACAGTATCGCAGAAATACCGATCAATTTATTCTTACCATAACCTCGCCCGCGTATTATACGAACAATTCTGCTACCGATGTTTTTCAATGCGAAGTGATTGCTCAAATGAAAATGTCCGACAATGTGACGGTGACCGGCGGAACCTCGATTCTCTGGGACGATATTATCAGCACGTATGAAGGAGATCACACACGAAACAACGGCTCGCTCTTTGCCTCGGCCGCTGCGGCATTTCAGCAATGGACATTCGATGGATCCCTGCGATTCGACGCAAACTCGGATTATGGCGATGTTGTCTGCCCATCGCTCAGTGCAGGATACGAACTGGGAACGAGGGGAAAAATATACGCGGCGGTAAGCAGAGCGTTCCGCGAACCTTCATATACGGAATTGTATATTAACGACGGTTTTAATGCCGGCAATCCCGGATTACGGCCGGAACTCGGCTGGTCCTATGAGGCTGGGGGATCGTACCGCTTGTTTCCATCCATTCGTTTGACATCAGCAATTTTTCAAAACGACCAGAAAAATTTAATAGATTACGTCATGTATCAAGCGAACGATCCTCAATATCATGCCGTCAATTTCGAAAGTGCAGTTCTGCGCGGAGCCGAACTGTCTCTACGATGGGATCGTATGGAAGGAACGTCCAATGAACCTGCGCTTCGCTCCTTTTTGTTTACATACGGCTACCTCGATTCGCAAATCAAGCACGATTCGGTGTACGCGGCAAAATACAGCAACAATTATCCTCGCCATCAGGTATCGTGTACGATTGTCGGTACTCTGCCGCTGTCTCTTTCCGGTTCCATCGGCATTGTTTATAAAAGAAAAGCCGCGGGGAATTCGTATACTCTGGCCGATGCATCCCTGACGGAACATGCAGGCGATTTCGGATTGGGTCTCCGCGGAACAAATTTGTTGAATCAATCGTACGAAGAAAATCCGGGTGTCCCAATGCCGGGCCGATGGATATGGCTGGTTTTGGATTACAAACTATTCTGAGAAGCATATGAAAAAAGCAGTTATACTTGCAAACGGAAAACCGCCGTCCGGACGAGTTTTAAACTTCCATGTCGATTCGTCCGATCTTTTTATTTGTGCCGACGGCGGTGCAAATGCGGCCGCCGCATTGAATGTAATGCCGCAGGTCATAATCGGCGACCTGGATTCCGTCCGTGAAGCAACATTGAAAAAATTCAGCAAAAGCAAAGTGATCAGGATCCGGGAACAGGAGAGCACTGATTTGGAAAAAGCCCTTGCCTTTGCCGTTGCACAAGGATGCGGAAGTATCGTTCTCCTCGGAGCTACAGGCGGAAGAATCGATCATGAAATCGGCAACCTGAGCGCATTGTTTAAATATTCACGAAAAACAAAAATTATCTGTATCGACAAGCACGGGACGCTGATGCCTGTTGCGGGCAATATCAGTATTGAGCTGCCCGCTGGAACGACCGTATCGCTTTTACCGCTGACATCGTGCGAGGGGATAACGACGACAGGTTTACGGTGGAATTTGAAGAATGAAACACTTAAATTCGGTTTGCGGGAAGGCACGAGCAATGTTGTGGAAAAGAACCCGGTCACGGTTCGTCACCGCAAAGGAGCGTTGGTGCTCTTTGTGGCTGGTAAGCAGTAAATGATCCATAAATTGTGAATTGGCAATATTCTATATTCTTCGTTTTTAATT
>Ga0182017_10004839_pt1 | contig 9999 bp, 13 predicted proteins | sample 712E3DmetaG_FD_120492 | JGI IMG/M metagenome (GOLD analysis project Ga0182017, IMG submission 120492) | Permafrost microbial communities from Stordalen Mire, Sweden - 712E3D metaG | ecosystem: Environmental > Terrestrial > Soil > Wetlands > Permafrost | place: Sweden: Stordalen | collected... | reverse complement strand
GATTACGATATTCTCTACAATACCGCCATAGGCATCGCCGCCAAGCTGACCCAGTACCCCATGTACATGCCATCCGTCAATAGAACGGAGCTGAATGAGACGGGAAAGATTGAGAAGACGATCTGGATCTCAAAGGATACCTACCTGCCTGTGAAGTACCAGAGCCAGACGACATTCAGAATGACGCCAGCGGTCATAGGCGGCCTGAATTCCAGCACCGGCCAGATGGAGATGTTCAAGCAATCCATGAAGCTGCCTCCTGTCTCGGTCAGCATAGAGACGAGCGATCTGTATTATGACTTCAACAAGCCGGTGAACGTAATCCCACCGGCAGGGGCTCTTACAGCTCAGGTCGTACGTCCAACCCAGACCCAACCGCAAGTCGCCCAGCAAGCTTAAGCGTCTGCAATACTCATGCTAGATCGAGCTCCATTGCAGCGGCTTTTCCTCCGGGAGAAGCCTGCGCTTGCCCTTTTGGCTGTAGGAGAGATGGAATCGGAGTCTGCGTATGCAGCGATGATTGCCAAGCACATAGACTCCACTTTTCCCCATACCTCCAGCATCCTATCCGAGCTGGAGGCGCAGGGGCTGGTCAAGTCCCGGCCGGAAGGCAGGATCAGGTATCTGGAACTGACTGACCGGGGCCGACGAATTGCCAGGGCCCTGCAAGAGCTTTCGGACCTGCTACAAAAGTCGGATGCGATGATGCAGAGGCTGGAGAGGCTCCAAAAAACTGCATCGCTAACAGAAGCCCCTGGCCCAGAAGCGGCGTTCCGCCTCGGACCAATGCGGCGGGATCTGGCAAAGCTCAAGGGTCTAGGGGATGCCTCGCTACGAAAGGCTGCAGAAGAACTTGATGATAAGATTGCAGCTATTGTGCGGGGATGACCAATCTCTCGCAATTATATCTCTTTTTTGCGGCAACGAGGCCAACTCTCTGGATTAAAGCATATGTGCGGGCGGCGATTGAGTCGCTACCAGGATCGTCTCCATGCGTAAGGATTACTACTAACGGCGGTGCCAGGCAGGCCCCCGCCTATTCACTCACAGGAGCGCATGCATGCGGGAGAGAGGTGCGGTCGATGGCCCGGTGGCTCTGCAGGAGCACGTGTAAGCACATGCAAGAGGCACACAGATGATGTTGGTCACTACCAGCAGCAAGTAAATGTTCATGGATAGTCTAAACATTTCATCTTAGAGATGACGAGTGGTCACTTATGATCAAGTCCGGACAAAATCAAATAAGAGAACTCTGCACCGAGCAGTCCTTCCAGAGAGGATTGAGATACTTCGAAGAAGGCCGCGTGAAGATCGAGGAAGCATCATCGTCACATATAATAGCGACTGTGATGGGAACGGATAACTACCGGGTAGAGATAGATCTGGATGATTTCTCTGCGGTCTGCAATTGTCCATATGACCTGGAAGGTTACTGCAAGCACATTGTGGCCGCTTTTTTGGCTATCGACAATGAGCAGGCAAAGGTCGGTAGGATAATGGATGAAAGCATCGAGGAGCTGGGGAAGGTGCATGCTCTGCTGGAAAGAACAGAGCCGGATGTGCTCAATGATTTCTTTGCTCGGGAATTGGAGATAAACCCAGAACTGAGGTCTCGCTTTATGGCCCGATTCTCAACGATCGGAGAAGGAAAGAGTCTTTCCAGCTATAAGGATGAGATTGACTCAATCTTCGATGAAGCTGAAGATGAGCACGGCCTGATCTTTTACGGCAGTGATTTGGATTTTGCTCCATTTGAGGGTCTTGCTGAGATCTACATCCAGAAAGAAGATTTCCTGGAGGCGGCCAAGATCTATCAAGCTCTGGCAGAGAAGATTGCTGAGAAGATGGATCAGGTGGACGACTCGGACGGCTACTATGGCGGCGAATTCTCACATTTCTTGGAGGCGTTCGTGGAATGCATAATGCAGGCCGAGCTGGAGAAAGACACCAGGAGGAAATATATCGACTATCTCTTCAACCGGTTTCTTCTAAGAGACCCGGACTACTTCCAGGATGATTACTTCGACGCTCTGAAAGAGCTATGCACCTCGGAAGAGGATTTGGAGTACTGGAAAGCGCTGCTTGGGCCCCAACTTCCCGGGATGCTTCCTGATAAGAAAAAGGACGGGAGCCGCTATTATCAGGCTAAAGAACTGATCTCTATGCAGCTTTATCTATTCTCCAGACTCAAAGATACAGCCGGTTTCTATGCCTTGATGGATGAGCATTACTCCTCCAGCCAAGATTTATGTCTTCAGTATGCCCAACAGCTCCTCTTGGATGGAGATCGTACGAAAGCGATAAGAATAGCTGAAGAGGGGATAGCCCTTTTCCCCGATCATTCCTCAAGATATCTGAGAGAGTTCCTTAGCGAAAACTACAGAGAGACAAATAAGGAGAAGTACAAAGAGCAATTGCTATCACTTTTTCTTCTAAGTGTGGAATGGAAGTACTACGAGCGATTGAAAGCCGCTGCCCTAAAAGAAGAGTGGAAGGATACGCTCGATAAAATTCTAGCCCATTTCGCTGCAAAAGGATATGGCAGAACAACCCTCATTGAGATCTACCTGAGGGAGCAGATGTTTGATGAGGCCATAGGAGAGGTGATGGCCCAGAAGAGCATCCACAGCTTGAGAGGGTATCATAAGAAGCTGGCAAATATGTATCCGAAAAAATATTTCGTGGCATACAAGGAGCTGATCTATCCCTTTGCCGAATGCCGTATGGGAAGAGAGCACTACCGGGAAGTGGTCTCAATTCTCAAGGATATGAAAGGGATAAAGGGCTTTGAGTACGATGTCCGGGAGATTGTCGAGCGACTGAGAAGAGAGAATAAGAGGAAGCCGGCGTTCATAGATGAGCTGAAGGGGCTGTGAGATTCGGCTCGGTGATAAACTCCAAATACGAAAAGGAATAACAGTTAAAAGGATGTTCAAGCTCATCGCCCATGTCTCTGGAAAGGTCCAGATGGCCGGCTACAGATCCCGGGTAGTGATCATAGCTAAAGCCTTTGACCTCAAAGGATATGTTAGGAACCTACCGGACGGCAGGGTGAAGATCGTAGCGGAGGGCTCCGAGGCCGATTTAGAGAGGTTTCTTGCCGCCATAAGAATTGAGAACACCCTGATTAAGGTTGAGGACATCAAAGCCGAGTTTTCTGATGCCAAAGGAGCTTATGACGACTTTTTCAAGGTGGCAGGGGAGAGGGAGGCAGATGCCCGGCTGGACCTGGCCGCAGAGCATCTCAAAGAGCTGATATCGGTCGTAAGAGATGGATTCAAGGATAATGGTTCCAGGCTAGACGGCATAGGCACCTCCTTAAAGGAGATCTCAGGAAAGCAGGATCTATTGATCGATAAGATCGATGAGACCCGAGAGGAGATAGTCTTTGTCCGAGAAGAGATAGTCTCTGAAGTCCAGGGCCTGCGCTCGGATCTGAAGGGCCGCACAGATGAGAGGCTGCAGAGGATCGAGAGCGATGTGACGGAGATCAAGGCCAGGATTAGGCCATAACCCGTGGTCGCAATCAATAGACTTATCAGGACTGTATTGAGGTCCTGCTTTTAGCTTCACCATAAATCGTGCCATTGAGCATATTCATGTATCTTGATGCCTAACTACCAAGGAGTCTCATTATATGATAGCCCGTAGCCCCGGATTGAGCCTAGACTCTTGATCTGCCTTTAATCTCCTGCAGATACATTTGATAGGAATAGATAATAGGATAGACCGCAGCCAGTGTCACTGGTATCAGAATAAAAAAGATTGCATATTTGGGGAAGACGGAGCCCATTGCCGCCAGAACTCCGGCCCCCTTAAAGAGTCTGCCTGCAAGCTTGTTTGTCTTGTCCCATACAACCTCGCTGCTTAATGTCCAGGGAGTTCTGACCCCTATGAACCAGTTTTGTTTTGCATTCTCCATCATGACTCCGGAGTAGTAGAAGATCATTCCCAGTGCCGGCGCCAGGAGCTGGATGATATTGAACCTGTAGCCCAGGTTCCAAAGCATTGACAGCATGTAAATGTAGAATAGTAATACGAAGAGCAGCAATACGAACACATCAAAATGCCCTCTGAACTTCTCGATATTTGCTTTGAGGGGATCGATCTTTGGAATTGTCATGAATGCCAGAAAGAGAATGGCCATCATTACCGGCAACAGGAATAGGCCCGATAACTTGGGCATATAGCCGTCTACGCTGCCGTTTGCGTCCCAGTGAGATGCCATCTTCTCAGGTATGTAGGTGTAAAGATTTGCCCCCACGAGGAAAGAGACAAGTATCAGGCCAATTATCAGAATCTGAATATTCCTGGTCTTCATAATAGTCATCGTCGCGTTTCCGGATTAAGATAACCTTAGATTAGGCGCCTCCGATACAAATATCTTTGCGGCATATCTATCTTGCCATAAATTCATCGATTCGTTTTTATTGGCCGAAACGAACGGTGGATACGAGGGTCAGAAGTGCCTGCCAGGGCGGAAGGCAGGCTGGCCAAATTGGAGAATTTATGAAGCCTAAAGTCAGCATCACAGATCGCTTGATCGGTTCGATTCATCTCGACGACCAGAAGCTGATTGATGAGATCATCGAATCGGAAATCTGGGATTATGATGAAGACTTGGAATTCATGGCCGACAGGCCATCAGATTCTGAAAAATCGGACCACGATGAAGCGACCACCCGAGGCGATGAAAAGCACACGGATCCGTCTGGAGAATCCTTGAGTCCGATCAATGCAGTTCGTCAGTGGCAGAGCCAAAATCCAGGGAAGGGCGACTATAGCAAAGAGCGCTCTCCAGTGTGCGATCTCGGAATTGATGAGATACTCCAGGGAATCGAGAGAATGAAGAAAGAGAAAGCGAAAGTCGACAAAGGATGACGGATGAGATGGAAGGTGATGCGGCACCAGCAAAGAGGCAATCCAAAACCCGTCAGTTCTGCGGCTTTATGGGCGAGACCAATTACAGCGAGGCGTTAATACAAGAGCTTTGCTGCGATTTCGAGGAGGGTGGTTACTATCACGACCATACTCCACTGCCACTCGAAGAGCGAATAGCGGTCGATGATCCCAAGATCGACGACGCTAGGCCCGTCCGCCGTCATCCTGGGAGCCCTAGCCCAGAAAATGGAGATCAATGATACTCTCCTCCGGGAGTACGGGATGAAGTCAAGAGAATGTGCGGGCGACGATCGGGTATGCAGCCCTGGATCGTTTCAAGAAGCTATTTAATCCCGGCAAGCCCATGGTGTTCCATGTCCGGGCAATCAGCTCCAAGATCAACGGGGGAGCAAGAGATATCAGTAAATAAATTGGATGGACTGACCCCTGAAGAGAGACTGCGCCTTGAAGAAAGCATGCGACGTAATGAAAAGCTTATGAAGCGTTTAGCTGAAATGTGAGCGTTCAGAGTCTGTCTGTGTTTTTGAGAAGCCACATTTTGATATCATCGACCTGGCATTGGTAGCTGGCGATTCTCAGCAGCATTCGGATTATTGTCTCTTCACTTGCCGTGATGGCGCGCCCTTCGCTGCTGAGAATCAATTCTGCTATTTGAAACGCGGACCTCTTGTTTCCATCCAGGAAGGGGTGGCAATTGGCTACGAGATGCAGAGCGAGAGCCGCTTTGCGGAAAAGATCGGGCTCGGCATTGATCTGATCGACCAGGTAATCGACCGTACCCTGGCAAAGAACGCCGTCTATTCCACCGAAACTGCTGATTACCAGCTTATGGATATCAAGGATTTTCTCGGAAGTGAGGATCATGATTGCCGTCATTGTATGAGTTGGGATCATTACTACTAACTTGCGGTGCCCAGGCGGGCCCCCGCGGGAGCGCGCGCACGTGGGCGAGCGTGCAGGGAGTGCGGGCGCGTGCCGGGGGCGGCGTGGCAGTCATCGGCAGAAATCAGGGGGATTGGCAGGAGCGCGGCGCGGTCGTGCCCTTGATTGAGGAGGGAATCGCCGTCAGTCCGAAGACGGCCTGAGGGCCAGGCTCCGCCGACGGGGCTCGGGCGCAGGATCTGGAGAGCTCCTGCAAAGAGGCAAGAGGATGTGAGTAGATGCCGGGACGGTCGAGCCGCACGGCAGCGATCGGGTATAAGGAACGGAAACCACGGTATCTGAATTTTCGAAGAAAAGGTTTAATGTCCAGGAAGTCTTTATCTAGTAGCGGTATTGGCCACATCAAAAGGGCATTAGAGCTCGAAAAACTTGGTTTTAAAACCATGGACTCTGCGCACATTTCATATGCAGAAAGAGCAGCAGACATTATGTTTACGGTCGATGATGATGTGCTGAGAGTAGCGAGAATAAAACGAAATCAGATCTCTGTCGAAATAGAGAATCCTTTGAGGTGGTTGATAAATGTCTTCCAAGACTGATGTTAGAAGCACAGAGGAGATAAGAAGGATCGGGATAGAAGCTCTGGCCGAAGCCCTCGGACCTTTGGATGCAGTTCGCTTCCTGCAAAGCTTCGACCTGGGGAGAGGCGACTATACCAAGGAACGCTCTCATGTGCTTGGTTTAACATTGGATGAAATCTTCATGGGTATCGAAAAACGAAAAAATATTAGTATAGAATAGAGTCGATTATTAAGTAAAAGATGCATCTTTGTGTTAAAGATGCGTCGGATTTGCCTCGGTTACATCGGTTCAGATTCCTGTTCTGGGCCATGAATGCCTGGCACTCGTGTCGCTTGCCATTCGGACCCCGCCCACCCGCGGGAGCGCGCGCACGGGGGCGAGCGTTCAGGAGGGCGGGCGCGTGGCTTGAGGATGGCGGAACAGTCATCGGATCGAAGCAAGGGGATTGGAAGAGGGCAGCGCGGTCGGGCCCTCGCAACGGAGATCGCCGTCGGTCCGAAGACGGCCTACTGCCTGGCTGATCTGTCTTGAATCTCATAATTGGGAAATCTTTTTTTAGAGGCAGAGACATGTTGGTTAATGCTTTGGTGAGATAGATGGAGGTTCTTGTTAAGAAAGGTGGGATAATTGAGCTTCCGAGTTCAATATTATCTGAGATTGACCTTTGTGAAGGCAAACGAGTAGCTCTGAGCGTGAAAGGCGGAGAATTGCTCGTCAAGCCGATCAAGAGCCTTACTGATCAACTTATTGGCTCAATCAAATTAGATGACCAAAAACTTATAGAAGAGATAATCGAATCCGAGGATTAGCTGTGATTAGCTCTCTGGATTCGCTTGCGCCCCAATCCAAGATATTTATAGATACAAACATATTTTTGTATGGTGCACTGGACTATACAAAATACCGAGCTACATGTCGTGCGTTCCTGCAAAATATTGAATCCGGCACCTATTTGCAGCCACTTCCGCCCTGGTTTTAAATGAGATCGTTCACAAGCTCATTCTAGCCGAGACCACAAAGACATATCATCTGCGAAGTGAGAGCGAAGCCAAGAAGCTAATAGAAGATAAGCCGGAAACGATCTCAAGCCTTGCGAGGGTCTGGAAGACCTACGCTGTAATTAGAGCATATCCTTTGGTCATCCACAGCATCGACAAGGCTACAATGGATATGGCAACAGATCTCTCAAGCAGGTATGGGCTCTTCATATCAGATGCATCTCACCTGGCAGTCATGAAAATGAATGGCATTTCCAATATCGCTACTAATGACAACGATTTTCAGCTAGCAGAAGACATTAGCATATACAAACCATAAGTGAGCAGCAGAACGAGAAATATCATAGCCCGTTTCTCTTTTCGACTCTTGTGCCATCCCTATCCCCAGCAGTTTCCCCAAATAATGGCATCTGCCAGTCTCCGTCCCCCGCTTGCGGGTGGGCGGGCGCGTGGCTGAGGGATGGCGCTAGTATCTGGAAGTGAAGTAAGAAGATTATGTATAATCTGGCTCACAGCTTTCTGCAATTTCTGAGATGAACTCCGGTTTCATGTAACGCATTCTATTTCCGATCTGTTCGACTTCCTTCTTCAATTCCAGGTAAGAAATGAATCGACAGATTTTAGGGAGGGGCGGCTTTAGCCTGGCAAAGGTCGGCCGGTTAATTTCGTAAAATACCTTCTCTCTTCGTTCATCCGGTGCTACTATGAATAAATCGAGCTTGAGATTAGGCTGCATGCTTACCAAGTCCGACATCCTCAACAAGCCGGAATAAATTGTCGTTGTGTGCTCTACCTCAAAAGCCGCAACTATCGCCTCGCCCTGAAGCCAGAGAACATCGATCAATTCTATCGTCTTATTGGTGGCATCGTCGAACTGCCTGGGAAGCTCTTTTCTCAGATTTGGAACATCCTGAAAATTAATTCCATTGTGCTTTCTGTTCCGGTCGTTCCTGGCTACCCAAACATCGAGGCCCAGCTCAGAGCCCACCTTCAGCAAGAGCAGCTGAATTTCTTCGTGAGTCGTCTCTTCGATGGGAGCTTTTTTCAGATCCTCATCATGATCCTCTGGAACAGTTACTATGCCGATCTTTGATTCATACGTCTTCGTTTTGCGGCGATATTTCCTTTCGTCGTATTCCAACTCAACCGGATTCATTAAGGCTCTCTTTATGGCATTGGAAATTATTTCCCCATCATTCAAGTTAAATTCGGTTGGAGAGCCCCGGAAGAATCCCGTCCAGGCATTCCTGGACTTAAGTCCCTTGAATAGTTGAAGTTCATCTTTAAGACTGAGTACAGGAATCGCTGTTATTGCATCCAGTTTTTCCACCAGCTCAACTTCAAATCTAATCGGGAATTGCTCATCTTTCCAGATTCGAGTTGTATCAAAATAGCATTTGGACTTGACTTCTAAGATGCCAACAAACCTTGAAATGCCCGTTAAGTAGCAGAGAAGATAATCTCCGGGAGAAATTCGTTCCGCTGTCTTCTTTCTGCTTTCCCTAAAGCCGCTAACTTTTGCGCCGTGCTCTAGAAATTCCTCCCAGGTTGTTCCTGTAAAGAGATCCAGCCAGTACTTTCTGCTCATTGAAGCTCTCGTGGCAAGCTATCTTGCTGCTTGTCAACCAGATGGATGCGAAACAAGTTAAAATACCTTTAGGCTGAACGCTGAAAAATGCGTTGGGAGAGAAAATCGCTGTCGGTCTGAGACGCCCCGAGGTCCTGCATCGCTTGCGGGTGCCTATGCGCGCGGGAATTGATATGTAGATGGCCCGGGCAAGAGGCTGAAGAAGCCCATGCAGGAGCACGGCGGATGTGCGGGCGGCGATCGGGCATGCAGCGTAATGGTTTGCAAGATGGAAACGCAATTCATTCGTGTAAGGTCTCAGAGTCCTTGCGGAGTTAGGACTGAAAGGCTACAAAGGCAACTCTTCATATCCCAAATCGTCCGCTTTGACGTCAGGATTTACCCAGTTCAATTCGTATCTTCCTTTTGGTCCGGGTATTGCTTTTTGATAAGTACCATCATAGTAAAGCATTTTGAGCACAATCCTAATTAAGATGTCATGAAGGTGAGATCGTATTGTCGCTACGTCTTGAAAATCATGTAGACCTCGTTCAAAATCAAAATAGCTAGAATGCATTACTACCCCACGGTAATGCGAAAGAATTCCATACCATGGTTTTCTATCTTTTCGAGGATTAGTCTGATAAAATGAATCAACTATGATCGTGTCGTACAAATCGAATAGTTCTATCAAATCTACGACGGCCAATCCAAAGTTTCTATCGGTATTGTCTGAATTTTTCACTTTATCCGCTATTCTTATGAGCGCATTCCTTTGTTCCAAATCATCTTCTGGGCAGACCTGAGATTTTATCCTTTCTGCTAGAGTGGTTAATTCTGTTTTAATAGCATTCTTTTGGTAATTGTTCAAGCTATCAGTTAATCTCTGAATATTTAAACCAAATTCCTCACATAAGCAATCAAGTGCTTGAAAAAGATGCGCCATCCGGCACTATCTAGAAATCAAGTGATTTCTCGATTTTTCCAGGCCCATAATGATGAACATTTAACTGAAGCCTGTGAAGTTTGAAGCAATTATCCCTCACATCATAAAATTGATGCGTATAG
>Ga0182017_10004838_pt1 | contig 10000 bp, 10 predicted proteins | sample 712E3DmetaG_FD_120492 | JGI IMG/M metagenome (GOLD analysis project Ga0182017, IMG submission 120492) | Permafrost microbial communities from Stordalen Mire, Sweden - 712E3D metaG | ecosystem: Environmental > Terrestrial > Soil > Wetlands > Permafrost | place: Sweden: Stordalen | collected... | reverse complement strand
GTTTGTTTTTCCTTCAACAAAACTGTTTAAAGATCCGGTTACGGGAAATAAGGGAAGATGGCATCTTGATACTGCAACGATATCGAGAATCGTTAGGAGTGCCGCGTTGAAATCAAAAATTCCGAAGAGAGTAACTCCCCACACTCTTCGTCATACTTTCGCGACGCACTTGCTGGAATCTGGAGTCAACTTGCGTATCATACAGGAGCTGTTGGGCCACAGCACGCCCGAAACCACTATGATATACACTCATGTCATGGAATCAAATTTGAATGTAAGAAGTCCATTAGAAATCTATGGGGTCTAATGTAAGCAGTCACATTATTCTTACGTACAAAAATAACTAAGTGTCTATTTATCAAAGAGTTAACTTTTCTAATTATTTTAGCCAAACGAGAAAAATGAGAGTTTTGAGAAAACGTACGTCTAATTATTTTGTCATTAGAAATAGAAATTGCCGATTGTACAAAAAAAATGCCACTTCATTGTTTTGAACATTTTCAACGAAGTGGCAAATGCTGCTCAAATTCGCCAACCGATATTCGAATTAATTCTGCCGTACTGTCACTTTAGACCGTCTTCAACGACCGTTTTAATGCCAGATGAAACCGGATTGTCGCTTATCCATTGATCGAAGCCGGCCGTTCCCTGAAAATCAATTACCTCCGCTGAGTCGATCAGTTCGTAGATGGTGTCATGGACATCAATGTCGCCGAGTTGCGCCAACTGAAGCGAATGGATGAACTGCGGAGTGCAACGACAATTATACCAGATTGGTGGGTAAGGTCCTTGCCGAAAATATTGGTCGTTCAGTGCTGCATGAGACGGGTGAGTCCGATTGTCGATGATCGAAAGATAACGCCAGACCGGAAAACTCTCTTTGACTTCATCCACCTGTTGTAATTGACCGGCAGTATACGCCGAGAAAAGATTGGTTCGGAAGATTGTGTCGAGCCGGATTGTATTTTCAGGAGTGACGCCATAGTCGACAAAGAATTGTTTAAACGCATCCGCAAATTGTTCGTATGTTAGACCATCGGAGAGCACTTTTTCGAGCTCGCCCTTGACCGCATCGATGAATCGCTGGTTTTCTATGCCGCTGATCCAAAATGCTTTCTCTTGAAAATACTGCAGGGCCAACTCGGGTGTAAGGTTGAATGAAATCTGCACGTTTGGTTTGTCATCGGCGACGATCCACTTAATTCCGTCCGCCCGTACCGAGTATTTGCCGAATTTAAACTTGGCCGAAATTACTTTCTTTTGATCGCTGTAAAATTTGTCTTTTCGGATGACGTAACTTCGCCCCAGGGCATCGGCGGAATGGAGTGCAGTCAGAAGTCGCGCGGCTAATTTGTGGATGAAGTCTTTTGAAACGAGATCGGTTGCAAAGAGCTTCTTTAATTTGTTAGGATCGGTTGTCGTGCCGATAAGATAGTGGACTGCCGAAATTAGTGGAGCATAGACGCCGGCCGATTCTGCAATGTGCGACGTAGCCAGATCGTCAAGAGTCTGCGGATATTCATGATCATCAAAGGTCATTGACTTTTTTTTTTATCCGAAGCGATGACATCTTTAGCCGGAACCTGTGTGCCGAAGAGATTACCCGGTGGAACACTCACCTGAACGGGCATGACGACCTCTTCATTTTCAACTGGAACCGGAAATCCAACATTTGAATAATAAAATGTTTTCGGAAGTGGCTGTTGGAATCTGTTCATCAGATCAAGCTCTAGTTTTCGGTCCATCGGCGGAACGACAAGCGTCTGGAACCGTGGATAAAGCTCTTGTGGACCGAACTTATATATTGTTATTGGCTTGACAACTTGATCGTTGAATGAATCATCGAAAGCCGAGGCATCCGATTCTATAATATCATAAATGGCATCGTCTGCATTACTTTCATTGCCGAGTTTTCCAGCAGTTGAATCAACCGCCGCGCTATGACCGAGAATGGCTTTTGAATTCTGCGTGTCACAATAGTCTGCCAGTTTCTCGAACGAATCGAAGGACGCGGCTTTCGACATTGCTTCTTTGAGTTCGATTTGCGTTGTTACCGGCATTATTCCCGACGCATCCTGTCCGATAGTTTGCAGAGCAATACGGAGATCCTCTTTTTCTTTCTCACTAGCACCTACCTGGTATTTCCCGAGACGTAAAGGCATTCCATACAGCTCAGCGAATTGAATCCACGCCTTGATGTCAAAATTCTTAAAGAGATAATACCATGCGCATGTTCGCAAAAGACCTGCAGCTCCGACATTCCCAGAGACGGCTTTTATGATGGGAACAAACCATTTATTTTGTTCAAGAGGGAATCCATCGATCAGATTTTCATCAGTCAGGCGACGGATAATATTGAGATCTGATTTCATATCTGTCGCAAGTCCGGTCCGGAAATTTCTCTGATCCAACCATTCGAATCTATCGATGTAGGGATTCCCGGCAGGATCGACCTTCCACATTATTTGCTGCGCCGAGAAGCCTTTCCCGACAGCGTCCAGACCGTTGAAACGAACGTTCTGAAAGTCTTTGACGCCCTTAATAACTTTTGCGACGTAGTCAGCGTGTCCTTTGTATGCCCCGATCGTAGAGTCGGCAGCATTGACCTGGAATTGTCGCTTCAAAACGGATCTGCTTCGACGATTGAAGCAGGAAAAAATTTGAGGATCCTTCTGTTGTATCTCACTCATCAGCTCCATCTGCTTCGAAATGTTTCCTTGGTCGGCTTCTTGGAGAATCGCTTGAAGCGACTCCGGAGTCATTCCGTTGGCAGGATATTGTCTCCACCGGTTATAGAGGGAGAGAACATTTATTTCGCCCTGGTCAGGACGCGGACGCAAGATGGTTGCCGCTTTGGCAGCTATTTTTTTAAAAGGGTTCATAATTGGTAGCTCACATTTAAGATGAGTGATTTGCCGAGCGTTCCATATTGCCACCGGACAGCCGGCATCAAATAAACATCATGGTAGAATTTGAATCCGACTCCGATACCGACACCGTAAATGTCGGCAACTGCAACGGGTGCATCAACGAGGCCATACCATTTTAGAATTGAGATACACGCTGACGGAGAAAATTTCAATGAGAGGTCAACCGATCCGCCGATCCCCGCCTTCAGTCCAAAATCGACAACAGGAGGAAGATAGTCTGTCACTGAGATTGAAATACTGTCTTGTTGTTTCGGACTGAACACATCGCCGGTTTTCGTTTCGATGATCGATGTGACGGTTCCTTTTGTATGGTTAGCAATCGTAATAACCCGCGTGACATCATTTTCAGAGATCCCTTTGGGGAGTTTTGAAACCGGCTTTGAACGGTGAGTAAATGGCAATGGATTAGGTCGGTAATCGGTTCTCACGATCGGCAAAAAGGATGAGTCTGCTGGAACGATGGTCCGGCCGGGTTCCTGCCGACCGGACCCGCAATCCTTCAACGTGAGGCAAACGTACGCGATTGTGACGGCAACAATGATATAACTCGCGTATTTGAGATAATCCTTCATTAATAAAACCGTTTTTTCTACTTCGAGCCAAAATATTTTTGAAAAGCGTGTAGAGGCTTAAGAATTTTACGCTCACTAGATTTTGGAATTGCAGCATCGAACGTTGGTTTTTTAATCAGCCTTACAAGTCCTGCTTCTTCGGCGCACTCCTTCAGCCTTTCGTTCTCACTATGATACTGATCCAAAAGCTCTTGAATCTCTTTGTGAAATTTGCGTGTTACCTTTGTGGTCCGGTGGAATTCAACTCCATCAATGGCAGTTTTTCCTCCAGGTATTTTTTTTAGCTCACGCAATACCTTTGCTTTTAGATCTTCCATGATTTGTTCATGCACCTTCCTCTGCTTGAGGTGCTGTGCATAGAGTTTTAACGCATTCATTGCGACAATTCCTTCCTTTGTTTTTTATTCGATCGATTTCTTTTAGAGCTGATCGGCAATGCGTCTTTCAGGTAGGTTGGCGCGCGTTGTCTCAGCAGCGGCAACGGATAATTGCTAACGAGGATCTCTTTCCGTCGTTCCGCGCTGTTGTTCTTTGCCAGGGTAACACGGACGGTGATTCTCCGGAGATGGAATCCTTTAAAGATTTTCACGACAAAAGGAATATCGTTGCACGACAATAAGAACTTCCCCTTGATCTTGCCAAGCAGCTCGCGCATCGATGCCCACTCTTCCAGGCTCAGCAAATCGTAGTTCCCTTTGCCACCAGAGGTATCGGGGTAAGGTGGGTCCAAGTAAAAGAACGTATCGGGAGAATCGTACATCCGGATACACTTTTCAAAACTGCAACACTCGATATGAACTCTGGCCAACCGCTGAGAAACCTGGTCGAGATATTCCCGCGAGGATGTCACGGAGTGGATCCCTATTTTCGCCATCCCGAAATTCATTCCACGCGCACCGAATGAGTCTTGCAGGCGGGCCCAGAATATAAAAGCCCGTTCAACCTCGTCCGCCGGCTGCGATTGAGCAAAACGTATTTCATCCCACAGTTCGCGGCTGTGGATCCAATGCCTGGCCCGTTCGGCAAGCTCGGCCGGACGATGTTTGACAACGCGGAAGAAGTTCACGAGCATGGAGTTCTTATCGTTGAAGATCTCGCCATCGGACGGTTCTTTTGTCAGCAATATTGCTGCGGAACCGCCGAAGACATCGACGTAGGTTTTGTGTCCGGGGAATGCAGAAACGACCAGATGACGGATCGGCCACTTTCCACCAGGATATGCGAACAGCTTGTTCATTTAAACGCACCTCAGTAGTTGTTTGAAATAGGTTTGTGTGTGCTGAGGTTTGAACATTAGTATCTTTCCGTTTCGAACTTTTTTATTGAGACAAGCGGATAAGCGATGCTCCCATTTCTATTTGAAATATAGAGAAACCCATCTTTTACGCTCCAACCATCGCAAATGTGTTCTTGAAATTCCCCATCAGGAAAATAAACTTTAACTTTTGTCATTATGATTATAATCCACGTTCATAATTTGCTTTGCGTCTTTGTCTCAATCGTAATTCTATTTTCCCGCACGGTTTGCGCCGAACGTCAAAAATCAGATCAAGAAAATGGACAAAGACATTATGCTCTCGCCAGGAAATATTTAAAACTACTCTCTGTTTCCGTTTGAAAATCACACTGCCAAAGAGAGACGCGCTCGCGATAATGAATGCTTTTATCCGTCGCATTAGAATGCACCTTTCGATTTAAACCGGACCTCGCGCTTCTCCGCCGACTTGTATTCGTTGGCGTCGACGCCGGGAGGGAATATCTGAATGAGTTTGAAACATTTACCGGCCGCATCGATGCCGTCATCGCCGATTCCTCCGCGCGATACCGGCGTCCGGTCGGGATAGCCTTTGAACTGTCGGATCAATAACGCCTGATCTCCCTGGTCGGTATCGAATTTCATCGTTCCTCTTCGGACGATCGGAACCAATCCTTCGATGTAGGAGTCTTTTGATTCCACTGACTCAGGCATGTAGAATGGCAGCGGTCCATACTTTCGCATCAGGCGAAGATATTCACGCTCTAAAAATTGCTGCGCGGCAATTCCTTCATAGCCGACGATGCGCGCTTTGTTCTCGGCGAAGTCGCGGAATGTCTCTTCGAGCATTTCATCGACCGATGCCTGACGGATCCAGGCGTTGATGACAACACATTCAAACAAATCCTGCTTAGGTACGCCGAGTGTGACGATCGCTTTGTAGTCCGAGGTGATTTTTACGCTCGGATCGATCCAGGTGTAACAGACCATCCCGACGCGCTTCATGATCGACAGCTGATAATAGTGGAAATCGCCGTCTTTATACTTTGCGTCCTTCTTGTCTCTCGGCCGCATCATCCGTTCGGCGTCGAATGTATCCGGATCGGCGTTCCGTTCTTTAATAAGGTTCAATGTCGGATGACGGAACTCCCAATCCGATCGTTCGACATCGGGAAATTTGTTGAGTCGGCACTGCAGGGCAATCTCTCTCTGTTCCGGGGTTTTCTTTTCGTTGAAAACCAACGCGCGAAATGTCTTCAGCTCGAATCCGAGCTTTTCGTGTTCGAGAACGAGTTCATGTTCCGGACTCTGCTTCGAAACATAATTAAAGAGAAGGACGCCACCCCAGCGCGGTGTATTGACGCGCTTCACATAATCTTGTTTGATGATCTCGACAGTCTCTTTTATGATGGTAGGATTTTTCTCGCGCAGCGGATCCCAAAGGTCGTTGAGAATGAGCCAGTCGGGCCGGTGTCCGGCGTTCTCTGCGCTGCGCATCGTCTCGTCGCGGCCCATGCCGTGGAGTTTCCGGCCGTTGCTCAGGATGAATTCGTCTTGCTCCCACTTTACGTTCCCGACGAGCTTGCCGAAATCGTTGATAAGACGCTCGTTGTGTTCGAATTCTAATCGCAGGGGCGTAAGCTTTGATGCCGCGCGATCGTGCGTCGATGCGACATGGATGTGATACCAAATCTCTTCCTGGACACACTTTTTTACGACGTCGATCTTCGCAATGAGCGTATCTTTTGCCGATTCCGAATAGCCGGCGAGAAGAACGAGCTTGTTTCTGACCGCTGTCAGCTTGAAAAACTCGGCGTGACATTCCGCGAAACCCATCTTCACCCAATCGATCTCGGCATCCGGATTCTTCCAGCATTCTTTCTCGAAGCCGTCGCGTAACTGAATGTAGTGTGGAAAGTAATATGCCGCGAAGGCAAATGGATCTGCGAGAGCACGTTTCTTCCTTGCAAGTTTTTTCTCTGTCGAGTCGTTCACAAACGGTGTAGCCTCTTTGCGAATGTTCTCTATAAGAAGATTAAACTGCTCTTCAAACTGCTTTTGATTGAGGTTCGGCATTATCGGACTTCGGGATAGTTTTTACGTACCCAGACCGGGAACTCTTGAAAATATGGAAGCAACGCATCGACGCCCTCCGGATGTTCACTGCGCATAAACCTGACAAACACATCCATCCCCTGCAGGATCGTGCCGCGCATGTCGACAGTTTTTTCGAACTCGGATAATAAGCGTTGGTATTGCCTGAGCAGATCTATCTTCTGTTTGTCCGGATTGTCGCTTGAGAGCAATTCCTGAGTTTGTTTTTCTATCAGCTCGCGGAGGTTTTTGAGCTGCTCGGATTTATTCAGGACCCGATCGACTTTCGACTGTTTCCATTTTCCTTCACTGATCCAACGATGGACCGTCCCAATCGGTACGCCGGTCTGTACGGCAATATCTTTTGCAGTCTTTCTCTCTTGCTCAAACATCAATTGTGCTACAGCTTTTTCTTCGTCGTAAGCCATCGGTATTACCCTATAAATAAAAAACCCGAATCCATCCCGTCTCGCTTGAAGCGAGACGGGATAAATTCGGGGCTTCTTGTTATCGAATAACCGCGAAATTATTTAAACAAAGGGACTTATATACTTAATACCACTAAACAAAACGATTTTACAAATTAAACTATCCTGAACGGCTCAATCCGGTGGTTCACCTCGGAAGCAGCCCAAAGAGAACCTCTATAAGATCCGGGAAACTGTTCAACGGCTTGCACAATTAAAAAATAAGACTGATTGTACCGAAAGAGATAGCCCTTTTTCTTTTCCACTATTATCTCTGCCGTTCTCTCCGATGATCTGAAAAACAAAGTAATCGTTCGTTCGGCATACTCTTTCGCGTAAAGAACCGCACTCAATCTATTCTTAACTGATTCCATTAGACCTCATCGAATAACCGCGAAATTATTTACACAAAGTTACACTATTTCTTGAATCTAGTCAAACTTTTCGATGCAGCATCTTAGTCACGCGTTCCACCGTGATGCCTGCCGGCAGCCGTTTCACTTGCTCGGTAGGATTCCAATCGGCAGCTTTTAAATTGGAGACGTCTAAATTCCATGACGTGTATTTGTGGCCGTCGAAATTGATCCTGATCCCAACAGGTTTGTCGCATTGAAAAATTTTAATAAGTAGCTCTATAAGCTCGCAAAACTTCTTTTCGTTCTCGTTTTGTTCCTCAATCGTAGACATTCACGCCCCTCGCGTTCGTTGTTAAAAAAGTATGTTTGATTGAGTAACAAGATGCATAGGAAAAAATGCCGAGCAACATTTGTTCCGGTTCAGCACACAGCAAAACCGCCCTATAGCTCGCGCCATAGAGAATGTTGCCCGGCAAGGCTCTGCCGGACAACGCTGTGTGCTGATTTAAACTTGATTTGAACATCGATAATGTATGAAACTGTGACGTTGTTTTCAACACAGAATGAAAAATATAGCTCCGAGCAACCGGTCGGCATCAAATAATATGCGATCCGCCTTTGTCGCAAATCCCCATCCACCGTACCAGTTCTGGAACGGGAAAAAAACATCGTGGTCCTGATACCATCCGTAAATCCAGTCCCATGCGACCGAACCGAACAATCCCAAATAAAAAATTTGGTTCCAGGAAAAATGGAAGCAAATGCAAACTAAAATATAATCGATAGCCGTTCCGCTCAGGTACACCGCATCAGAAACGATCCATGCCGGAACTCTCTTTGCCTCATTCCACATTTTCAGGTCGACGGCAACCATGTGAAGGAGAAAAAAGGATAACGTAAAACGTTCAAACAACCACTGAGGAACAGAATTAAAAATCATACTGCTTACCTGAATTCAATACCGTTGACATAATCTTCGCCGATCTTCGTCAAAAAAACCGATTCGATCTTCTCTTCATTCTCCGCCGTGATGACGCCGACGACGTCGGTGGTAGAAAGGAATTTGAGATTCTCTATCAGCGCTTTCGTAAAAGCTTCTCTCTGCAGATCTGCATTGAGCGGAGCTGCCAGCGATGGACCGGCTGCGGCACAAACATTCCATAGTTCCCCAAAAAACAATTCTGCTCGTTTCCCGTTCGATGCCTTTGCTTTGAGCGCTTGAAGAATCGCATGCCGGAGTTCTTTGACCAGGATGATGTTTGGTTTCTTTACAGTCACTCCGTTGCCAGCTAATGTTTTCAAAATATACTCCGCTTTGAAGTGCAGATCTCGCTGCAGGTGCTTGTTCGGGAAGTGTTCAGTAATCCAATGCGTTCCTGTTTCTCGCTCTTCGTAAATCAGCAATGTACGTTCGTAGGGTCCCCATAGCATGTACGAATTGATCTGCGATTCCACTTTATAAGGGATCGTTGACCGCAGTTTCATTTCTTCGAGAGCCTTTACCGTCGGCACCGTTTTTATTTCGACGAGCGTTTTATCGATGGCGCCATCGATGTGCCCGGTCAGGCGGCCGTTGAACGCTCGAATCTCCTTCGGCTTTGTCCAGACGCCGGCGCCGGCTGCGCAGATCGCTTCTAAGCGCTCGCGTATCCCACGCTCGCAGAGAGTGCCGAGATACAGTTTCAGCTTCTGGTGGCCGTCCATCTGAACGCCGTCTCTGAACTGCTGCACTATCTCAGCATCCGATAAATGCAGGTGCGACATCGACAGAATGCCTCTGCGTTCCTCGTGTCCGGATTGCACTGCGGTTTCCTGGTCCAACATAAAGTGTAATTTGTCCGCCTTTAAGATCATAGACTTCCCTTCATTTTGATTTCTCGGATTACGCTGATTTAGCTCTGATTGCAGATTTTTCAGATGCAACGTCACGATTCTCTTTTTTTATTTGCTCAATGATTTCATGGACTGAGGCGATTGGTGCCGGTTCGTTGCCTCCGACCTTGCACTGGCATGGCATTCCTTCATAGTGCCGGTACTTGCATTTTGGACAGACGACGACCGCGTGCGTCGGCCGCCGCGTCTGCTGAACCTGGCGTGGCGGCACAAACATATCGAAGCATTTTATGAACGTGCCGAAATTGTGACTACATTTTTCGAAGAATGTATTGTTCAGATAGACATCTATGCGCCGGAGGATCTCATCGACCGGCACAGGCGTAAATCCTTCCACCGGCTTCATCAGAGCATTTAGCAATTTGTAGTAATGTTGCTGCGGATAGAATTTCTTGCCTGGATAGCGAAGCTCCCATTTTGTTCCGAAGCGATG
>Ga0182017_10004837_pt1 | contig 10001 bp, 13 predicted proteins | sample 712E3DmetaG_FD_120492 | JGI IMG/M metagenome (GOLD analysis project Ga0182017, IMG submission 120492) | Permafrost microbial communities from Stordalen Mire, Sweden - 712E3D metaG | ecosystem: Environmental > Terrestrial > Soil > Wetlands > Permafrost | place: Sweden: Stordalen | collected... | reverse complement strand
GCGACAATTGTAGAGACGTTGTCCGTTTGTGAGGTGGGACTGGTTGAAAAATTACAGGCAAGGATTAAACTGGTTATCGCAATGGCAAGGATGATTTTCTGGCTATTATGCATGGTTTCCTCATTGGGTTGAAATGGATTGGATTAAGGCATCTAGCAAGGTCAGGGGTGGATTGAATCCTTCTGCCGGGGAGTTATTTACCAGATCGGTGACTTGCTTGAAGTAATTCTCAAAACCTGACCCTGATGCATCGTTCTGCGGGAAGAGAATACCGCCGGTTGGCACGGAGGAACCCGGGTTATTATCCACGGGAAGGGAGGATAGGCTTGTTGGCAGGATGGCCACGATATAAAACTTGCCGTCGCTGGTCAGCCCTTCAAAATGATAGAAAAGGCCGCCGTTATTAATCGGCGAAACATCCGACGCGTATTGCGTCACGATGCGGATGCCGGAACCACCTTTGAAGTTAATGATTTTTTCCTGTGCGGCGAACACCTGTCCGGCATTGAAAAAAGGCACATAAGGGAGAACGTCATTGGTGTATTGCGCATCGGGTTTTGACAATATGGCTTGCAGCCTTTTCATGCTTTCTGCCGCGCTTTGATTCGCCGCTGCGTATTGCTGCGCGGGATAAACAAAGATCTGCGGGACATGGAAACTGCTGTTCGGCGGATAACCGTGCAGGGTGAGTTGAAGATGCGCCGGGGCTGCATCCCAGGGCGCGCCGGTTTGATCGGTTGCCACATCGATGGTTTCAGCTGTGGCACTGGTTGAGAGGCCGTTGGGGAGCGCAAGCCTGATCGGAGAGGCAAAGATGGGTATGCCATTTTGTGTCGGCCCAGGCGAGGCCGGAAGAGTCGACGGTGTTTGTGTGCCCTGTGCTGTGAACAGGCTGCAAGCCAGAATACCTTGTAGTGAAACAAGGACTGCGAGTGTTCTGAATAAAAACCTTGGCCGCATCCCGGGATTCCTGGTTTACGCGAGCGTGTCGAGTACGACCACGCTTTCCTGTTCATTGGGATCATTACGGGCAACGACCGTCACAACCTCCTCGGTTTCGCTCAAATTGACAGGCTGGTGCGGAACATTCGGCGGGATGAAAAGAAAATCGCCCACTTCGTTAATGCTGGTGTATTCAAGGTTTGGACCGTAGCGCGTTTCAGCGCGGCCTTTGACGATGTATATTGCAGTCTCGTAGCCATTGTGATAGTGAGGGGTCGCCTTGCCGCCCGGCGGGATGATGACAAGGTGCATGCACAGACCTTTAGCCCCCGCGGTGTGAGTAGAGATGCCCTCGAAGTTCGGCAGCTGTTGGCGGGTGAGGTGGGTTTCTTTGGGCCTGATGGTAATAACTTTTTCGTCGGAAAATGAATCTGTCATATTATTTTTCTTCGTAAATGGATCATTATGGCGCAATGGTCAAAGATCGTGATAGAGCGTCGCAGATTGAAAGCCCCGGAAAGAAAACGTCATCTGTTGCAGCGTTTAGTTTTTGTTTGATCGCCGCGTAATACGGTCCGTGGTCGCTGGACATGGTCCAATCAAATGGAATACCGCCTTCTGGCAATTTAGTGTTCTTGTTTGCATCATAAGGCAGGAACGATAGGGTGATGGGCAGGATCATGGCAATATAATATTTTCCATCGTCCGTCAAGCCTTGATAAGTGTAAAACAGGCTTGCACCGTTAATAGGTTGAGGCGGGGTTTTATCGAATTGGGTGAGATAGCGTATGCCCTTGCCGGATTTGAAATCCAAAAACTGCGGTTGGGCGCTGATGCTCTGTGTGCCCATTGTCTCCGGCGCCGAATCTTGGATCTTTGTAACGCTGGTTAGCGGCCAGAACGGCAGCTTGTCGGGAAATTGAGGATCTTTTTTATCCAACAAATTCTTCAATTCATTAACAGCCGTGGCGGCTTCCGGATAGGTTTGTATCAGGTCGTTAAGTGGATAGACCATGATACGAGGTTGCTGTGACAACTCGCCAATTATTGGATAATCATTGATTGTGATCCTTACGTATTCCGGCACCATATCCGCTGGGCCCTTTTGGTTTCTGAGTGGCATGTCTTCACTCACCACCTCCGTGCCGATTAATGGGGGCGTTAGTGTCAAACTGACATTTCGATAAGCCACCAGGACGCTGTCACTGGGTGCAGTGGAAGTCATTGCCTGGAAAGTCCCGGCGACAATGGTTTGAACGCTGTTAGCCTTTGAGGCTCCCGCTTGTGGAGCACAAGCAGATAATCCAAAACCGAACACACATATCCACAAAATAATTTTTTTCATTCTCTTCTCATGTATTGAACTTGCGCTGGGCAGCGCAGCTATGACATTTATTGCCCGACTTTGTTTCGCAAGATTCCGATTCGTTCTATTTCCAGCTCTACGACGTCGCCTTTTTGGAGCCACGGCCCTTTGGCTTTGGTCAATTCCAGCAGACATCCGGTGCCGACCGTCCCTGAACCGATCACGTCGCCCGGCAAAAGAGTGACAGAATCGGATGCTCGGGCCAGGATCTCTCCAAACGACCAAAATATATCCTTGAAATTGCCGCGCGATCGTTCCGTACCGTTCACTCGCCCACACATTACTAGATCATAAACACCGGGCCGGCCCACCGTTTTATCGACCAATTCCTCGGTGGTAATGATGCATGGGCCTAAGGAGGAGGCAAAATCCTTGCCCTTGGCCGGTCCCAAACCCACCTTCATTTCTTCACGCTGTATGTCACGCGCCGACCAATCGTTGAAAATGGTGTATCCGAATATGTGACTGGGCGCGTCTTCCAGTCGGATATCCCTGCCCGGTTTGCCAATAACCGCCGCTATCTCAAGTTCGTAGTCCAATGCCTGTGTGTACGCTGGATAAGGGATATCGTCATCCGGTCCGTATATGTTAGCCGGATTCGTGAAATAGAAAATAGGATACTTGTACCATTCCTCCGGCACTTCACGTCCGCGATTGGCGCTGGCGGTTTTGACGTGTGATTCGAAGGCATATGCGTCCCGCAGGGTCGTGGGTCGGGAAATGGGAGCATGTAGCCGGGCTTCGGGTAGGGGAACCCGGCTCGTATCTTTAAGCTTGCGAACGCGTTCGAGACCCGCCTCGCCCGCCTGTATTAAATCCATCAGGGAAGCGAAAGGCAGTGGCTGAATCCCGTCCTCCAAAAGCAGGCCGGTGCGGATGGATGTGTTTGAAGTCGAAAAGCTGACGAACTTCATTAAAGGTTGCCTCGCTGTTCCTGTTCCATTTCAAGGGCCTCGAACAGCGCCTTGAAATTGCCTTTGCCGAAGCTCTGCGAACCGTGGCGCTGGATGACCTCCACGAACATGGTGGGTCGGTCCTGGATCGGCTTGGTAAAGATCTGGAGTAGATAACCTTCGTCGTCGCGATCTACTAATAGGCCAAGGTCATGGACGGCCTGCATGTTCTCATCGATCTTGCCGACGCGCTCAGGTAAAACCTCGTAATAGCTCTCAGGCACGCGCAGAAATTCCACGCCGTTGCTCTTTAATTGGGTGACAGTCTTGATGATGTCCCCGGTGATCATGGCGATATGTTGTGCGCCAGGCGTGAGATAGTAATCGAGATATTCCTCGATCTGGCTTTTCTTTTTCCCCTCCGCGGGTTCGTTGATCGGGAACTTGACGCGCCCGTTGCCGTTCTGCATTACTTTGGACATTAAGGCGGAGTATTCCGTGGAAATATCCTTATCGTCGAAGTGCATAAGCTGCCGAAAACCCATGACCTGATGATAGAACTTGACCCACTCGTTCATCTTGCCAAGCTGTACATTGCCGACAATGTGGTCGATGGCGGCCAGGCCGGTGGATTGTGCATCTTTATCTTTGATCGCACGGTAGCTGGGTGCAAAGACACCCTTATAGTCATCGCGATCCACGAAGACATGCAGGGTTTCGCCGTAGGTGAAAATGGCCGAAGTTCGGTAGAAGCCAAAATCATCTTTCTGTTCTCGCGGCGCCCAGGCGGATTTGCCTCCGCGCGTGGTGGTTTCTTTCCAGGCTTTTTCCACATCATCGACTTGCAGGGCAATGGCTTTGACACCGTCTCCGTGGACCATGTGGTGCGCGGCCAATTCGCTGGTCGGCGAGTAGGGCGCCGAAAGGACGAAGCGCACCTGGCCCGACTCTACAACGTAGGAAGCATAATCGCGGTTGCCGGTTTCCAGTCCGGAATAAGCAACCGGCTTAAAACCGTAAGCCTTCCACCAGTAATACATGGCATGCTTGGCATTGCCAACATAAAAGTGGACGTGGTCGATGGCTTTGATCTGGAGGAAGTCGGCTTCCTCGGTCATCGGTCGAGACTCAATATTAATTTCGGATTTGGGCGCAGTTTTTGTCATAACTCTCTCCTATGTATGTCCTTGGTTTTCTAAAGGGTATCCTGCTTGCAGCGCTCGAGCAGGAACGGGTCTGTTCTCTAAAGTAGGTGGGACGATTCTACGACAAAGGTATTCCGATTGCAAATTACAGGGTCAGTCCTGTATTCCTTACTATCTTATCTTTCATCGACGATCTCAGGGTTTCGGGTGCGATGTGAAAAAGGCCCACATTAAATTTGTCGCTGAAATGCTTTTTGTAGGTTGGTCACCACCCGGCCAGGCTGGACCGTTGCTGCCCGGCCACGCATGCTTACCGCCGATAATGGTATAAAGTTCAACGGCCGTCCCGTTCGCACAATTTGAATAAATATCGTGTTGAACATCGGAAAACTTTTCTGTCTGTGGAGTCGTTGTGCACTGGTCGTATTTCACCCAGAAATCGATCGAATCTTTGACGGACGTAAAGGGTACACCGGCGAGGGACTTATCACCCATACCGCCGTCATAAGGCACGTGCTCATCGGCTGTGCCGTGAAAGTGAATGATCGATACGGGCACTTTAGGTTCGCACTTTGAGATGTTTAATGTCCCCGAAACGGGTCCGATCGCGGCGAATAGGTCGGATGCATCGCAGGCAAGGCGGTATGCGAAAATACCGCCGTTGGATAAACCGGTTGCATAGACGCGCTTGGGGTCAACCTTGTAGGAGGACTCAATGTCGGCAAGCAGCGCACGGATGAAGCCGACATCGTCGATGTTATGGTTGACCGAATAACCGCAACAGCTGCCGCCGTTCCAGGTCAGGAGCTTATCTCCGAGCAGCCCGGAACCGTTTGGATAAACGACGATGAATGTTTTTTCATCTGCCAGAGTATTAAAACCGCTCATGCTCATCTGGCTTTGCGCGTTGCCCTCACCTCCATGAAAATCAAATACAAGCGGTAATGGATGACTATTGTCAAACGCGACTGGAATATGAAGGATATAACCTCGTTGCAGCCCGCCGAAAGTTAGAGTATGTACGCTGTATGTGGATTGTGAAGGTGTGGTATGGATACTTTGTCCGCAAGCCAGGACGCTAATAGTAAGGATAAGTAAGGCAAAATTTAATGGCTTCATGGGTTTTTGATTAAATTCTCTTCCATAAATTTCTTCCATATAGGGTAGTCTTCCAGATTCCAAATGCGTCGAAGATCCTTAAAAGCCTCCTTCGGGTCCCAGCCCAGCCGCAAGATGCGATACAGTGTGATGAAGCCCGTAGCGCGATAATTCGCCTGACAATGCACAAGGATTTTATTTTCTTTATTCGCATCCATGGCGTCCATAAAATCATCCAGATTTTGCCGCGTGGGTTTTTCCCATTCAACCGGTATTCCGATGTATTTCATTCCCAAAAACGTTACCAGAACCGCCTCGTTGGGTAAGGCTCTCTCGGAGGTTGGCATTGCCAGGTTTATCACCAGTTCAACGCCTGATTTTGAAACCTCAGCCATCTGGTCGGCGGTGGGCATACCGCTGCTTAGAAGCGTTTCTGTCAGTGGCAGGAAGTTGTAGATATCTTCAAGCATTATTTCACCTTCACGGTTTTACCGTCTGTCATTTTTTGCAGGACATCGGGGGTCAACTCAAAGATGGCATTCGGGGTCCCGGCCGCGGCCCAGATGGTGGTGTATTGGAGCAGGTCCTCATCCAGATAAGTCTCCATTTTATGCGCATGTCCAATCGGAGGCACACCGCCTATTGCAAATCCCGTTACGGTGCGGACAAAATCGGCATCGGCTCGACCGATCGGTTCGCCGGCGTAATTGCCGATGAGTTTCTCATCGACACGATTCGCACCGCTGGTTAATACGAGGATCGGTTTGTCTGTCGTTTTCCCCTTAAAGATCAACGATTTGATGATCTGTCCCAGGCTGCAGCCGGCACGCTCGGCAGCTTCCTGCGCCGTGCGGGTGCTCTCCTGGAATTCGATTACTTTGCAGTTGAATCCAAGCGAAGTTAACAGATCCTGCACTTTTTGTGCGGTGGGGCTGAGCGGCATTTTCTCCTCCGATGATAGAATACCCCGGGAGTATAACGGAAAATGCCGGACGAAAAGGAAGTATATGAAAAACATGCTTTTGAATATGAAGCTCTCCTTTCGCATGAGGATTTTCAGGGAAATATTTTAAAATCCGTGCAAGAGATCATCGATCTCGACGGACTGGATGTGCTCGATCTCGGAACCGGGACGGGGCGCCTGGCTTGCCTGCTTGCTCCCTGCGTACGAACGATGTTGGCATTTGACTTGTCGCCGCACATGCTCGGGATCGCGCGCGAAAAATTGAGCCGCTTGACCCACGTCATAAAGTCGGTGGCCGTAGCTGCCGATCATCGCTTTCTGCCCTTGGTAGCCAATTCTGTTGATCTGATCACATCTGGCTGGAGCGTGAGTTATCTGACCGTTTGGTATCCCGGGCATTGGCAACAGGCAGCGGATGCCTGGTGGGTTGAAGCGCGGCGTGTGCTGCGCGATGGCGGTACGATCATCTTGTTTGAATCGCTTGGCACAGGGTGCGAATCGCCGCAGCGGTTGGCGCATTTGGAAAATTTTTACAACTGGCTGGATGACAGGGGTTTCAGGAACAAATGGATACGCACTGACTATCTGTTTGAATCACCGGAAGAAGCGGGCCGGATCGCTGGTTTTTTCTTTGGTAACGATATGAAAGCTCGAATTCTAAAAGAACGAATGACTATTTTGCCCGAATGTACGGGTGTTTGGTGGTTGAATAAATAAAGGTTTGGTAATTACGAAAAATTATTCGTTATTGCTATTATGCTCCCCCCTTTCGCAGGAGACACCTGCTCAGACTTTGACCAATTCACTTTCTTCAAGAAAATTATCGATCAGGGAAGGGATTTGCTCGGTCGCCGCGGTGTTCATAATTCGATAGGCGTTCACGGTCTGGATTCGTTTGTTCAATAAGTTGCGGTCCGTAACCAGTAACCGGATGATATATTGCTGGCTGCGATTCTTCAGGGCGATCCAGCCAAGTTTGTGATTGCGGATAAAACCCAAATTGGGCTCCTCCTGTCCGGGGATATAAGCAGTTGCAATGAATGGTTTGCCAAGGGTCACAGATTCGAACAACACATTGGGGCCGGCCTTGCCCATGACCACATCGGCAGCTGCCATATAGGGGGCGATCTCGTCTGTAAAAGACAGGGTATGGATATTGGCTCTTCCCATGAATTGACGAAGGAGCTTGGCGTTGGTGCCTGCAGCAAGGATGATTTGAACGCCTTCGATGCCGAGCAGGTTCTCCACAGTGCGTGTGAACCGCGCCGCGCCGTCGCCCCCTCCTTGCAGAAAAATAGTAAACCGGTTTTCAACCAGGCCTAACTGCGATAGAGGAATGGGCACAGCGTGATAAAATTGGCCGCGCACTGGCCAGCCTGTGAAGTAAGTCCTTTGCGCGTCGAAGCCGGAAGCCAGCGCTTGTTGATAGGTCTCCTGCGTTGGCGCGAAGGTGGCTTGGGCGCGTTTTTCGGTCAACCACGAACGATGCACGCTATTCGGGTCGGAGAAAAGCATCAGGAATGGCCGACGGATCCGGAACAAGCGCATTGCATAGATCACTTCGCTTGTCAGGAAAGGATAAGTGGATATGATGAGTTGCGGGTTGACCCGACGGATGGCACGCAGGATCGAAATTGCAAAGGTGTGTTTGGAAAATTCGTGGGTCAGGCGGGCTCGACGGGTGCCGTCTGTTAATTTGAACTCAGCCCTCCACAACCAGAGTGCATGACGGCTGACCGTTCGATAATGAAGGTTTATCATACGGGGTTGTGGGTCGACGATCACCACCTCGTAATTGTTTTCCACCCGGTCGCGTATGGCTTCGGCCAGACTGATGTGTCCGCCGCCGGTGTGAGTGGCAAAGATCAGGATTTTTTTCATGGATAATTCAATTTTGAATTACCGGGTTGTTGGGAATGGTCCACCGCTGCTGCTTGTGCATGGTTTTGGGATCTCATTCAATATCTGGCAAAACCTGCTTCCATTGTTGTGTCCATATTTTACCTTAGTCATGGTGGAACTGCCGGGCGTTGGCGGATCGCCCATGCCTTCAACTCGAGGTGATTATTTACATAGTGCAGTTGAAGCACTCGAAGCTGTTCGCCGGGCTATGGGGTTTGAAATATGGAATGTGCTCGGGTATTCCACCGGCTCACGCATCGCCGAAGCCTACGTGAAGACATACCCTGAATATATTTACCGGACGGTATTTCTTTGCCCATTGAAGGTGGAGAATTATAAGATCCTCCTTCTGCGATTCTGCTTCTGGGTTGATGGATTCATACCGGCAATCATTCCCTGGCTTTTGCATGGCAGGCCGCTAAAATTTCTTATTTTGCTTTTCGGCTTCAGTTTACAATCCAACTCGCTTATTGGAAAATGGCAGTCTGAAATCAGCACCTGTCCCGTTCAAATCCTGAAGGAAACAGCAAGGATGATAATTCCGATGGGTACCAGGTCTTTTTCTGTTCCTGTTCCGTTTTCATTGATCTGGGGGGATATGGATATTGTTCCCATTAAGCCGGGCAAGCCGGGGCGGCACGATTATTTCGTCCATACCAATCATGCGGCACCTATGCTCGTGGCTGATAAAATTTCAGAAATTATCATCACTTTCTTAAAATACCACGAAGAGACCTATCCGGATGCTCGATTACTTGTTCGGTGATTCGTATGTTTACCTGGCTGCATAGTACCTGGCAGGATATTCGGGAGCTGCCCACCGCGCTTGCTAAAGACCGCGATGCTCTATCGGTGATCATCTTGACGCTGGCGCCATGGTGCATCCTTATGGTTCGGAAACCCGATTTGAACGACCTGCAGCCGCTCGGTGGATTTTTTGGTTTCGTGGTCCTTTATTGGCTCGTTTTCCATCGCCAATCGCAAAAGCCCATCATGGTAAAAAAGCCTCGATTGGAGATCGCCGTGGCGCTTGGACTGGTTGCCGTCTGGATACTTTACCGGGTTGGCGAATATTGGCATTGGGTTGCTCCCCCCCGCTTCGGGATAAATGCCTGCTCAGGAAATGGGGATGTAGTCGTTCTGAAAATGGCCGAGATGGTGATAATCCCCTTTTTCTTTTTGCTCGCCTTGAAATACATCTTACCTGATTTGGGATTTGGTTGGAGTAGGTCTGCGTGGCTGATCGCTTTGGTGCCTGTTTCAGCTATGATAGCCTTCGGTTTGACGCATCATCCTTTGGTACAATTCGCGACTTCCTCCGCCTGCTTTTTCTTCGATGCCGGATTTCCCGAGGAATTCCTTTTTCGCGTCTTCCTTCAAACGCGGCTCGAAGCGCTCATCCATCGCCCGGTGTGGGCATTGTGGATCGCGTCCTTCATCTTTGGTTTGGCGCATGTCCCCATTGACTTGCATGGTTCATTGACTCGCTGGCCGGATGCATTGTTAACTGCCTTCACATTTCAGATGAGTGCAGGCATCGCCCTGGGTTATGCCTATCGGCGGACACGGAATATGTTGCCCTTGTCCGTTGTGCATATGTTCATTGATTCTGCATTTTAAGCGGGATGTGATTCTCTTAACGAATCGTCGGGGAACTCAGATTCTCGAATGCATCTTTAACCCGTCCCATG
>Ga0182017_10004834_pt1 | contig 10005 bp, 9 predicted proteins | sample 712E3DmetaG_FD_120492 | JGI IMG/M metagenome (GOLD analysis project Ga0182017, IMG submission 120492) | Permafrost microbial communities from Stordalen Mire, Sweden - 712E3D metaG | ecosystem: Environmental > Terrestrial > Soil > Wetlands > Permafrost | place: Sweden: Stordalen | collected... | reverse complement strand
GAGTCCAACAAAGGAGGCGAAGATCCCGTCGATAGCTTTCATAAAATATACCGAATTTTTCAGCCGATCAAAAAACGGCGCGACGGTGATCAACATAAAGAATGAAGGCGTAAATATAGCGATTGTTGCCACAAGCGCACCTGGGATCCCATAAACCAGATAGCCCACAAAGGTTGCTGTAATGATAATGGGTCCGGGTGTTATCTGACCAAGGGCTATTCCATCCATAAAAGTTTTACTGTCCAGCCATCCCCTGTTAATGACAATCTCGTGAAGCATCAGCGGAAGAGATGCAAAACCTCCTCCGAAGGCGAAGAGGTCTATCTTGAGCATGACAGCTGCCAGACTGAAGAGTATAGAGCTTGTGAAATACAGGCTGGCAACGCATATAGAAAAAGTGACCAAGAGACCAATGATTTGCTTGGCATTCCATTGAGTTTCTTTTTTGTCGTAATAGACAGAAGTGCTTGAGATGGATACTCTAAAAAGGGCCATACCGAGGATGCCAGCCCCAACAATAACCATAAAAGGGCTTATACCCAACCACAACAAGAGGGCGGACAAAAGGGCGACAATCACGCTCCTGTAATTATTTGCGATGTTCCTGCCAAATGAATAGGTTGCGTTAATAATGATTGCAACCACGATCACCTGAAGGCCGTTAAACAAGGAGATGAACTTGGGGAGGCTGTTGAATCGGGTATATACAACCGAGAGAATCAACATCAAAATAAAGGCTGGCAATCCGAAACCTATATAAGCAGCCAATGCTCCGGATATTCCGCGAACCCTGAGTCCTACATAGGCAGCTGCCTGTATGGCTGTGGCCCCTGGTATGGACTGGCAGAGGGCAACACCGTTTTTAAAATCATTTTTATCAAGCCATTGATTGCGCTGAGTGGAAAGTTCTCTAATATGTGCAACCATTGCGGGGCCGCCAAAGGCCGTCAGGCCAAGCCGCAGGAAAGAGAAGAAGAGATTTCTGATCGAGGGCTTTCCGTTCAATATCTGCCTTGATGGTAATTAAAATTGAGAATCATTATTTTTTACATACTTGGTGTTGGCACATTTGCCCACGCCGTTGCTTTCTCAACAGCTACAATGTTGACGATTGCGCCTGTCTGGGTATTTAAATCTATAGCATAGCGCGGCGTCCTGATTGTCCCGAATGAAAATAGTGCCCTGCCTGACAGATGATTCCCGCTGTCATTCTGGACTTCATCGATAATAACCCGCCTGTATGAGCAAGTATTGCAATCCATAGCCGGATCATTTATTTCAAGGGGGCAGTGATGCCTTCTCGCAATAGTTGGATCCACATTACGAATCTTGGCCATGTGAAAAGAAGGTGAAGCCCTTAGATGCTCGAAGGGATGCAAGACCCACTCAACTATCATGGCAACGGTGTTATGCTGCTTGTAAAGATGAAATTCCCCTCCGGTATTTGCAATCATACCCTGCATGATGTAGTCAGCAGGCATTAAATACGCCAGGTAGTCCTTGTCAGCGGATAATATTATCTTACTGTCTCTCTCTCCATTAAGAATGGTTTGAACTGCATTCGCATTCCTGCCAACATCTTCAGGCAAAAGGGATACCATGGTGATATTTTTATTTGATTCAAAGGGAAGCGAATGTAAGGTTATTGTCCTTAAGATAAAACCCGACCCAATGACTATTATGACAATCATCATGGAGACAACGGCGTATCTGAGCGAAGTTTTTGGGACAACATGATTCATAAAAGAGAAGTATCTCTCAGCCGCTTTAGGGAGAAACATGCCTTTATCGCTCATATACTTTTCATAAGACTCTCCATAAAGGTTTAACATCCTTTCCTCTTCGTTTTTTGCCAGAAAATAGTAAAGAACAAACATCACTGAAAGGCTTGCGAGTACGATAAATCGAGGCCAAAGGATCGCCATGCCAATACCCCATATGCCAAGTGCAAGATATTGAGGATGTCGTATATATCTATAGAGCCCTTTATCTGCTATGCCCCACTTGAACAGTTTTCCCAGATAAACCTGTAAGGCACATACTATAAATAAAAGAGCGCCAATGATAAAAAATGCCGAACCGGCAATACGAATGGTCTTGAGAAAAAGAGTAGGAGGCAAGATCATGTGGGGCAAAAAGAAGGAGGTAAGCCATCTTGTTGCGGGAAACTGTCCAAGCCAATTGAATATCGGATTAAAGACAGAATAGAAGAAAAAAGCGAACGGGCTTATCATGATCATGATTTCAAAAGCCACGATGACAAAAAGGATGATGCTGGCAAATGCTGTTAACTTCGTCATCTTTTCCTTCAGTTTTCCCCACATTTCATTTTCCTCCAAATAATTCTTTTTTATTATTTACCGTGTTTATATCTGTTGTAGCGGATTTCGTGCCCGGCTGAATTGCTTTTTACGGACTGCCTAGGCGTTGTTTCCCCCACCGAGGACCTGGACTGAACCCTCGCTGTCGCCCGATGGTCTCAAGCCTATTCTGTTGTTCCGGGGTTAGGATCTTGAAGATCGCCCGGCGATAATCAGCCATTTTATCCTGCATTTGATCCCGCAACGAACCGATTTCCGCTTGTGCGGCGTTGATCTTTTCCTGATCCGGGGTATCCTGCAACCAGAGGAGCCTCAATTCCTTCCGGTTTGTGCGCATGTTGTCCTGGAGCGGTCTGACATCCTTCAAATGGGTTTCCCGTAATGCCCTGATCTGTACGACCTGTTCGTTTGTGAGTTCCAGCTCCGGGATCGCCGTGATGTCTCCTTCACTGCCGGGACTGCGACTGTGTCCCCTACCCCAGCCGGAGGCAAAGGTCAAGGAGGTTAAAACCATTGCAGAGAGGATGAGGACAGTCATGATGGCCATTTTTTCCATCCCTTTTCTCCTTTCAAAGTGGTTTCAGAACCCTTTGTACCAGCAATGGTTATGCCACTTCACGATTATCGCACTTAACCTCATGAAATGAAAGCAGAGTTAATATTTGTATGTGTTTGTTCCATATAATGTTCAAGGGAATTCTGGATAATAAGTATCCAGGCCCGGTATCCAGTTGACTAAAAGTATCCACATTTGATTATACCTTGTTGAATGGGATTTGATTCTTTTTCAATTGATAGATCAATAAGGAGTGAGGAACTATCGTTATCGATTGCCAGTAGAAAGAATCAATCTTTCTCTAAGATTAAAAGGTATTGATAATAGGAAAAAACGGAGCATTCAGAAATGCCGTTTACGAGACTGTATCTATGGATCACCTGGTCAATATGGAAAACAAGTTGAGGCGGGCGATAATAAATTTCAGGAGCAAATGAACAATTCCACGAGATAGGTGGGCGTCGCCGAAAAAGGAACCCTCGCCCCTACCAGAGAAGTCAAAAACAAATTACGACCCCTTGGAGAAATTCGGGGGTTTTTTATTTCCTGCCGATGTGGGGAATATGGTGGGGAATGAAAATCTTCATGAAACAAGGGGTCAGGAAATTTCACCTAACAACCTGTTATTATAATTGGCGTCCCCACGGGGAGTCGAACCCCGGTTACAGGCGTGAAAGACCATAAATCATTATTTACCTTTTTTTACCTCTATTTCTCTTTATTAATAATTCAACGAACATGTCAAGTATTTTAATGAGATACATTTTACATTGACTTACTATAAAATATCAGTATATTTAATTCAAGTGTTGGGAGTAGTGTTGGGAGTAAAATACAGCGCATTCTAAAAAGGATATTATTCAATGCCGTGGCAAAAGAGAATCAGCACCGGTTATCCTGGTGTCTATTATATATTGGGGCTTCGTTCCCGTAAAAATAAGGGGAAACAGGAAAAGGAAAAAATATACTACATCATGTATCGACGTGCCGGCAAACCGGTTGAGGAAAAAGCCGGACGTCAATTTCAGGATCACATGACGCCGGCAAAGGCGGCAGGAATCAGAGCAAAGCGCGTTGAAGGAAAAGATATTTCGAATACGGAGCGGCGCGAATCAGAAAAGGCGGCAAAGCTGGCAGCTGCAGGAAGATATACATTGGCCAAACTGTGGGATGAATACAAGACGCAGAAACCTGATTCAGTACCCATAAAGTTTGACGGCTACCGTTTTAAAAAATATTTAAAGCCCAAATATGGTGATAAAATACCATCGGAAATTGACCCGCTTGAGATTTATCGCCTCCGCATCAGTCTATTGAAGGTCAAGTCGCCGCAGACTGTCAAACACATCTTGGGGCTTCTGAAGCGTCTGTGCAATTTCGGCGTTGAGAAACGGCTCTGCCAGGGACTCAATTTTAAGATTAAAATGCCATTGGTTGACAATCAGAAAACGGAGGATCTATCCACGGAGCAACTTCAAAGACTTTTAACGGCTATTGATGAATCAATGGATCTCGAGGCTGCGAACATCATGCGCATGGCTTTATTTACAGGCATGAGGCGTGGTGAATTAATTAAGCTGATGTGGGTAGACATCGATTACGATCGTGGCTTCATCAATATCCGCAATCCGAAAGGCGGAGTTAGTCAGAAGATCCCTTTGAACAGTCAGGCGCGGAATGTCTTGAAGAACCATCCCCGAACGGGGAAGTATGTCTTTGTGAGAAGCAATAAACAGCCCTTCACAAATGTCATCAATAAGCGTGTACGAGTTATCAGAAAGGCGGCAGGATTGCCGGACGATTTTAGACCGCTTCATGGATTGAGACATCATTATGCTTCTATATTGGCATCGTCCGGTGTGGATCTGTATACCGTCCAAAAGCTGCTGACCCATAAATCACCGGGTATGACCGCCCGTTATGCCCATTTGAGAGATGAAGCCTTGAAGCGAGCTTCCGATTTAGCCGGGAACATTATTGAACAGTCTGCAAAGACAAAAGAGCCAGACAGCGGGTCATCAGGTGTATAGGAGAACGAATATGGCGGGAAACAGATTTGGACACATTATGAGATGTCTGGGGCTTTACGAAGGCTGAGAATCACAGACCAGGAATAGGGAACGCGACCCGATAAGCAGGGGGAATCCCTCCACTGTTTTCCTGGATCATCACGGGGGCCATGAGAGGATAGGGCTATGTTGGAAAAAACAAAAAAATTCTTAAAGAAGAAATTTCCGAAGCTATCAGATCAAATGGAGCGAGATGATAAATTAATTAGGATGACATGGAAAGAGAGGTGTGATTTTACGATATTGATTTTAATGGAATACAGCAAATATTTGGTAGCGATGTGCGAGACCAAAAAAGGTGATAGGTTCAAGAAAAAAATAGAACAGATTGAACAGAGCTTATCGACAGAAAACAACCACATCAATAACGCCCGTCATAACCCAATATTTGAAGATGATGTTTATATAGCAGTATTAAAACTTATCCTTGCGACGGGCTACAAGCCTCCAGATCACCTTATAGGCTTACAAATACATCTTCAAGTAATTCGTGATTATTATTTAACCCTCTTACCATCCATGGATTGTAACTCTCAAACTGCTAATATGTTGGTTGATTCCGCTTTAATGAAATTAGCATGGGATGTTTTTATTTTTTCATCCGCCATGCGATCACGAATGACGGATAAAGATCGATCTAATCCGGGTGCGCAGGCAATGAAAAAGAAAAAAGAGAAGCAGATAATTCAAGCGGTCGAACAAATCGAAACGAAAAACTGTAATATTTTGACGAAAGATGGAGAAAAAAAGGCAAAAAGAATAATTAAAAATAAATTAGCCGTAAATCGAAAAACAGCACAGAGATATATAAAAGAAATCAAATCGAATATACGTTAGTAGATTTACGGTCAAACCGTCGATTTGCCCGTTGAATACAAATATACTTTCACGTACTTTAAAGGCGAACAAATAATTTGTTCGCCTTTTTTGTACTCAAAAATACGAGGAATTGAATTTATGCTGAGGGAAAAACGATCTGAGAAAATGATCATCGACGAAGTTTTAAAAAAACCTTATTGGCATGAGATGGAAACGGCCTTTGTTACAGGCCGCTCTGTCTTTACCCTAAGAAACGACAGAAGTCAAAGACGTGGTTTTCCATATCATCGCATTGGCAGGCGCGGCATTCTCTATAAAAGGGATGAAGTTATCGCTGAAATTGAATCACGAAAAATCTCATTCGGATAGAATGGACAATGCTAAAAATAAATCTAACGCCTGATGAACACATCCAACACGGCTCCATTCTTTATAACGTCCATGAAATGGTTAGTTGTGAGCTGTACTTTTTTACGAATCAGCTGGGAAATCGTCACTTTATTGTTCTTGCTCTCCGTCGAAGCATTAAGGCCCTCATTGAGGCATGTGATGTTGGTAGCCATATGTTTTTCGATGAAAATTCTGAAGATGAAAATTCTGAAAATGTCACCCCATCACCTTATACGAGAAATGGAAGATGGAAATCAATAAAGAGGGAATAAAGATGAAAACGGGCGGGTATAACAAGGCAATCGATACAAAACAGGCCGCCGACGGAGAGCGGGAAGCCCTTTCGTCAAAGCTTGCACGAATCAAGAAAGACGCGCTTGATCTGGACCGGGCGGCGGAAGCATTAACCGAACAAATTTCAGATTACAAAAAAGCGGGGAACCCCACAATTGATCTTGTTTTGGCCAGGGATCGCTTACTTGTGAAGGCAGAGAAACTCAAAAAAGAAAAACTGGCCGCAGAAACACAAATCCATAAAATTGATTTTCAAATAAAATGAAGGAGGAAATATAAAATGGATTTCTATCAAACAAGAGTAGGCCCGATGTTCGCCCCTGACGGGACCCCCGCCCCGACCAGAGGATTGCGGAATGGCGGATATGGAATTGGTGACGTGCAGGGCAGATATTATGAGCAGGCATCAAGGGGGAACCTATACACCCTGACCATGTCGGCCTGGACAGGAAACATTGCCGCGGGGAACATTCTCGGCGCCGCAGCGGCGGCTTCCACGCAGTTCGCCCTGTGGAATCCGATCGGCTCAAAGTACGACATTTCCATCTTGAAATTCACCGTGAACATCACGTCAGGCACGTTGCCCATCAGCGGTCTCTGGCACAGCCTCGGCACTCCCGCGCCGACAATCGCCCCCAGTTTGGCTGCGACTTCATATATCGGGAATCACAAGGCGGATGTCGCAATCTATGACGGGAACGCGGGATATCTGACCCACGTTTCCGGAACGGTGCTGACCGGCGGCGGTGCGACAAGAGGGATCCGGGAAGCAGGCCTGATTTTCAGCGCCGGCACTTTCTTAAATCTCGCGGGAGTTTCATTCATGGATGTCTGCGACGGCGATATCGTCCTGCCCCCGAACAGTTTCTGGGTGCCGACATGGGCGGCAGCTGGAACATCGGTACTGGGTGGATATTCCGTCACGTTTGAAGTGGTTCAACGCAGCGCTTAAAAGCTGAAAAGCTAAGGGGAGCGTAAACTCCCAAAGAACCTGCAGTGATAGCTACAGGGCGACAGATACCCGGACATGCTTGTCCGGGTGTGCCGTGTTTTCCACCATGGTGGAAATATTTCTTTCGATAACGGCTAGCGTTCTTGGCTTAAAAAAAATATCTATCAAAGAAAGGAACAAAACGATGGAAGCAGCAAAATTATTTAGCCTAATGAATGAGCACCCCTTCGTGAAAAAAATCATTTCGGACGATGAAAATGAGCGGCTCGACCTGAGAAAAAAAGCGATCGCCGAAATCGCCAATTATGAAGATTTTAAAACCATTGCGTCGAGACAGTACGAACATGATCTGACGGAAGTGAACAAAACAATTGCCCAGGACAAGGTCCGCCTGGACCTCTCACTGAAAAAGAGAGGGAAACTCATGCATGAATATCACGTCAAATACGTGGGTTATGATACGACCCTGAATCGCTTAAAGGGAGTATTGCTGTGCAGCTACAACCGTTTAATCGACAATTTTATAAGTGAAATGCTGAAAAAGCAGTTTCGCACTGCTGATTCACTTTTACACATGGATAGAACGGGGAGGGAGAATATTTACACCGAAATGAAACCCAAATACATTAACACTAATTTAAAAGCCGTCAATGATGTCGTTGCGTACATTAAGGATGCGCTGGAGGAGGCGGAAAATATGAAATTGATGGCGCTCTCTGACGCGGATATTGAAAAAAGGCTCAATGAACTATGGGAGGGGGTTCCCAAAACTGACAGCCGGGAAGAGTATCAAATACCGTCCGTGGATATTTCTATTTTAAAAACATCTCCTTCGCCTGGGTTCCGGGAACCGGAAAGACGGCCCAGTTGGATTGATACATCGATCGACTAGAAATGATAAAAACATGAAGAACCTGAGCTGCAGGAAGGAGAAATGAAAATGGCTAATATATTAGATGATGTTTCCTTCACCATCACGGCCAAGGATGCAACCGGAACTGCCATTGGATCGGCAAAGGCGAACTTCACTTCGTTGAAGGAAACGTCAGCCAATGCAGCAACGGGGATGTCTGACCACTGGGAAAGTTTCAAGAAAATCTGGGTCGGGATCACGGCATCCGTGGCCGCGGCGATGGTCGTTGTTAATCAGGCGATGGATCTTATTAAGGTGGGTGCAAAGGCCCAACAGGTGGAGGAGTCTTTCAAGATCGTATCAGCCAGTGCGAACGAATCCGCCGACCAGGTTCTGGCCGCCATGAAACGTGCCTCTGCGGGTACGATTTCTGATTCTGATCTCATGCAGAAAGCCGTCAAGGGGTTTGCATTGGGGTTATCAGGCGATCAACTGTCTCATATCCTTGAAGCCGCCAGGGTATCTGCCAGGGTCGTCGGTGAAGATGTTGAGACGGCCTACGAGAAGATTACGGATGCCATAGCAACAGGATTGCCAAGAGCTCTGAAGCAATATGGTCTGGTTACAAAAGAGGAGATTGCCGTTGTCAACGCGGCTCTGAAGGCCGGGGTAAAGGAAGTCGATCTCTACCGCATTGCCATGGACAATGCTGCCATCCAGACGGCCAAGATGGGAGAGATGCACGACAACGCCGCCGAGAAGCTCCAGAGATGGACAGCGGGGTTTAAGGACTTAAAGGAAGCCGTCGCAAAATGGACGATCGATACCACCATGGGGTTTGAGAACATCTGGACTCTCGGTCAGAAAGATGCTGACAAGACGGTGAATATTATAACAGAAGCCGACAAAAAGACCACGGCGGACCTCATCGCATCGGCAGAGGCAAAAAAGAAAGCCGATGTCGACGCGATCGAGGCAAAGACAAAGGCGATACAGCATCAGGAAGCAGCCTATAAGATTCTCAGTAAGGTTGCCGAGGACTTGGCAAAAGTGGAAGAGGCAATGGGTGCAAGCCGGATCAAATATGCTGGAGAGCAATACACCACGGAATTGAAGAAGGAAAGTCTGGTCCTGGTGGATATGGCCGCGATTCACGCCAATAATACAGTCGAAGTCATGAAGCAATACACCACCATGGACAACCTAAAGAAAGCCACCTCCACCTATCTGGGCGTCATCAATGAGGTCTATACCGCGAGGATCAAGGGAGAGAATGACCTCGGCGTGATGATGGTGAAAGCCGGAGTTAAGCCTGCGGAAGCACTTAAACTTCAAATCGACATAGCAACGACAGAAAAGCAGGGGCTGGAAGCGCGTCAGGGAGTCTGGAAATCATACTATGACCGCCTTGTCCAGCTTCAGGCGACGGCCACGGAGCAGATGAAGACGAAGGTGAACGAACTCCGGGTGCTTGAGGACAATGCAAGAAAGCAACAGGAAACAGGCGCTCAGGTAGCGGTTGACCTTCAGACAAAACTCCTCGCGGCTCAGGGCAAGCCACAAACAGATATGCAGGCCATGAAGATCAAGAATGATGCCATTGATAAACAGGCATCAGACGCCTCCATCCTTCAGGGTCAGGCAAAGATCGATGCCCTTACCAAGCTGAGGGATATGCAGGCAGCCCTGACAGAGGCAACGACAAAGCAGATTGATGTGTTTGATTGGGGAACCGGGAAATGGGTGAAAGG
>Ga0182017_10004833_pt1 | contig 10005 bp, 7 predicted proteins | sample 712E3DmetaG_FD_120492 | JGI IMG/M metagenome (GOLD analysis project Ga0182017, IMG submission 120492) | Permafrost microbial communities from Stordalen Mire, Sweden - 712E3D metaG | ecosystem: Environmental > Terrestrial > Soil > Wetlands > Permafrost | place: Sweden: Stordalen | collected... | reverse complement strand
TTTATGGCCAGACCCGCCCCGTAGCTCTGCTCGCTGACCTTGAGCGCGTTTTCCGCCGCCGCCGTCTGCACGCGGAGTTCCACCAGGCGCCTGGCGCTGTCCTCGATGTCCTGACGGTTGACGCGGAGGTCCTTCAGAATCTCGCGCTCGAGGTAGGACTCGGCCAGCACCGCCTGGCGAAGCTGCGAATAGGCCGTTCGCACGTCGGCGTGGATGAGTCCGGCGGTGAAGATCGGGAGGTTGATCTGCACCATCGACATCCACGTGACGTCGTCGGGCAAACTCTCCCGGTGCGGGAAGTAGGTGCCGCTCAGTCCGATGGAAGGGAAGTAGCGGCTCCAGGCGGCTTCGAGGTTGCGCTGGGCGACCTCGATCTGCTTGATCGCGGCCTTGAGGTCGCGGCGGTTGCGTCGAGCGGCTGCCATCAATTCATCCTCGGCCGGCACGGTTTCAGGAATCTGGAGGTGGTCGGTGAGGGGGCCATTGACTTTCGCGACGCCGAGGACGAGCGCGAGGACCGAGCGGCCGTTGCGGACGTCGTTCTCGGCGGTGATCAGCTGTCCCCGCGTCCCGGCAAGCTGCGCCTCGACCTGACTGACGTCGAGCGGACGGGCGGCGCCCGCGCCTTCCTTGAGACGGATGTTCTCGAGCCGCGCCTCCTGCATCGCGACGGAATTTGCCAGAAACTCCACCTGTCTTTCGGAGCGGAGCACCTGGTAGTAGGTCTGCGAAGCGTCGAGGAAGACGACCGCCTGGTAGTCGAGCAGCAGCTCACGCTGGCGTCCGGCGGCAGCGTCGGCAGATCGGGACGTCGCCAGGTTTAGCGGAATGTTCAGATTGACCCCAGCCCCGATCGGCACATCGGTTACGTTGGGCGGGAAGAACTCATTCGCCAGGGGTATGCTGGTCGGCTGCTCGCGGAGATGGCTCGGCGCGAAGCTTACCGTCGGAAGGAACGAGGCGACGACACGGTCCTTGTTGATGAGCGCCTGAAGATAGTCCTCGCCCCGCATGGCCAGTCGCTCGTTGTGACGGTTGACCAGATCCAGAGCCCGTTCGAGGCTCAGGGGTTCGTCGGGGGAATAGGCGGCGGACTTGGCCGTCGCGACGCCGTCCAGCACCGAGCGATAGGTCTGGACTTCCTTCTGCTGGTTGACGCTGCATCCGCTCGCCCAAAGAAGGGCGCCGCCCATGAGCAAGCAGACCCGGAATAATCGCTTCATGTCCATCTTCCTTGAAAGCTCCGTTCAGAAACCGATCAGGGCTCCAAAGCCGAATGCCGCCGCGAACCCGACGATTGCCGCCCCCAGCGCCACCATTCGGTTCTCGGCCTGCATCGCGTCGGGCAGAAGCTCGGAAAGCACGACGTAGGTCATGGCGCCGGCCGAGAAGCCGAGCGCCCACGGGGTGCATGGAGACAGTAAGCGCAGGAACAGGAACCCGAGGATCGCGGCGCCGAACTCCACCACCCCGGAGAATACGCCCCATGCGAAACTGTGCCGGGTGGCCACCCCGTAGGCGGCCACCGGAGCCGAGACGATCAGTCCCTCGGGTATGTCTTGGAGCGCGATGGACATGGTGACGAGCCACCCGAGCGCGGGAGAGCCGCCCAATGCCGACGCCCCGGCGAACGCCGAGGCCACGGCGAATCCTTCCGGTATGTTGTGAATGGTGATCGTCCCGACGTATAGGGCCGCCTTCCTCTTGGAGTCGTGCAGCGTCGCCCCCACTAGCGCTAGGTGAGCGTGCGGCAGCAGCTTGTCGACTGCGAGAAAAGAGACGGTTCCTATGAGAAGCCCCGACAGGGCGACGACGTCTCCCGCCATGACGTGTGCCTGGTTGAACATCTCCAGGGAGGAAAACGCCATCACCCCCCCGCAGAATGCGACGATGAGCGCGAAGGCGTGCTTGTCGATCCGCTTGAACGCGAATACCCCGGCCGCCCCGAGCGACGTGGCCGCCAGGACCGTGCACGCCCCCAGAAAAAGCTTCAGGAAATCCACCGCGTTGACCTCTGTGCCTGCGTTTCGCTTGCCGGTGTGCGGTGTCCCCAGGCAACCGTTAGCTTTGGGGTGGGGACTTTCGCCGCGGCCGGGCGGTCATTCGAGCGGGCTTTTATACCATAAAAAGCTGCTTTTGGCAACAAAGGAAAGTCCGCCGCCTATTCGTGCCGGAGGGCCTCGATGGGGTCGAGCCTCGATGCGCGAAAGGCGGGATAGAGGCCGAAGACGATTCCCACGGCCACGCTGATGCCCAGCGAAAGCAGGATGCTCCACATCGTGATGATAGTGGGCATTTTCGTGGCATGCGTGATGGCCCAGGGAAGCACCACCCCCAGGCCGATGCCCAGGACCCCCCCGATGCTCGACAGCACCACGGTCTCGATGAGGAACTGGCTGATGATCTGTCTCTGCTTGGCCCCGATGGCCCGGCGGATGCCGATCTCGCGCGTGCGTTCCGTGACGGTGGCGAGCATGATGTTCATGATGCCGATCCCGCCGACGACGAGACTGATGCCCGCGATGGACCCGAGCACGATGTTGAATGTGCGCTTGGTCGCCTCGGCCTGTTTGAGGAGCGCCAGCGGCACGCTGATGTCGTAGTCTTCCTTCTTGTGGAATCGCTTGAGCATCAGGTCGATGGCGCCGGCGGTCGCTTCGACGTCGTCCGTGTTGTCCACCTGCACAAGGATCAGGTGCAGCTCGACGTATTCCCGGAGCATGGCCCCCTCGGTCCGACGCGAGATGTGGTCGCCGTAGCGCTCGCGCGCGGTGCTCAGCGGGATATAGGCGTCCACGTCCTGGTCGGGGATCGGGATGCTGGAGGAGCCCTTCTCGTTGACGACGATGCCGATGATTTTGAACACGTTGCCGCCGATGCTGATGGGCTGGCCGACGACGTGCTCGGTGGCGGTGAGTTTTCGGGCGCCGGTTTCCGTGAGGACGCAAACGCCGGCGTTCGAATCATAGTCGCCGTTTGAAAGCACCCGTCCGGCCAGGACCGGCCGGCTGACCAACTCGAACCAGTCCGGGGTGGTGCCCACCACGCGCAGTTCCAGGGCCCGCTCCCCCAGACGTCCCTCCAGGCGCACTACTTTCGCGGGCACGGTCTCTTGAACCGTGGGCAGCGATTCCCTGAGACGCGCGTCGTCATCGTACGTCAGTCCGTAGATGCTCATCATCGCCGGGCGGGCCCCGGACGCCTCCTCCGCGACCAGTTTCTTCGAGGACAGGATGATGTTGTTGCTGCCCAGCTTGCGGATCTGATCCAGGGCCTGCTGACTGGCGCCCTCCCCGACGGACAGCATCGCGATGACGCTGCCGACGCCGAACACCAGCCCCAGCACCGTCAGGAGAGACCGCAGCGCGTGCAGCATCAGGTTCTTGATGCCCAGTTGCACGCCCCGTATCAACCGGAACTGTCGCATCAGTCACTCTCCTCGATGCGGTCGATGACCCCGTCCATCATGTGCAGGCGGTGGCTGGCAAAGGCGGCCACGTCCGGCTCGTGCGTCACCATGACGATGGTCTTGCCGGATCGGTTCAGCTCGACCAGCAGTTCCATGATCTGCTTGCCGGTGGCGGAGTCGAGGTTCCCGGTTGGCTCGTCGGCAAGGAGAATGGAAGGCTCGTTGGCCAGAGACCGTGCGATGGCGACGCGCTGCTGCTGGCCGCCCGAGAGCTCCATCGGACGATGCTGGAGCCGGTCGCCCAATCCCACCATGGTGGCCAGCTCGACCGCCTTCAGACGGCTCGCCTCGGCTTCCCAGCCCAGGTAATACAGCGGCAGCTCGATGTTCTCCTGGACCGTGAGCTGGGGGATGAGGTTGAAGCTCTGAAAGATGAACCCCAGTTCCCGCAGTCGCAGGTTGCTCAGGTGATCGTCGTCCATCTCGCCGACGTCATGCCCCTTGAGAAAATAGTGTCCGGAGGTGGGCCGGTCGAGACACCCCAGGGGGTTCAGCATGGTGCTCTTGCCCAGGCCCCTGCGCCCCATGATGGCCAGGTGGTCCGCTGCCTGGAACGACAGGGTCCGGGCCGCCAGTGCGTGCACCTCCGCCGATCCCATCTGGTAGGTCTTGTGAACGTGCTCCAGACGCACCAGGGAGCCGTCCGAGGCGCCGGTCGCGAGCATATGATGTTGTGTTTTTGTGGTCATTCGGTGTCGGGAGGCGGAGGATTGCCGGAGCCGCCCGCCGGGCCTCCGCCCGGCGGTCTGCGCCGTCCCGCTCCCATCAGTTTCCTTACCGCGTCGCTCTGCTCGGGGGTCATGCCCTCCATCGCCTTCTGGCGTTCTTCCCGAGTCATGCTTCGGAACTTGGCCATGTCGAAACCGGGCGGCAGCGTCGCAGTCGGCGCGGCGACGGCGGGGTCCGTACTTGCCGGAGCCGTGTCCGATGCCGCGGGAGTCCCGGACGCCGCGGGTGTCGGGGACGCCGGGGTCGTCGAGGGGTTGACGGCCGGGACCTCTTCCTCGTGGATCGGGGCGGTCGATGGTCCCAGAGGCGGCGCCAGCAGCACCATCTCGCCCGGCGTCAGTCCGCTCAGGATGTGAACCATCCGGTTGTTGTCCATGCCGATCTCGACCTGTCTCGGAATCGGGGCTTCCGCGCCGGGGAGGTAGGCCGTGGGTTTCCCCTGCACGCGCACCACCGACTGCACCGGGACGAAGATCGCGTCCGGATACGTCTCCACGACGACCTCGGCCTTGCAGGTCATGCCCGCACGCAGATCCTTGGCGTCGCCGTCGATGTAAATCTGGGTTGCATAGACCTTGAGGTCGGGGTTCATCCATGCGCTCTGGGCATCGGGCAGAATCCCGATCTTCCCGACACGACCCTGATATGTCTTGCCCGGCACCGCGTCCACCGTGATCCGGACGGGCTGTTCCTTCTTGATCTTCCTCAGACTCGACTCGTGGATGTTCACGACCGCCATCATCGAAGCCGTGGTGGGCAGGTTGATCAATTGCTGGCGCTCACGGATGTCCTGGCCTTCCGCCAGCGGTTCCTGGCTGCCCCGGAGGGGCTGCCCGGTAGTCGCGTAGACGACCATTCCCGCCACGGGGGCGTAAATCTTGCACTTGTCGATCTGCTTCACAAGCTTGTCCAGCGCTTCCTTCTGCCGGTTGAATTCCGATTCCTTGGCCTTGAGGTCCGCTTCGGCTTGGATGTCGTTCGCCTTGGCTTTTCGCGTGACCCGTTCCAGTGCGGCTTTGGTTTGTTCCACGTTGCTCTTCAGGCTTTCGAGGGTTCGTCCGTACGTGAACTCCTTGAGCACTTTCATCGAGGTCTCGGCCAGTGCGACGCTGAGTTGCGCCTGGTCGGCGGACAGTTCGTCGCCCTGGAGCTCGGTGCGCGTGATGAACTTCTCCTGGGCCAGTTTCTGGGACCATTCCAACTTGTCCTTGGCCACCTGGAGCTGCTCGTTGGCAATTTTGATGTTCGTGTCCGCCTGCTGGACCGCTTGGAGGTAATCCCCTTCCTGGTACTTTCGCAGGTCCAGCTCGGCGAACCTGGAGTCGAGCTGGGCCTGTCGGACGTCGCTTTCGCCCTGGCTCTTGACGATGGCCTGGTTCTCCTGTGCTCCGATAAACGCCGCCTGCGCGTTCATCACGGTGATTTCCTGCTTGGTCTTCGAGTCCACCAGGTTGCTCGAATCGAGCTCCGCCAGGAGCTGTCCCTTCTCGACGTTGGTGCCTTCCGGGATGAGCATTAGAAGAGAGGTTTTCCCTTCGACCTCGCTCTTGACGACGACGAGGTCGCGGTTCTGGATGGTGCCCGCCTCCGAGACGCTGATGGTGAGCGGCCCGTGCTGCACCTCGTAGACCGCCGTGTCGGCGTTCTGCCTTGTGGCCGGCTTCCAGTTCGCCCAGGTGACGACCCCGCCGACGACCAGACACACTGCGACGGCCGCTGTCACAATCATGCGACGTTTCGGACGCTTGGCCCCAGACGCGTTATTTCGCATGCTGCTCGGGTTTGTACTCACGCCACAATCCTTTCTCGTTAACGTCCAAAACGTCCATGTCCCTCTGCAGGGTCAGTTCGGTCACACGGTAACTGACCAATGCCTGGCTGAGGCCGTTCTGCGCCGTGATGAGTGATGTCTGTGCGTCGAGCAGGTCGCGCATCTCCGCGCGTCCGGCCTCCAGGAACAGCTGGATGCTCTTCACCTGCCGCTCGGCCACGGTCAAGGCCATCGCCTGGATCTTGAAGCTCTCACGCACCTGCACGAGGGTCCTCAGGTCGTTCCTCACGCTGAGCTTGACCTGGTCCTCGAGGCTCTGCATGTTGCGGACCGCCCGCTCCATTGCGATATAACTGTTGCGGTAGGTGATGCTCTCCTGTGTGCGATCGAGCGGCAGGTCCAGGAGCGCCCCCGCGCTGTATACGCCACGGTCGAGACGCACACGCGCGTTCGGCTGGTCGGCGGACGCGAGACTCCGGCCCTCCCCGGCACTCCCGGAGAACGTCAGCTTGAGACCCGCCCCGAGCGCGTCCGCGGCCACCACCACCCCTCGCTGCGCGTCGACCACCTGCCCCTGGGCCGCGCGCAGGTCGAGACGTGTCGCCAACGCGATCTTCACCGCCTCCTGCACGTCCATCTCCAGGGGGCCGCCGCCTGTACGACTCGGCGGCACGAGTGTTACCGGTGTGTCCGCGGCCATGGGCACCTGCGCCTGAATCGCGGCGTCCAGCTCCTCGACCTTGGCGTTCTCACCCATCCGGTCCTTCGCCGCCTCGGCCAGGTGATCCAGCTCCGCACGGTCGAGTTCCACGTTGGCGTCGGTCGGGAGGCCCAGCGTGACCCGGAAGGAGTCCAGCTGCTGCTCGTACCGCTGCTGCGTCGATATCCACCGGTTACGCGCCGAAAGCTCGCTTTGCTTGGCCTGGTCGACCTGGATTTCGGACAGTCTTCCGGCGTCCGCCAGCCGACGAGCCCGTCGCGACGCCGTCACCAGGCCACGGTAGTTCTCCGCCTCGTTCTTCACCTGGTCCAGCGACTGAAGCACCGACAGGTATTCACTGGCCACCTGCACGGCCAGGGTCCTCTTGAAGCGTTCGAACGTCCAGATGGAGTATACCACGTTCCGCTCGGCCTGTGTCATCGGTTCGGTCACGATGTCCCGGCCCGACCCGCGCAAAAGCGGGATCGAGATGGTCGCATCGGCCAGGATGCCCAGCGACGATCCCCGGTCCCCCGTCAGCAGTTTCACCAGGTCGAGTGCCAGGTTGGCCGTCACGGCGGCCCCATTCTCGAACATCTTGGTCACCGACGGCGTGGCGCTGTTCGTGAAACCCCCTACCGGTACGCCGCCCGACTGGTCACTCGTGTAGAGCGACTGGAGTGCCCCGGCGAACGTCGTCTGGAATGCGTGGGTTTCGAGTTCCAGGTTGAGCGTCGCCCGGAAAATGTCTTCCTTGCTGCTCTGGTAGTCCCGGTTGTTCCGCGCGGCCACCTGCAGCGTGTCCAGCAGCGTCAGCTTGACCGATTCATTATCCGCAACGGGCACCGTGATGGGATAGTCCGAACCCGCCGCCACCGGCGGCGTCTTCTTCTCCGGCCAGTGGGCGATCTTCGGAACCTTGTCCGACCCGTACGAAGCCGGTCCCGCGACCGGGAGCTTCTGGTTGAGGAGAAGCCGTCGCCTGAGCGTGTCCGCCGCCGGCTCGATGGTGAACGGCTCCTTCTTCCCCAGGGCATCCATCTGCTTTTTCGCGATGATGTCCGACGCGACCTTGTCGGTCTCGGTCCGATAGTGCGCGGCGGTGCATCCGCCGATCATTACGACGACCGCCGCCACCCCCGCGGACGCCCATGACAGTTTGTCAGAGAGAAATCGCATCGTTCCGCAATCCTTGACCCGTAGTGACGCCGTTGCCTGAGACACCGTGGATGAAAAGGTCCACGACCGACTCGATGGGCCGGGATTCCTCCGACCCTTCGGCCAGCGCGTGGGCTTGCGTGCGCAGCATCCCCAACAGAAACGTCGCCAGCGTCTCTGCGGCGACGTCACTTCGAACCTGGCCCTCCCGGACCCCTTTCCGCATGACCTCCGCCACCACCGACACCAGTTTCGCGTGGTGCGACACCCATCGCTCACGCACCCTCCCACGACACCACTGCATCCGGGCGTCCTCCGACTGCATCATCCGGAACAGTTGTCGGCGACGACCGAAGAACTGACTGATCTTGCGACAGACGCTCACCAGTTGGTCCGTGAACGACGCGTCCTGCGTAACCTCCCGGCTGATCAACTCGCAGATCTCGTCGAACCCGCCGGTGGCCGTCTGAAAAAAGAGGTCGTCCTTGCTCTGGAAATACCGGTAAATCGTCCCTTTGCCCACCCGGGCTTCCTGGACCACGGCATCGAGGGAGATCTCATGGTACCGCCGGCTGGTGAAGAGTTTCTCCGCGGCACGCATGATTTCTCCACGTCTGTCGCGCGACATACCGCGGTTTCTCCGAACCTGCCGGAACTTCGCAGAGACCCTCAAGACGGAACTGACCAGTCAGTACTATTGGTGGACCCGAAAAAAGAATCTTACACGGGATTCCTGGATTTTCCCAACCTGTTGTTGGAAATAATGTTAGGAGGCCAAAAAGGCCCGTCATGGGTTCCTCGAAAGCACCCATGAGCTGGGACGGACGGAAGGTTCTATCGCGAAACAAACCGCCGTCGGACGGGTTATACTATGAAGAGTTCCCCGTGATCGGTTCGGGAGGCAAAGCATGAGACTTGCTTCGTCCCTTTCGATGCTCCTGGTGTTCTTCCTGCCGGGGCTCGCTTGCGCGGGTGACGCAGCACAGTCGGGCACGTTCGACTCGGCAGACGTCCCGATTGCCTATTCGGTGGCCGGCACCGGCGAACCGGTGGTGCTGATTCACGGACTCTACTCCAGTGCCGACATCAACTGGCAGAAACCCGGAACCGTCAAACTGCTGGCCGAGCGTTACCAGGTGGTTGCCTTTGACCTGCGCGGCCACGGAAGCTCCGGCAAGCCCACCGAAGACGACGCCTACGGTCTGGCGATGGTGGAGGACGTTACTCGATTGCTGGATCATCTGCACATCAAGAAGGCGCACATCGTCGGGTATTCCCTGGGGGGCATGATCGCCTTGAAATTCGTGACCCTGCATTCGAACCGCGTATTGTCGGGCACGCTGTGCGGCATGGGTTGGCTGCGCGAGGGGAGCCCGCTCGCGGACTTCCGGGAAAAGCTCCCCAACCGCGAAGGAGGCAAGACTCCCTCGGCGTGCCTTCGCGGCATCTCCAAACTGGGCGTGACGGAGGAAGCTCTTCAGGCCGTCGCCGTTCCCATGGCCGTCCTCGTAGGGGATCGCGACCCGTGCAGGATACTCTACGTGGTCCCGCTCACCCGTGTTCGAAAGGACTGGCCCGTCACCGAAATCCAGGGTGCCGGTCATCTGAACTGCATCATGAAGGAGCAGTTCAAGGAGGAACTGAAGAAGTGGCTCGATAAGAACGCCGCTCCGGTGCACGGCTGAAAGTGAAGAGAGGTGCCGCGCAAACAGGGTAGGTCCCATCATCTGTCACGTCGTGGACGCAACTCCTGTGCTCTTAATATGTTACGATGATATGGGCCATCGAGAAGACAGCCACCGCATAACAAATTAGTTATAGCCTCCTGCCAGTCTTTGTTATACGACGTTCCGGCACCCCGCCATTGCGTTTCACGGAATCGGAAGGGCCGAAAGTCCACCCGAACGCCAAGTCCCGCCATAACGCACGCCCGTGCGTTTAATAGAGAAGTTAACTGACGAATCAATTCTTCTCCCGCGGTTGGACGTTCCGGATTCCTAAGGAGTTGGCGCGTGAAATGTGATGTAAACGATGTCGCAAAGGATGAGGTTCTTGGGGGGGAAAGGGATGGGAGAGTGCTGACAAACTACTCAATCAGTTGTTGCGCGGTAGTGCATTTCTTACGGCTCGCCGATGAGTTTCCGGACCTTGCGGGTGAGAGCCGGCCCGTCGAAGGGT
>Ga0182017_10004832_pt1 | contig 10006 bp, 4 predicted proteins | sample 712E3DmetaG_FD_120492 | JGI IMG/M metagenome (GOLD analysis project Ga0182017, IMG submission 120492) | Permafrost microbial communities from Stordalen Mire, Sweden - 712E3D metaG | ecosystem: Environmental > Terrestrial > Soil > Wetlands > Permafrost | place: Sweden: Stordalen | collected... | reverse complement strand
TTCAAATTCATTCGATTCACTCGCGCCATAACGCACTTTGTAAAGCCCCTCTTCTGCAACGTCGCTGAAGTCGAATCGTAGATAGGAATACCGCAGGAATTTGCCCCAGAGGGTCGGCAAGGTGTCGATCTTCGCAACCGTTTCGGCATCGGCGCCGATTTTGAGGAGCTTGATCGGCTCAAAAATATTAGTTGTTTTGTCGAGCTCGATGACGGCGAACTTCTTCTGTTTTGGGTGGTAACCGATTTGAGATACCTGGATGACCGGTTTGTAACTCCAGGCACTGTCCACTTTCGGCGAGATGATCCATTCGACAGCCCGCTTGACCGCGCCGGGAGGGATCGTCGAACGCAGAATAAACCATCCGTTGTTGTGCAGGCCTCGTCCGTCGATAAGCTGGAGTGAACTTGTGTTGCTCACGACGGCTATTTCTTTTTCCCGATTATCCGGCGCGATAACCAGATCTCTTCCACTGGCCATCGGAGTCATCTGAAAATTTCCGCCTTCGTCTTTTTCCATGGGACCGTTGGCCTGACGCGGAAATACTCCGGGTGTCCCATCCATTAAATAGTGTTCGCCGAAATATTGGCCGGGAAACAATTCCAGGTTGAATCCGACCTTGTTCGCCCATTCTTTCGGAAGTGGCTCGTCCAGGTCAACTACGAGTTTTATGCTGTTCCCCACCGTTTCGGTCCTTATGGTGTAATGGAATCTCAAGTCGGGATAGAGAATCGGATTGAATCCCCTTTGGTCTTTGCTTGAATCGGGATACCAGAGCCGGACACTGATGGTGTTGTGCTCCTTGTCAACGCGGCGTTCGCCGACCTTCGGAACCGGGGACCACTGGCCGGGCGTCGGTTCGAGACGCACGTCCCCGTTTGCCGCTACCCGCCTGCCGCATTGTACGATCGTCAATCCACCCTGATGTCCTTCCGGATAAATATCGTCAAAGACCATCACGTTCAGCCCGTGCGCCTCAAAATAGCCTTGGTCATTGATCTTGAGCATCGAGCTCGATTGACTCGTTTGGCCGTGGGTCGCTGAGAAGAGACCAACAAAAGAAGCAACCACGAAGAGAAGCAAAGATTGCCGTTTCATGAACTACCTTTGGTTCAATGCTTATGAGAAGTTGTGGAATTACTTTTTTAACAGCGGCGCGAAGATGAACTGCATTCCTCGCGTATACCCTTCGGGCTTGGAACTGGCGTGGTACGCATCATCAAGAACGCGAAACTCGTATCGAAAATGTTCATAGTTACGTTTCTTCAGCACCGCTCCGAAGAATTTTATTCCTTCGATGAAGCTCGGATCGTTCGAGAATTCTTTTTCCGCGCCGGTCATGTATAACGAAACGGGAAGGTCGGCGTGTTTGGCATGGTATTCTGCTTCCGCTCCAAGGAGCCAGCCTCGATCCCAAAGCGCGGCGGGACTGATGGCGATGTATGCGTTGAACAAATCGGTACGCGTAAACAAGGTGTACAACACAAAGAGCCCGCCAAGGGAGCTTCCGCCCAGAGCCCTGAAGCCCGGGTCGACCCGGTAATTCTTTTCGATAAACGGAATGAATTCCTGTTCAACGACCTTCAAGAATTCCGGTCCACCGCCGGTCTGCCCGGTCGGTTCGACTGAGGTGGGAGAATAATCGAATGACCTCAGTTTTCCATAATCGAGGTTTTCCCCTTTGTATGAGAAGCCGACGAGGAAACACTCGTTGATCGTTTGATCGAAGATCTGGTCGGCATAGATCATGGAGAGCAATGCGAAATCATAGAAGCCGTCACAGAAATAGACGACCGGATAGTGTTTTGTCGGATCTTTTTGATAGCTGTACGGGAGGTTGATGATGAGTTCATAGTCCTGCCCGGTAATCTTCGAGTGGACTTGACGGATTTCCGTTCCGCGCATCTCGAACCAGCGGATGCTGTCCCGTGATTCTTGTCCAAACACATTGAAGGATATCACGAAAATTAGACTTAGCAACGAGAGGGATCGTAGCGGGGTTCTCATTATGAGCTCTTTGTTCGACGTGATCGATGGTCTATCGTAAGTTAATATTCCTTAAGGAGTTCCAGCATTTTGCGGTCGAGCTTGTGACTTTTGTAGTTCTCGTACTTCACGTCCCCGCGTTCGCTGTTGAGAACGCCGAATTCTCCTTTCAGATTCCACATCGCCTGTCCCCAGCCAGCGTCTTTCCAGAGCGAGAGGATGTCGCGCATCCAGCGGAGCGTTACATCGTGTGGGGTTTTGTTGTAGCATCCCCACTCGCCCACATGAACCGGAATGCCCTTGTCGACCAGAGGCTGCCAACGGTCGATTAACTTCTTCTTCAGCGCGGCTTTATCCCAAAGTTTTCCATCGTCTCCCTTGAGCGGCCAAGTGGGAGCATTGAATGTTTCATATTCATCCTTCGGCACCCATGTTGCCGTGTAGTGGGTGAGACTCATCGGATCGTAGCCTCGCGTACTCTGAACAACGCCGAGGTCCGCGATGCCGTACACCGGAGTCCTGCCAATGTCCTTTCCATCCGCAACGATCAGGCGGTCGGGATCTTCTTCTCTGATCCCGTTGAAGAGAGCCTTCACAATTTCAACATAACGGGTTTCATCGTTCATCTTGGGGGGCTCGTTGATGAGGTCGAAGGTCACTTGAGTATTCGGAATCCCCTTATACCGTTGTGCAAACATTTTCCAATGATAGACTGTGGCATCGAGTGCCTTTTGCATTCGTTCGGGAGTGTCGTTGAAAAGATCTATCATTTCCAGATTGCGTCCGTTAATACAGTAGCCGGGTACTCGATGGAGGTTGAGGTTGATGTGAACACCGTACTGTTTGCCAAAACTGAGGACTTCGTCGATATCTTTCAGCACGTCTTCATTGATGACGTACCAATCGGTCACCGGTGCCCAGTTCCAGTACGACATCGGTATTCTTGCGAAGTTCATACCCCACACTGCCATGATCTCGAAGTCTTCCTCATTAAACCTTCTTCTCGGGCCCCTTCCGCCTGCTTTCTCAGTCAGATTGAATCCGCGATAGCGGGGGAAAATTATCTTCGTCTCACTTGATATCGCAGGCATTTTTGATCTTATTCCTGTTAACGACACTGCCGCCACGACGGCAGTCTATGGTCAGTCTATGGTCAGACATGAATGTCTGACCTACTAGTTCTTTTTGTCACTGGGCGGCCTCAACGTCCACACGCATTCGTCAACGAAATCATGCCCGCCGATCCGCGTCCGTGCCTCGATGCGATTCTCGCCGACATTGAGCCGTATCTCTTTCCAAATAAAAACTCCGTTCCCGGCGGATTCAATTATTCCCCGCGGCGCACCGTTCAACAGCAGTTCAACCTGTTTCGCGTTGGAATAGATTTTCACATCCGTGGTCGGATCGAGCCGCTGAACAAACCGACGGCTGGTAATATACAGTGTCGGTTCATCGGACCAGTTGGCCTTGTAGAAGAAAAATGCATCTTTCTTCGTCTTACGATCGTAGGTCACCAGACCTTTGTCGTTCCGGCCGCGAATCCCCCCTTCGTTGCGAGAGTTGACCGTGAAGTCGAACATGTTCCACACAAACGTCCCCCAAACAAAGGGGCGCGCTTTCATCGCTGCCCATGCCGCCTCATGAAGAAGCGCCTGCCATTCTTCGGGATGCCATTGGCCGTCCGTCTTTGGCTGTTGTGGATGTTCTTCGTGGTGTTCCACATTTGCCCCTGCGCCGTATTCGCTCACACATAGGCCTCCGTGCCTGCTTATTGAGCGACCCCTGTCAAGTAATCCGCCGAATGCTTCCTTGGGTCCCCATCCCGGGTACCAGCCACAATAGATGTTCCATCCCAACAAGTCGGGAATCTTGTTCATCTGCGGCAGCTTCTCCGTAGAGGTCGCTGCAATCGTCGGACGGGTCGGATCTTCCCCATTCGCGACAATCTGCAAGTCCTGGAGCTCGCGATGCGGATCGGGCCTGCCAGGCCATAATTCGTTGAAGAGGCTCCACGCAAAAATGGAGGGATGGTTGATGTTCTGGCGGATGAGGTCGAGCAATTGATTGCGCGAGGTTTCGGCAAATTGCGAGGAGGAATTGATCTCGTTTACCTGCGGAAGCTCCGCCCAAACAAGTATACCCGCCGTGTCACATAGACTGTAAAAATAATCGCTGTGTTGATAGTGGGCGCATCGGATCACCGTAGCGCCGATTTCTTTCACCAGGCCCATATCTTCCTGCATGTCGGCTTCGGTAATTGCCCACCCCTTGTCCTGCCTGTCCTGATGACGGTTGACGCCATGCAGATGATATGCCTGCCCGTTCAAAAAGAATCCTTTTTCGGGATCGACATGATAAGAACGGAGACCGAGCGGTTGTTCCGCCGCATCAACGACGGCGCCTTCTCTGGAACGAATTTCTACTACCGCTTTGTAGAGATAAGGATCTTTGCGCCCGTTCCACAAGTGCGGCTTAGGCATCACGAGCTGCAGGCAGAACGGAGCGGTGACTTCCGCAACTACGGTGATCGGCTGCTCGACCGTCGCAACGCTTTTCCCGGAAGCATCGTACACCAGCGCAACTAACGTGAAATCACCTGTTAGCTTTGAGCTGTTTGATATTTTGACGGCGACGTCGACAATCGCTTCTTCGTGAGAGACTTTTGTTTGAAGCCATGAGACCCCGGGCGAGGCGTGATCTGTCAGGGCAAAACATATCTCGCTCGTCTCGATCAGGTACACCGGTCTGTACAGTCCACCGAAAATATTGAAGTCTCCGCTCAGCGGGGCAAGGTCCGGTTCGGGTGCGTTGCTCGCGCGGACCGAAATGACATTTGCGCCGCCGGGCGACAGTTGTTTCGTAATTTCATAACAGAAGGCTCCAAACGCTCCACGATGCTCGCCGAGTTGCACGCCGTTGAAATAGACGTTTGATACGGACCCGGCGCCACCGAAACGAAGAAAGTACCTCTTGCCCGGCTTCGGCGAATCTAAGTCGAGAGAACGACGGTACCACCCCGGACCGCGATAGTATTCATTTCCGCTTTGTGCTTCTTTCCAACCCCAATTGTGAGGGAGAACGACAGCTTCCCATGTGCGGTCGTCGTACTCCTGCTTTTCGGCGCCGATATTCTCCCCGAGCTTGAACCGCCACCCCGAATCGAGTCTGGCGTTCTCGCGGGGAAATGCCTGGCTTGTGAGGATCAACAAAGCGGCAACGGTCGACATGAGTTCCAAAACGTTCTTCATCATAATATCATTGTGTCAAGATTACGCCGGATTTCTTCCAAAGAGGAAGGGGCAGCGCCCTCCGGCAATTCTATTCCTTCACGGCCGGCCTCAGCGGGGCCGCCTGAGCCTGAATCCTGAGCAAGGCAGTTGTCAAACCGTTCGATGTTGCCGTCAAGATCATTTCACCCGGTAGCCGGGCCGATTGAACAAGAACCTGCGCAATACCGTTAAAGGCTTTTCGCTTCCACTTTGCTCCGGGCGTCAAGACCTGGATTGTACCCGCATCTGTGTTTAGGTTGTCGTACAAAAACCTCGGCACCAGCGGAGTGCCGACGACGGCATAAATATTTCTTCCGCTGTGCACGATGGCCCGGTCGAGCACGTACTTCTGAACGGAATCGTCACGCTTGATCCCCTTGGCAACGAGATGACCGTTGACATACACCGTCTCTTCCTCGCCCAGGCTTTTCGGCCACAATGTAATCTTTGTATCGTTCGTTAAATCGGAAACAATAAATGATCCCCGGATGACAGCCATCGTGAGAGTATCGTGTGCCCTAACATTGTACTCGCCTTGATTGTTCATCAGCGTCGACCAGAGTGAGTCATCAAAATCCGGCTGCACTTCGGTGTAGCCCTCCGCCGCCTTGAAGAGATGCGCTTTGAGGTTCTCAATGCTCGGTTGATTGACTCTCTCCACGAAATTATCGGCTTCATGGGACGATGGGTCGCCGTTGCCGACGCCGATAATTGTTCCGGGTCCCTGCAGATTAAAGGCAATTTCAGTGTTCGAAGTTGGATCGATTCGTCCACTGGAGTCGAGAACCTGAACGGTGATGACCGAAACGTCTTCGCCATCTGCCTTTATCGACGAGCGGTCCGGAACCAGGCGTATGCCCGCCGGCTCTCCAGTCGTCTCCACCTGATCGGTTGCTGCCATTTTCCCGTTCGTATATCCACGGGCAAGCAACGATCCCGGCGCATAACTGACGGTCCATTCAAGGTGAGAGTTTTTCGGCGTGGCTTTTCGTCCGAGGCTCTTTCCATTCAGAAATAGTTCGGCTTCATCGCAATTCGTGTATGCCCAGACGCTGATCGACCGGCCTTCCCTCCCTTTCCAATTCCAGTGAGGAAGAAGATGGAGGACGGGTTCTTCGGTCCACCACGACTTAAGGTAATAGAACATGTCTTTGGGGAAGCCGCAGAGATCCACAATGCCCGATTGCGAAGCGACTTGGGGCCAGCCGAACGGGTGAGGCTCGCCACGATAATCGAACCCCGTCCAGAAAAATAGCCCCGAGAGGAACGGGCGAGCCGCATAGAACTTAAATCCTTCCTCCATGCTGCGGCCGCCTGGCTTTCTATCGGTCGCCTGCATATGGGCATTCAATGTGTCGTCTGCGTAGACCCCTCGGGTGCTCCGTGAAGTGGTCTCCTCGGTGCCCATGGCCGGTTGATCCGGAAATTCGGCATGCTGTTTATCTATATCTCCGTTGCCAATATAATTGAAACCCATGACGTCGATAACTGTCGAGATTCCGTGACCCCAACCGCCGCTGTTCGCATAGGTCGTGCGCCGCGTGGGATCGAGCCGCCGGACGTACGCCTGCATCGTCGAGGCAATGCGCGCCCCCGTAATATTTCCTTCGACAGACCACTCTTCATTTCCCAACGACCAGATGAAAACGGAGGGATGGTTCCTGTCGCGAAGAATCATTCGCCTCAGGAGGTTAAGATGTTCTTCATTCGTCCCCACCAAACGATTCTCGTCTATGACGAGCATGCCGAGACGATCGCAGACATCCAGCAACTCGGGCGTCGGCGGGTTATGCGAGCACCGGTAAGCATTCGACCCCATCTCTTTTAAGCGTTTGATGCGAAATTCCTGGAGCGCATCGGGGATGGCTGTACCGACGCCCGCATGATCCTGGTGATTGTTCGTTCCTTTCAGCGTGACGTGTTTGCCGTTGAGGAAAAAGCCTTGCTGAGGATCAAAACGAAGTGTCCGGATCCCGAATGGAGTTTCGCAGCGGTCAACGGCGACCCCCTGGCTATTGACAACGGTAAGGAGCTTATAGAGGTAAGGCGTTTCAATCGACCAGAGATTCGGATTAGAGACTTTCATCAAAGACGCAAACTCAACCGTTTCGCCGGCACTGATCGCGAGTCGCTTGAGTTCTTTTCTGGCTATTGTTTCTCCATGTTGATTCACGACTGACTGAACGATGTCGAAGTTCACATTGTTGGTGCCGTCGTTGGCAATTGTCGTACGAGCCGTTACGCCAGCCGCTTTGTTTCCAACTTCAGAAAAGACAAAAATCCCGTTCGGCGCCACATGAAGCGGAGATGTTGTCTCCAACCAGACATGACGATAAATGCCGGCCCCTTCGTAAAACCATCCTTCTTCCATCGAAGCGTCGACACGCACAGCGATGACGTTTTCTCCCCCGTAGTTCAGGTAGTCCGTAATGTCATAGCGAAAGCCGGAGTAACCGCTATGCTCCTCGCCGAGATAGAAGCCGTTCAACCACACGATCGAGTTTCGATAGACCCCGTCGAATTGTATTGCGATGCGTCTGCCGAGATCCGATTCAGGAATTACGAAAGTTTTTCTATACCATCCGACGCTTGTTGCCGGGAATTTTCTTCCCACGGTCTTATAGCCGTGGCTGTATCCCGCCGACGGATCGAACGGCTCTTCCACCGCCCAGTCGTGAGGCAAGTCAAGGACCCTCCATCCACGGTCATCAAAGTTTTTCGAGGCGGCGCCATCCCCATAGCCGGCTTTCGCAAAATACGAGAAATAGCCGGTGCCGTTTCTAAAATCTTTCCCGGCATCGCCGGCATTCCCAAACGCAAAGTGCCAGCCGAAGTCCATCAACAATCTCTCGCGGCCCAATTGAGCTTGGGGTGACTGCGAGAAGATGGAAACGTGCCAGCAGAGGGCCAACATAATTAAGATGGCCATCTCCGGCAGGTGGTAAACCCTTCCCGGCGAGTTCTTCCTCGCACGCTGGCTCCTCACAAATCTCATATGTCTCATTGAATCACCTCGGTGCTATCAGTATTAGACGCAATTGGCGAATTACCGGCCAACTATTTATCCCTCACATATTCTTCGTGACTCAGAGTCCGAGGGGAGTTATACAACTCCCTCATCTGCTGTGGTGTATTGTGCGTAGTGACGAAGTTCCCCCATATCATAAACCACGTCCACATCGGCTGCCGATTCAAGATCTCCGGCGTCGGCACTTCACCCACTTCGCCGAGCGCGGTAATCTTCCCGTGACCCAATCTTACCAGCTCGTCGTGGTGGCTTTGCCGGTAGTCGTTGTGATAGACGTCTGTCGCCAGAACGTCGACGTAATTCATTCCGGGGAAGTAGTCTTCGTACTCGTAAGCTTCGTCGTTAATCAATTGCCTCGGCGCATTCGTATTCCAGACCCAGAGGAGATTATTAAGCTTATGGACATTGACGAAGCGGTCGTACATCATCCTGAACAATCTGGCGAAACCATTTTCGCCTCTTTTGTTCCCCCACCAGAACCAGACTCCGTTCGATTCGTGGTACGGTCTCCAGAGAACCGGAACGCCGAGTGCTTGAAGTTCTTTCAGGTACTTCGCAACCGTGTCTACCTGCGCCATCCAGCGCGAATTAAGTTTCGTTCCGGGAGTAGTTAACTCTCTCCACTCCTCAGGAGTCATTGTGCCCTGGATATTTTCTTTCCACTTGAAAGGGGGATCGTCCTGCGGCCGGCCGGCGTGCCACATGAGGGTTACGATATATCCCTCCTTGTATTTCTTGTACGCTGCATCGACAAGCGACTGCGCGTTACCCGGCTGATAATAGTTGATGAAGTCACATCCCCAAATCTCCGGCAACTTGCCTGTCAGGCCATTGACAATATTGGGAAAAGTATCGGTCCTTGACACGTAGTTCTGCTGGCCCGCGATGATCCTTTTGCCCTTAATGGAATAGAGATACTCCAACAGCTTCTTCGCCTCGGGCGTTGCACTCGGATTTACCGGCTCGTAATGCTTATTCTCGCGAAGCAGGGTTTCCCCCCGCAACCGGTTGATGCAATTGATGAGCCCGCGCGATGTATGGTAGTTGCATTTCCAGATCGATCCTTTCGGCGAAAATTTATCGTTCGGCACGATATCGGTGCCGCCCCAATACCAGCCACCGTGTTCTTGGTCGATGACATATTTCTTGCAGAAGTCCCACTGCATGCAGAACTTGTCGTAATAATGCATCGTGTCGTCAGGAAACAAATCCGACATTAACAGGAACGAGTTAAGCGCTTCTACCTGCGACCACCATTCTTTTGTTTTCCGAACGATCGTTGCCCGGCTTTCGCCGTCGAAATAATAGCCTCCATCGTAAATCCCCCCATGGATCTTGTCCCAGCCATCCATCAGCGCATAATCAACCATCTTCTTCCCAACCTTCAGTGTTGTCGTATCATTTTTGATTCCCAAAACCTCGGAGGCTTCGCGCATGAGGTACGCAGTTTCGACATCGTGTCCGAAAGAGACATGGTCGAATTCGAAATTTCGCTGATTGACGGAGGATTTCGATTGTCCGTAAGTCACCGGAGTCCAATCGCGTTTGGAGAACAATACCAGGTGCCCTTTGTCCGTTGTGAGGGTGTCTCTTATGATCCGGAGCAACGAGTAAAGGCGAGCGCGCACGATGGAATCGGGCCATACCTTGTAGAGTTCCGTAAACGATTCCAGCAAATGAATCGAGGAATTCTGATCTTTTGGAGCTACGGCACTATATCCAT
>Ga0182017_10004830_pt1 | contig 10008 bp, 8 predicted proteins | sample 712E3DmetaG_FD_120492 | JGI IMG/M metagenome (GOLD analysis project Ga0182017, IMG submission 120492) | Permafrost microbial communities from Stordalen Mire, Sweden - 712E3D metaG | ecosystem: Environmental > Terrestrial > Soil > Wetlands > Permafrost | place: Sweden: Stordalen | collected... | reverse complement strand
TCAAAAATTGCCCAGGATTTATTTTTAATTTTAATAAATAAGTTAAGGATTTCTCATAATTCATTCTTCAATACCAATAATTCATTTTAACATAAAAGGGTCCTGTTCGAAACTTTGGCCTTGCCCAATTTTTGCCAGCCTCCTTTAGACTTTAGCTCTGTTTTACCTAATATTTTATATCTCATAGAGACCCTCCTAAAAAAAATGTTTGGATACCCTTATTTTTCATAAATGTTTCTTCTATAGCCAAGCCACAAGGTGACTCAGTCCTGGCCTATTTTTCCTTCTTCTTTTAAGTTGCCCTGAGCATAAAGTAATTAGTACTTGACTATGTTAAAAGTTCTGGTGTATAATACGCAAACGCGTGTTTACACTACGGTCGAAAGGTTGTTATGAATAGTAAAGATATAGCAAAGTTAGCAGGAGTTTCGAGAAGTACTGTATCAAGGGTAGTCAATAATTATTCCAACTTAACAACTGAAACAAAGGAAAAAGTAACCGAAATCATTAGAAAGTATGGTTATGTACCCCACGCTTCAGCCAGAGCCCTTGCTGGTAAATCTAATAAAATAATAGGAGTTTTCATAACAAATATAAACCATCACAATGAGAGATTCGTAATTTATAGGAATTTATACTTTTCTCCATTTACATCAGCAGCAATAGATTATGCCGGTAAGTCAGGGTACAAAGTTTTGGTTTCACTGATTAATGAGAATAGTGATTTTGAAAATGCAAGGGAGCTCTTTTTTAATAAGACGATATCCGGAGCAATCTTTTTAGGGGTAAATAATGATGATCAAGAAATTCTTAAACTTATAAAATCCGGATATAAATTGGCAATTATAGACCAGGAGCAATGCAAAGATAAAGCTTTAGGTAAAAGAATTATAGTAAACTCCGACAATCTTGATGGTGCATATAAGGCTGTAAAACATTTAATAGAATATGGGCATAGGGATATAGCCCATATTAGTGGAAATATGAATAAATTTTCAGGTTTTAAAAGACTTGAAGGATATAAGAAAGCGATGAATGAGGCGGGGCTTGCCATTAAAAAAGAATATATAGTTGAAGGAGATTTTACGGAAGATAGTGGATATGATGGTGCAAAACAGCTCTTTGCTAATAAGAATAACATAACAGCTATCTTTGCATCGAACGATGCAATAGCTGTTGGTGCGATGAAGGCTATGAAAGAAATGGGAATTAAAATTCCTGACGATATTTCTATTGTGGGTTATGATGACATAAGGATGGCAAGCTACATTTCACCTGCACTTACAACTGTAAAAATCTCTATATCAAAGATGGCATCGCTTGCTGTAAGGGATCTAATAAATTTTATTGAGAATGGTATCACTTTTACTGAGTGCCATACTATTTCTACAGAATTAGTTATAAGAGAATCAACTAAAAAACTAATTTGATTTTATAGAGCTGATAAGCTCATCCACCTGTGCGAAAGCAAGACAGGTAACGGTATCGGCAGCTCCATAATAGATTGCTAAACGTCCTGTTGGCGCATCGTACAGTGCAGCGCCTGGGAATACCACGTTTGGAACATCTCCAACACATTCGTATATCTTTTGGGGTGAAAGTAAATAAGGCTCAGTCCTGTACAACACTTTCCATGGCTCATCAATATCAAGCAACGCTGCGCCTATACTATATACAAACCCGTTACAAGAGGTTAAAACACCATGATATATAAGTAACCAACCCTCCAAAGTCTCAATTGGCGTAGGGCCTGCTCCTATCTTTGTGCTCTGCCATCCATACGTTGGAGACATAACATGACGGTGCTTGCCCCAGTGACACATATCAGGGCTTTCACTGTAGAAAATGTCCCCGAAAGGTGTATGTCCGTTATCACTTGGACGGTTTAACATGGCATACTCATCTTTTATTTTTCTGGGAAATAATACACCATTCCTGTTGAAGGGAAGAAATGCATTCTCCAACTGATAAAATTCTTTAAAATCATATGTATACCCAACACCTATTGTTGGACCGTGATACCAGTTACACCATGTAACATAATACCTGTCTTCGATCCAGCATACACGGGGATCATAGCCATAGATAAATTTACCTATTTCCGGGTCATCGCAAATAAAGGAGATACGTTCATGCTCTATTACCCAGTTTATTCCATCCTTACTCCGCCCGCTGTGAATCTGCATATTACGTCTCCGGTCATCACACCGGAAGACTCCTGCAAATTCGTCCCTAAATGGCACTACGGCACTATTAAAAATACTGTTAGACGAGGGTATAAGATCTCTTGGTATAATAGGATTTTTTTCAGAACGCCATATTACATCATTACAGCCTTCAGGTTTTTCCTCCCATGGTATATTTGGTAATGCGGAACCTATGATTGTTTGTTTACTCTTATTCATTGTCACTCCTGTCGCTAATTATTAATTTTATATCTATATTATCAAGTTATTTTTATTCAATCTTCTCTTATAAATTAATATCAAATACTTTACAAAATAGCAATGTCAAAACGTAATAGATCACAAATTACCCGGGATATGATTTAATCTTTCTCTTTGTAAAAGCAAAGTAATTAGTACCTTGACTATGTTAAAAGTTCTGGTGTATAATACATGAACACGTGTTTATAATACAGACATTTGAAAGGTTGCTATGAATATTAAAGATATAGCAAAGTTACCAGGAGTTTCAAGAAGTACTGTATCCATGATGGTCAATAATCATCAAACTTATCAACTGAAAAAAGAAAAAAGTAACCTAAATCATTATATAGTCTGGTAGTTAATAATCTTTACTTCTATTTAAAGGTTTTTTATTTTATGTTTGTGAACGCGGGTTTACAATATTATAGCAAAGGAGGATAGAGAAGATATTAGGGACTGAAACAGGCTGGTGGTTTATAAAAAGGTGAATAATATTATAAAAAAGTATGATAATAAGAAAGGAGGTCATGCCTTGATAAATAAAAATGAGATTTGGTCATGTATGACTTAATATCATTAGGCTCACACAATAAACAAATCTCAAGGAATAGTGTATGTTAAGAATTAGTAAAAATTCAAGGGAGGATACGAAAATGAAAAAAGTGTTTTTATGGTCGCTGGCTGTAATCATGGTTATAACAATGGTTGCAGCATTTTCTCTATCAGGTTGTAACACTACAACAACTACTGAAACTGCTGCAGCAGCAACTACAGCAGCAGCAACTACAGCAGCGGCGACTACAGCAGCGGCGACTACAGCAGCGGCAGCAGCATTACCTCTGGGTTTTAGTTACAATCCGGAAACAGCTAAGAAGATTCTCGCTGATGCCGGTTATAAAGATGTAGATGGTGATAACTTTGTCGAAGCACCTGATGGTTCCAAGATAGCGTTAACTGTTACATGTCCATTAGGATGGAGTGACTGGATGGAAGCTATAAGAGTTATTTCTGAAAGTGCCCAGGCTGCAGGTATCAATCTTAAAAATGAAACACCGGATTATGGCGCTTTCACCACCGCACTCTTTGGCGGCACATTCGATACATCACTATACAACCCTGGAAACCTGGCTAATACACCATGGACGGTATATAATGCATGGTTCAACCACCCAATTGTAGAGACAATGCAAAATGGTAATTACGGCAGGTATGATAATAAGGAATTGTTTGATCTTATAGATCAACTTGGCAAGGTCTCGGTCGATGATGTTGCAGGTATACAGGCTGTTGTTTCAAAGATTCAGAAAATTCAATTAACGGACCTGCCTTATATCCCACTCTGGTATAACGGTGTTTGGGCTCAGTTTAGCAATGCAGTCTGGACGAACTGGTCAACATCAGCAGCAGATACCCCCAAAGACATTCCTTGTACCTGGAATGAATACTGGCAAAGGGGCGGTCTGATGCAACTTACTGAATTAAAGCCAGTAGAAGGAGTTGAACCGGGGACAGGCACTTATCCACGAAACGAAACCCTTTATGTCAGCGGAGCAGCATGGGGTGCATATTCAGATTCGAATCCTTTAATACCCGGGAGCAAAGCAAATTCATCGGGAACAATTGGACTCTTATATGAAACACCATTTATGTATGATCCCCTGACCGATAAGATGATTCCCTGGCTCGCCGAAAGTGGATCATGGATCGATCCTAACACTTATGAAATGAAAATAAGACAGGGCATTAAGTGGTCCGATGGCCAACCGCTTACAGCAGAGGATGTAAAATTTACCTATGAACTTGGCAAAAATTTCCCTTCAGTTTGGTTCAGCCCGATGTGGAAGTACATGACTGAGATCGTAAAGGTTGATGACTACACACTGCAAATAAAATTCACTGATCCTATCTACCAGGAGTTCTCATATAATCTGTTTAATTTACCTATAGTTCCAGAGCATATCTGGAAAAATAGAACAGAGGTAGAAGTAAGCACTGGAATTAACGAAAACCCAGTTGGTTCAGGCGCATACCTATGGGATGCCAAGGGTATGGGTCCAGATAGAAACGTTTGGGTTAAAAACCCCAATTGGTGGGCAATAAAAGCGCTTGGGCTGAATGTAGCTCCCAAGAGAATAGTCGATATTCGAACTTCAGGTAACAATGTTACTCTCGGTATGATTCTTAAAGGCGAAATCGATCTTTCTAACAACTTCCTCCCGGGCGTTGCAGAGCTTATAAATAAGGGTTATGTTCAATCTTATTACCCGAAAGCCCCGTATATGCTCTCTGCCAATACGGCTTGTTTGTTCCTGAATTTGACAAAAAAACCATTGGATGACCCAGCTTTCAGAAAAGCATTAGCTTTTTCAATCAATACAGGTGATATAGTTAATGTTGCTTATGCTAATTTGGTTCAGGTTGCTAATCCAACCGGTCTTCTTCCAAGTCTGGATAAGTATATAGATAAAACATTGCTCGGGCAGTAATTAATTGCCAAATACCGCCCTCCTTAAGGGGGGCGGTATTTTTTATAACTTTCTTTTCAAGAAGGAGGAAGTGTGAGACGTTATTTCGGGAGAAAAATAATTATTTATATCTCCACTTTTTTTTTGGCGGTAACTATAGACTGGGCAATTCCTAGATTCATGCCGGGTAATCCTGTCGTGAACCTACTTTCAAGAACTGCACTGCGTGCCGAGTCTGCTCAGGCAATGTACAGCTACTACACAAGAGCTTTTGGATTAGATGTACCTGTATGGAAACAGTACCTCAATTTCTGGAACGCTCTTTTTCATGGTGATCTTGGAACGAGTGTGCTTCTGTTTCCACAGAAAGTAGCAACTATAATAATGAAAGCGGTACCTTATGATGCTTTCCTTTTAATTCCGGCAATACTGCTGAGTTTTTATGCGGGAAATAAATTTGGTGCTTTTGCCGCACGAAACAAATGGCTTGACAACACCATACTCCCGCTGGGATATATTCTCACGGCAACTCCCTATATGTGGCTTGGAATCTTACTGGCCTGGTCCTTAGGAATAGTTGCAGGCATTTTTCCGTTTGCGAGTGCGTATAGCTTCTCGATGGTTCCCTCATTCTCATTGGCTTTCATATTGGACCTTCTGCATCACTGGTTCTTACCTTTTATCTCTCTCTTCTTAATTGGTTTTGGCGGTTGGGCGATTGGAATGAGAAATATGATTATCTACGAACTCGAAGCTGATTATTCTCATTATCTGGAAGCCTTAGGAGCACCAAGGGGATTAGTTAGAAAATATGCGTTCAGAAATGCGATACTTCCCCAGATAACAGGATTGGCACTTCAACTTGGTGTAATTTTTTCAGGTGCTCTTGTAACAGAGGTTGTTTTTTCATATCCTGGTATCGGATACTGGATTCTTCAAGCTATTCAGAATCAGGATTATTTCCTTCTGCAGGGGTGTTTCCTCTTTATCATAATTGGAGTATTGGTCGCTAATTTCATTATTGATATTATTTATGTCACTGTAGATCCAAGGACACGAATAGGAATGCAAGGTGGGTCAGCATGATAGAGCAAATGAATATAAAAAAATCAGAAAAAATAGATAAAATCCCTATTATAAAACCGAAGAAGATAAACGAATTTCTTTATTTTGCTTTTAGGAATAATAGGGTAAGGGTTGGATTAGGTGTTGTTCTTTTCTTTCTTTTACTTACGTTTATTGGGCCATTACTTACGCATTACAAATGGGACGCTTACATAGGTCCATTTTCTGTTCCTCCATCATCATTATATTGGATGGGGACCACATCATACGGGCAAGATGTTTTTACACAGTTCGTGCTCGGCCTTAAAGCAACATTCCTTGTAGGAGTTATTGGCGGTGGGCTTGGAACTTTTATAGGAGTGATGGTTGGCTTTATTGCAGGTTATCGTGGTGGTATGGTCGATGAAGGATTAAATATGATTACAAATATCGTCCTCGTCATTCCGACGTTTGCGATACTTCTTATAATAGCAGCATATCTTAAAGTTAGGGGTATTTTTGTAGAAAGTCTCTTTATCGGGTTCACGGCCTGGCCCTGGGCAGCAAGGGCAGTCAGGGCCCAAACGTTTTCATTGCGTTCAAGGGATTTTGTCGACATGGCAAGGATGAGTGGAATGAAGCCCCTAAAAATCATTTTCACGGAAATTGCACCGAATATGATGTCATATTTATTGATGACATTCATACTCCAGTTTGGAGGGGCAATACTCATAGCTGCAACACTGGATTTTATAGGACTTGGTCCGACAAATGCAATTTCGCTTGGTCTCATGATGAACTATGCGGTCCTCTCTGGTGCTCTTATATATAGGGCGTGGTGGTGGTTTGTACCACCAGGTTTTGCAATCATGGCCATCGTGGGATCTTTATATATTATGAATGTTGGACTGGATGAAGTTTTCAACCCCAAGCTGAGGGAGATGTGAGAATTTGAGCTTAGAAGTAAAAAATCTTAGAGTTTATTATCAGACCCTGAGGGGGGATGTCAAGGCATTGGATGGCGTAACATTCAATATAAAAGATGGAGAAATCATGGGATTGGCCGGGGAATCGGGCTGCGGAAAAACAACATTGGGCCATAGTCTTGTCCGTTTGATACATCCTATGAAATTTATAGAGGGTAGCGTAAGACTCGATGATGAGGAGTTGCCTATATGGGATATGAACAAGATGAATAAATACAGGTTCTCTAAGATTTCCATAATACCGCAATACGCTATGAATGCCATGAATCCTACACGGAAAATAGGAAAGATGACCTCAGAACTTCTCGGTTCAAGAGGAGTCAATTACAAAAACACTTTGACTGAGTTAAATAGGAGGCTCGATCTGGTTAAGTTAACACAGGATGTACTAAACATGTACCCGATAGAACTTTCAGGCGGTATGAAGCAGAGAATGGTGCTGGTTCTGTCTACTTTGATGAATCCTTCGCTTCTCATTGCTGATGAGATTACGTCAGCGCTTGATGTTTCCACACAAAAAGCTGTGTCGGAGATGCTTGTTGAATTTAGGAATCGAAAATATGTTAAAAGCATGATAGTTATTACCCATGATATTTCAATACTTTACCAGATTGCAGACAGCATCCTGATAATGTATGCGGGAAAACTGGCCGAAAAAGCCTCTACAGAGATAATAATACATTCTCCCAAGCATCCATATACAAAACTGTTAATTTCATCCTTACCAAAAGTCGGAGTAAGATATTCCGAAAAAAAGCTGGTGGGTATTCCTGGGAATACGCCTTTACTGCTTAACCCTCCAATTGGATGCCGCTTTAGGGACCGGTGCCCTGTTGCATTTGATAAATGTGTGGAAGAACCACCATTCATTGAAATCGAGAAAGATCACTTTGTTGCTTGCTGGAAGGAGTTAGGAGAGAATGCTTAAGCTTGATAAAATATCAAAAATTTATAAAACCGGAACGTTCGGAGGAAAACTGCTCCCCGCAGTAGTTGATGTTAGTTTTGATGTTGGAGACGGAGAAATCGTTTCATTAATTGGCGAGAGTGGAAGCGGGAAAAGTACAATAGGGAAGATGATTTTAGATCTTATAACCATAACCTCAGGTAAGATCATTTTTAACGGAGTTGATATTTCTACTCTTAAAAGAGGTACGCTTAAAAATTACTACCGGAACGTGCAGGGTGTTTTTCAGGACCCATTCAGTTCTTATAATCCTATTTCCAAAGCTGATAGAATTTTCAGGATAATCAGGCAGGAGTTTTTTCCAAAAGTTAAAGAATCTGAATGGGATGAAAAGATAAACAGTTCGTTACGGGATGTTGGTTTAAATCCCGATCAGGTCCTGAATAAGTTTCCGCACCAGCTAAGCGGTGGGCAGCTTCAACGTTTTCTTATAGCTCGTGCACTGCTGTTAGACATTAAATTTCTTGTGGCAGATGAGATTATAAGCATGCTTGATGCATCCACACGAGTTGATGTCCTCAACTTACTGGTGGAACTCAAGTCTCGTGGCTTATCTATCCTCTTCATAACACACGATCTCTCGCTGGGTTACTATATAAGCGAAAGAGCGATAATCCTCTATAGAGGATGTGTTGTAGAAATGGGCTCGACACAGAAAATATATTATAATCCGCTTCATCCATATACAAAAATGTTAATGGCTTCTGTTCCACGCCTGGACAGGAAGTGGGGAGAGATAGAAGTGGAATTGAAAGCAGAGCATTTAGAGAATACCCGTGGCTGCGGTTATTATGACAGGTGTCCAGTCGTAGACAGAGCTGGAAGTTGTTTCAAAAACAGACCCCCGCTGGTAGAGGTAGAACACGATCATTTTGTGGCTTGTAGCCACTATAAGGAAGAAAAGCCTCTCTAAAAGAGACTTTCTTGTTTGGTTCTTTACTTTCGAAAAAAATATAGTTTATATAGGAGACATTAATGAACCCATACGGACATTTTGATGATGATAATAAGGAATATGTAATCACACGGCCCGATACACCACTGCCATGGATCAACTATTTAGGATGTGATAAATACTTTGGCATCATATCTAATACAGCCGGCGGTTATAGTTTTTATTTAGATGCCCGGATGCGCAGGTTAACGCGTTATCGTTATAATAATGTTCCTATGGATACAGGTGGACGATATTTATATATCAAGGATGGCAATACGGTTTGGAACCCTGGCTGGAAGCCAACCAGGACACCACTGGATGCCTATTCCTGTCGTCATGGTATGGGCTATACAGTGATTAAGGGGCAAAAAAACGGCATAGAGGCTGAGATTACTTATTTTGTACCACTTATGGAAAACATGGAGGTATGGAACGTTAAGTTGGCCAACCATACAAATCAGGAAAAAGAACTGACTCTTTTTTCATTTGTTGAGTTTTGTCTTTGGGATGCCATGGATGATATGACTAATTTTCAGCGAAATTTTAATATTGGTGAGGTAGAGGTAGAAGATGGAAATATTTTTCATAAAACAGAATACCGGGAGCGCCGGAATCATTATGCATATTTTGCCTGTAACCAAAAGATAGATGGGTTTGATACCAGCCGGGATGCTTTTATTGGTATTTATAACGGATTTGAGAACCCCGATGCAGTTATTAAGGGAAAGTGCACAGGCTCAATAGCAAATGGGTGGGCCCCGGTTGGCGCTCATCAGCTAAATATCACCCTCAAGCCCGGACAGGAGATGAATTTCCATTTTTTACTGGGATATATAGAAAACAAAGAAGACGAAAAGTTCTCTGCCCCTGGTGTTATAAATAAAGAAACCTTCCAGGCTAAAATGGAAGTATACAAAACTACCCAGGCCGTAGAGAGAGCATTTAGTGAATTAAAGACATACTGGGCCGGATTACTCGGCCGATATAATGTGGATATAGATAATGAGCATGTAGCTCGTATGGTCAATGTCTGGACCCAGTATCAGTGCATGGTGACTTTTAATCTGTCTCGTTCCGCCTCTTTATATGAGTCTGGTATTAGCCGTGGCATGGGCTTTCGGGATTCTAATCAGGATATTCTTGGTTTTGTACATATGATTCCGGAAAAGGCCCGGCAGCG
>Ga0182017_10004828_pt1 | contig 10010 bp, 10 predicted proteins | sample 712E3DmetaG_FD_120492 | JGI IMG/M metagenome (GOLD analysis project Ga0182017, IMG submission 120492) | Permafrost microbial communities from Stordalen Mire, Sweden - 712E3D metaG | ecosystem: Environmental > Terrestrial > Soil > Wetlands > Permafrost | place: Sweden: Stordalen | collected... | reverse complement strand
TCTGGCATCAATCGGAGAACTGTCTTCAGGTATTGCCCATGAGTTGAATAACCCGTTAACCAGTGTTATTGGTTTTTCACAACTGCTGATGGAAGGCGATGTTCCCGAAAATATGAAGGAAAACCTGGCCACTATTTACGAGGAAGCGCAGCGTGCCGCCGTTATCGTTAAAAATCTGCTGACATTTGCCAGAAAGCACGCACCGGTCAAACAAAGAAGTCAGGTCAATACAGCGGTCGAAGGAGTATTGAAACTGCGTTCTTATGAGCAAAAAGTAAACAACATTGAGGTGGAAAAACATCTAGCGGTTAATCTCCCGGAAATAATGATGGATTCTTTCCAGATACAACAGGTCTTTCTAAATATTATTGTTAACGCTGAATTTGCGATGCTGGAGGCACACCAGAAAGGCAAGTTAACCATCACTACCGAAGTGTCCAATAGTATGGTAAAAATCAGTTTTGGCGATGATGGGCCCGGGATTTCCGAGGTAAATCTGAAGCGTATATTTGACCCGTTCTTCACGACTAAGGAAGTAGGGAAAGGCACCGGACTCGGCCTCAGCATCTGTCATGGAATTGTAACTGAACACGGCGGCCAAATATATGCAAAAAGCGAATACGGGCAGGGAACTACATTTATTGTGGAATTACCCATCGATGCCCACTGATACGTCGCTATGGGTCCTGATATAAGACGGGGTTATGTGAAAACACACAAAGAAGGTTTAAATATGGCCAACCACGATTACAAGATTCTGATAGTTGACGACGAGGCCACCATCAGGCGGCTCCTGCGTCAGAAGCTTTCAAAAGAAGGTTATCAATGTGAAGAGGCCGGTAGTTCGGATGAAGCAATGGAAAAGATGAAAACATTTTCCGCTAACCTGATAATGCTCGATATGAAAATGCCGGGGAAATCGGGAATGGAGTTATTACCGGAATTAAGGTCCGCCTTCCCCGATACGGCGGTAATTATGGCCACCGCCGTGGCTGAAGCCGACCTTGCAATCCAATGCATGAAGCTGGGAGCCGACGATTATATTACCAAACCGTTTAACCTCGATGAGATTACCTCTAACATTGAAAAAACTCTCGATAAAAAAATGCTCGAACTTAAGATCAGGAGTTATCAGGACCAATTACAGCAGAAAGTGGAACAGCAAACAAAAGAAATCCGCCGGCTTTTTCTTGGTTCCATCGAATCGCTGGTTTTTGCCCTTGAAGCCAAGGACAAGTATACCGCAGGACACTCGCGGCGGGTAACCGAGATCGCGCTAATTATCGGACGGCAACTCGAATTATCCAAGGATGATTTAGAGGACTTGCGGTGGGGGAGTCTGCTGCATGATGTCGGCAAGATTGCGGTTGACCATTTTATTCAGAACAAACTAGGAAAACTGACTACCGAGGAATACGAACACGTGATGATTCACACGCAGGTCGGCGCCGGTATCGTAAGGCCGGTAGTCAATGAAAAAGTCGTAGAAATCGTCGAACATCACCACGACCATTATGACGGCACGGGACTACATCAGGTAATCGCCGGGCAAGACATACCATTGGGCGCCCGAATTCTGGCAGTAGCCGATGCTTTCGATGCCATGACTTCCGACCGTCCCTACCGGCAGGCAATTCCCGAAAAAGAAGCATGGCAGGAAATCAGAAGATGTTCCGGGACCCAATTCGACCCGATGGTAGTTACCGCGTTTCTAAAAACAGAACCATCCGGCATGCCCGGAAAAGACAAAACCGCTGTAAAATAGTAATTTCGTTTTTTACAGGTTTTGCCGACATTTTCTCTTGGTCCGGGTCAAATACTTTTTAAATCATTTTCAACGTTCCTACTTTTATACACGCACAAATAAATATACATATTTCCGCTAACAGGAAAAGCAGGTTTGCTATTTAGCACCTGATTATTGGAATATTAAGGGAAGGATCGCGTTTTTTAAAAGGAGAACCGGATAAATGGTTAAGCATGTTGTAATGTGGAAACTTAAAGATTTCGCCGAAGGAGCAGCTAAAAAGGAAAATGCCCTGAAAATCAAAGCAAGTCTTGAAGGACTTCAATCCAAAATAAAAGAAGTTAAATATCTCGAAGTCGGTATCAGCGTCAGTGATGCTGCGGATTTCTACGATCTTGTGCTGATCTCTGAGTTTAACGAATCCAAAGACCTGGAATCTTATCGAAAGCACCCCGAACATGTCAAAGCCGCCGAATTCATCGGTAAAGTACAACTCGAAAGGAAAGTAGTGGATTACAATATTTAGGTGGGTCATATCAGACCGCCGGGTAATAATGTCATAGTTTTGTAACGATTCGTTTCCCGGTGTTATAACTTTTTCATCTATCGAAGAATACAATTAAATTTGAGTTTATTAAGGGAACAGGAGTTGTTAATATGATTGCAGTCGGCGTCAGAGCCCCGGATTTTTCGCTTAAAGACCAGAATGGTAAAATTGTGAAGCTGTCGGCATTAAAAGGCAAAAAGGTTTTACTATCCTTTAAACCGCTGGCCTGGACTTCGATTTGCCATGACCAGATCAGATTACTGGAAGAAAACCATCTCAATTTTGACGAATTGAATACCATCCCCTTGGGTCTTGGGGTAGATTCCGTGCCTTCGAACAAAGCCTGGGCAAAATCGATGAATATCGAGAATACCAGACTGCTCTCCGATTTCTGGCCTCATGGCGAAATTGCCCGAAAATACGGCGCCTTCCGGGAAAATGACGGCTTTTCCGAGAGAGCGAATATTATCATCGATGAAGGGCAAACAGTGGTTTTTGCTAAAGTCTATCCGACATCTGAATTGCCGGATTTCGAGGAAATCTTCAAATTCCTGGGAAAATGACATTCCAGTCACCGTAATCGGTATCTGCCATTCCACGGGTTTGTGTCATTGATTGATTCGATCCAGTGAAAACCTGAAGGCCGGAGTACTGCTTGCTCGCTGGTACCTACACAGGGAGTACCATTTTGACAACTGATTACGGAATTTAGTTAATTATTGCAGCACCATGTATCGTTATATGCTTGACAATAAAAACCGGGGACTTCTTTTCGTCCCCGGTCATGAAGTATTTTTACTTATAATTTCTTTATCGCTGCTCTTCGGCAGCTAACAATTTAGCAGTTTTTAGTTGTTTAATATCATACTCCGGCATTGCCTCGCCCAGGTTTTTAGAAACCTGAGCGATGGTCTCCGGGTTGTTAGGCTACAGCTTGTTTTAGTGCCTGGTCTAAATCCTGTTTAATATCTTCAACATTTTCTAATCCGATTGACAAACGGATGTAATCCGGGGTAACGCCAGTCTCTTTTTGTTCTTCGACGGTAAGCTGTGCGTGAGTAGTGGAGGCCGGATGGATAACAAGGCTTTTTGCATCCCCGATATTCGCGAGGTGTGAGAACAACTTTACGCTCTGAGTGAATTTTTTAGCCGGTTCCAAGCCGCCTTTTATCCCAAATCCGATTAATCCGCCGTATTGCCCTTTTAGATATTTCTCGGCAATTTTATGGTTCGGATTATTCTCCAAACCCGGATAGTTGACCCAGGCCACTGCCGGATGCTTGGTCAGGAAACGGGCAGTTTCCAGCGCATTGGCGGAATGCTGTTTTTGTCGTAACGGTAACGTTTCCAATCCCTGCAGGAACAAGAATGAATTAAAGGGACTTAAAGCCGCGCCGACGTCCCGCAGCCACTGCACCCTGGCTTTGAAAATGAAGGCGACGTTCCCCATACCGGCAAAGTCTTTAAAAACGTCCCAATAGACCAGACCATGATAACTGGGGTCAGGTTCGGTATACTCCGGGAATTTCCCGTTATTCCATTTGAATTTACCGCCGTCGACAATGATACCGCCGACAGAAGTGCCATGCCCGCCGATGTATTTGGTGGCAGAAGTAGCCAGAATATCCGCGCCGTAATCCAGCGGCCGCACGATTCCAACTCCGACGGTATTGTCTACCACCAGCGGGATACCGGCGTCATGGGCAATTTTGGCCAGGCCCTCGAAATCGGGGACATCCAGTTTGGGATTCCCGATTGTCTCCGCATAAATCGCGCGGGTATGACTGTCTATCGCCTTCTTAAACCCTTCCAAATTCTGGGAATCGACGAATTTTGCGGTCCGCCCCAATTTCGGAAAGGTATAATGTAAAAGTTCGTAGGTGCCGCCGTATAAGTTGTTGGCGGCAACAATATTATCGCCGGGGCGAGAGACATTCAATAGTGCAAATGTAATAGCTGCCTGCCCGGAGGATACGGCCAGCGCCCCTGTACCGTTTTCAATGGCGGCGACCCGGCGTTCAAAAACGTCGGTGGTAGGATTCATCATGCGGGTGTAAATGTTGCCCAGTTCCTTCAAAGCAAATAAATTCGCGGCATGATCCGAGCTTTTAAAAACATAAGACGTTGTTTGATAAATGGGGACTGCCCGGGCACCGGTGGCCGGGTCAGGACTCTCCTGTCCGGCATGTAAAGCTATCGTTTCAATTTTATAAGACATTTAGTTTTCCCCTTTAAATTTTGTTAATTAACTTTATTATGGCTTTTTATTTATATTGTCGACGGCGGTTGCGTTACATCCTGGAATAGCCATGTGCTCAAATAGCGTTCGCCGGTATCCGGGATTATTACAACGATTAATTTGCCTTTGTTTTCCGGTCTTTTTGCTACTTCGATTGCTGCCCAGGTCGCAGCACCAGAAGATATCCCCGCTAAAATCCCTTCTTCTTTGGCCAGTCTGCGGGCAGTTGTTCCGGCGTTTTCATTGGTAACCTGAATAATCTCATCCACAACTTCCCGCTTGAAGACGTCGGGCACAAAACCCGCACCAATGCCCTGGATTTTATGCGGTCCGGGTTTGCCTCCCGATAATACCGGCGACGCGGCAGGTTCAACAGCGATCGCTTTGAACCCGGGCTTTTTCTGTTTCAAAACTTCAGAAATACCTGTAATTGTGCCGCCGGTGCCAACACCCGCTACCAGAATGTCGACCCTGCCATCCGTATCCCGCCAAATTTCTTCGGCCGTGGTTAACCGGTGTATTTCCGGGTTAGCAGGGTTCTTGAACTGCTGGGGCATGTAGTAATTCGGATTGGCGGCTGCCAGTTCTTCGGCTTTCTTAATTGCACCTTTCATTCCGTCAGCGCCGGGAGTCAATATCAGTTGTGCCCCAAAGATGGAGAGAAGCTGTCTTCTCTCCACGGACATTGTATCCGGCATCGTCAGGATGAGCTTATACCCGCGCGCGGCGGCAACATAAGCCAGGGCGATGCCGGTGTTTCCACTGGTTGGCTCCACGATTACAGTATTTTTGTTGATTAGACCTTTTGATTCTGCATCTAATATCATTGCTACCCCGATCCTGTCCTTCACACTGTGGATGGGATTAAATGATTCAAGCTTGACGACTACTTCAGCGCTGGCGCCATCGGTAACACGATTTAACCGCACCAGGGGAGTGTTGCCAATAGTTTCAGTCAGATCTCGGGCGATACCGCGGGTTAATTGAGGAATCTCAATAGTTTTATATTTTAGTTTTTGAACTTTATTGTTTTGTGCTGACATTTTTATTTCTCCTTATTTTTATTCGATTGTTTTAGATTTGGAACGTATCGTTTGACGGGTTCGCTGTCTGCATATTCCCGACGATGAAACGCTGGTCCATTAAATCGATGTATAGATAATGAGGGGCTATTGTAATTTCTCTCTTTTTTAAGAGAATGTTAATCGCTTCGTTGGCTGTTAGAATTGAAGTTAACCCTACGCCGACACTTGATGTCGGAACGGCTCTTTTCCCCGCATACACTTCCTGTAATACTTGTCGAGCGGCCAATTTGATATAAGCAGGCACCAGAGGCATGACCCGCTCCAATGATATTTTCAATTTCTCGATGCTGTCCAAATCAGCGTTTGCCGGTAAACCGTCGAACTCTTCCAACGTAAGTCCCTTTGGGTCAAAGATAGCGATTAGCGCTCCATAACCGATTGCGCTACTGAAAAAGTAGTATTTGTTCTGTTGCCGCGCTGCCCGCTGCAGCCGTATGGACTGTTTGAACATTCCAAAATCCATCTCATCGATAATCATATCGGCATCATGAATAAATTTGTTGGCGCTGCTCTCATCCGAGATGCCCACTTTATCATATAAAATTTCAGCATTCGGATTAATGTCTTTTAGCTGTTGGTACACTACTTCAGCTTTGTTTTGGTCCAGTGTGTTCATGGATGAACCAAACTGCCGGTTGAAGTTACTTTTCTCGAATGTACCGGGATCTGTTATTTTAATTCGGCCGATTCCAATTCGGACTAATCTCTCCGCAAGCAACCCGCCGACGCCGCAAACACCGGCAATTGCCACGCTCGAACGACGCAGTATATTCTGTTCAGTTTCGCTAATGAGGCCGCTGTTTCTGAAAAATATTTCCTTGTAAAGTGTGTCTGCCTGGTTATCGCCGGATGGTTTCTCACGTTTTTGCATCGATACCTTCCTTATATTGTATTATTATCTACTTATCATTGACTCAGCTACAATAACTGCTGTCTATTTTCGTCGCATTCATGATATTCCTGTTAATACACAACCTGTACTGCGGACAAATCCCGGCATTTGCCAGGCCTGCTATCCGGTCAGTTGGCTCCTCCAATAAAGCCGCTGTTGGTTTCAATGGTTTGTAATATATTGTCATAGCTAACTGTTTTTGTTTACCCCATAGTATACTAATATAATCATGTATATCAACATTAACCTTATTTAGTAGAATAACACGAAATTTTGACCTTGTCAATAGTTGACTATTATAATAATATTAATCTAGTATAACCATAAAATTCCGTTATTAATATTTTGAGAATTATCTTAATAATTATCAGGAAAAAGGCATATGGAAGACATTTACGAAGAAATAGTCCGGATTAAAAATAACGGGGACGTTTGTGCGCTGGCCAGTATTATCCGGGTGAAAGGCTCTACTCCCCGCCCCGAAGGCTCGAAGATGCTGGTCAGAAATGACGGCACAATTCTGGGTTCGATCGGCGGCGGGTGCACCGAAGCCAGCGTTTGGGAAGCCGCCATGAAAGTAATAAAGGAAGAAGTTCCGCAAATACTGGATTTTGATATGACGGGCCGCGCAGACACCCCCGAAGGACTGATCTGCGGCGGCACAATGCAGGTATCAATCGAACCAATACTGCCGCAGCCGACAGTTTACATCCTGGGCGCCGGACATATTGGATTTGCGGTCGCCAAAATTGCTAAAATAACCGGTTTTCGCGTCACTGTGGTCGAAGACCGTCCCGCTTACGCTAATGCCGAACGCTTCCCTGATGCGGACACCATCGTTGTCGAAGACCCCGGCGATATCATTTCCAAATTAAACATCAATAAGGTTTCATATCTGGTCATTGCCTGCCGCGGGCACCTGGAAGACCAGCGTGCGTTGATTGAATCACTGAAAACCAAAGCATTTTATATCGGTTTACTGGGAAGCAAAAAGAAAGTCAAAGCAGTTTTTACCAATATGCTCAAAGAAGGAGTATCTGAGGGCACTTTGAAACGGATTCACGCCCCCATAGGGGTCCGCATTGCCACGGATACACCAGAAGAAATCGCGGTCAGTATCATGGCCGAAATAATCGATGTCCGCAGGCAGAGTAAAAAGAAAATGCCATCCGAACAAAAAGCTGACTCAAGCTTATAAGTGGTTGGATTTTAGTTTATCTGTGTTTACCCGCCGGCCAGCAGCATAAACCGGGGCGCTTCGCGAATGACCAGTTCTGTGGCGCCTTTTTCAGTCTGATACCTGGCAATTTCCAATAGTTTTGCCCAAGAATTGACATGGGTTCCGGCGATAATACGCATAACCGTCGGGTCGTCCCAAGTCCAGGTTTTAGCGTCTTTCAGGTCGCAAATAGTTTCTTTGCTGTTTTCCACATCGAAAAGTTTTAATTTTATCTTTAGTTCATTTTCATCGGCGGTGTTGGAGGTCGTGGAACATGGATCCAGCAGGCCTTTTATTTTTTTAAAATCAACCGGATCCATTTTTATTTCCGCTGTGGCTTTATTGCCTGATTTGATATAACCGCGGTAATGTTCGCAGTTGCACAAATAGTAATGCCTGCCCCGATAAAGAGTACATTCAATACATAATCTGCCGTTAAAAGGACAGCGCACCGGTAATTTTGCCATTATACTGCTCCTCTTTTTATTATAATATCAAATCATTAGCCTGATAAAGCAGGAGACGCCTGATGACGGTTGACATCAGTTTTTCCGGTATGTTAATCTTTATTATGTAGATTAAAATAGTCTACATTATATAAAGCAGTACTGTCAGGAGGCAAAACAGAATGAAACTGTCTACAAGAGCACGATATGGAACGAGGGCATTGCTGGATTTAGCGTTACATCAGGCGGAGTCACCCGTATCGCTTAAGGATATTGCGGAAAGGCAGCAGATTTCGCTGCAGTATTTAGAGCATTTAATCACTCCCTTAATCGCTGCCGGCATGGTCCGCAGTATTAGAGGTCCGAAAGGCGGCGTTGCGCTGGCTAAACCACCCGACCAGATCGCGTTAAGCCAAATTATTAAACTCCTAGAAGGCTCAACTTGTTTTGTAGAATGCGTGGACAATCCGAAGTTGTGTTCCCGAGCTGAGTTATGTGTTACCAGGGACATCTGGGACGAGGTAAACAAGGCAATGAACGGTGTGCTGGAATCAACAACCTTACAAAACCTGGTTGAACGCCAGAAGAATAAAAAGCCGCTAAAAGAGGCGATGTACTACATCTAAACCTTCCAATGCGTTAATAAACGATAATTTGAGGTATCTCTGACAGTGACCGACAGGTATTCAAGACAAATACTCTTTTCCCCCATCGGTAAAGAGGGGCAAAAAAAGCTGGCCGAAAGCAATGCAGTAATTATCGGTTGCGGTGCGTTAGGCACGGTAATCGCGACGGTTCTGGTGCGTGCCGGCGTGGGGAAAATCAGGATTATCGACAGGGATTTCATCGAGTACCACAACCTCCAGCGGCAAGTTCTTTTCGATGAAGATGATATCAAAAACCGGTTGCCCAAAGCGGTCGCCGCCGAGCGGCATCTGCGCAAAGTGAACTCGACGATTGAAATTGAGGGTATCGTAGCTGACGTAAATTATACCAATATTGAAAAACTGGTTCGGGGGGCGGATATTATTTTGGACGGCCTAGATAATCTGGAAACCAGGTTTCTGATTAATGACACAGCGTTAAAGGCGAAAATTCCCTGGGTTTACGGCGGCGCAATCTCTTCTTTCGGGATGACGATGAACATAATCCCGGATAAAACACCGTGTTTACGCTGCGTCCACAGTACTACCTCAGGAGGCATGTCTTTAACCTGCGATACCGCCGGGGTCATCGCGCCGGCTCCTTTTGTCACTGCTTCCCTGCAAAGCACGGAGGCTCTGAAAATACTGATCGGTGATGAGCATATTAATCAGGACTTGATATCAATTGACGTGTGGACGGCGGATTTAAAACGTTTTAAAATAAAACGTCGTCCGGATTGTCCCGCTTGCGGCGGCAAATATGAATTTCTGGACGCGCAATTTGGAACCAAAACTACCGTGCTTTGCGGACAGAATGCGGTGCAGGTTTTAAATCCTGGAACTAAACACGTTTCTTTCGAACAGTTAGAGTCCCACCTGAAAAATATTGGAAAAGTCAGCCATAATGAATTTATGCTTGATTTTAAGGTCGATTCTCAGGAAATGGTAGTGTTCCCTGATGGCCGGGCGATTGTAAAAAACACTGCCGATGAATCGTTGGCCCGCGGGCTTTATGCCAAATATATCGGAGCGTGATTAATGATTTACCTGGATAATGCGGCAACATCATGGCCGAAACCCGAAGTTGTTTATAGGACAATGGATGAGTTCCTGAGGACGAAAGGGGGCAATCCCGGGCGCGGCAGTAACAGCATGGCTTTAGCCGCCAGAGAGACTGTTGAGGAAACCCGA
>Ga0182017_10004826_pt1 | contig 10013 bp, 6 predicted proteins | sample 712E3DmetaG_FD_120492 | JGI IMG/M metagenome (GOLD analysis project Ga0182017, IMG submission 120492) | Permafrost microbial communities from Stordalen Mire, Sweden - 712E3D metaG | ecosystem: Environmental > Terrestrial > Soil > Wetlands > Permafrost | place: Sweden: Stordalen | collected... | reverse complement strand
CCAGCTCGGCGCACTCGCCGAGTACTAGCGACGCAACCGCCCCAAGGCCAACTGAGGTCACGGCGGGCTACGCCGCCGATCTTGCCGAGATCGAGGTCGACCTCCCTCGATGAACACCCGAAAGGCCCGAACGGTTCGGTGGAAGACAATCCCTGTCCCGCCTACCGATTCCCAATGACAGACCGGTCCATCAGGCGCGTCGGCGAAAGCCCGCTTGGATCTTGAGCGATGGGTCAACATGCGGGCAGACTTTTCATGCCTGGCCTGAACTCCGAACAACGCGCCCGTGAGCAGATTGCTCATCTACGGAGGCGGTGATGAAACGGGTAGCATATCGGAAAGCGGCCGGCGCCAAACGCCGCCACCATCCGTAGCGGCAAGAATGTCGGTGCTGCTCACGGCAAGGTCAAGAATAGAGAGGATCTGGTTGGTGTCCACGTTCGGCAGACCGGCATTGAGTGCGGTCCAAGAAGAACCGTTGTTCAAAGACAGGTATACGCCACCGCCCGAAACGGCGGATATTGCGGCGACAATATTCTCGCCGACTACGGCAAAGGCGCCAACACGCCCTCCCGTCGGGAGGCCAGCACGCGCCGCCTTCCACGAGGAACCATTGTCGGTCGAAAGGAAGACGCCATTCTGTGTGCCCGCAAATATATTGCTGCCACTCACCGCAAAGGCATTGACCGTCGGGTATTGCATTCCAGTATTGGCCGCGGCCCAAGACGAGCCGTTGTTGGTTGAACGATATACCCCCAAACCAGCACCAAAGCCGACGAACACAGTATCGCCGCTTAGCGCAAGCGCATAGACGCTATTCTCCGGCAAACCGGCATTGACCCTTGTCCAAAGGGCCGCGTTGTTCGTCGAAAGATAGACACCCCAAGCCCCAACGGCGCCCCAAAGATTGTCGCCGCTCATGGCAAGCGCGTTGATCGTCAAGTTGCTCGGCAAACCGCTATTGGCGGCCGCAACCCACGATGAGCCGCTGTCAGTGGAAAAATACACACCACCCGTCGCGCCCGCAAACAGGGTGCTACTCCCCACAAGAAGGGGGCCGACCCGCGCGGTGGCCAAGCCAGCGTTGGCCGGTGTCCAAGAAGATCCGTTGTCTGTCGAATGAAACAGACCACCAGTTATGGACGTACTGGCATAGATATCGCTGCCCTTCACGGCCAGGTGAGCGACCCGCGAATTGGACAAACCGCCATTGACTGCGGTCCACGACCCACCATGGTCGGCAGAAAGATAGATGCCATCAGCAGTGCCGGCATAGACATCGCTGCCGCTCACGGCAAAGGCATTGACCCCTATGTTGCTGGGCAGACCGGTATTGATCGCCGTCCATGATGCCCCGTTGTTGGTCGACAGAAACGCGCCGGAAAACGTGCCAGCGAAGAGATTACTGCCGCTCACGGCAAAGGTGTTGACGTACATGTTCGACAGGCCGGCATTGACCGGGGTCCATGAGGTCCCATTGTTGGTCGACAGGAATACGCCACCACCCTCAGTGCCGGCGAAGATATTGTCCCCGCTGACGGCTAGGCTGTAGACACTCGACACCGACAAGCCGGCGCCGACCGCAGTCCATGAGGAGCCGTTGTTCGCGGAACGATAGACCGTGCCGGCAGAATAGTTGTCAAAAGTAGCGGCGAAGATATTGCCATTGCTCACCGCCAGATCATTGATGCTCAAGCTCGGCATGCCAGTATCGACCACAGTCCACGAGGCCCCGTTGTTGGTAGAACGATACACATGACCGCCACCATACTCGCCCGACGTGCCGGCAAAGATCGTGCTGCCGTTCACGGCAAGGCATTGAATTCGCACTTCTGTCAGACCGGTATTGACCGGCGTCCAGGACGCGCCGTGGTTCGTTGAAAGATACACACCGCCACCATCGGTGCCGGCAAAGATATTGTCGCCGTTTGTGGCAAGGGCCAAGATCAACCGGTGCATCAAACCGATATTGACGGGTGTCCACGACTTGCCGTGGTCGGTTGAAAGAAACGCGCCGCCATTAGTGCCGGCAAAAATGTCGGTACCGCTCGCGGCAAAGGCATAGACAGGCCCGCCTGCTGGGCCACCCGTCGGTACCCATTGTCCATGGACTTCCGGCCCGGGAAGGGAGCCGCCAGCATCTCCCGCACTGCCCCCCCCATCTGCGCCACCCGAAGCGACAACACCGCCACTGCTTGGGGTGCCGCCGCTGCTCATGTTGCCGCCGGTGCCTGAGGTGCCTCCACTTCCAATAATCCCGCCTGCGCTCGTCGTGCCACCGCTGCTGGCGCTGGCATCCCTGCTGCCCCCATCAGAGCCGCCACTCGGGCTTGTCATCCCTCCGGTCGCACTGGTACCCCCGGTGCCGACCGATCCACCGGCAATCATTCCGCCGGTTGCAGGATTTCCCCCGGTGCTGGGTGCCGAGGAACCCCCAGTGGCCGAATCTCCGCCGATGGCGCTACCGCCGGTTTCCATGCTGCCTCCCATCGCCATCGGGGCGCTGGTACCGCCGCCGCTGCTTGAAGCACCGCCCCCGCTTCCGGTGGCCCCGCCGCTACCGCCTTTGGGGCCGCCGCTCGAGTGCGAGCCATTGCAGGAAGCGAGGGGCAAGACGAGCACCAGAGCGAGCGTGAGGATCGCACGAGACGAGTCAGGCAGGTTGGCAACCGACATACCGACGAGCTTGCCTCTTATGTCCATCCTTGTCGAGGGCCGGCCGCGCCAGCACCGCCTCGCCGCGATCGATCTCCGCGCGGAGCTCCATCTTGGCACTGTGGTAAGCCGGCAGCGGCGGCAGGCGGACCGCGACGGCCTCTTCGCGGGGTCGGACGCGGGCGGTGAGCGCGCGGTGATCGCGTACACCATCCTGGCCTGCTGCCGTTTTGCATACGTCAAACCGGTGGAGTACCTGCGTGCGAAGCGCTGAATGAGGAGAAGTCTCTGGAAACGCTCGTTGGATTCGTCATGAGATTTCCTTCCTTGAATCCCGGAAGGTTCCGACCGAACCTGACCGATGGCGTGCCCTGGTCAGCTCAGAGCAAATCATCAGTGCTCGTCATTGAATCTGTGCAGGTCACGGTGCCGCGCACTGCGCGCCGGTTACGTTTGCATTGAGCGTGGCGAGGTCGGTCGCGTCGACGGTGCCGTCGTGGTTGAAATCCCCCTGCATCCACCAGATTCCCGTCTTTGCGAAGTTCGCCCGAAGGATCGCGCAGTCTGCGGCGTCCACGATACCGTCCAGGTTGGCATCGCCTCCCGCTCGCGTGAGGGACAGCAGCGCGTCCCACTTCTGTGCGCCCGGATCGGCCTGGCCCACCAAGGCGCCCCACGCGCCCCACGCGCCGTCGCCCGCGGCATAGGTGTAGTAGGTGAAGAGCTGCTTCTTGCCAACCAGAGTATCCCAAAGGGCGAAGTACTGCCGGGTCGCATCGTACATCCGCGGGTCACTCTGCGCGGCGATCTTGTTGGCCTGGTTCGTGCTGCCACTGAGCCCCTGGCCTCCCTCGTACGCAATCAGCGGCAGGTTGTACAGAGAGGCCTCGGCAAAATCGGCCTTCAGCCAATTGGCGATTGCGTTGCCATTGCTCGACGGTGGATTGGCAGCGAGAATGCTCCCCTGAAGGTCGGTGAATATTCCGTCGACTGTGCTGGCGTTGCTGTCGCCATCGATATCGAAATAGGGGGCGACCGCCATCAGGTCGATGGCACCGGTCGACCCGAACGCCTTCTTGAGAAACTGGAACCCTTCATCGACCTCGGCCGGATTCGCCGCTTGCACGTTCATGGGGATCTGGGCCTGGCAATGAGCGCCGCTGGCACAGCCGAAGACCGTCCGGAATATGTCGCTCTGACGCTTCTCGAGGATCATGACGAACTGGCCGGCCTTGCTGTACTGGTCCGAGTTGTTCCAGGGCAGCGCGGAGTTCGCGAGAGCGGCCGCAGCGATGGCGCTCACCGGTGCCGTCACGCTGCAGACCTGCCCGCCTGTGGTCTGGTCGGGCCGGCCAAACACCATGCAATAGGTGTCGAGGACCTGGTGGAAGCCCCAGTTCCAGATTTCGTTGCTGTACTCGACGTAGATCTTCGAGGTGCTGTTGATCGGGCTCGTCGTCGCTATTCCCGCCGGCGCGCTCGGGTCGCAGGCCGAGTTGCTGGTGTCACCTTGTTCGCCGTAGCGAAAGAGTCGCGCCAACCGGCAGACGTAGTCGTCGCTGGCCAGCCCCGGCACATTGATCCACACGTCCACGCCGGTTTCATTGGCGAGCGCGATGACGTCCTCGTACGCCATCCCCTGCACGGTGAGGGCGCGGCTGCCGCCGTTCGGCCAGGTGCGCTGCGACCAGTTCTTCAACGTGTTGTTGTCGTTGGTGTTGAGCGCGTCCATGAACCGCAGCGTGGAAAACGGCTGCATCCTGGTGAGGAAGTCGTTCACGAACATGCTGCCGGGTCTTACGGCAGTGCTTGGGGCCATGACGTGGAAATTCGTGATCGGCGGGGTGGCGTTGAAGGTAATCCACACGGGAGATGTCGCGGTCGAACGCTGCTGCACGAAAGTCATGGTCGCCGCATTGTGCTGGACGCCGTTGCTGGTGGTGACGGTCACCTTACCGAGGCTGGCACCGGTTACTTTGACCGACCCTGTGCCGTCCCAGCTAAGCGCGTAGTCCCCGCTGGGGTAACTGGCGGTTACGCTTGCCGAGGCCGCTACCGTGGGGTCGCCGTTCACGTCGAGCGAAGCCGCTCCCGACCCGTTGGCGTTGTCCCACGGCCCATCGTTGCCGGAGATCGCGAGCGCCATATCGGCGTAGATCGCGACGTTGTTGTAGTAGTTGAGGGCAGGGACGTTCATTCCCATGTTGAAGGTATTCGGCGGCGCGATGTGGCTGGCGTCGGTTGTGACTGCTGCGGTGTCGGGCTTGATTCCTGCGAGGTCCGTTCTGATTCCTACGTCGGCGCTACTATCCACAGTCGTGCTCGCATCGCTCGACCGACCTCCGTCGGGGCCATCGCCGCGACCCGCGTCACTGATGCCAGTGCCGGTGGCAACGCCAGTCCCCGTGCCGGTCCCCGCTCCGCTCCCGGTCCCGGTTCCGCTCCTAGTCCCCGTGCCACTCCCAGTCCCTGTTCCGCTCCCGGCCCCGCTTCCCGTTCCGGTTCCGCTCCCGGTTCCGGTTCCACTCCCTGTCCCGATCGCCGTGAGGGCGGTGTCCCGAGCGACGTCAAGGCTGGCGTCGTTGCCGACAAGCATCGGCACATCGGCCGTTCCCACATCGCCATTCGCAAGCGCGGCATCAGTGGGGCCGTGCACCTGGTCGCTGTGAACGCAGGCCGGGGCAATAACGAGAAACGAGCCAAGGCCCGTCAACACCACTAACTTGCAACGATCATTCGACATGGGCTTCCCTTTCGCTTCGACAGTGAGACAGCCAGGATTGGGCATTGTGCACACAAAGTTTGGAGGCAGTGCTCTTCAGTTTCCGTTGTCGTACAGCGTGCCGAGCTGCAGGACGCGAAACCAGGTGAGGTTGAGCTTCGCGGGTGCCCCGCCGACTGCATCCTCCTTGAGCAGGCCCGCGCTCCACTGAGCGGCCGCGTCGGGCGCGTTGTCGGCATAGAGATCGAGGGCGCCGCTGTAGTCGCCCACGTAGGCGCCGTACTGCTGGAGCGCACGGGCGATCACCACGCCTGCCGGCGAGAGGCCCAGGGTCGTGACGTCGATGCTCGGGTCGAGCTGGATGCGGCCACCGCAGGGAATGCCTCGGTCCCTCTGGGCGCCCTGGCCGTTGGTCGCCTGCGCAGTGCTGGCCGGCGGGGTGAAGAAGCCGGCGCGGATATGCGGATAGGCCACCACCAGCGCGTGGTCGATTCGACCCGCCAGGATTTCATCGGGGCGGATCAGGCCGGCGATCAGCGCGAATCCGCAGGCGCGAGGCCCCTGCGCGAAGTTCCAGTCGGCGCCGGCGTTGGTGATGGGCGGACGGACACCAGTGCCCAGCAGATCCATGCTCGCGCCCATGCCGCAGGTCCAGGTGCCGCCCGAGTTGCTGGCGTTCCAAAGCCCCCACTCGAGGTTCGTCGAGCGATCGATCACCAGCAGGTGGTGGTCGGATTGCGGATCGGGTTGGGCTCCCGCCGGGATCGGGATCATCGCGGTGCCATTCTGCTTGTTCTTGTCGACCGCGAAGCCGTAGCCCGCGCCGTCGCACGAAACCAGGGTCTTGGGCGTGCTTGCGTCCGCCCAGTAGAGCGGGACCGAGAAGCCACCGATGTTGACGTCGAGGTGCGGGCCGTAGACGGAACTCACGGCCCAGTCGGCGATCATGGCGGTGCTGTTGGGATCGATCGTCGGCGCGGACGGGATCGGGGTATTCCAGGGGCTGGCGTCGCTGAACGGACGCCAAACGCTGCTCGCTCCGCCAGCACCGCCGGCACCCGCGCTGCCGCCAGCTCCGCCCGTGCCTCCCTTGCCGCCGCTGCCGCCGGCCCCCGCAGCACCACTGGCGCCACCCGCAGCGCCACCCGCACCACCAGCGCCAGCCGAGCCCCCGCTGCCGCCGGCACTTCCCGCATCTCTCAGAGCGTCCCGAACGGCTTCAGGACCGGCGTCGTTGCCACTGAGAATTGGCACGTCCGTCGTTCCCGCATCGCCATTCGCACGCGCGGCGTCAGCGCGGTCGTGCCCCTGATCGCTTTGGCCGCAGGCCGGGGCAAGAATGAGACCAAGGCCCGCCAAGATTACGAATGATATGGGAACCCTGGGAGGGTTCCCATGCCCTCCCGCGATGGTCCGCGGCGAGCAAAGCTCGCCGGCTCCCCACGCGAATCTGCAACGGTCGTTGGACATGGGCTTCCCTTTCTGCACAGCGACGCGTCCATGCGATCGAGCGCCGCGATGGCTTCGTGAACCCTCGCGGATAGGTTCGAGCCGGTCAGCGCGTCGCCCACGCTGACGCTGCCCTGCTCCCCCATCTGGATGCGCAGCACTTCGGCCAGACTGGCAGCCGCCGCCTCGTCAGGACCGCCCGGCAGTGCCAGCACGCGCGCTGGCGGAGCCGCAATCGCGGGACCGGCCCAGAGCAGACCAGCCAGCGCGAAACGGCGCAGGGATCTTCCCCGTCTGTGGCGAACCCGTCGAAATCGATCGTTGATGTGCATTCCCGCAGCGCGGACGGCGCGAGGACGCGCAGCCGGCGTCTGGCATTGTACGCGCGGAAGCCTCCGTCCGATAGGGGTTGCGGCCTACTGTCGAAGATCTTACATCTGCCAGGCATCGGCGGCGGCAAGACGCGCCTTCTTGCCGTCAGCAAGCGACGGCCCCTTGTCGCGTGCCCCTTCCCCGGGCATTGCCGTCCTACGACTTCACGCCTTTCTCGTTCCCTGTTTCGCCGTCCTTGCCTGCGTCTTCGGTCTGCGTTTTGCCTGAGCCGCTACAAACAACCTGAATTGAAGCGATCGGTACCGGTCCAGGTGCAGGTGCCACTGATGCAGTCGATGAGGTTATTGTTCCAGGCCTTGGTGCCCAGGTCGAAGATCTTGAACCAGCCGTTGTCGTCCCAAACCGAAGTCGGAATGCCTTTCGGGTTGGAATACTCTGATCAACAAGACAAGTGCGCAAAACGGGCAAACCGCCGGCTGCCCGGTTCCCGCTTTTCAGGCCACCTCGCCCTTGCCCGCGCGCGCCCCGCGGGTTGCCGCCCCAGCAACCTCTGGACGGTCGCCTTCAAGCTGCCCGGCGTTCCACGCGCAGCTCGACATCCAGATCGTCGACGTGCGCCTTCACCGGCTGCGAGGGATCATGTATCGCCAATGCTCAGGAGCCGAGTCAGTAGGGATAGCAATTCAAGTCCCTTTGGCCGCCGGCGGACCCTCACCCGCTGACGCAGACGTCGGCGACCTCTCCCCGATGGGTCGGGGCGAGGGGCGGATCCCGGCTCGCCAGGTTCCACCCCATCATCTTGCAAGGGGTGGATCTCAGTGATTCGGCGGGTGCGGCACCACCCCGTAGGGTGAAAAATCAGGCGCTGCCGCGCGGAAGGCTTCGAGTTCACCCGGGGTGTAGGCGTCGGGGCTGCCGTCTGGAAGCCGCTTGCGCACGAACTTCTCGATCACACCGCGCGCCCGCAGCCCGTCGGAACCCTGGTCACTCTCGCGCCACAGTTCAAACAGGATGCGGCGTCGCTCGCGCGCCGTGTACCTCTCGTCTGCCCAGAGCGCCTTGATCGTCTTGGGCAACCGATCGAGGGCGAGCGCGAGAGCCGACTTTTGCGCCGCCGCTGCCAACCGCATGCGCAGATCGAACGTCGCGGCCAGAAAGCGCGCCTTCTCCACGCGATAGGGATCCTCGCCCAGACCGCGCATGATCTCGTCGGTGATATCGAAGGTCCCGCCCACCTGGACCAGGATGCCGCCCAGGGGCTCCAGGTAGCAGGCCATCCCGCGCACGCAGATGTCCTCTGGCTGGATCATGGGCACGGCCGGGACCGGCTTGGCCGCGAAGGCGGCCTGGCGCCTGTGGCGGCCGAAGCGGTCGCGTAATGTCCCTTCCAGCGTAGGTGTTCCGGCCGGCGTGGCCTGGGGAATGGGCAGCAGGAACTTCGCCGAGACCCTCTTGTCGTCGAACGCGACCACGCCGTCTCGCCCCACCTTGGCCTTGAACGTGCCCGCCTCGTACACATACCCATCGCCCTTGGGCCGCAGACGATAACCTTCTTCGGGTTGCGAAACCGCACCGAGGGGCGGCTGCAGCCAAGCGGGCGCGCCCGCATCGCCATGCCCCCAAGCCGTCCCCGTCTGGGCCATGCCCAGCATGAAGAAGAACGCACGAAGCACGCGCCCCGTTGTCACTCCCCGATAATACACGACGCGAGCCGGACTGAACTAAGGATTGCGCTCAGGGTTGACCGAGTGCCAGCAGGAGCTGGGCGCGGGCGGTGGCAAGATTGAAGTGTTATGCAGCCGGTGGCAGCCGTTGCTCTCGCCGCGCTTGACCGATCGGTAGGCGGTTGTGCCGTGGGTCCGGATGCGGTGGTCCATGAGCTGTGGTTCGCCGCGCTCGTTAACACTCTCGATCTGATGGTGCACCAGCGCCACCAGCCCGTAGGCCGCGCGGTAGCCCGGGCCGATGATCTCGGTCTTCGGCTCCCAGACGTCGCCCCGCTTGATGAGCAGCTTGCGCGTGGGCATGCCCGTCGCCGGGTGCCAGGTCGGCGTGGCCAGAATCTCGGTCCAGATGGCGTCGCCGGTAACCGACTCCTTGTACTTGAGCGCCATGCTGCCGTCGGACTTCTCGATCGTCTTCCAACCGCCGATGATGGTCGGCCAGCGGCCCAGGGCCACCTTGCCCTTGCCCACGCGCGCGTACAGCGTCAGGGTCGGGCGGTCGCTAACCGGGGGATGCCACGTGTCTATCCTTGTCGAGTTTCGGCCGCGCCAGAACCACCTCGCCGCGATCGATCTCCGCGCGGAGTTCCATCTTGGGGCTGTGGTAGGGCGGCAGCGGCGGCAGGCGGACCGCGACGGCCGCGGGCAGGGGAGCAGGCGCCTTGCTCGCCGGTGCCTTACGTGCGGGCCGTCGCGAAGGAGGCGGCGGCGAGGTCCAGGGCGCTCAGTGAGCCCCGGAAATGCTGATTTGAGTAAAATCGATCGGAGGCGCGCTGAGTCGGACAGTGTCCGCCAACACGAGCTCGAAACGATGGCGGCAGTTGAGGTCGGCGCTTGTCGTGAATCTGACCTGAAGATCCCTTGTCTCGCCGGGAAGAAGGAAGACGACCTGGGGGTCGGCGGGCGTCAGAGCGAGTCCCGCCGGAACCGCAGAATCCACCAGACGCATGCGCTTTTCAGCAAACCTGGCGACCTTTCCCGATTGGTTGTTGATCCACAGCCTAACCTCGAACTCGCCATGGTCCTGGGCGGCGGTTTCAGAGATGGGATCTTCGTCTCGGTCCGTGGAACAGCTAACGTGCGTGATGCCGACTTGCACGCCTTGATTGGACAAAGACGGACCTACCGCT
>Ga0182017_10004825_pt1 | contig 10014 bp, 7 predicted proteins | sample 712E3DmetaG_FD_120492 | JGI IMG/M metagenome (GOLD analysis project Ga0182017, IMG submission 120492) | Permafrost microbial communities from Stordalen Mire, Sweden - 712E3D metaG | ecosystem: Environmental > Terrestrial > Soil > Wetlands > Permafrost | place: Sweden: Stordalen | collected... | reverse complement strand
ACCTGGTACATGGCTGAGGGTTCAACCGCCGGAGGCTTCGAGACCTGGGTGCTGGTGCAGAACCCGGGCAACGAGATCGCTACCGCGAGCCTGGACTTCATGACCGACAAAGGCGAGGTGGCGGGACCGATCCTGAAGCTCGCCCCCATGAGCAGGCAGAGCATACGGGTCAACGACTCGGTGAGGGCCTTCAGCGTCTCGACGGAAGTCACGAGCGACCAGCCGGTTGTGGCGGAGAGGTCCACCTACTTCACACCGCCGGGCTTCGACCACCGTGTCGTAGCCCACTCCCATATCGGTATCACCACTCCGGCTACGACCTGGTACCTGGCTGAGGGCGCCACGGCCGGAGGCTTCCAGACGTGGGTGCTGGTCCAGAACCCGGGCGACCAGGTCGCCAACGTAAGCCTAGACTACATGACGGACAGGGGCGAGGTGGCGGGACCGACGATAGTGCTCGCTGCAAAGAGCAGGCAGAGCGTGAAGGTCGACGACACCGTAAAGACCATGAGCGTCTCGACCAAGGTCACGAGCGATCGGCCGGTGATCGTCGAGAGGTCCGTCTACTTCAGGCCGCCTGAGTCTGACCACTGGATGTGTGGCACTTCATCCACCGGGGTCAACGGGCCTGCTACGACCTGGTACATGGCGGAGGGTTCCACTGCCGGGGGCTTCGAGACCTGGGTGCTGGTGCAGAACCCCGGCGACGAGATCGCTACCGTGAAGCTTACCTACATGACCGACAGGGGTGCGGTAGAGGGACCGACGATACAGCTCGCTCCGAAGAGCAGGCAGACCGTCAGCGTTGACAAAACGGTGCACAGCTTCAACGTCTCCAGCATGGTCACGAGCGACCGGCCGGTGATAGCAGAGCGCGCAGTCTATAAGAGGACCCGGGGAAGAGACGACCAACCGCCGGGTGGACCCCAGTAAAAACAGGGTCAACCCCGATAACAGGACGAACAGGACGCATGCCGGCTCCGAATCGAGGGTCGGCATGCTCCTTTGCTCCCGTTCTGCTACTAAGCCTTCAGCCCTTTCCGGTAAGCGTCCAGCAGCAGCATCAGGCGGTAGTCGCGCCGCCTGAGGACCTCCTCCTCGCCGATGTCGCCGTAGTCATAGAAGCCCTTGCCGGTCTTTACGCCCAGGTCGCCGCGCTCGACGCGGTCTGAGAGGGGAGGCGGTGGGTCGAGGCCCATCGTACGGGCCGACGCCGCCATCACGTCCAGGCCTCCCAGGTCCATTGTCGCGAACGGGCCGCCGGTCGCGAGGCGCAGGCTTATCGAGTTCTCGATAGCCTTATCTATGTCTTCCGGCTCGAGGACGCCTTCGTTGAGGATCATGAAGGCCATCGCGTTTATCGACAGCTGGACGCGGTTCACCACGAACCCGGGCAGGTATTTCTTGATGAGGAGCGGGTACTTGCCGACCGCGCGCAGGAGCGCCATCGCGGTGTCGACGGCGTCACTTGAGGTGCGCTCGCCCTTCACGACCTCGACCAGCGGGACCAGCTGGGCCGGGTTGAAGAAGTGCGTGATCAGCACCCGTTCCGCGATGCCGTCCGGCATCTCCGACATGACGTCGAAGGTGGACGTGTTGCTCGCCAGGGCGGTGTCGCCCGGTGCCAGCTCGCCGAGGAGAGCGAAGACTTCTTTCTTCAGCTCGAGCACCTCGGGTACAGCCTCGATGACGAAGTCCGCGTGCCCGACCGCGTCCTCCAGCTCGATCGTACTCTTGATTTTGTCCAGCGCGAGGGCTATCTCCACCGGCTCGATCCAGCCGAAGTCGGCCTGCATCTGCAGGTTCTCGCCCGCACGCTTGATCGCCCGCACTCCTGCGGCCTCGCTGACGTCGTGCAGCCGGACCGCGTACCCGTTCTGTGCGAACAGCTGCGCGAGTCCCGCACCCATGATGCCCGCGCCAACGACGGCAACGGTCTTTATCTCCTTCACGTAACTCCTCCTCGAGTAAGCTGTCATGCCCTTATGGATGCATTCGATCCAATACACTGCTTCTGATAGTACCCGCCCAGGCGCGCCAGGAGAAGCGAATCCGGAGCAGGGGGGGGTCAAACCTGGAATTTCGCGCCTGCTCGTGGTTTATGCAAGTTTTCAGGTTTGACCCAATCGGTTTGCTTGAAAAGGTGCGGCGAAAGCGATTATCATTCTTGCGTCGTGACGGCAGTATCGAAGGCAAGGGGTGAGGGCCGATGGCGATCTCTTACGAGTGGACTCCGGAAGAGCAGCGGGACTACTCCACCAAGAAATTCATCCAGTACATAAGGGATTACGTATATCCTTACCACCCCTACTACAGGAAGCTCTTCAAGGACAACAACATAGACCCGGCCAAGCTGCGCACGTACGACGACATCAGGAAGATCCCGATCACCACGAAGGAAGACACGCTCGCCGACACCAAGGCGATGATAATGCAGCCTCACACCGAGGGCACGGCATACGATCTTGAGGAGATAAAGACCGGGAAGAAGCTCTCGTACGCCTACAACACCCTGAAGACCAGCTACATCCGCGATATGTTCGGGAAGCCGCGCACCTTCAAGCAGAGGGTCGAGCAGACGGCACTGGGTGAATGGCAGCCCATCCACTTCCACATGAGTGGCGGCACGACCGGCGTGCCGAGCCTTGCTGTGTACACCGACCACGACATCCACAAAGTGCTCCCGAGCGTCGCCGGCATGCTCTACCTGTTCGGCTGGGAGCCCACTATGCGCGGGCTGAACATGTTCCCGGCGCTGCCGCACCTGGCCTTCTTCCAGGTCGTGTTCGCGGAGTTCGCGTGCGACCACGGGAGCGCGATATTCCACACCTGCGGCGGCAAGGCCATACCGACCGAGAAGCAGGTCATGATCGCAAGCATGATGCCATTCGACATGTACATCGCGATCCCGAGCTACATGACCTACTGGCTGAAGACCGCGATAGAGATGATCGAGGGTGGCATCGCGAAGAAGCCCGACCCGGTCAAGTACGCCGTGCTGGCGGCGGAGCCGCTCTCCGACGAGTACCGCGACAAGCTCAAGGACCAGTTCGAGAAGATCGGCTCGCCGGACGTGAAGATAATCGAGGGTTACGGCTCGACCGAGCTGCGCGCCGCGTTCTTCGAGTGTGACGAGAAGAGCGGCATGCACCTGAACCCGGAGTACTTCTACTGGGAGGTGCTCGACCCCGAGACCAAGGAGCCGGTGCCCTGGGGAGAGCCGGGCGTGCTCGTCTTCAGCCACATCGACTGGCGCGGGTCGGTCCTGCTGCGCTACTGGATGGGCGACCTCATCCAGGGCGGCGTCACCTGGGAGAAGTGCCCGAAGTGCGGGTTCACACTCCCGATATTGAGGCCGCCGATCGGCCGCGCGGCAAGGGACTTCACGAAGATCAAGGGCGCGCGCGTCCCGCATCTAAACTTTACCAACGCGATCAGGCGGGCGGAAGGTATCGAGTCTTTCCAGGTCATCATCACCAAGGAAGACGAAGAGGACCAGACGAGCCGGGACCGGGTCATCGTGTACGCGTCGCTGAAGCCGGACGCGGACGAACAGCTGGTCAAGAGCGCGATCACCAGGAACGTCAAGCTCGACACCGAGGTGTCGCCCGACGAGATAGTGATCGAGGTGCCGGAGAAGATCGAGGAGCGGCTCTTCGAGCGCACCGGCCTCAAGGCCGACTGGGTCGTCGACCGGCGCCAGTTGCACGTATAGGCGCTCCGACCGCTTGAATAAAAAGCTGGCGCATTGCGCGCGCCAGGGAATATAATCTGTGAAAGGCCAGTCCATAACTAAAAGAACGGCAACTTAAAGCCGGACTGGAGTCACTGGGTTAGTTATTGACAGGCCTTTCCTCTTGGAGAAATTCCCCTTGCCACGCGCTCTTGCCGGCAGTCCGCGTCTTAAACAAACCTGCCCGAACCCATCTTCTTGTAATGACGGGCGATGAGTCTCGCAAGTACGTTCAGCATGAGCACGATGATAAGGAGAACGCACGCCTCGCCCGCGGCTATCTTCAAATAGTCGGGGATGAGCGCTCCCTCGCTGTAAAGTTGATAGATGTTGGCGGCCAGCGGCGCGCCCGAGTCGAGAGGCGAGACCGGTATTATCGATGTCGTGATGCCGACCGTGAGGATGACGGCAGCGCTCTCCCCGATGACCCTGCCCATCGTGAGTATCCCCCCCGTCATTATCCCAGGTATGGCTGAAGGGAGCACTACTTTCCGTACCGTGTACCACTTCCCGGCGCCGAGACCGATAGAGGCCTCGCGGTACGTGTTGGGTACCTGCCGGATTGCTTGCTCGGTGTTGCGCATGATGACCGGCAGGTTCAGGAAAGTCAGCGTAAGAGCGCCGGACAGCAGGGAGAAGTGGAGCCCAAGGTAGGTCACGAACAGGATGAGGCCGAAAATCCCGAAGATGACCGACGGGACCGTCGAAAGAGCATCGGCTCCGAACCGTACAGCCCTCGTTACCAGGCCCTCCCTGGCGAACTCGGACATGTAGATGGCCGCTGCGATGCCGATCGGGAGTGATATGACGAGTGTCAGGAAAGCGAGGTAGAGGGAAGAGACGATCATCGGTAAGATGCCCCCGCCGCTCTGATTCAGAGGCGCCGGGGACCCGGTCAGGAACTTAGGGTTCAGCGCAATTGCCAGGCCTCGCCAGAGGATCGTAACGATGATGAAAGCAAGCAGCAGCAGGCCGATCACTGCCGCGACCCAGATGACCGCACCGGCGGTCTTGTCGGCTTTGCGCGCCGCCGAGTGCGATTTTTTCTTCGCTTCGCTGATGTCGTCTAATCGGATCTCTTTGTTTTCGCTCATGACACCTTCGTGATCGGAGGGGCGACCTTTCTGACTATGAGTATCAGCCCAACGGCGATCAGGAGCAGCACGACCCCCATCACGAAGAGCACCGAGTGCTGGATCCCGCTCGATTCCTGTATGTCCGTGAAGATCTTGGTGGTCAGGGTGTTCGTCGGGGACAGCAGTGACGTGGGGAAGACGTTTGCCGTGCCTATTACTAAGGCAACGGCCACGGTCTCTCCGATGGCCCGTCCCATCCCGAGTATGGTAGCCACCACCAGCCCGGACTTCGCGGCGGGCAGGGTAACGTGTCGCATGGTCTGCCAGCGAGTAGCGCCGAGCCCGACGGAACCCTGCTTGTAGGCGTCGGGTACCGAGTTTATGGCATCGACGGAGATGGCGCAGATCGTGGGAATTACCATGACGGCCAGCACGATCGACGCGGGCAGCAGTCCGAATGCCGTAGCCTTTCCGGTCAGGCTCTTAAGCAAAGGGATAAGGGCGGTCAGCCCCAGCCAGCCGATCACTATCGAGGGTACGCACGCCAGCAGTTCGATCGCGTTCGAGACGACACCGGCGGCCTTCTTAGGCGCGACCTCGGTGACGAAGAGCGCGATGCCTATGGCGAGTGGCACGCCGATGATGAGAGCGCCCAGCGTGGTCAGCAGCGTGCCTACGATGAAGACGAGAATCCCGTACTGGTTCTTTGACGGCTCCCATTTCGAGGAAAAAAGAATCTTGAAGGGGCCGATCTTTGTGAGAGCGGGAACAGCCTCCTTCGTGACCAGAACGATGATAAGCAGTATCCCGAGGACCACCATCATCGCGGCCACGAAGAAGACCTTCCGTGCAACCCAGTCGCCTTTGAGCTTCAACGGTTCAGACTGTTGAGGGTTGACACATCCGGACAGTCATTCCCGCTACTTGCCGGTGGCCGACGAGCTGCCGGTCCCGCCCGGGACTTTCGATACCGGGATGTAGTCTTTCGCCAGCGGGCCGTTCTGGAACGCCGGTGTCAGGACGAAGTCGATGAACTTCTGCGACAGTGGGTTTGGCTGTCCCTTTGTGAACATGTGCAGCCAACGGGAAAGCACATACTTGCCGCTGACCGCGTTGTCCAGGTTTGGAACGACGTCGCCGACGTTCACCGCCGCGACGGTCTTGTCAGCGTATCCCGACGATATGTAACCGATCGAGCCTTTCGTGGATGCCACGTTCTGCTTCATGAGCCCGTTCGAGTTCAGTTCGGTCGCCCCCGCGACGTTCGTGACGGCGGTCGGTGTTCCCTTGCCGAGGACCTTTGAGTCGATCATATCGCGGGTTCCCGAGGCCGAGTCGCGCACGAAGACCGTTATCTTGCCGGGCGAGCCCCCGACCTGGCTCCAGTCGGTCACTTTGCCGCTCAGGATGTTCTTGATCTGATCCATGGAGAGGTTCTTGACCTGCACCGAACCCGGGTTGACGATGATGTCAACGATGTCATAGGCGATCTTGTGGTCCACGAGCCCGGCCGAGGTCTCTGTAGCCTGGAGATCTCTCGACGAGTCGCCGATGTCCACTGTGCCCTGAGTGACGTTCTGGATGCCGACCGATGAGCCGCCGCCCTGGACGTTGACCGTGATGCCCTTGTTCGCCTTCATGAACTCGTTTGCCGCTTCCTGAGCGACGGGTAGCACTGTCGTCGAACCCGAGAGGGCGAGCTTGTTCTGGCCCGTCACACCCGTATAGTTCGTCGTGCCGCACCCCGCAGCAACCAGCACTGAAAGCACCATCGCAAGTGCCAGCACTGTCCCCAACATGATCCTGCTTTTTCTGCCCACATCTCCTCCTTTATCGCGGGCTTCCTTTCCGCTTACATGACAATCAAATCAATTGAAGGTACAGGCGGGGTTTCGGACCGGCGAATTTTTACTATCGAAAAGGTTAAGTATTGGTAAATGGCCCTGTTTATGCCTTGAAATGGCTGTTTTTCCGTTCTATTTTCATTCCGTAGGAACTATGAATAGAGGTGGCTTGAAGAAGGTCCTGATCATTGAAGACGAGAGATCCATGGCCGAGGCCGTGAGGTACAGCCTCGAGAAAGAGGGCTTCATCGTCGAGGTCGCCGCGGACGGCTCGGAGGGCTGGAGCCTGTTCGAGGCCGAGAGGTTCGACATGGTCCTGCTCGACCTGATGCTCCCGTCGATGGACGGCCTCGAGATATGCAGGCGCGTCCGCGACAGAGGGGCGACGCCGCTGATAATCATGACGGCAAAGGACTCGGACGAGGATAAAGTGCTCGGCCTCGAGCTTGGTGCCGATGACTACATCACCAAGCCGTTCACCATACGCGAGCTGCTAGCCCGCATCAGGGCGGTGCTCCGTAGATCGAGGCACGTGACGGAAGAGGACGTGAAGTCCAGGCTGGCGGTGGGCGACGTCGCGATCGACAGGGAGCGCCACGAGGTCGTCATCCGAGATGAGGTCATCGAGCTTCCGATGATCGAGTACCGGCTACTGGAGCTCTTCCTGAAGAACCCCGGGAAGGCGCTCGGGCGCGAGTACCTCCTGCAGGCCGGGTGGCAGGGCCAGTTCCAGGGCGCTTCGAAGACGCTGGACGTGCACATCCGCAGGCTGAGGCAGGAGGTGGAACCGGACGCGTCAAGTCCGGCGCGCATAGTCACTGTAAGGGGTGTGGGTTACAGGTTCGAGCCCGGCGGCTAACTAACTATCTCCTCGGCCGCCTTCTGCCAGGACGGCGGCGGTATCGGCTGGACGGGCTTCCAGTTGAAGATCTTAGGCGTGGCGCGCCAGGCCCGCGGGACCGCGACCAGGAAGAATAGGACCCACAGGACCGCCGGAAGGCCCAGCTGGAACAGCTTGGAGTTGAGGAATCCCAGCACCCTGTCGGCCGTCACGAGCGCCTCGTCCATGCCGAGCTTCGCGCCCCTCGTCGCGGCGGCGAGCGCCTCGATCTCCTTGTCGACATCCTGTATCTCGATCATCGAATCGTTGACCTGCTTCTTGAAGTCGGGACCCCTGGTCACGAGGCCTTTGTTCAGCGACTTCAGCAGGTGGCCGAGCAGCGGAAGGACGATGACGGATACGATCAGAAGCAGCAACACCCCGATGATCCCGAGTATCTCCCACACTATCAAGAGAAGCTACCGTCCTTTCAAGAAATATCAGCCCCGCCGATTAATATACCGTAAAAGCGGTGCAACTGCAGGACGAAGACTTGGCGGGAAACCTGCGGTCAGCCGCCGTCGCAGCGGGGGCCTGCTCGAGGCCATAACTTATAATTGAGGGCATGGACGAGAAAAAAGGTACTTCTGAAGTCCCGAAGGGCCAGACCGCGCCATCTGGCGTCGGCGCCGCCACGCCGGACTCATCCGGGGCCGTCGACATCGTGAAGCTCCGCTATGCCGCGGCGGATTTTCTGCGGGACTCCAAGGAGAGAATGGCCACAGAGATAGACAGGCGACTCGAATCAACCCTGTCCGGCTACAAGGACCTTCCACCAGGTGTGCTGAACGATATACGCGTCTCTTTCCGTGAGTTCCTCCAGCTTTACCAGGACTACGTGCAGGCGGGGGAGCTGCAGGTCAAGTACGTGCGCTCACTCGCGACGGACGTGGGCAAGAGGCGGGCGGCTCAAGGGATCGAGCTCTCAGCGTCGGTCGACGCCTACGACGAAGGCGAGGCGTACGTCTGGGAGCAGATAACGGCCGGGCTCGCGGAGCGAGGTTTCAGCACCGAAGGCTGGCTCGAGCTCGGCCGCATGCGGGACAGGATCAACCGGATGGTGCGGCACTACATCAGCCGGGCTTACTCGCGCGAGGAGAAGGTCGTCGCCGACAAGCAGGTCGACGAGTTCCGGGCCCTCTCGAGCCTGGGCCAGACGATCGTCTCCACGATGGATCTCGAGAAGGTGCTGGGGCAGGTGCTCGAGGTCGCGACGACGCTGATGGAGACCAAGCTCGGCGCAATCATGCTCCTCGACGAGACCCAGAAGAACGTCCAGCCGGTGGTCGACATGGGCCTTTCGAAGGCCTGGGTGCAGCGCGAGAAGATAGCGTTGCGCGAGAGCCTTGCCGGTGTGGCGATAAAGAGGAACGACTACGTGCTGGCGCAGGACGACGAGCTCTCGTCGTTCGAGTTGCCGAGAGCGGGGGCAGGGCGGAAGATCCGCTCGGCGCTCTCGGTCCCGATCACGACCGAAGGCGGGCCGATCGGCGCGATAGAGCTGTACGACACGGTGCCCCGCACTTACTCCGACCTCGACATAACGATGCTGATGACTTTCGGCTCGCAGGCGGGCGTGGCGATAAAGAACGCGCGCCTCTTCGCCGCGGAGAAGAGGAGGAGGCGGCAGGCCAGCACATTGACCCTGATGGCCGAGGCTATCAGCATGACCCGTGACCTCGACGGTCTGCTGGAGACGGTGACCGAGAAGATGGCCGTCGCACTCGGGGTGGACCGCTGCTCTCTCTACTTCTACGACCAGGAGGCCAACGCGCTCACGTTCATGGCCGGGTACGGGCGCAGCACGCTCCAGGTCTGGCTGCTGAACCAGTTCCACATGCCGATGAACGAGCTCGGCAAGTCGACCGCGGAGGCGATCAGGCTCAAGGAGCCGGTGGTGGTCGAGGAGGCCGGCGACGAGCTGAGCCTGGAGTATCGAATCTTTCGCGGTCCTGGCGTGAAGACTTACATGCAGGTGCCGCTCGTAGTGAAGGACGAGCTGATCGGGCTCGTCAGCCTCGAGCACACGAGCGTTGAGAAGAGGTTCTCCGACGACGACGCCGAGCTGGCGAACGCGCTGGGGCGGCAGTCGGCCATCGCCATCCAGAACCGGAAGTTGCAGGAGAAGCTGTTCGAGCAGCAACTGGCGATAAAGAACGCGGAGGTCAACGAGAGGCTCTACCGCGAGAGGGAGCGCAGCGAGGCCGTTCTCAACGTTACCCCCGACGCGGTGTTCGCCATCGACCGGAACATGAAGGTGATACTGGTCAATCCCGCGGCAGAGTTCCTGACGGGCTGGGGAATGGAGGACGGCGTCGGGCGAGGCTGTCACGAGGTCCTGTACGGCTCGGAGACCGCGCCGGGCAGATGCCCCGGACCGGACTGTGCGATCAACAGGGTTTTCTCCGGAGAGCGCGTGGCGTACAGCGAGGACACGATCATCTCGAAGACGGGCAGGCGCATACCGGCCGGCGGTTCTTT
>Ga0182017_10004824_pt1 | contig 10017 bp, 8 predicted proteins | sample 712E3DmetaG_FD_120492 | JGI IMG/M metagenome (GOLD analysis project Ga0182017, IMG submission 120492) | Permafrost microbial communities from Stordalen Mire, Sweden - 712E3D metaG | ecosystem: Environmental > Terrestrial > Soil > Wetlands > Permafrost | place: Sweden: Stordalen | collected... | reverse complement strand
GACCAAGCCGAAGCCGGGTCGAGAGGTCTCGACATAAACGCACGCTGTTGAGTTTTCAAAGACCGCGCCGCCGTTCGGCGACCGCAAAAAAGCCTCCGACTCGCGCCAGAGGCCCATGTCATCACCGGCTGAGTATAGCCGATGCGCTAACTGGGCTCCGGGTTGAGTTCTTGCAGCTTCAATCTCCGCCCTCGGACGGTTCAGTAATGGTACCACCGTCACAGTCTCTGTCAAGGCTGCAGTGCTAGTTAAAACCCCTGGTAATCGCGGGTTTACTCAAGCCTTTCGAAAGCGAACGAAGCGGCGCTTACCGGCCTGCACGAGGGCGCCTTCGAGACGTGAGCGAGGGAGATCGATCTCCTTGACAACCTCGCCGTTCAGCTTGACGCCACCCTGCGCGACCATCCTTCTGGCGTCGCTCGTGGAGCCGAGACCGAGAAACTCGACCAGTAACGCGGGTAGGTGAAGCGGATCTCCAGCCGGTAGCGCCGCCTCCTCGGTCGCCTCGGGTGCCTCGTGCTGGCGTACGACGCGCGTGAAGTGCGCTTCGGCGGCGCGAGCGGCGTCCTCACCGTGTGAGCGGCTGACGATGAAGCGCGCCAACTCGAGCTTCTGCTCCATCGGATCTGCGGCCGGGGACTCGCGCTCGGCGATCAGCTCCCACCACTGTCCGAGCAGGTCGTCGGGTATGCGCATGGTGCGGCCGAACTGTTCCTCGGGCGCGGCCAGGAGCGGGATGTTGTTACCGACCGAGGAGCTCATCTTTTCTCCGTCCCAGGCCACGAGGATCGGCGTCGTCAGGATCACCTGTGGCTCGAGCCCGTAGGACTCCATGATCTCGCGCCCGGCGAGCAGGTTGTAGAGCTGGTCAGTGCCTCCGAGCTCGATGTCGGCCTCGACGGCCACGGAGTCGTAGGCCTGCATGAGGGGGTAGAGGAGCTCGGAAACCGAGATCGGCTCGTGCGCGGCAAAGCGTTTGGCAAAGTCGTCGCGCTCGAGGATGCGGGCGACGGTCGTGGTGCGTGCCAGGCGGACGACGTCGGCGTAGCTGAGCTTCGACAACCATTCACCGTTCCGTCGCACCTCGGTGCGATCCCGGTCGAGAATAACCATCGCCTGCTCGAGGTAGCTCTCCGCGTTCCGCTCGATCTCCTCATCCGTCAGAATCGGCCGCTCGCTCGAGCGCCCCGAGGGATCGCCGATTCTGGTCGTGTAGTCGCCGACGATGAGGACTCCGATGTGCCCGGCGTCCTGGAAGGCGCGCATACGTTGGAGGGGAATCGCCCGGCCGACGTGGATGTCCGGGGAGGTGACATCGATTCCGAGCTTGACCCGCAGCGGACGGCCAAGCGCGAGCTTCCGCTCCAGACCGCCCTCGGGTAGCACCTCTACAGCGTTACGAACCAGCTTGGCGATCTCATCCTTTTTGGGCATCGCCGCCGATTCTACGGCCGCCGCCTGCCGGACGCGCCAGGATGACTCCCTCCGGTAGAATCCCGCTCCGTGCTTCGCGCTCGCAGAGGCCGTTCCGGCCTTAAGCAGCCGCCCAAGCCAAGGCGGCGGATCCGCAAGCTGAGGCTCTTCTCGTTCGTCGGCGTGCTCAGCCTGCTCGCCTTCGTCTCGTTCTGCTTCGGCTTCATCCAGGCGATCGGAGCCAGCCTGAGCCAGCTCGATCCTGTGCGCCAGCAGAACATCGAGGTGGACGGCCGCATCCTGGCCCGCGACGGACACACCGTCTTGGCCGTTCTGCGCGGCTCCGAGGCGCGCACGATCGACCGCCCCGATCAGATCAACTGGACGATGAAGCATGCGATCGTCGACATCGAGGACCGGCGCTTCTTCCAGCACAACGGAATCGATGTACGCGGCATGCTCCGCGCCGCTTGGACAGACATTCTCAAGGGGAAAGTGGTCGAGGGCGGCTCGACCATCACGCAGCAGTTCGTCAAGAACTCCTACCGCCAGAACCAGCGCACGATCGGGCGCAAGCTGCGCGAAGCCGCGCTCGCCTGGCAGCTGGAGCGGATCTGGAGTAAAGACAAGATCCTCACCGCTTACCTGAACACGATCTACTTCGGGAACGGCGCCTACGGCGTGGAACGGGCGGCGCGAACGTATTTCGGGCACGGCGCCAACAAGCTGACGCTGCCGGAGGCAGCACTTCTCGCCGGCATCCCCAGGGATCCAGGTCTCTACGACCCATTCCGCAACCCGAAAGCGGCGAAGGATAGACGCACGCTCGTGCTCCAGAAGATGGTCGAGCAGGGGGACATCACTGCTGCGGATGCCCGGCGCGCGAATCGCGCCCCCCTCCCCCGCATCAACCAGGGCGAGCGTATAACCAGCTGGGAGCGGGTGCCGTTTTTCACCGACTATGTGAAAGACCTACTGATCCGGCACCTCGGTGCGGGAAACGTGTATGGCGGCGGACTGGAGGTCACGACCTCGATCGATCTCGGGTTGCAGAAGCTCGCTGCGAAGGCCGTCGAGCAATGGCTGCCCGACCCGCTCGGTCCGTCGGCCGCGCTGGTGGCCATCGACCCCCGCAACGGGGAGATCCTCGCCATGGTCGGCGGCCGAAACTACAAGCACAGCCAGTTCAACCTGGCAACCCAATCGCAACGCCAGGCCGGCTCGGCGTTCAAGCCATTCGTGCTTACCGCGGCGCTCGAGGAGGGCCTCTCGCCCTCATCGACGCTAGTATCGAAGCCGCTCTACCTGTCTCTCGGCGACCGCTTCTGGTCAGTGTCGAACAGCGAGGACTCGTATCTCGGACGGATTGATCTCAGAACGGCGACTACCTACTCCGACAACACCGTCTTCGCCCAGCTGACGCAGATCGTCAAGCCGAAAGCGGTCGCCGCAGCCGCCACGGCGCTCGGCATCCAGAGCCGGCTCGACCCGTACTTCTCAATCGGCCTCGGAACCGATCTGGTCAATCCACTCGAGATGGCTCGCGCCTACGGCACGCTTGCGAACGGTGGCGTACGTGTCGACGGCAGCGGCAAGCTCGCAAACGAGCCGCGCGCCGTACTCGGCTACCGCGTGCTGGGCAACAACAAGATCTGCAACAAAGCGATCTGCCTCAATGACGAAACACCGACGCCGGAAACGTCGCCGAACGACGCCGCCATCGTTACCTCGATGCTCGAGAACGTCATCACCTCCGGCACCGGCCGCCGCGCCGCGCTGCCCGATCGTGTCGCGGCCGGTAAGACGGGCACGACGGAGAACTACGGCGACGCCTGGTTTGTCGGCTATACGCCACAGCTGGTGGTCGCGGTCTGGGTTGGCTTTCCGAACAAGCTGGTGCCGATGGAGCATCTCTACCACGGCCAGCCCGTGGCGGGCGGTACCTACCCGGCGCTGATCTGGAAGTCCTTCATGCAAAGCGCGTTCCCCTATCTCGCGAGAACCGATCCGAGCGGGAGTTGGGAGCCCCAGTACTTCCCGAATCCGTCCTATCCCTACTCGGTTTCCAAACAGGTCGTCTGGCGCAACAACAAGCTGGTGCTCGACAACGGCAACTGCCACAAGAGCTTCCCGCTCGTCTACTTCGACGGTTACGGCCCGAGCGACGTCGCCAAGTGCAAGCCGAACGAGGTCGACGTGCCGAACGTAATCGGGATGAAGCTGGACAAGGCGGAGCAGCGTCTCGCTCTCCAGCCGCTCAACGCCGAGGTTCTCTACAAGCGAGCCAAGCCGCTCCAGCGTCCCAACGTCGTGATCGACCAGATTCCCAGGAAGGGAGCGCTCTCCTCCTACGACAGCGTGATCGTAGTGCTGGCGAAGCCGCTCAACGGCCTAGTCCCGGACGTGGTTGGGTTGACGCTGCTCCAGGCACGGGCGAAGCTGAAATCACTAGGGCTCCGACTTGGCGCGGGCGGTTTCATGCAGGGTAGCCCCGGCCAAGTCGTCGCTCAGCGACCGCGAGCGGGTGGCGCCGTCAAGCCCGGAATGACCGTCAACCTCGTCGTGGGCCGCGGCTGAGGTAGGGAGACCCGCTCAGGCAAACCCTCCAGGGTCGCTCTCGTGCGCGCGTGATCCCGATGCGCGGGCTTCGAAAGATCTCCGGCTCCGATTCCCTCGCCAGAAGCTCGAAGGGCGCGCGGTCGAGCGGCAGACCGTCATGCTCGCCCGTGATCGCCAGTGCCTGGCAGATCCTGCCCGGCCCGGCACAGAGCTTGAGTAAGTCGTCGGTACCGCGGCGCTCGATCATCCGCTCGACACCGTGAGTCGGCTCGAGCGCCCTGACGAGAATCGCGCTCGCCTGGCCGGGCCCAGAACAGACGAAGTTAAAGCACCAGTGGATGCCGTAAGAGCGATAGACGTAGGCGTGCCCGGCCGGACCGAACATGGAGGCGTTCCGCGCCGTGGGCCCCCGGTAGCTGTGGCTGGCCGGATCGCTCTGGTCGTAGATCTCGAGCTCGACCAGGACGCCGCCGGCCCCGTCGACGAGGAGAGTCGCGCCGATCAGCTCCTCTGCGATCCGGTGGGCGCCGGCGGCAAATAGATCACGCCGGAGCTGTGCCATCTAATACCCGGTTAGGCACTTAAAAGAGGCGCTGATCTTCGCCGGTGGTCGTCCGCTCGAGCAGGTCGCGCGCCTTCTTGCCTATTTCCTTGAGATCGACGCCCGATTCGGCCTTGATCGAGCGGGCGAGCAGCGGGCCTATTTTCTCCGAGTCTTCGGCGACGCGTCCGACCAGCGCCAGGGCTTCGTCGAGCATCGACGCCGCGACCGAGGCGTCCTCGCCCATGTCCTCGAGGATCGTGCGCTCGGTGCGCGACGCGACCAGCGGATCGTTTATCCCCTCCACCCAGACGAGCGTGCGCCTGCCTCCACCCCGCTCCTCACCGAGGATCGGCTCGAGCGCGTAGATCCGGTCGGCGCGGACATACTTGCCGAAACCAAGAAAGACCATGCGAGACGCGTGCTCGCTCACAGCGTCACTCTAACGCGGGAAAGCGCTTGACCGAAACCGTCGTGCCCGAATAGCCTCATAGAAACCCCCAACGAAGGAGACGTATTAATGGCTGCTGCTGCGACCGCCGCGGGCCCCGTCGGGAAGCCGCGCAGGGTACTCGTCATCATCCTGCTCTCGATCATCACTCTCGGTATCTACGGACTCGTCTGGGTGTTCAAGACCTTCGAGGAGATGAAGCAGTACTCCGGCAAGGGCGTCGGCGGATGGGTAGGCCTGATACTCGATCTCGTCATCGGTATCGTCGTTCCCTTCCTCATGTCATCGGAAATAGGCAAGCTCTACAACGCGGACGGGAAGGAGAACCCGGTCTCCGGCTACACCGGTCTCTGGATCCTCCTGCCGCTGGTCGGCAGTCTGGTCTGGCTCTGTAAAACGCAATGGGCCCTGAACAGTTTCTGGGAGAGCAAAGGCGCTGCCGCCGCCTAGCAACTTCCTTCATACACCGCTTTATCGAGAGGCCCGCATTCGTGCGGGTCTCTCTCTATGCCTGTGCTTCGATCGCCCTGGCGAGAGTCGAAACCACGCGCTCCTGATCCTGAGCCTCGAGCGCCGTGTAGAACGGCAGGGCAACCGTGCGCCGGCTCAGATCCTCGGCGCGCGGACAAAGCCCCTCGGCGAAACCGAAGCGCTCGCGCATGTAGGGCTGGAGATGGATGCAAGGGAGGTAGCGACTGGAAGAGACCTTCTCGCGGGTCAGGAACTCGATCACCCGCTCACGATCGATCTCAGGCGCAAGCTTGACCACGAAGACAAACCAGGAGCGTCGGTGCTCGGCGTCGTCCGCAGCGGAAAGCTCGACTCCGCCCAACCCCTCGAGCAGCGTCCAGTAGCGCCCGGCGACTTGCGCGCGCAGCTCGAGAATGCGATCCAGCTTCTCGAGCTGCCCGATCCCGAGCGCGGCGCTGAGGTCGTCGAGGCGGTAGTTGTAGCCGAGGCGAACGTGCTCGAGCCAGGGGCCGTCGTCGCCACGACCCTGATTGGAAAGGCTCTTGATCAAGCGCCACTCCTGCTCGGAATCGGTGACGACGATCCCGCCCTCGCCGGTCGTCATCTGCTTGTTCGGGTAGAAGGCGAAGACCGCAGGCACGCCGTGCCCGCCGACCGGCTTGCCTTTGTACTCGGCGCCGAGCGCTTCGCAGGCATCGTCGATCAGCGCCAGGCCGTGCTCGTCGGCGATCTTCCTGATCGGGTCGAGCTCGCACGGGTAGCCGAAGATGTCGACCGCGACGATCGCCCGCGTTTTCGGTGTGATCGCCGTTTTCAGCGCCTCGGGATCGATATTCCAGGTCGCCGCGTCGATATCGGCGAAGACCGGTGTCGCCCCTTCGTAGAGGAAACAGTTGGCCGAGGCGGCGAAGGAGAAGGGAGTCGTGATCACCTCGTCGCCGGGGCCGATGCCGGCGCTCTTGACGAGCAGGTGCAGCCCGCCCGTGCCGCTGGACACAGCGGCCGCGAAGCGCGCGCCCACACGCTCGGCCAGCATCTGCTCGAAGCGCGGTCCGGTTGGACCGAGCGACAGCCGCCCCGAGCCGAGCACCTCGGCCACGAGTTCCTGCTCGCGCCCGTCGAGATAGGGAAGCGAGAGAGGAATCTGCTTCTGCGATGCGCTGCTCACGCCTCGGTCCGCACCGGCGTGACGTACTCCAGCCAGTGTGACCAGCGATCGTCGCGCCCCTGCACGATCTCGAGATAGGCGTGCTGCAGAGCAAGCGTCACCGGGCCGGGATCGCCGATCAGGTAATCGTCGACCTCGCGCACAGGCGTCACCTCGGCGGCGGTGCCGGTCATGAACACCTCATCGGCCAGGTAGAGATCGGCACGAACGAGGTTCTCGACCCTGACCTCGTAGCCGAGCGAGCCGGCGATCTCGATCAGCGAGTTGCGCGTGATCCCGTGCAGGATCCCGGTCTCGAGCGGCGGCGTGTAGATGACGCCGTCCTTGACGACGAACACGTTCTCGCCCGAGCAATCGGCGACGTAGCCCTTCTCGGTGAGCAGAATCGCCTCTTCGTAACCGCCCAGGGCGGCTTCCTGCACGGCCAGCATCGAGTTCAGATAGATCCCGGTCGCCTTGGAGGCGTGCGGGATCACGTTCGAGGGCATCCGCACCCAGCTGGAGATCTTCACCCGTACTCCGCGTGCCATTCCCTCCTCGCCCAGATAGGCGCCCCAGGGCCAGCACATGAGCGCCACGTAGACCGGATTGTCGCGCGGCGGTACGCCCAGGGAGCCGTAGCCGTAGAAGGCGATCGGGCGCAGGTAGCAGGACGGCAACTGGTTGACCGCCACGAGCTCGAGCGAGGCGCGCTGCAGCTCGTCAACCGAATAGGGGACCTTCATGCGGATCAACCACGCCGAGTCGTGCAGGCGCTGCAGGTGGTCGGTGAGGCGGAAGACGGCGGCGCCTTTCGGCGTCTCGTAAGCACGAATACCTTCGAAGACCCCAGAGCCGTAGTGCAGGCCGTGAACGCCGACATGGACCGTCGCATCCGCCCAGTCCACGAACTCGCCGTTCATCCAGATCTTCTCGGTTGCGTGCAGGTCAGCCATCTTTCTCCTTTCCGTGAAGAAAGAGGTTAGCCGCCAGCATCGACGGCGTCCAAGACCTCCGCACCGGCGAGCGCCAAGAGTCGGCGAGCGCGCGCGCGATCAGGCGGGCTCAGCGCAAGCATGTTCGTCACAAAGCACGAGCGTTTTCATGATCTCGACTACGGGCCGAGCGCGGCGGCGGTCGTTATCGCCGTCGCCGCGCTCGTTCGGAATGCCTCTTCCTCGGCTAGCCGATATCGATGAAGCGTGCGTCTGCGAAGCCCGCCTTCTCGATGCTCTCGTTCAATGCCGGCGTGGCCGGCGCGTCGATCGAGAGGGCCATCAGCGCCGTGCCTCCCTGGCGCGTCCGCGAGACGGCCATGTTGGCGATGTTGACTTTGGCCTCGCCGAAGAGAGTACCGAGCCGGCCGATCTGTCCAGGCACGTCCTCGTAGCGGACGAACGCCATCATTGGAGAGAGCTCGACTTCGAGCTCGTACCCAAGCGCCCCAACCAGCCAGAGGCGGTTGTCGTTGCCGATCGTGGTACCGCTGACGGCCACTTCGCTGCCGTCTCCAAACACCCGCACGCGCAGCAGGTTGGTGAAGTCGCGAGAACGTGGCTTGGACTCTTCGCTCACCTGGATACCGCGGTCTTCGGCAATGACACGGGCGTTGACCCAGTTGACCGGCCGCTCCTCACGCTGCTCGAACGCACCGTTCAGGACTGCCAGGGTCAGCAGGCGGGTGTCGTAGCTCGCCATCGCTCCGAAGTAGGAAACCTCGATCTTGTCGGCGCGGCCACCGGCGAGCTCCATCGCCAGCCTGCCCAGCTTCATTGCCAGCGGCAGGTAGGGGCCGAGGATGTCGAGATCTTCCTCGCGCAGCGAGGGGATGTTGACGGCGTTCGTGACCAGTCCGCCCTCGAGCGCCGCCGCAACCTGCTCGGCGACGTCGGTTCCGGCCCGGTCCTGGGCCTCGCCGGTGGAGGCCGCGAGATGAGGCGTGATCACGATCTCGTCCACTTCGGTCAGCGGCCCCGTATAGGGCTCCTGCGTGTAGACGTCGAGTGCGGCGCCGGCAACTTTGCCGGACTTGATCGCCGCGATCAGGTCATCGTCCACGATAAGTGCACCGCGGGCGGCGTTGATGATGCGGACGCCGTCTCGCATCTTGGCGAATGCTTCCTTGTTGAGCATGCCGGTCGTTTCCGGCGTTCGCGGAGCGTGCAGCGTCAGGAACTCCGCCCGGGCATAGAGGTCGTCGAGAGACTCCATCCGCTCGACGCCGAGCTCGCGAAAGCGTTCCTTCGATACGACGGGGTCATAGGCGATGATGTGCATGCCGAGACCGGCTGCCTTGCGGGCGACCTGCTGGCCGATCTTGCCGAGCCCGACGATGCCGAGCGTCTTTCCGGCCAGCTCGATGCCCTTCCATTTGGAGCGCTCCCACTTGCCTTGCTTGAAGGCCGCGTAGGCCTGTGGGATGTTGCGCGCCAACGCGAGCAGCATTCCGATCGTGTGCTCGGCGGTGGAGACGACGTTGGAATCGGGGGCGTTGGCGACGATGATTCCTCGTCTTGTCGCGGCTACCACGTCGACGTTGTCGACTCCGACGCCCGCGCGTCCGATGACGCGCAGGCGTGTTCCCTTTTCGATCAGGTCGGCGGTGAGCTTGGTGGCCGAGCGAATGATGATCGCGTCGTAGGCACCGATCTTCTCCGCCAGATCTCCTTCGAGATCGACATCGACGTCGAAACGCTCCTTGAGCATCTCGATGCCGCCGTCGGCGATCTTCTCTCTAACCAGGACCTTCGCTCGCTCGCTCACCGCGCCTCCCCTTCTTTCTATTGTTCGAAAGCGGCCAGCGCGCTTGTTACGGCCGCGCCGCGATTGACATTCACACCCATATCGACCAGCACGAGCTCGACGGCGGTGAGAGCCGTGACGATGTCGAAGATGTCGTAATAGCCGATATGGCCGATGCGGAAGATCTTGCCCTTGAGAATGCCCTGGCCTCCCACGATCTGGACGGCGTGGCTATCTCGCATGGTCGAGACGATCTTCTGCCCGTCTACTCCTTCAGGTGCCCTCGCCGCGGTGACGACGGCCGAGCGGTCTTCATCGGGCGAGAAGAGCTCGAGCCCCATCGCCTTGATACCGGCGCGACAGGCGCGACCGAGTTTTCGATGAAGCTCGTAACGCGTTTCGAGACCTTCCTCGAGCATCATCCCGAGAGCGACGTTCATTCCGAGGATCAAGGTCACCGCCGGTGTGAAGGCGGTTGTCTCGTTGCCGAGCGCCTTGAGAGCGGCCGGCCAGTTGAGGAAGAAGCTCGGGCAGCGCCCGGGCTCCTCACTCGCAGCCCTGGCTGCGTCCGAAATCGAGACGGCTGCCAGTCCGGGCGGAAGCATGAGCGCCTTCTGTGACCCGACGACCACGACATCCAGACCCCAGGCATCGGTCTCGACCGGGATCGCTCCCATACTCGAGATCGCGTCG
>Ga0182017_10004823_pt1 | contig 10019 bp, 7 predicted proteins | sample 712E3DmetaG_FD_120492 | JGI IMG/M metagenome (GOLD analysis project Ga0182017, IMG submission 120492) | Permafrost microbial communities from Stordalen Mire, Sweden - 712E3D metaG | ecosystem: Environmental > Terrestrial > Soil > Wetlands > Permafrost | place: Sweden: Stordalen | collected... | reverse complement strand
TCGGTGGGCATCGAGGACTGGCGCGACCTGCTCTCCGATTTCGAGCAGGCCCTCGACTCAATTGCCTGACTTCGGCGGCGAGCCGCCCGTGATCAGCCTCGCCCCGCGGCTGAAGCTGAAGTATTGGAATCCCCACTGGATGAACACCAGAACCCGGCTCCGGAACGACACCAGGTACATCAGGTGGACGAACAGCCAGACCAGCCACGCCACGTATCCCCAGAGGTGAACGCCGAACAGGTTCGCGACCGCGGCCGCGCGCCCGATCACCGCGATGTCCCCTTGATCGGAATACCGGAAGGGCGGCGGTTCCTTCCCTCCGGTCAACCGCCGTGCGATCGCTTTCGCCGCATACGCGCCTTGCTGCATCGCCACCTGCGCCACGCCCGGCAGTGGCCTTCCATCCGGTCGAAAGGCCAGCGCCAGGTCGCCCACCACGCGGATATCCGGGTACCCGGGAATCGTAAGATCGGGGTTCACTTTGATTCGCCCGGCCCGATCGGTTTCCGCCGCGGTCCGCTCGGCGAGTTTCCGGCCCAGCTCGGAAGCGCCCACGCCGCCCGCCCACAGCACCGTCTTGGCCGCCAGCCGCTCGCTCCCGTCGCGCGTCCGGAAGGTCACTCCCTCGGCGTCGATGGCCATCACCTGCACACCGCTCCGCACCCGCACCCCCAGACGGATGAGCGAGCGTTCCGCCTTCTTCGACAGATCCTCCGGAAAGCCCGGCAGAACCCGCGGCGCGCCGTCCAGAATGAGGATCTGCGCCTCCTCCGGCCGGATCACCCGGAAGTCGTTCCGCAGCGTGTGCCGCGCAATCTCGCTCAGCGCCCCGGCCAGTTCGACGCCGGTTGCGCCGCCTCCCACGATCACGAATCGCAGCCAGGCGCGGCGCTCTTCCGCATCCGTCATGCGCTCGGCCGCCTCGAAGGCGTACAGGATTCTGTGCCGGATCGCCGTGGCTTCCTCGACGCTCTTCAGGCTCGGCGCCCATTCTCTCCACTCCTCGTGCCCGAAGTAGTGGCTTTCGGAGCCCGTCGCGACGATCAGCGAGTCGTACTCGAAGCTCCCGCCGTCGCGCAGCGTAACCCGCCTGGCCCCCGGGTCGATGTCCACGGCCTCGCCCAGCAGGACCCGCGTGTTCTTCTGCCGGCTCAGGACGCCCCGCAGCGGAGCCGCGATCTCGCCCGGCGACAGCGAGCCGGTGGCGACCTGGTACAGCAGCGGTTGAAACAAGTGGAAATTTCTGCGGTCGATCAGCGTGACATCCATTGGAGCCCGCCTGAGCGCCCGCGTGGCATGGAGCCCGCCGAATCCGCCCCCCAGGATCAGCACCCGGTGTCCGGTCTTCATGACATCTCGAGAATCACTTTGCCGGCGTTGCCGCTGAGCATTACCTCGAACGCCCGCTGGTACTCGCTGAACGGGAAGCGGTGGGTCACGATCGCGCTGATGTCCAGCCCCGATTGCAGCATCACCGTCATCTTGTACCAGGTCTCGTACATCTCGCGCCCGTAAATGCCCTTGATGGTGAGCATGTTGAAGATCACGGTATTCCAGTCGATGGAGCTCTCACCCCCCGGCGGGATGCCGAGCATGGCGATTCTCGCGCCGTGGCACATGTTGACGAGCATTTCGCGGAAGGCCGACGGGTTGCCCGACATCTCCAGGCCGACGTCGAAGCCCTCCAGCATGCCCAGCTCCTTCTGCACATCGGCGATGCGCTCGGTGCGCACGTCCAGCGCGCGCGTCACGCCGAACTTGCGCGCCAGCTCCAGCCGGTAGGGGTTCACGTCGGTGATCACCACGAAGCGCGCCCCGGCGTGGCGTACCACCGCCGCCGCCAGAATGCCGATCGGCCCCGCGCCGGTGATGAGCACGTCTTCGCCGAGCACCGGGAAGGTCAGCGCGGTGTGCACGGCGTTGCCGAACGGATCGAAGATCGCCGCGATCTCCAGAGGGATGTTCTTCGCGTGGTGCCAGATGTTGGTCATGGGCAACGCCAGGTACTCGGCGTAGCAGCCCGGGCGGTTCACGCCGATCCCTTTGGTCCGCGCGCACAAGTGCCGCCGCCCCGCCAGGCAGTTCCGGCAGCGCCCGCACACCACGTGCCCTTCCCCGCTCACGATGTCGCCGGGGAAGAAGTCGGCCACGTTCGAGCCAACCGCGGCGATCTCCCCGACGAATTCGTGCCCCACCACCATGGGGACGGGAATGGTCTTGCGCGCCCACTCGTCCCAGTTCCAGATGTGCAGGTCGGTGCCGCAGATGGAGGCGCGCTTCACCTTGATCAGCACGTCGTTGATGCCGATCTCCGGCGCCGGCACGTCTTCGAGCCACAACCCGGGCTCGGCCCTGCTTTTCACCAGCGCTTTCATCGCCTCAGTGGCCCAGTTTCCGCCGCTGGAGATCGATCGCTTCCTGAGCTTCCTGGATTCGCTTCAGGATCTTCTTGCCGTCCACCGAAAACAGGACGCCGCAGGTTGGACACCGGATGCGCGGCGACATCCCGATGGTGGCGATAGTCTGCTCGCTCTTCACCCCGCACGAAGGGCAGGGAAGATTCACAGTCGCTTCAGGGTCAAGTTTGAAGGCCATGCCCCGGAGCCTACCGGAACCGCGCCCCCCCTGTCAAACGCCGCGTCCGCGCTACACCCGACCGGTGGGACCGCTCCCTCGCGGTCCGCACAGGCGTTGCGCAACCCCTTGCTATGGTGGAGTGGTGCGCAACAGACTCCTGGTATTGATCCTGAGCGCGACGCTGGCCGGCGCCGCCGAGCCGAATTGGAAACGCCTCCTGGATCGGGAAGACTGGTTCGGTTTGCGCGATGCCGCTTCCGCCCACGCTGCGCCCGACCTTTACGCGGGCGCCCTGGCCGCCGTCTTCCATCGAGAGACAGACGCGATCCGAATCCTCCGAGCGGTTGTCGCCCGGTCCCCGATGTCGCGTGATGCGGATACTGCTCGCACGTTGCTGGTCGACATCCACTACCGCAGCGGCCGCTATCGTTCCGCCCTCGCCGAACTGAAGCCTCTGCTCGACCGTCACCCCACGCGGCGCGACCTGCTCGAAGCCCTGCCGCTCTTCACTGCCCTGTCTCTCCAGGGCGACATGGAGGTGGTCAGCCGCGCGCCCGCCCGCGTCCCCTGGCGCGTTGTCGACGGCAACCTGTTCCTTCCCGTGGTGGTGAACGGCGTCAGCGGAGAGTATCTGCTGGACACGGGCGCCAACATCTCCGTGCTCGGCGTCTCGGAAGCCCGGCGGCTGGGTCTCCAAGTGCAAGGCGCCGGGGCAACCACCAAGGACTATACCGGAAGCGATGTCGCGTTCCAAGCCGCGGTCGCACCGGAGTTGCACCTCGGCCCGATCGTTCTCCACAACGTGCCGTTCGCCGTAGTCCCGGACAAACAGCAGCCCTTTGTCGATCTGCCGCAGGGCCAGCGCGGGATCCTTGGGATCCCCATCCTGCTCGCCGCCGGGACCTGGCGCTGGTCCAGCGATGGAAACCTGGAGGCGGGGTTCGCCCCGGCGGATTATGTGAAAGGCCGCGAGAACCTGGCCTTCTCCGGCGCCAACCCAGTCCTACTAGCCGAATTCGAAAAGACGCCTCTGACCTTTCATCTCGACACCGGGGCTACATCCACCGATCTCTGGCCGCCGTTTGCCCGGCGCTACCACGCGCGGCTCTCCCGCCCCGGTAAAGCCAGGATCGGTGGCGTGGGTGGAAGCAAGGACATTCCGAGCGCCAGGCTGGACACCTTCGACCTCCTGATCGCCGGCCGCCCGATTCAACTCCAAAATGTCAAAGTCCTGCTCAAGCCCGTAGCCGGCCACCCCCGGCATTACGGCAACCTCGGGCTCGACCTCTTCGAGAAGGCCCAGCGCGTCACGCTCGACTTCGAAGCCATGCGCCTCACAGTCGAAAACCAGGAAAACCAGTGACAGTACACTCAATCACCGATTTCCGGCCGGGGGTTCCGGATCTCCCTCCGTGCTACACTCGAAGCGGAACGTTGGGAAAGGCAGCGCATGGCCCGCGCCGGCCGCTTCCTGGGCTGGCGATGGGTGACGAGGTTGAGGGTTCCCGCCTTGCGTGAGGCGGGCCAACCGGGGCGGAGCGGGCAGTACCGTCCTGGGAAAATCGATAGATCAGCGGATACCCTCCGGGTGCTCCACCACCCGCTTCTTTCCCTCCGACGAACGCTGCGGGGAACACCGTTCGGGCAACCGGACGGACAAAGCCGCGGCGAGTGGGGTCGACAACATCAAAGGAGGGATTCCCATGTGCGGAATCGTAGGTTACGTCGGCCCTCAGGACGCCACACCCATCATCCTGAACGGGCTGAAGCGGCTCGAATACCGCGGCTATGACTCGGCCGGACTCGCCGTGCTGGAAAACGGCTCCATCGTGGTCCGCCGCGAAGTCGGTAAACTCTCGCGCCTGGTTGCGCTGGTTCAGGAATCGCCAGTGCACGGCCACATCGGCATCGGCCACACCCGCTGGGCCACTCACGGCGTGCCCAGCAGCCGCAACGCCCACCCCCACGTCGGCAACACCGGCAAAGTCGTGGTGGTGCACAACGGCATCGTCGAGAACTACCTCGAGCTGCGCCAGGAGCTGACCGCCGAAGGCGCGGTCTTCCGGTCGGAGACGGACACCGAAACCATCGTTCACCTCATCGAGCGCTACCTCGCGCGCGGCTTCGGCCTCGTCGAAGCGGTCCGCGAGGCGCTCAACCAGATCAAGGGCGCGCACGGCATCGTGGTCCTGTCGGCGCTCGAGCCCGACAAGATCGTCGCCGCGCGCATCGGCAACGCCGGCGGCGTGGTCATCGGTCTCGGTGACGGCGAAATGTTCGTGGCCTCCGACATGCCCGCCATCCTCGATCACACCCGGCAAGTCGTCTTCCTGGAATCCCGGCAGCTCGCCGTCGTCACGCGCGGCGGGCTGGAGCTTCAAACTCTCGACGGCAAGCCGGTCCAATACCAGGCGCACACCATCGCCTGGGACCCCGTCGCCGCGGAAAAGGGCGAGTACCGCCACTTCATGGCCAAGGAGATTCACGAGCAGGTCCGCTCGCTCACCGACACCATCTCCGGCCGCGTGGATTTCGAGTCCGGCAGCATCCGCCTGCCCGAGCTCAACCTCACGCCCGAACTGGCGCGCCGCATTAAGAAGATCGTCATCACCGCTTGCGGAACCGCCGCGCACGCCGGCCTGGTCGGCCGCATCCTCATCCAGCGCATCGCGCGCATTCCTGTCGAAGTCGAGATCGCCTCCGAGTTCCGCTACAGCGATCCGATCGTCGACCAGGACACCGTGGTGCTGGCCATCAGCCAGTCCGGAGAAACCGTCGACACGCTAGCCGCCATGGAAGAAGCCCGCCGCAAGGGCGCCGTGCTGTGGTCCATCGTCAACGCCATCGGCTCGCAGGCCATGCGGCTGGCCGACGGCTTCATCTCGATGCAGACCGGCCCGGAGATCGGCGTCGCCTCCACCAAGGCGTTCACCGCCCCGCTGGTGGATCTCTACATGCTGGCCATCCTGCTCGCCGACCTGCGTGGGACCATCGATGAGGGCGAGCGCCGCCACTTGGTCTCCAACCTGAGCCTGGTGCCCGACCTGGTGGGCCAGTGTTTGGACCGGGAAGCGGACGTCGAGATCGTGGCCCGCGCCCTCAAGGACACCACGCACTGCCTCTACCTGGGCCGCGGCATCAACATGCCCATCGCTTACGAAGGCGCGCTCAAACTCAAGGAAATCTCCTACATCCACGCCGAGGGTTACCCCGCCGGCGAGATGAAGCACGGCCCTATCGCCCTCATCGACCGCAACATGCCCACCGTGGTGATCGCGCCGCGCGATCCCTGGTACGAGAAGATGATCAGCCAGATCGAGCAGGCCCGGGCCCGCGGCGGAGCGGTGGTGGCCGTGGCCACGGACGGCGACAAACTCATCCCGACGCTCGCCAGCCACGTCCTCTGGGTGCCCGAAACGCCCTGGATGCTCAGCCCGGTGGTGACCGTGATCCCGCTCCAGTTGCTGGCCTACCACATCGCCACGGCGCGCGGCCTGGACGTGGATCAGCCCCGCAACCTGGCCAAGTCCGTGACCGTCGAGTAGGAGAGGCCTTACGGCTCGAACTTGACCGGAACCAAAACGTCGAAACCGGCGCGCTCCAAGTCCTCGGCACTTCGGATCACCGCGCCCTTGACCTTGACGTTCTTGAACAGCACCGGGCCGACGCCCTTGCCCATAAGCATCCCGGGCCGGGTCGCCGCGGAGTAGAAGTTACAGTTCTCGAAAACGAAGTTCGTCAAAGGCTGTTCGCCACCGTCGATGTAAACGTGTCCGCCGTCGTTCTCGAAGGAGCAGTTGACAAACCGGAAATCGTCCAGCACGGCGTTCTTGCTGAACTTGGTGCCCGACGAGTACCCGCGCCCACTGAAGTACGCAGGCGTCAGTTGAATCCAGATGGCGTACTTATTGTGGTTGGTGACGAAGTGCACGTCCTCGAATCGCAAGTGCTTGATGGGCGGGGCGCCCCCATATCCGATGGCGATACCGGCGGTGTAAGTGTAGTTGACAAATCCTTTCACGACAAAATCCTCGACGCCGCTGACTTCGCCCGTCCGCGGGTCTCGGCCGCCGTAGAAAGCCCAAGTATCGTCCATGGTCATGGCAAAACCGTCTTCGATCAAGATGTGCTTGCTGCCGCCGAAGTCGTAAGCATCGTCATGGTACTGCTGCTTGCGGCCGACGATCTTGATGTTGCGGTTGGAGAAATTCTCGCTGCCGAAGACGTTGACGGTCCAATAAGCGGATCGAAGCAGCAATAGATCCTGGAAAGCGATGTTACGGCTGTTGTTGATCACATAGCCCCTGACGCCGTTTCCATGAGGGTCTATCACCTTCCCATCTGGGTCTCTTGCGGGTCCGTCCGACGTGTCGGGCTGGAAATCGTGCCACAACCAAGGATAGCCCTGCATGTCGATGGCGCCTCGCCCCGCCAGGCCGGCATTCTCGACATTGTCGAAGATGATGAAGGCCCTCATCTGCCTCCCCCCGCCAGTCACCGGCGCGGCGGTGTAATCCGCATTCTTGTGGGAACCCCGAATCACCGCGCCCGCATCGACGTAGAGCTTGACGTTGCTCTTCACGAACACGGTGCCCGTCAGGTATATGCCGGCGGGGAAGAAGAGCACGCCGCCCCCGGGCCGGACCGAGACGTCGCTGATGGCCTGGTTAATCTTCGCGGTTTCGACGGTCTTGCCCGTGCTGTCGACCCTGTAGTCCTGGATGTTGACCACGTTCGCATCGCCGAGTCTGGGAGGATTCTTCTCGGGCGGTTCGGCAAACAGCATCAATCCGGTGCTGTAGAAGCTTGGGTACTCGTTGAGAAACAAGACCAGGTACCGCGGCCGGTCCAGTTCGAAAGTAACCGTATTGCCGTTGATCTGCGGCTGGATGCCGTAGGCCAGCGGCCTCACGCTGCAGGTGTGCACCCGCCTCTCGCTGACCATCAGGGTAACCGTGACACGGACCTTTCCGGCCATGGAGAAACTGGCATAGTCCATCCAGTTGAACTGGTTGTAAGTAAAATACTTGTGCACAAACACAGGCTGACCATCCACGGTCACCTTATAAGAGTCGCTCGGCGCTGCGCCCGGGTAAGGGGGGTACGGGGTAACCGCGGCGAAGCTCGCCACCGACACGAGCGCCGACAACAAAGCAGTCCGCCCTGCCGACAATCTGGATGCCATCGTGTTCTTCTCCTATCTGAGGTCCCGACCGGCTATTGTATGCACTTCCGGGCCTCTCGAGGCAAGCATGGAGGGCGGGCTTCAGCCCGCGCGGGGCTTGAGCCCCGCCGCGCGGCGGACATGTTGTAGACTCGGTAGAAAGAGCCTGCTGGAGGAGTTTCCATGCGAACCGAATGGACCGAAAAGCGAAAGTCTGACAGCATCCGGACGCAGATGCACTACGCGCGCAAGGGCCTCATCACCGAGGAGATGGAGTACGTCGCGCGCCGCGAGAATCTCGCGCCCGAGCTGGTTAGGTCCGAGGTGGCCCGAGGCCGCATGATCGTTCCCGCCAACCTCAACCACGCCAACCTCGAGCCCATGGCCATCGGCATCGCCTCGCTGTGCAAGATCAACGCCAACATCGGCAACTCCGCCGTCATCTCCAACGTGGACGAGGAACTCGAGAAGCTGCGCTACTCCATCAAGTACGGCGCCGACACCGTCATGGACCTTTCCACCGGCGGAGACATCCCCGGCATCCGCGAGGCCATCATCCGGAATTCACCCGTCCCGGTGGGCACCGTGCCGATCTACGAGGCGCTCACCCGGGTTCGCCGCATCGAGGACCTCACCGCCGAAATCATGCTCGAGGTCATCGAGGAGCAGGCCGCGCAGGGCGTCGACTACATGACCATCCACGCCGGCGTCCTGGTGCAATACATCCCGCTGGTCACCCGCCGCATCACCGGCATCGTCAGCCGCGGCGGCGCCATCCTCGCCGAATGGATGGTCCGCAACCACCGCCAGAACTTCCTCTACGAGCGCTTCGAGGACATTTGCAGGATCTTCCAGAAGTACGACGTCGCCTTCTCGCTCGGCGACGGCCTGCGGCCGGGTTCGGTGGCCGACGCGAGCGACGAGGCGCAGTTCGCGGAGCTGAAGACCCTCGGCGAACTCACGCGCAAAGCCTGGGAGTACGACGTGCAGGTGATGATCGAGGGCCCGGGTCACATCCCCATGGACCAGATCCAGCTCCAGGTCGAGAAGGAGCTCGAGATGTGCGCGGAGGCGCCCTTTTACACGCTGGGGCCGCTGGTAACCGACATCGCGCCCGGCTACGACCACATCACCTCGGCGATCGGCGCGGCTATGATCGGCTGGTACGGCGCCTCGCTGCTGTGCTACGTGACGCCTAAGGAGCACCTCGGCCTGCCCAACCGCGAAGACGTCAAGCAGGGCATCATCGCCTATAAGATAGCCGCCCACGCCGCCGACATCGCCCGCGGCCGCCCCGGCGCTCGCGACCGCGACGACGAGTTGTCGCGCGCCCGCTACCGCTTCGACTGGAACCGGCAGTTCGAGCTCTCGCTCGACCCGGAGACCGCCCGCGCCATGCACGACGAGACTCTGCCGGACGCCGGCTTCAAGGACGCCCACTTCTGCTCCATGTGCGGCCCCAAGTTCTGCTCCATGAACATCTCGGCCAAGGTGGAGACCTTCACGCCCGCCGACGCCGCCTCCGCCGAATCCGCGTAGCGGGCTACTCCAGGTTCCCGCTGCGCTTCACGTTCGGCTCGCACTCCGCCTCGATGCTCCAGGCTCCGCCTTTGTTCTCCCGGAGATCGTTGTTCTCGAGGGTCCCGCGCCCGCCCTCGCGGATCCACACGCCCTGATACCCGTTCTTCGTGATTTGGTTGCTTCGCAGCACCGGGTCGCCGCCCTCTTTGATCTCCACACCGACGAACGCGTTCCCGAAGACCTCGTTCTCCTCCAGCGTTCCCCGGCCTTGCCCATGCACGAACACGCCGCTTTGCTTTCCGTCGCGAACCCGGTTGCTGCGCGCGACCGGGTCCCCGCCGTCCTTGATTTCCATCCCGGCCATGGCGTTCCCGAAGATGTCGTTCTCCTCCAGCGTGCCCTTGCCGTTGCTCAGCACGATCACTCCGCAAGACTTGCCGTCGTGAATCCGGTTGCGGCGCACCACCGGGTCCGCCCCTTCCCGGATCTCCACCCCGGACAGGGTATTTCCGTAGATGTCGTTGTCCTCCAGCGTGCCCTTGCCGTTGGCCTGCGCGAACACGCCGCCGGCTTTGCCGTCGTGAATCCGGTTACGGCGCACCACCGGGTCCCCACCTTCCTTGATCTCCATCCCAGCCAGGGCGTTCCCGAAGATGTCGTTGTCCTCCAGCGTGCCCCGGCATTCCCCATGCACGAACACGCCGCCTTGCTTTCCGTCGCGAATCCGGTTGCGGCGCAAAACCGGGTCCCCACCGTC
>Ga0182017_10004822_pt1 | contig 10019 bp, 9 predicted proteins | sample 712E3DmetaG_FD_120492 | JGI IMG/M metagenome (GOLD analysis project Ga0182017, IMG submission 120492) | Permafrost microbial communities from Stordalen Mire, Sweden - 712E3D metaG | ecosystem: Environmental > Terrestrial > Soil > Wetlands > Permafrost | place: Sweden: Stordalen | collected... | reverse complement strand
CGGTCGGGGGCGTGGGCGTTCGATACGGCCGCCGGCTGGCCGCTGTTCGTGATCGCCGCTGTCCTGCTGGCCGCGATCCTGGCCAGCGACAAGCTGGAGGAACTGCTGCCGGCGCTGGCGCCCATCATCAGACGGCTGACCGAGACGGCGGCGCCGATGCTCCTGGGTGGGATCCTACTCGGCGTTGGCGTGGTGTACCAGACACTTCCCTGGGGCTGCGGCGGGGGCATCGCGCTTCTCGCTCTGGGCGCCGTTCTGCTGATCGCCGGTTCGATCGTCGGGCTCTTCTTCCCAGCCGGACAGCGACGCGACTGACGCGCTCTGCGCGCCGCGGGGTCGGTCGCCTCGGGTCGCACCTCCGTCACCGCGCGTCGATGTTGGCCGTCACAGGCCCGCACGGCCGCGGCCGGACGTTTCGACCCTGGTAGACTTCAAAGGCCCCTTCTCGGTTCGATCGGACGCCTCGAAGGGCGGATCGGAGAAAGCGGATCACTCTCCATGACTGACCCGATGGGCGCTCTCGGCGGAGCGATGAGCGCGTTCTTTTCGAACGCGGTCGTCCAGTTGGTCCTCTACGCCACGTTCTTCTACATGATCCTGCTCTGGATCGCAGCGGCGTACTGGGCCTTCCGAGACATGCGGGACCGCACCGAGAACCCGGTTCTGCCGTTCCTCGCGACCGGTCTGATCATCCTGTTCCTGCCCTTCCTCTTTCCTCTGGGAGTCGTGGTCTACCGAGTCGTTCGTCCGCCGGAGCGGCTGGGCGACGTGTACGAGCGCAACCTCGCCGAAGAGGCCCTGCTGGCGGAGGTCGAGGCCATCAAGACCTGTCGCAGTTGCGACCGTCGGGTCGACGCCGAATGGATCATCTGCCCCTGGTGCCGCCAGCGCCTCAAGCGGGTCTGCCCCAACTGCGACCGGCTCGTTGGTCTCGACTGGTCGCTGTGCGCGTGGTGTGGCAAGGACTTCGAGCGGCCCGCTGCCGAGCGCGCTCCAGAAGCGGTGGCATACAAGGCGCCGGCGTCTGCGCCCGTGGTCGGTTCCATCGGCGAAGTCGTGCCCCGGCCGGCGGGAGGCATAGTTCCTGGCAAGTCCTTCCTCGGCCGCTGACGGCCGAGCCAGGCACTGACGAGCCAGCGCGCCGATGACGGGCGATCTACCGCCAGACGACTCCACCGCTCAAGCGCCCTCAAGCCCGCAATTGCCCGAGAACCCGCCCCCGGCCGCGAAGGCCCCGAACAGTCCGGAGCCCGATGACAGCGTCGGACGGCCGCTCGACGCCGGTTCCGGCCTTCCGGGTCGGGGCGGACAGATGTACGGCGCCCAGCCACGCGACGGGCCCGGTTGGGGCCCGGCCCCCGGAACGACTCCGCCGGCTCCGGCGCCGCCTCCGCCCGGCTATGCGCCAGGTGCGGCGTCCTACGGGCCACCTGGCTTCGGGCCCTGGGCATACGGTTGGGGTCCGAACCAGGCGCCCCCGGCCGGTACCTGGCCGCCGGGCTACGGCTGGCCGCCGGGCTACGGCTGGCCGCCGGGCTACGGCTGGCCGCCGGGCTACGGCTGGCCTCAGCCCCAGTATTCCCAGCCGGGCGTGGATTGGACCAACGCGCAGCCAGCCTACAGCGCCTGGGGTTACACACCGAACCCCTGGGCCTACCCGTATCCGCAAATGCCGTGGGGCTACGGTTCCCCGCCCCCGGCTGAGGCGCCTGGGCGTCTGCACCCGGTCGCGCCGCGCAGGAAGATCCGCTCCCTCAACGGCCGGGCAGCCCCTCGCAAGTACGCCGCCGGGTGGCTGCTCTCGTTCCTGGGCCTGGGCATTCTGATCGCCATCATCGCCGCTCGCCAGGGCGGGCTCGCACGAGGCGTCTCGGGCCTGGCCGCCGCCTCGGTGCTCGAGCTGGCCCTCGTCCTCCTTTCGGTTGGGCTGGTCGCCGCCTCGCTGGCCCAGGGCAGCCAGCGCCGCGCCGACGGCTGGCAGGACTACTTCGGGCCATCGCCCTTTCTCGTCGTGTTGGCCTGGCTATCCCTATCGTTGGCCGCCGAGCTCGTCCTCGTGGCCGTCGTCGACTTCCTCGGGATAAGCCTGGCAACCTCGGTCGAGACGCTGCTCGTCCTCGGCCTCAACCTGGGCTGCTACGCAGTGCTCGTCCACATCGTCGCGGTGCGACCCGGCGCCCTGTCGTGGCGGGACATCGCCCGACCGCGGCGCCTTGCCCCGGATCCCAGCGACTGGTCGTTCTCAAGCACTTTGAGAGGCGGGACGGCGGGAGGAACCCGCTCGGGGGCAGCGGTCGTTGCCGGAGATATCGCGCTGGGGTTCGCCCTGGCGATTCCGGGCCTGATCGCGACGCTCATCCTGACCGCGATCCTGGTCGCCATTCTTGGGGTCCAGAGCACCGACGTGTCCGAACCCATCCCGACGCTCTTCCCCGGCTGGGATCTACCGATCACCCTCCTGTCATTGGCGGTCGTGGCGCCGATCGGTGAGGAGATCTTCTTCCGGGGTTTCGCGACCAATGCCTGGGCTCGGTCGCTCAAACGAAACGACGCGATCGTTCGGGCCGCCGTCTTCTTCGCCTGCGTCCACATCATCAACCTGGTCGGCGGGGTCAACGCGGATGTGTTCACTCGAGCGGCAATCCTCGCCGTGGCCGCTCGAATCCCCGTGGCGTGGTTGCTGGCGTGGGTCTACACCCGGCGGCGCTCGATCTTCGCCTCCGTCGCCCTTCATGGAACCTACAACGGGCTCCTCGTTCTCCTGGTCTGGTGGGCCAGCACGATCAGGTAGCCCGAAGCTCAACCGGATTCGATTGCCGCGTGGGTCTCGACGACCCGCGGACCCGGGTTTAGCCGCAGTTGGTCCGCAAATAAGCGGCCGGGTCTAGCCTCGTCTGGTTCCCGGAGCCCGATGGCGGGGGGAATCGGCGGGCTCTCGTCGTTTGGCTCCGGGAGCGGTGACCCAGGCCCGCTCCGCCCCGACCAGCAGGACCTCGACAGTGGAACAGGGTGAGTCAGATCCGCCAAAGGCGGAGCCAACGGGGCTTGGAGCGCGGCGCCGGAGCGACCGCGGGTGTCAGGTCCGCGCGGCCGAACTGCCGATCTCGGGGATCGGTGGGGTGCCCGCCAGAGAGCGGCCCCGCGAGCGACTGGCGATGCACGGGGCCGCGGCCCTGAGCGCGGCGGAGCTGATCGGCCTGTTGTGGGGATGCGGCACGCGCGGCGCCACGGCCGTCGACGCGGCCTCGGACGCGCTGCGTCGCCACGAGGGGCTCGTTGGGCTGGCACGCGCCACCGACGTGGAGCTGGAGGCCGTGCCCGGGGTCGGACCGGTCCGCGCCGCGCAGTTGGCCGCGGCCTTCGAACTGGGCCGGCGCGTGGTCAGCGACTGGCCGCAAGGTCGTTGGACCGTGCGCGCGCCGCGCGACGTGGGCGAGCGGCTCGTGCCGCAGATGGGATTCCTGGAACGGGAGGAGTTGCGCGTCGTCCTGATGAATACGCGCAACGCGGTTCTTCGGCTGGTGACCGTGTACCAGGGCAACGTGTCATCGAGCCTGGTCAGGGTGGGCGAGCTCTTCCGCGACGCCGTGAGGCTCAACGCGGCAGGCTTGATTCTCGTCCACAACCACCCTTCCGGCGACCCAACACCGAGCCCGGACGACCTCCGCCTCACGGCAGAGGCGCTGGCCGCAGGCCGTCTGCTGGACATTCAGCTGCTCGACCACTTGATCGTGGCGGGCGATGGCTTCGTCTCCCTACGAGACCGAGGAGTCGCCTTCGACCGCCCTTCTTAGACCCGATTCACGGGCGGAGCGCCGGCGATCGAGCGGCGCCACGAAGTGTGCCGCTCTCCGCAGGGAGCCCTCCCGCGCCGGAAGGCCCCAGGTCCCTCAGCCGGCGTCAGACCCCTGCGCCACTCATGCGGGTATACTGCACGGGCTTCCCAGGGTCAAAGCGGGCGGATCTACGGTCCCGCACCCTCGATGGGGGCCACCAGAGTCCGAGACGACGCCACCCTCTCGCTCGCCTGGATCAGTCAGGCTGGCATCCCCGCTCCCCGCCATACGGGGACCAGCACTACGAGGAAGGAACAGCCTCGAATCATGTTCGGCGTCCACAGTCTGCTAGGCCTGTTCTCGCGTGACATCGGCATAGACCTCGGCACAGCCAATACCCTCGTCCATGTCCGCGACCGTGGCATCGTCATCAGTGAGCCGAGCGTCGTCGCCATGGAGGCCAAGACCAGACGGGTCCTGGCGGTCGGCGCCGAGGCCAAGCGCATGGTCGGTCGCACCCCGGCGAGCATCATTGCGGTTCGGCCGCTGCGCGACGGCGTCATCAGCGATTTCGACGTCACCCAGCAGATGATCGCCTACTTCGTGCGCAAGGTTCACGACCGCATCGGCATGGTGCCCCGGCCGCGGATGCTGCTCGGCATCCCGTCGGGCGTGACCGAAGTCGAGAAGCGCGCCGTGCGTGACGCCGCCATGAACGCCGGTGCCCGCTGGGCCGGCCTGATCGAAGAGCCGATGGCCGCCGCGATCGGCGCCGGCCTGCCGATCAACGAACCCACCGGCAGCATGATCATCGACATCGGGGGCGGCACCACGGAAGTCGCCGTCATCAGCCTCGGCGGCATCGTCATCAGCCGCAGCATCCGTGTCGGCGGCGACGAGATGGACGTCGACATCGTCGCCTACGCCCGGCGCGAGTACAACCTCTTCCTGGGCGAGCGCTCGGCCGAGGACATCAAGATCGCCATCGGATCCGCCGCACCCGGCGAGTGGGATACCCAGCGCGTAACCCTCCGCGGGCGCGACCTGCTGACCGGCCTGCCGCGCAGTGTCGAGGTCGGCGGCGAGCAGATCCGCGAAGCCATCGAACCGTCGCTGGCGCTCATCGTCGAGACGATCAAGGACACGATCGAGGAAACGCCGCCGGAGCTGATCGCCGACATCATGGACCAGGGCATCGTGCTGGCAGGCGGCGGCGCTCTGCTGCAGGGCCTGGACCATCGCGTCGCCGAAGCCACCCAGATGCCCGTCCACGTCGCCAACGATCCCCTGACCTGCGTCGTGCGCGGAACCGGCGTCGTGCTGGAGGAGCTAGACATCATGGAAGAAGTGCTGGTGGCGGACACGTACGCCCGCCCGCCGCGCTGAGCGGTCGCTCGGCCCTTCCGGCTAGATGAATTCCCGCTCGGGCTCCCGTCTCCCCCGCGCGCAGTGGGTCATCTACGGCCTGCTCATGACCCTGAGCGTAGGGATGATGGGCGCGTCCGGCAGCCATTTCGCAGCTACGATCCAGTCGGACACGAACTTCCTGCTCGCTCCGGTCGAGGGCGCCCTCAACGACACCGCGGACACGGTCGGGTCGTACTTCTACACGCTGACCCAGTTCGACGACGTACGCACCCAGAACGAGAAACTCCGCCAGGAGAACCAGACTCTCACGGAAAAGCTGCTCCGGATGGATGCCATCTCGCAGCTGAACACCGACTGGACGAGGCTCGCCCAGGCCCAGCAGGACTCGCAGTACCAGACGATCATCGCCCGCGTCCTCGTGCGCAACATCACCGACATCGGCGCTCGAACCTTCATCATCAACAGGGGCCTGGCCGATGGGATCTCGCTTGAGCAGGTCGTCACCGACGCCGGCGGCGCCGTGGTCGGCAGGGTGGTCAAGGTGCAGACGTACGACGCCACGATTCTCCTGGTCAACGACACCTCGACCACGGTGATCGGGCGCGAATCTGGCCCGAACGCGGACCCGAACGCGATCGGCAACGTCCAGGGCCAGGTAGGCGGCCTCCTCCTGATGTCATATGTGTCCTCCACCGAGACGCTCTCGAAGGGCACGGCGGTGGTGACGGCGGGCATGGTCAGTCCGGGGGGCGACGTACGATCGCCCTATCCCCCGGGCCTCCTCATCGGAACGATCCTCAGCGTCGCACGCGACCCGAACCAGGTCGTTCAGTCGGCCGTGGTGCAGCCGGCCGCGGATCTGAACAACATCGAGTGGGTGATGGTTATCACCAACTACGAGGGCGGCTTTGCGAGCCCCGAACCGTCGACGAGCCCCAGCCCATCGGGCTCGTCGAGCGCCGGCCCCACGGCGAACCCGACGCCGGCCATTCCAAGGGTCACTCCCACGCCCGGGCCGACGCCCACGCCACCACCGGGCCTCGTCACGCCGCCGCCGCACTGATCGCGCCACGCGATAGCACGCCTGAACCTGCTACGCTCTGGCCAAAGATGCCGCCGGAGTCGCGTTGAAGGGTCTCGTACTGGCGGGCGGCACGGCCACCCGCCTCTTCCCGCTTACCATCGTCACGAACAAGCATCTGCTGCCGATCTACGACCGGCCCATGATCTATTACCCGATCGCCACGCTGGCCGGCATGGGGATCCGCGAAGTCATGGTCGTGGTCGGCGGCAAGAGCGTCGGTGACGTCGTCGAACTCCTGGCGGACGGCGAGCACTTCGGCCTCAATCTCACATACCGCTATCAGCGAGGGGCGCTGGGGATTGCCCACGCCATCGGCCTGGCTCGCGACTTCGTCGGCGACGACGCCTTCTGCTGCGTCCTGGGAGACAACGTCCTGCTCGGCCCCCCGCTGGCGGAAACCGCCCGTGAGTTCGAGACGGGGCCGTGGGGCGCCGGCACGCTGCTGTACGAGGTCGCCGATCCGGAGCGTTTCGGAGTAGCGGAGTTCGACCCGCAGGGCGCCATCGTCGGGTTCGAAGAGAAGCCCGCCAAGCCCAAGAGCAACCTCATCCCGATCGGCGTTTACTTCCTGAGGCCCGACGCGTTCGGCGTCGTGGAACATCTCGTTCCGTCGCGCCGTGGCGAGCTGGAGATCACCGACCTGCTCAACAACTACCTCCCGGGCAAGCTCTTCGCCCGTCGCTTCGAGGGCCTCTGGACCGACGCCGGCACGGTGACCTCGCTCCTCCGCGCCGCCGAACTGGCCGAGCAGGAATCGCGCTCCGGTCGCCTGGCGAGTCCGCCGGCCAGGCCGACCTCGTGACCGAGCTCCCAGCGCCGCGCTTCCCCCGGCTTCTGGTCACCGGCGGGGCGGGCTTCATCGGCTCGTGCTTCGTCCGCGACTGGCTCGCCCGCCGCGACGGCACGCAGATCGCCGTCCTGGACAAGCTGACCTACGCCGGCAACCTCGCCAATCTCGCCGCTGGGGAAGCGGACCCGGAGCAGGCGGCGAGGCTTCGGTTCGTCCGTGGAGACATCGCCGACGCGGCAATCGTGGCGCCGTTGGTGGCCGGCGCCGACGCCGTCGTCAACTTCGCCGCGGAGTCCCACGTCGACCGCTCCATCCTCGACCCGGAGGCTTTCCTGCGGACCGACGTCCTGGGCGTCCACGTTCTGCTCGAGGCCTGTCGCGCCGAGCAGGAACGCGCCGCCAGGGGAGAGCGCGCGGCCGCTCCGCGCTTCCTCCAGGTCTCAACGGACGAGGTCTACGGCTCCGTCGAATCGGGCGAGGGCCACGAGGAGGACCGCCTCGAGCCGCGCTCGCCCTATTCCGCGGCCAAGGCCGCCGGCGAGCTGCTGGTCCACTCCTGCTTCGTCACCTACGGCCTTGACGCGGTCGTGACACGCGGCTCGAACACGTACGGCCCGTATCACCACCCCGAGAAGCTGATCCCGTTGTTCATCACCAACGCCATCGACGATCAACATCTGCCGCTCTACGGCGACGGACTCCAGCGCCGCGACTGGCTCTACGTCGGCGACCACGCCGGGGCCATCGGCCACGTCCTGGAACACGGCCTTGCGGGCGAGGTCTACAACATCCCCGGCGGCAACGAGCGAGCCAACCGCGAAGTCGTGGTCAGGCTTCTGGAGCTGCTCGGCAAGCCCTGGTCGCTCGTCCGGCGGGTCGAGGATCGCCCGGGCCACGATCGCCGTTACGCCATGGACGGCGCCAGACTCGCCGCCCTGGGCTGGCAGAACGAGATGCCCTTCGAGGCCGGCCTGGCCGCGACCGTCGAATGGTACCTCCACAATCAGGCCTGGTGGCGGGCGATCAAGGCGGGTGAATGGGAGGACTACTACCGCCGCCAGTACGCCACCAGGCTGGCCGGCTCCCGAGACGCCGGGTGACCGCGTCGAAGGGTCGACCCTGATGCGCGTCGCGGTCGCGGGCGCCGGTGGCCGGCTCGGGACGGCCCTCGTGGCCGGTCTTTCCGGAGCCGACTTCGTCGACGAAGTGCTGGCCTGGGATCTGCCCGACCACGACCTGGACGACGCCGGGTCGGCCATGCGATTGGTCGGCCGGGACCGTCCGAATGTCGTGATCCACGCCGCGGCCTGGACGGACGTCGACGGCTGCGCCCGCGATCCCGGGCTGGCCATGCGTCGAAACGGAACCGCCGCCGGCGAGATGGCCCAGGCCTGCGCCTTGAACGGGACGGCGATGATCGCGCTGTCCACCAATGAGGTATTCGACGGGCTGCGAACCGACGGAAGGCCGTACGCAGCCACGGACCTGCCCAGCCCCGCCAACGCCTACGGAGCGGCGAAGCTGGCGGGCGAGCAGCTGGCTCGCGAGGCGTTCCGGGCCACAGACAACGACTTCGCGGCGGCGGCGCTCATGGCGCCGGGAACTCGCCCGACCGCCACTCCCCCGCTGGCAATCGTGCGGACGGCCTGGCTCTTTGGGCGGCCTGGGGCAGACTTCCCGGCGAAGATCCTGGCCGCCGCCGAGCGATCGCGGGCCGAGAACCGGACCCTGGATCTGGTCTCGGACGAGTTCGGCTGCCCGACTTACGCCACGGACCTGGCGGCGGCGATCGCGAGGCTGGTGGAGCTGGCCGGCAGGAAGGGCTGGAATGTCGTGGGTGGCATTCATCACGTGGTCAACGGCGGGCACGCGTCGCGGGCCGAGTGGGCGCGCGAAGTCTTGCGTCTTGCCGGGGTGTCGGTGCCTACTCGGGACATGCCCATGAGCAAGTGGCCGCGGCCCTCGACGCCGCCTCTCTGGGGAGTTCTGGAGCCCACGCCACTCCCCGGCGGCGGGCTGCGGCACTGGCAGGCGGCGCTGGCGGAGTACGCGACAATCCAGGCCAGCGAACAGGAGCCGTCACGATGAATCCAAAGGAAGCCGGATCGCGCTTGGCCGGCGTGCGATACGGAAAGCTCCAGCGCATCGGCGACCGGCGCGGATCCTTCGCCGAGCTGTGGCGCGCCTCGACCTTCGGCGAGCTCGGGCTCGATGTCGCCGGCCTCCCGGACGCCCGCTTCGTCCAGGCCAACCTTTCGACCTCCGCGAGGGGCGTGCTGCGCGGGCTCCACTACCACCGCCGCCAGCTCGACTACTGGACCGTCGTCGGCGGCCGGGCGCTGGTCGCCCTCATCGACGTGAGGCCCGTCCTGGCCGATCCCTCCGCCCACGCCGTCGTCGAGACACGCGAGCTCAGCGAAGGCGAGTCGGTCACGATCCCCGCGGGCGTGGCCCATGGCTTTCTGGCCCTGGAGCCGCTCTCGCTGCTCTATCTAGTCACGAACGAGTACGACGGCAGCGACGAGCTGGGCTTCGCCTGGGACGATCCCGCCGTCGGCATTCCCTGGCCGGCGGTTCCGGGAACGCCAGACGGTCGTCCGATTCTGTCGGACCGGGACCGCTCGAACCCGACGCTGCGCGAGCTGGTCGAGCGTGTGCGGAGCATCTGAAGCCGCGATTGGGCGGCGCGGCGGGCCTTCATTAAGGTTTAGATAAGGCACTCGATGGGTGACGCGATCGGGAACGTGTGCCTATCATGGCGCGCCTGGGTCCTCGCCAGGGTGGCCTGATCCCGTCGGGCCGCTCACTGCAGCCTGGCCAATTGGACCCCCCGCTTTGGGACCAAGGCACGATTGCAGTCGCCACCACGCCGTCGCAGTCTTGGCGAAGAACCAGTACTCGGCCCATCCAGTCCGCCTCGGCGGGTCGCGTTCCCGTGACAGCACGGTGGGCCCGAAGGGAGACAGCGCAGTGCGAAAGCTCACCCTTGCGCTCGCAGTCG
>Ga0182017_10004820_pt1 | contig 10021 bp, 9 predicted proteins | sample 712E3DmetaG_FD_120492 | JGI IMG/M metagenome (GOLD analysis project Ga0182017, IMG submission 120492) | Permafrost microbial communities from Stordalen Mire, Sweden - 712E3D metaG | ecosystem: Environmental > Terrestrial > Soil > Wetlands > Permafrost | place: Sweden: Stordalen | collected... | reverse complement strand
TCGCCCGAGCCGGCGGCCTTGATCGAGAAGTTCACCACCATGGACTGGGTGGCCGAGGTCGTCGGGGCCGGCGCGACCAAGGCCGAGGTCGTGGGACAGAACGGCCTCCACTTCGATCTGCGCGTCGTCGTGCCGGAGGCGTACGGCAATGTCCTCCAGCACTTCACCGGCTCCAAGCAGCACAACATCGGCCTGCGAGAAGACGCCGTTAAGCAGGGTTTATCGGTCTCGGAGTACGGCGTGACGAGCGTCGAGACGGGCGAGATCGTGAGCGTCGCCAGCGAGGAGGAGCTGTACGAACTGCTCGGGTACGCCTACGTCCCGCCCGAGCTGAGAGAGGGCTCGGGCGAGCTCGAGGCGGCTCGTTCGGGCTCGCTGCCGCAGTTGATCGAGCTCGGCGACCTGCGCGGCGACCTGCACGTCCACTCGACCTGGTCGGACGGGCGCGCTTCGATCGAGGAGATGGCGCTGGCCGCGATCGAGCGCGGCTACGAGTTCATGGCCATCACCGACCACGGCGACCGTTTGCGAGAGGGAAGGCTGGAGTTGCAACTCGAGGAGATCGAGGCGCTGAACGCCAGGCTCGCGCCCTTCCACATCCTCAGCGGCGTCGAGTCCGCGATCAGGGCGGACGGATCGATGGATCTTCCCGACGAGGAGCTGGCGCGCCTGGACTGGGTGTTCGGGGCGCTGCACACCGCATTCGAGCGCAGCCCGACCGAGCGCATCCTCGGCGCGATGGACAACCCGCACGTGGATTGCATCGCTCACCCGACCGCGCGCAGGATCGGGCAGCGCGAGCCGCAGGTGGCGATCGAGCGCGTTGTCGCCAGGGCGGTCGAGACCGGAACGGCGCTGGAGATGAACGGTCAGCCCGACCGGCTCGACCTGCGCGACGTTCATGCGCGCCTTGCCGGTGAGGCAGGGGCTAAGATCGTGATCTCAAGCGACGGGCACCGGACGGTGACTCTGATGAGCATCGAGTTGGGCCTGGCACAAGCGAGGAGAGCATGGCTGACGAGCGAGCAGGTACTGAACACCCGTCCGTGGGAACGGATCCTGCGCGCCAAGAAGAAATCCTGAGCTTTCGCCAGAGCGCCGAGGCCGCGAGCGAATGGGTGGCAGGCTTTCTCGAGCGCCTGCCGGAGTTGCCGGTGCTGGCGCAAGTCGAGCCCGGCGAGGTGCTGGCGCAGCTTCCGGCCGAGCCGCCCGAGCAGGGAGAGCCCTTCTCGGCCGTGCTCGAAGACCTCGAGCAGATCATCCTGCCCGGCCTGACGCACTGGAACCATCCGCGCTTCTTCGCCTACTTTCCGACCACCGCCTCGGAGCCGGGGATCCTGGCCGAGATGCTGATCGCGGCTCTGAACGTGAACGCCATGCTCTGGCGCAGCTCGCCGGCTGGTACCGAGCTCGAGCAGCTGGCGCTCGGCTGGATCAGGCAGCTGCTCGGCCTGCCAGAGGATTGGTTCGGGCACATCGAGGACACCGCCTCGACCTCGACGCTTTCGGCACTCGCCGCGGCGCGCGAGGCCGGAGCCGGTCGCCGCGCGGTGCTCTGTTCGGAAGAGGCGCACTCGTCGGTCGCCAAGGCCTGCCGCCTGCTCGAGCTCGAGCTGCGCACGATCCCGGTCGACGATGACTTCCGCATGCGCGTCGACAGGTTGGCCGAAGAGCTCGCCCGGGGCGATGTCTGCGCGGTCGTCGCCACCGCCGGCACGACCTCGACCACGTCGGTCGACCCGCTACCCGAGATCGGGCCGCTCTGCAAGGAGCACGGCGCCTGGCTGCACGTGGACGCCGCCTACGCCGGCTCGGCCGCGGTCTGCCCCGAGTTTCGCTGGGCGCTCGCTGGTGTCGAGCTGGCCGACTCCTTCATCGTCAACGCGCACAAGTGGCTGTTCACGCCGATGGACTGCTCCTGCTTGTTCACCGCCCGTCCCGACGACCTGCGCGCCGCCTTCAGCCTCGTTCCCGAGTACCTGCGCACTCCCGAGGACGCGCTCAACCTGATGGAGTACGGGCCGGCACTGGGCCGGCGCATGCGGGCGCTCAAGCTCTGGGCGGTGCTGCGCTGGTACGGGCGCGAAGGCCTGCAGAACAACATCCGCTCATCGGTGCGACTGGCCGGGCTGGTCGAGGAGCTCGTTCAGGCCGACGACCGCTTCGAGCTCTGCGCACCGCGCCCGTTCTCGACTATCTGCTTCCGCCTGCGCGACTCGGACGAGGCGAACGAGGAGCTACTCGAACGAATCAACTCTAGCGGTACCGCTTTCCTCTCGCACACGCGCCTGAAAGGTCGCTACGTCATCCGCTGGGCGATCGCCAACGCGCGCACGACCGAAGAGGACATTCGTCTCACCTGGCAGGCGATCGAGCAGGCCCTAGAGAGCCCGTAAGAGCTTGACCAGCTCGTCCGGCCCGGAGACGACGATGTCGGCCGCCTCGGCCAGCCCGGCCGGCGCCTCGCTCGAGCTGAGCGCCACGCAGATTCCCAGCTCGAGACCTTCGAGGGCGCGGAAGCCGTCGAGGTCGGTGGCGTCGTCGCCGGCGTAGAGAGCGCGCCCCAGGCCGCGCTCGTCGAGGAGGGCGCGGATAGCCGTTCCCTTGTCGGCGTCTACGGGCGGCAGGATCTCGAGCGTCATCCGCCCGTAGCGGGTGTAGAGCCCGACCTCCTCGGCCGACTCGGCGATTCGCTCCAGCGACTGCCGCGTTTTCTCCGGCTCGGTCGACTGGCGGTAGTGGAGCGAGAGCGAGAGACCCTTGTTCTCGGTCCATTCGGGCGGCCACTCGACCGTTCCGGCAAAGCGCTCGATCTGCTCGCGCCAGGCTTCGGCGTCGGGCGCCAGCTCGAGCCCATGCGTCCCCACGTAGAAGATCTCCTCGACCCCGACGATCCGCCGCGCCTCGTCGCTCGAGCGGCCGCTGACGCAAGCCACGAGCGCGTAGCGGCTCGCGAGCTCTCGCAGCACCGCTCGCGTCGCGTCGGGAACCCGAGCATCCTCGGGCCGGGGTACGATCGGCGCCAGCGTCCCGTCCACGTCGAGCAGGATCGCCGCTCGCGCCGGATCGGCGCCTAGCTCGGCAAGTAGCTGTTTTGGTTCCATCGTCTCTCTTGCGGGCGCCGCAGGCCCTCCGTGCTCGCTGCGGAAAAAGGGGGCGTCTCTAGGATACGACGATGCCGATCGTTCTCATTGGTTTGGCTGCCGGGTTCTACGGCGCTCTGTTCGGAGTCGGCGGCGGCACGATCATCGTTCCCGCCCTGATCTGGCTCGGTCAGCGGCCCAAGGTCGCGGCCGCCACCTCGCTGGCGGCGATCGGGATCACGGCCGTGGCCGGCGCGATCTTCTACGCCTGGTACGGCGAGGTGCGCGTGCTCTACGCCCTGCTGGTGGGCATTCCTGCCGCGGCCGGAGCTCTCCTCGGCACCGCTTTTCAGCAGCGGCTGCAGAGCCGCGTTCTGATGGCGCTGTTTGCCGTTCTCCTGGCCGCGATCGGACTGAAGCTGGTGATCGGATGACGATCGTCCTGGCGATCGTGATCGGCGCAGCCGCCGGTGTTATCGCCGGGCTGTTCGGGGTCGGCGGAGGCATTCTCTTCGTTCCCGCGCTGCTGATGCTCGGCCTCGACCAGCACCAGGCCGAGGCGACCTCGCTGCTTGCGATCGTCCCGGTCGTGCTGGTCGGCAGCTGGCGTCAGAGCCGCTACGGAAACATCCGCTGGGGTGCCGTCTGGAAGCTCGGGCTCGGTTCACTCGCAGGCGTCGTCGCCGGAGGCCTACTGGCCGAGAGACTCGCGCCCGGCTCGCTCCAGCGCCTCTTCGGCGTCCTGATGATCGCGATCGCGCTCGAGCTTGGCTGGCGGGCTTGGCGCGGCGAGCGCGTCCACTCGGGCTCTAGCGAGCCCCCGCCAAACTGATCAGGAAGACGAAGGCGAACCCGGCCAGCGTGAGAAACACCTTCTTGGTCGAGGCGTGCTCGTGCGCGTGCGGGAGCAGGTCGGTGGCGCCGATGAAGAGGAAGAAGCCGACGTAGAGCGAGAGCATGTAGCCGAGGTGGTGCTGGGAGATGCTGAGCGAGGAGCCGACGCTTGCGCCGATCAGAGGCGCGAGCGCGTCGGCGGCGAGCCAGCGAATCGCCTGGCGGCGGTTCTCCGACTGCCTGAGCACGAAGGAGACCGTGTTGAAGCCGTCGGCGAAGTCGTGAGTGATCACGGCCAGGAAGACGAGCAGCCCGATCTTGGTGTTGAGGCTGAAGGCGAGCCCGATACCCAGCCCGTCGATGAAGCTGTGTACGGAGAGTCCGGCCGCGCCGAGGGCGCCGACCTGCGCATGAGCTTTGACCTGCTCCTCTTCGTCGCGGTGGTGGAGGACGACGAAGCGCTCGGCCAGGAAGAAGACTAGGAAGCCGACGCCGATCAGCGTCGCCACGAGGTCGGAGTCGCCCACGGTGTCGATCGCCTCGGGCAGGACGTCGAAGAGCGCGACCGCGACGACCACTCCGCCGGTGAGCGCGATAATCGTCCCGATCTGGCGCCGGTAGTGAAGCGCGACGGCGCCGCCGAGAAGGGTCGAGACGGTCGTGAGCGTCGCCAGCGGTATCGCTATCCAGGCGGCCGAGGCAAGCTGAAGCTGGAGTGCGGACGCGATCTCTAGCATGAGGGCGAACGCTACTGGTCGAGGCGGCTGTGTTCAACCTTTGGGCGCTTGGCCGAGCGGACGGCCGCGGTTATGCCGATAATGGGTGGCTGTGCTGCGACGCTGGCCCATCTGGTTCCTGCTCGCCGGCGCACTTCTCGCCGCTGCGACTGCGAGTGCCGTCTCGAGCGTACCGACAACCGGTGCCTCCGCGCTCGCGTTCGCAGTCAAGATCACCGTTCCGCAGGGAGTATTCGGTACGCCTGACGTGAGCGCGCCTCCCGATGCGACGCCGCCAAGCCAGAGCTACAGCTACCCGGACGACGGCTCGATCGTCAAGATCGACTCGATCTCGGCGAACGTCACCACGACCTCGAGCGGTATTGCCACGGCCACGGCCACGGCGACCCTGAACGGCATACAGCTATTCGGCGGTGAACTCAGCATTCAGCAGCTCATCGCCTCGGCCACCGCCGAAGCCTCCGCAACCCAGGCGAACGGAGACACGTTCCAGACGAGCGTGAGCGGCGCTACTTTCCAGGGCCAGCCGCTCGCGATCTCGCCGAACGGACGGATTCCGCTCGGCGATTGGGGTTATATGCAGACGCTCGTACAGACGGTCGGTGCCGGCGATCCGGGGACGAAGGGCTACCAAGAGTCGCTGCGCGTGCTCGATATCCACGTCAACACCGATCACGGCGGTCTCCCCGCCGGGAGCGAGATCATCATCGGCTCGGCGGAAGCTCGCGCGCAGGCCAGTATCGAGACAGAGACCGTAACGATTCCAACCGGCGGGCCGCAGCCGGAAAAGTCGAAACCGCAGAAGCCCTCCAAGACGAAGACAACGACGACGACGAAAACGACGACAACGAACCCGAACAACGCTCCGGGGGTCGTGAAGCGCCCTCCCGATCTACAACTGAGGCTGACCGCCAAGGGCTACGTCTTCCCCGTCTACGGCCAGGCTTGGTTCTCGGATTCGTTCGGGGCGCCGAGGGCGGACACTGTCTGGCATCACGGCATCGACATCTTCGCGCCGATGGGAACGCCGGTGCTGGCGGTCGGCGAGGGCACGGTCTACTCCGTCGGCTGGAACAACCTGGGCGGAAACCGGCTCTGGCTCAGGGACATGAAGGGAAACGAGTACTACTACGCGCACCTCTCGGCCTACTCGCCGCTGGCCGTGAACGGGACGCGCGTAAAGGCCGGAGACGTGCTCGGCTTCGTCGGCAACACCGGCGACGCCATCACGACACCGCCGCACCTCCATTTCGAGACCCATCCGGCCTCGCTCCTTCCGCTTGGATACGACGGGAGCGCCGTGGACGGGTACAGGTGGCTGGTTGGCCTGCAGCACCTGAAAGATGTCTCCTTCCCCGCCGGGACAGGCGCCTGGGCCAGGCAGCTGGCGAAACACGCGAGCACTCAGCAGGCGGGCGCAGTGCTCCTGCACGCGACGGACATCTCGGCACTGCCGCGTCTCGACGAGAGCGCGCTCAAAAGCCTGCTCCAGGCAACGAGCGCGAGCACTGCGCCCTTGATGAATCGCGGCTAGAGCCTCTTCTCTACCGGAACAGGCTCTAAGCTCGGCAGCGGCCGGTCGCCCGCTTTACTCAGGCAGCGCCGTCTCCGGAAGCGCCCACCTCGTCGTCCGCCGGGGTGTATTCGATCTCCTCGCTCGGCCCCAGGATCGTCTCACGCAGCCAGGCACGGGCCTGCGGTCCGGTCGTCGGGTTGAAGAGAATGCCTAGCGCGATACCGGTCAGAAGCACCGTCGTGTTCCTGCCCCGGTGTGCCTCTTCCTCCTCGCGTCCCTGCAGGCGTGCGGTCGCGCTCTTGAGCTCCTCGACCGTCTTGCGCAGGTTCTCCTGAACATCGTGGTCGGTGGCCACGTGTGTGGCGGCCTTCGAGACGTGTCCCTGAGAAACGAGCTCCTCGTAAACGTCCTTGGCGGTCTGGAAGGCGCGGCGCACGTTGTCGCGCAACTCCTCGTCCTTGAGCGCGCGCTCGACGTAGGGGCGCACGTTCGTAGCCGCATCCGAAAGCCTATCCGTCTTCTTGTTCATAGCCTCTTCCCCCGCGTCGCTCGAGCATGACCCATTCTTTCCCCGTCCGTTCCGCACCGTACAGGATCGGCGTCGTTCGGGGTTGCTACTCATAGTGTCGTCTAATCGGCGCTTTTTTGAAGACCAGTTTTACGCGGACCCGGTTTCCGCGGTCTCGCCGAAGTCGCCTGGCGCCCGCTCCGGGAGACGGCGCTTGTCGGTCTGCCGTCACCGGCTTCGAGCGCAGCCTCGATAACCTCGCCGATGCTGTCCACCGGTACCAGCGTCAGCGCCTGTCTCGTCTCTTCGGGCAGATCCTCGAGGTCGGGCTCGTTCTCGCGCGGCAGGATCACACGCTTGATCTCGGCCTGTTGTGCCGCCAGCAGCTTCTCGCGTATGCCGCCGATCGGAAGCACCTGCCCCGTGATCGTGATCTCGCCCGTCATCGCCACCTCCTCCGAGACCGCGCGCCCCGTTACCAGGGAGATGATCGCGGTCGCCATCGTGATCCCGGCCGACGGCCCGTCTTTGCGCACCGCGCCCGCCGGCACGTGCAGATGGAGATCGTGTTTTTGGAACCAGCCCGGGTCGATACCCAGGTCGCCGGCGTGCGCTCGCGCATAGGAGAGCGCCGCTTGCGCCGATTCCTGCATCACCTCACCCAGCTGCCCGGTGAGAGTCAGACGACCGCTGCCGTCATAGGCCGTGGCTTCGACGAACAGGATCTCGCCGCCGACCGGCGTCCAGGCGAGCCCGGTCGCCACGCCCGGCTCGGACGTGCGCTTGCGCACCTCGCCGCTGAAGCGCCGCGGCCCCAGCCATTCGCGCACCTGCTTTTCGCCGACCGCGATCTTCTTCGCCTTGCCCTCGGCGATCTGGCGCGCGCCCTTGCGGCAAAGAGCGGCGAGCTGGCGCTCGAGATTGCGCACTCCCGCCTCGCGCGTGTATTCGCGGATGACCAGGTCGAGCGCCTTCCCCGAGAACGACATCTGACCGTTCCCGAGGCCGTTCGCGTCGAATACCTTCGGCACCAGGAAGCGCTCGGCGATGCCCCGCTTCTCGTTGCGCGTGTAGCCGGAGAGATGAATCGTGTCCATGCGGTCGAGCAGCGGAGGCGGGATCGTCTCGGCCTGGTTCGCGGTGCAGATGAAGAGCACGCGGGAGAGATCGAAGGGCAGGTCGAGGTAGTGGTCGCGGAAGCTCATGTGCTGCTCGGGATCGAGCACCTCGAGCATCGCGCTGGCGGGATCGCCGCGGTAGTCCATTCCCATCTTGTCGATCTCGTCGATCAGGAAGACCGGGTTGCGCGTCTCCGCGTCCCTCAGCGCGCGGATAATCGTTCCGGGCATGGCTCCGACGTATGTGCGCCTGTGCCCGCGGATCTCCGCCTCGTCGCGCACGCCGCCCACCGAGATGCGCACCAGCTTGCGTCCGAGCGCCCGCGCGATCGATTGCCCGAGCGAGGTCTTACCGACCCCCGGCGGGCCGACGAAGCAGAGAATCGGCCCCGAGACGTCACCCTTCAGCTTCGAGACGGCCAAATACTCGAGGATCCTGTCCTTGACCTTTTCCAGGTCGTAGTGATCCTCGTCGAGGGTGCGCTGGGCGCGCTCGAGATCGAGGTGATCCTCGCTCTCTGCTCGCCAGGGCAGCGAGACGATCCACTCCAGGTAAGTGCGAATCACGCCGTACTCGGCGACGGCGCTTGGCAGGCGCTCGAGCCGGCCCAGCTCGCGCTCGGCGGCCTTACGCGGCTCCTCGGGCAAGTCGGCAGCTTCGATGCGTTCGCGCAGCTCCTTCAGCTCGGCCTGTTCCGGGTCACCCTCGCCGAGCTCGTCCTGGATCGCCTTCATCTGCTGGCGCAGGATGAACTCGCGCTGACCCTGGTCGAGCTCGGACTTCACCTGGGTCTGGATCTTCGATTCGAGCTCGCCGACCTCGACCTCGCGAGCGAGAACGCGAGAGAGCGCGCGCAGGCGCTCGGCAACGTCTGTCTGCTCGAGCAGCTGCTGGCGCTCGGCCACCGTCAGGCGACGCAGATTGGAGGCGACCAGGTAGCAGAGCAGGCTGGGATCGTCGATGTTGGCCACGGCGATCGCCAGCTCGTCGGGAAGGTAGGGCTCCATCTGGATAACGCGGGCGAACTGTGATTGGACGTTGCGGGTAAGCGCCTCGAGCTCGTCGGAGGTGCCGACGACGTCGGGTATCTCCTCGAACAGGCCGACCAAGTAAGGCTTGTCGCGTACGCGATCGATCAGACGGATACGGCGCACGCCCTGAACGAGCAGTCGCAGCGTGCCGTCGGGCATCTTGAGCAACCTCGATACGAGCGCCTCGACGCCGACCGTATAGATGTCGTCCCAGGAGGGCTTCTCGATCTCGTCCTCGCCTCGGACGGCGGCGAGCGCCAGGCGCCCCTCGCCGCTGACGGCGTCGTCGACGAGCTTGATCGAGCGCTCCTGCCCGATTGCCAGAGGCGTCATCGAGTCGGGAAAGACAACAGTCTCTTTGATCGGCAGCAACGGCAGCTCGAAGCGCGCCTCCGAGAAATCGGTCGCCGCGCCGTCGGAGTCCTCTCGAGCCCCGGCCGGCGACTTGTCTTTCCGTTTTTGATCTCTCTTGTCGCTTATCACTGCTTCGACCTCAGCTCGATGGGTACCCGGATCGCGCCCGTCGGATGCTCGGCGATCGGCAGGACGATCCGCAGCAGTCCGCGCTCATAGGTGGCGCTGGCCGCCTCGGCGTCAACCTGCTCGTGCACCTGAATCCGCCTCTGGAAAGGACCGTGGTCGATCTCCATCTGGTGGTAGCGGCGTCCGTTTCTCTTCGGCCTGATGCGCTCGCCGGCGATGATCAGCGAACGGTCGTGCAGAACGATCTGCACCTGCTCGGGGTCGATGCCCGGAAGCTCCGCGATCACCACGAGCTGCGCCGGATTCTCGGTGCGGTAGCTGTCGACCGCGGGCCAGAAACTTCCTCGATGACGGCCACCGAACTGCGCTCGCCAAAGGTCGGTCAGAAGCTGCTCGAACTGCTCGAACTCCTCGGGATGCGGGTCTCTCCGCTTGTGCTCGCTCACGTCTCTCTTTTACCTCGCGATCCGACAATCCAAGCCTAGCGGGCGCGAGGTCTATTCCAATAGGCCCTTGGAACGAAGGGATGAATCGCTGGGACAACGGCGCCTCGAACGAGCAGGCCGTGTGCGAAGGCCTCGAGAAGACGGGCCGGATCGTTACCGCCGCCGCCGCGATCATGGTCGCCGCCTTCTCGGGTTTCGTGGCCGGGCGCCTGAGCTCGATGCAGGAGTTCGGCTTCGGGCTGGCCGCAGCGATTCTCTTCGATG
>Ga0182017_10004819_pt1 | contig 10026 bp, 7 predicted proteins | sample 712E3DmetaG_FD_120492 | JGI IMG/M metagenome (GOLD analysis project Ga0182017, IMG submission 120492) | Permafrost microbial communities from Stordalen Mire, Sweden - 712E3D metaG | ecosystem: Environmental > Terrestrial > Soil > Wetlands > Permafrost | place: Sweden: Stordalen | collected... | reverse complement strand
GGAGGTGTATGAACATCCCTGGCGATGGAGCCAGTGGGAAATCGTCACCGCCAGCGATGCCTGGACGAAGGTTGATCAGAGCACGCTCAAATTCCCGGTGACCCTCCCGAAAGACGGGGAGAAAAAAGTCCGGTATACGATCAGATATTCGTGGTAAAGGGAGGGGAAAACCCGCGGGTTTGCCGGACGGGTGGAAGAGACGAGGAGACGGTGAGTCGATCGGGAAGGGAGTCCCCCTAGTTGCTCTTTTTGGCAAACTTGAACGGGATCGTCAGCCAGGAATCCACCGGTCCGCCGGTGTCCTCTTGCTTCACGGCCGGCGGCTGTTACTCCTCGGGGGCGGTCGTCGAGGCCTGAAGGGGCGTCCCGGACGCTGAAGGCTCGGTCGTTCCGGGATTCTCTGCTGCCAGTTGGGAGGGCGGGCTTCCGCCCGAAGGCTTCACGCGATCCGCTTTGGTTCCTTCTCTTTGGACTTCTTCCTTCTGCTCTGTCGTCTGCGTTCTGGACGAAGACCGCTCTTCGGCCGCGATGCGCACGGGCGGAGAAGCACCCTTTGTCGTCTCTGCCGGGGCTGCAACGAGAAACTGTCGCTCGGACGTCCGGACCGGTGCACCCAGGAATTTCTCTCCGCTTGGCGGGGGAAGTCCTTCTGCCCCCGGAGCGGCCTTCCGGTGTTGTGCGCGATCGTAAAACCACAGGCAGGCAACTGCAATGACGATAAGCGTCAACACAAAGAAGATCCAGAGCAGCAGGTTCCCCTTCTTCTTTCGCTTGGGCGCGGCAAGGTGTGCAGCCGGTTTCGCGCTTCCGCGGTGGATCCGTTGCGGTGACGACCACTCTTCCGTAATGACCACGACCGGCTCTGAATCAGGCGGAGATCCTCGATCGCCAGGGCGGGGAGATTGAACGGGGGGGGGCATCTGGAGAGGGGGAGATGCAGCCTCCGCCTGCTGGGCAAGGGGCTCCACCTGTCGCTCCAGAGCTCGTGCGACGAGGTTTTCGGGATCGATGATATACACTCGCCGTATCTCCGCCAGCGCATTCCTGTATTCCTTTTTACGGATATACTCGTGTGCGTGCTGGAAATATTGGTTCTTCAGCCATTCGAGCGCCACCGATTTCTCCCTGCGCTGCTGTTCGGGGTCGATGGACAAACTGCCAAGATCCGAGACATTCGTCACGCCGGCCGACGTGTGTGAAACCTCGAGGGCTTTCTCGATGATGGAAGGGATGGAATCGAGAATATCCGAGCGTTGCTCGTCGGTGAGCGATCCTGCGGCGTGGAACTCCTGAAGCTGTTCTGCCTGTCTCTCGAACGCAAGAATATAGACGTTCTTCGGCTCGAGCGCCTTGGCTTTTCGAATGGTGGCGATCGCATCCGCATAATTGCCGGCCTCCGCCTTTGCTTGTGCATCAGCGAGGTGGCGGTCGATACGAGACGATCCTGTGTCTTCTTGTGGTGTCATCCCTGGGGAAGGGGTCAGTTGTTCAAATATAGCAAATGGGGATGAGAATTACAAAATGCATGCTCTTCCGATCAGCCCTCCCCGTCTTCGTCCCGGACCCCCTGCGGAGCCGGGGAGAAACCCCCACCCCGCTACCGCACAATGCCGACTTCCATCTCATCCCGGGAATCGGGAGGGACCACCGTGGCAATTCGTTTCGCATCGTCATACGTCCATTGGCTGGTTTTCCTACCGTTGACGCTGACGGAGAGCGGCTTCCCCGAAAGTCCCGCAAAACAGACGAGGACCTTTCTTGAAGGGGGAACATACGATCCTTCCGCCTTCGTGATCGTCAGGACTTCCCCGGATCCCCAAGACCGGACCCGGTGACTGCGCTCGAAGAAATCGCCGTCCCGGAGCGTGACCTCGGGTGCAGGCCATTCCGGCTTCACGACTGCCCATGAGCGATCAGGCGTCTGCGATGTTGCCGGCCGGATGAGAACCCGGATCATGTCATCCGTCATGACGCTCAGGGTGAGTGTGGAATTGCCCGCAAAGAGCGTTACCTGTCTCTTGCTGTCGGTTCGGACGGAATCAACAGATCCGGCGGCATGCCACTGGGCATTTGCAGTGATCGCTGCTGCCGCTACGAGGCAGAGAAGGGGACGAAGAGGCATGGAAGATCCTGGAACGTGAGTGACCCGGTCCGAAGGACCGGGGATACGGGAGAATGTTGCCGCAGGGCTAGAGCGTCTTTTCGGTGGCGACGTCGAAGAATTGCATCTTCGCCGTGTCGACATACAGCTCGAAGAGCTGTCCCACGGTAGGGGGCTTGTCGCTCGCAATGCGCGCAACATAGTGTGTTCCTGCGCCGGTGGAGAAGTAGACGAAGATCTCGTTCCCCACCGGTTCGACGACTTCAATGGTTGCAGCGAAAGGTGCCAGCGTGGGTATGCCCACAGCGCGATCGGCGTAGATATGCTCGGGCCGGATGCCCATGACGACGCGCCCCCCCAGAAGGCTGCCGAACTTCGCATCGATCCCCTCCGGGAGATGCGACTTGAAGGACGTACCCTCCTGATGAAATGTCCAGGACCCGTTCTTCCGGGCGGTCCCCTCCATGAAATTCATCGTGGGGCTGCCAATGAACCCCGCGACGAATTTGTTGGTTGGATGGTGGTAGATGGCAAGAGGGGAATCGACCTGCTGCACAACGCCATCCTTCATCACGACGATCCGATCTCCCATGGACATCGCTTCGATCTGGTCATGGGTGACATAGATCATGGTAGTGTGAAGCTGATGGTGGAGGCGCGAGATCTCGGTTCTCATCTGCACGCGAAGATTTGCATCGAGATTGCTGAGAGGCTCATCGAAGAGAAACACCTTGGGCTGACGGACGATCGCCCGGCCAAGGGCAACTCGTTGCCGCTGTCCCCCTGAGAGGGCCTTCGGTTTCCGGTCGAGATATCCCGCAATGCCGAGAATGTCGGCTGCGTGGTGAACGCGGCGATCGATTTCGGCTTTCTCGTACTTTCTGAGCTTCAGCCCAAAAGCGAGGTTCTCATACACCGTCATATGCGGGTAGAGAGCGTAGTTCTGGAATACCATCGCAATGTCGCGATCCTTCGGGGGGACATCGTTCACGACGGTGTTGCCGATGCTGACGGTTCCGCTCGTAATCTCTTCGAGACCGGCGATCATGCGGAGAACGGTGGATTTCCCGCAGCCGGAAGGACCGACGAGAACAACGAATTCCTTGTCATTGACCGTGATGGAGACATCGCGGACGGCCGTTACCTTCCCTTCATAGATCTTGGAGACTTGCGCAAGCTTCACTTCTGCCATGAGCGTGCCTTTGGAGGAAGACTGTGAGTACTTCGAAACGGTGGCGATTGCAGAGGAGCGATTCCTTGTAAATCTTAATAATATAGCGATGCAGAGGTCTCCTATCAAGGTTCCTGGCGTTTTTCCTTGACATTCAACGGCATCATTTCATGTTTGAATCATTTTTCATTCCTTTCTTGACAATCAAGGCATGACTTTGTATTTTCATGGAAGCGCTTCCATAACACTTTCCGCTTAAGCGACTCAACGCAGTGTAACCTATGGCCGTGACGATCTACGACCTGGCGAAAGAAGCCGGAGTAGGGATTGGCACTGTTTCGCGCTGCCTGAACAACCATCCGAGCGTTTCGGCGGAAACGCGCGCGAAGGTGCTGGCAGTGGTGAAGCGTTTGAGCTACCAACCGCATGCCTACGCACAGCGTCTCGCCTCGAAGAAGACCAACACGATCTCGGCGATCATTCCGTATTTCACAAACTACTTTTTCGTTCAGGTGCTGCAGGGAGTGCAGGATAAGGCGGGAGAACTTGGATTCGACCTAATCCTGTATGGCGTGAATGATCCTCAGCAGGCGGAGTACTATCTGCGGCGGTCGTTGCACCGGGGGCACGTGGACGGCGTGTTGTTCTTTTCGATGAAATTTCCGGAGTCATATGTACAGAAGTTTCAACAGATCAACCTTCCCCTGGTGCTGGTGGATGCGTACCACCCGGCATTTGATTCGATCCGCGTGAAGAACCGTGAAGGTGCGACAGAGGCAGTGCGGCACTTGATCAAGCTTGGTCACCGGAATATTGCGATGATCAATGCGAGCCTGGACACGCAGCCGGCGAGGGAACGGATGGAGGGATACCGTCTTGCCCTGGAGGAAGCGGCGATCGCATTCCATTCGGACCGTGTGTTCATATCGGGGGGAGGGAAGCACGACGGGTTCAACCGGGAGGCAGGAAAGGCGTCGATGGGGGAATTGATCCGGAAAAGCGGGGGGCGGGAGAAGGTGTCGGCGGTGTTTATTGCGAGCGATGTGCAGGCGATGGGGGCGATGCAGGAAGCGGCGGAGCTGGGCGTACGGATACCGGAGGATCTGGCGGTGGTGAGTTTTGACGATATCGAGTTGGCGCAGCATGTGCAACTGACGACGATGCGGCAACCGATGCACGAGATGGGGAGTCTGGCACTGGAGAAGTTGCTGGCGCGGATGAAAGACCCCGCGGCTGCTCCCACAGTGACCTCGTTCCTTCCCGAACTTATCGTGCGGAAGAGCTGCGGGGGAGACATCACCCCTGATCTCATCTTCCCTCCTCTCGGGCGGATCGAGCTTGCGCAGACAGGAGAATGACGCGGTACTCGGCCTCTGTGTGCACCATGTCGTTCCTTCCTGCGTAAAACTCAAGCGCCGCTTCATGCGCACGCTCCCACGTCCACCGTCCCCGTGTCACCTGTTCTGCGATCTGACCGAGAGTGTCTGTGTCGGCGACGGCCGGCACGATCGGATTCTGGTCGCGGAACGGCCATCCGGAGGTGAGTATCTGTATCCTCCGGGCCGCTATCCTTTCGTCCAACGCTGTCGCACCTCTCCGCTCCCATAAGGACTCATCCCCGATGGTGTCCCGCCTTGCCCAGTCCGATGATGGCGCGAGAATGCCGTGGTGTGCCATGACGCGGGCGTACTCCTTTGCGAGGAGGAAGCTTCCTCGAAGGTTGGGATGAAGGTGTTCGAGAATGAGTGTTCCGCCAGGGACTCGTGCGGGCGCCCGCGCACCGAGTGCCTCTTCCATATCAGCAACGAACACGGACGCTGTGTCGGCGTGCCGCCGGATCTCTTCATTGAAGTCGCTGGCTGCGCGGAAGCGAAGGCGGTCGAGGTCGCGCGCCCGGAAGTACCACGCGCGCGCTTCCTCCTTGTGCCCGAGTGTATCGAGACACCGGGCTGTCTGAAACTGGGCATCGGCACGTCCCTGATCGAGCCCAGCGGCGTTGCGAAACGAAGAGAGCGCATCCTGCCAACGCCCATCCAATGCGGAAGTCATTCCTGCGTTGTATGCGAGGTTGAACGCGAGCCGCTGAGCGGAGGGGAGACTGTCGGAGAACACAGAGAAAAACGGGGGCAGATCCCGGAGGTTCGACACCTGTGTGCCCAGGATCAAGGGAACGTGAGAATCTCTGGCATCGGCTGCAATCTCGGCGAGGTTCTCCTTGAAGATATCGAGGGCGCGATCGTACGCCGGGCTGCGATAGGCCACATATTGTCCGCGAGCCAGCTTCTCCATCATCGTTCCTCCCGGATCATCGGAAGCGGCGTCCGCACCAAGCCGGGTTATGGCGGCAGTGAGATCGCGCAACAGGAGAAACACTTTGCTATGGACGAGGCGAAGATATATTTTGGTGATCCAGCGACTCTGACCGATCGATTCCCGCGACGAGACGCCGAGAGCGCCATAGAACTCATTGTGGCCATCGTACACGATGACGAGGTCAGGTTCGTAGGCGTCGATCTCTCTCATGATATCGGCCACGGTAAAGCTATTCGTCGCCGTCATGCCAAGATTGATCACCTCGATTGATTTCTCCGGGAAGAGCGATGTGAGGCGATCCGCGAGAAAGGAAGGAAATGCACCGACGGGTCCGTAGGGGAACCCGGCGGTCGTCGATCCTCCCAGGCAGAAGATCCGGAACGTCCCGGGCGGCTTCGGCTCCAGAAAATAGTCCGCGGCCGTTTGAGGGTGGAATGGCACTCGGGCAAAATACCTCGACGCGAATTCGGGGTTCATGACGAGATATGGCCGCCCGTTGACCGTCTCGATGACAAAGAGAGAAAGATTCGGGCCGAATCCTGTGGCGCGAAGAATGGCTTCGCTGAAGAGGAAAAACAGGACCGGTACGGACAACATGACCAGGGTGAAGGCGATTCTTCGATGTTCCGGATGCGACGACGGGAGAAATGTGGTCCGATGTTTCATCGCGCGGCCTGGGCTGCGATCGTTTCCGCCATCGAGGATTCGCCGAGGCGCAAGATCCGTCTTGTCCCGGGGGACGTTTCGACGGGGAAGAGGTCTCCCCCCGGTTCGGGGACAATCATGAAGAGGCGGCGGCGTCCAAACGCCTGCTGCCACGGTTGTTCTTCCAACGATGTGCGCATTGAATGCAACGTAGGTCCGGGAGGTACGGATGAGGGTGGATTGTCTCGAATCGTGTCCGGCTCTTCCACGGGATCTTCCACACATCGCATGCGACAGGAATATACAACGTTCATTCAAGAAGTCCAACGGACGGAGAGCCGAATGTTCGTTGCATTTTCCTCCCTGGTTCAGTATCATGAAACAGAGAAACACTATCCGCCGCCGGACTCCCCAAGCGTGACAATCATTCCGAGTATCGTGCTGTTCCATTGGCTACGCATCTCATGCGTGAAATACTCTTTGTCTCCTTGGCGTCCGTGATGAGCATCGGAGCGTCTGCCTCAACGTCAGTCCAAACCCGGAGTGCTGCGCCTGCGTGGATCAAGGACGCGGTCTTCTACCAGATCTTCCCCGAGAGGTTTGCGAACGGCGACTCAACGAACGACCCTCCGGGGACGAAGGAATGGGGAGGGAAGCCGACGCCGGGGAATTATTTCGGGGGAGACCTGAGTGGCATCCTCCAGCACCTCGACTACCTCTCCTCCCTCGGCATCAACGCGCTCTACCTGAATCCCATCTTCGCTTCGAATTCCAATCACAAATACCGAACAGCCGACTACCGGATCATCGATCCGCATTTCGGCGATGAGGAGACGTTCCGTGAGCTCGTGGATTCCTGCCACGCCCGTGGGATTCGGATCATTCTGGATGGAGTCTTCAACCACACGGGGGTTGACTTCTTTGCGTTTGCCGATGCGAAGAAGAACGGGGCGCGCTCGCGCTACAAGGATTGGTACACGTTCCACGGCTTTCCGGTCGGACCTGTCAGTGCGCCAAACTATGAATGCTGGTGGGGACACGGAAGTCTCCCCAAGCTCAACACGAAGAACCCTGAGGTCAGGCAATACCTCTTCGATGTGACGCGACAGTGGATGGAAACGGGGATTGACGGATGGCGTCTCGACGTTCCGAACGAGATCCCGCACGAGTTCTGGAAGGAGTGGCGGCCGCTTGTCAAATCAATTAACCCCGAGGCATACATCGTCGGTGAAATCTGGGAAGAAGCGGGTCCGTGGCTGCAAGGAGATGAATTCGACGGGGTCATGAACTACCGGTATCAGAAGGCATGCGGTGCGTTTTTTGCCGGTGAATCGATCGAAGTGCTGCAATTTGATTCTCGCCTTGCACAGCTCCGCCGCGAATATTCCGATGATGTCAATGCGTCGCTCCTGAATCTTCTGGATAGCCATGACACCGAACGGTTTCTGACGATGTGCAAGGGTGACGTGCCGTCGTGGAAGCTTGGATTGCTCTTTCACATGACATATCCCGGCGTCCCCATGCTCTATTATGGGGATGAAGTGGGAATGACGGGAGGGAAGGACCCCGCATGTCGGGGGACGATGGTGTGGGATCCTGCGCGGCAGAACAGGGACATGCTCGAGTACACTCGGCGCATCGTCCGGCTCCGCCGTTCTCTCCCTGTGCTGCGGCACGGCGGCTTCACGACACTCCTGACCGACGCTGATCGCTCGCTCTATGCCTATATGAGGCGAGCGAACTCGTCCTCTGCAATTGTGGTACTGAACTGCGGCAATGCAAAACAGGTTGTCTCGATTCCTGCTCCACCCGGGGAATGGCGGCAAGTGTGGCCGGTCGAGGCGAAAGTCGAGAAGTCCGCACATGAAGCAATTTCCCTTCCCGTGCCTCCTCGGGCCGGGATGGTGATCACTGGAGAAGAGGAGCGAACGAGATGAAGATGATCAAGTCGATGACCGTGGGACTTGCAATGCTCTGCTGCTCGCCTCTCCTGCGCGCACGGGAGAGCGTTGACGTCACGTTCCGCTACACAAATGCCTCCGTGTCAAGCGTGACCGTGCCGGGTGAATTCGACGACTGGAACACTTCGGCGAATCCGATGGCCAATTGAACTCAGGAACCAATGACAATTCCGTCATCTGTACGAAGGATCCCACGTTCTATCAAGTCCTTCCGAACCAAGCCAGCCCACTCCATTGATCATCCATGACATATTCGGACGGTAATGAACATGAAAAAGTCTCCCAACCCGAACGCGCTTGATACGCTCGAGGAAGCCCTCAAAGAGAGGCAGAAGGATGCCAAAAAGAAGAAATGTCACTACAGGATCCCCTCGCTCTGGGTTTCCGCACAGGGAAGCGGGCGGAGCCTTGCCGTGGATCCCTATGAATTCTACCTGGGGGTGATCCGCAAAGTGAAGAAGCTGCACGAACGTCCGTACGGGGAGGGTGCGGGGGGGGAATGGACACGCGGGTCGGTCATCTATAACATGTTCGTTCGGACGACGACAGCATTCGATCACGATGGGAACGGACAGCTTGATCTGCCGGTCAATGCGGAGGGATTCCGTGAAACGGGGACATTCCTCAAGGCGATTGCGATGCTCCCGTACATCAAACGTCTGGGTGCCACGGCGGTCCACCTTCTTCCTGTCACCTCCATCGGGCATGACGGGAACAAGGGCTCGCTCGGGTCTCCCTATGCCATTCGGAATCCGTACAACATCGACGAGAATTTGAGCGAGCCGTCCCTCCGTCTGGACGCCAAAACGGAATTCAAGGCCTTTGTGGAGGCCGCGCACAACATGGGCCTGCGTGTGGTGGTGGAATTCGTTTTTCGCACGGCTGCGAAGGACTCGGATTGGGTGAAGGAGCATCCGGAATGGATGTATTGGATCAAGGAGTCAGTCCAGGTCAGGGACCCGCAGAACCAGGACGAATCGCGCTATGGATCCCCGCTGTTCACGCCGGATGAGCTCCGCCGCATCCATCAGGACGTCCTCGAAAGCAGAATGGACAATCTCATCGCTCCCCATCAGGTGTACCGCGGCTTCTTTACGGCTTCTCCCGCCTCGGAGGGAGTGCACAAGGAAAACGGCAGGTTCATCGGGTTGCTTCCTGACGGGACGCGGGTGAAGATCCCGGGAGCCTTTGCGGATTGGCCGCCGGATGACAACCAGCCCCCCTGGGGCGACGTCACCTACCTCAAGATGTACACGCATCCGGATTTCAATTACATCGGGTATAACACGATCCGGATGTACGACAAACGTCTCACGGAGGAGCAACACGTGAATCGTCCCCTCTGGGACCGGATCGTCGGCATCATTCCCTACTACCAGCACGAGTTCGGCATTGATGGTGTCATGATCGATATGGGCCATGCATTGCCGAAGGAGTTGAAGGAGGAGATCGTCGGCGCCGCGCGGATGAACAATCCCGATTTCGCATTCTGGGATGAGAACTTCGCCATTACGGAAAAAAGCAGAGCGGAAGGGTACAACGCCGTCTTCGGATATCTGTGGGTGGACGAGCATCACCGGGAGAAGATGAGAAGCTTCATCGCGCGGCTGGCGAATGAGGCATTCCCTCTCTCGTACTTCGGGACGCCGGAGAACCACAACACGCCCCGGGCTGCCTCGCGTTCCGGGGGGACGGCGTATTCCCGTTGGGCGTTTGTCGTCAATTCTTTCATTCCGGCAGTTCCGTTTATCCATTCCGGATATGAACTCGCTGAACGATATCCAATCAACACGGGATTGGATTTCACGCATGACCAGATCCGGCAACTGCCCTCG
>Ga0182017_10004818_pt1 | contig 10027 bp, 7 predicted proteins | sample 712E3DmetaG_FD_120492 | JGI IMG/M metagenome (GOLD analysis project Ga0182017, IMG submission 120492) | Permafrost microbial communities from Stordalen Mire, Sweden - 712E3D metaG | ecosystem: Environmental > Terrestrial > Soil > Wetlands > Permafrost | place: Sweden: Stordalen | collected... | reverse complement strand
CTGAAAGTTTTAAAAGATATTTTATTTCATCAGGTGTAAAATCAAGAAGCTTTAAAAAACTTCTGTTTTTTAAATTTAAAGCCATTGTCTAATAGGTAGTTAAAGGTCATTTTATCAATTTCTAAGATCAAAGGTAATAAAAATTGTTTCTTTTTCAATTCTCACGATCATAATAAATAATAATCAGAATCAGCAGCTTTATTAATTTGATCCAATAAATGGTATTAAACCCCAGCAAGTCCTGGAACCTTTCTTCCTGGGCAAGTCCCGGGGAATTAACCCATGCCTTCTCGTCCACCGAATCGGAACGCGAAGGAGGATTAAATGTAACATAGGAATAATTACTTAAAGTCAACTGATCGTTAAGCAAAAGAGCATCAAATAAATTTCAGTAATTATCTGAATTTCAGTAGATATGACATCAAATGGAAGATACTTAGGCCTAAAGCTTGAATTTGGAAATAATGTCACGCAATTCGTCAGCTTGTTTAGCAAGTTTATCAGAATGAGATGCCATTTCATCGGAGCGTTGTGCATTAGACTGGACAACTGAATTAAGTTGTTGCATTGCATTGTTAATTTGTTCAACTCCACTGACCTGCTCCAGGCTGGCCGCAGCTATTTCCTGAACTAATTTTGATGTACGCTCAATCTCAGGAGCTAACTGCTGAAGCTCTTTTTCAGCATTCAATGAGAGAGATAATGTGGATTTTGATACATTGTTAATTTCACCTGCAGCACTTTTACTTTTTTCAGCAAGTTTACGGACTTCTCCTGCAACAACAGCAAAACCTTTACCATGCTCTCCTGCACGCGCCGCCTCCACGGCGGCATTCAAAGCCAGAATGTTAGTTTGAAATGCAATTTCATCAATAATATTTACTTTATCAGCTATTTGTTTGAGAGATTGTGATGCTACCTGGAAGGATTCTTTATTCTTATTCACCTCAGCAACAGATTTATTGGCTATTAATTCCGTTTGTTTTGCATTGTCAGTTGTTTGTTGAATATTGGCATACATCTCTTCCATTGACGATGAAATTTCTTCAGTTGCCGATGCTTGCTGGCGGGCACCTTCTGCAATTTCAGACGCACTCGTGGACAACACCTGGCTTGATTCCGCTATATAATCAGAATTTTCTGAAATGTTTGCAATGATAGTTTTTAAATGTTCATTAAGTTTATTAAGTGCTTCTGCAAGCATACCTACTTCATCTTTTCTCATAAGATTAATATTATGAGTAAGATCGCCTTCAGCCATTTTGTGTGCTATGAAAATACCCCTATTTATAGGATGAGTTATGGATTGTGTAATTAACAATATGAGTATTATTCCAAAAATCAATACGGCAATCCCTGAAACTACAAGTCTTATTCTTGCATTCTGAATAGTTTTATTTGTATTTTCTCCCATTTCTTTAACCTGATCAATCCCCACATCGGAAGTTCCACGGACAGACCACATTATATTGCTGATTTTTTCAAAATTAGCAAGCTCCATTTTCTTGGCATTTGAGAAATTATCAACAAATGTTGAAACAGCTTCAGAAAATGTTACCAATGAACTATCTATCATCTTTGGCAGGCCATTTCTTCTTCTAAAATCATTGACAAATACTTTAAAATTATCAATCTTGTTCCTGTTATTTTTCAAATCGGCAGGTGTTTTTCTATAGACAGACTGAAAAATCAAACCACTAATTTTATCTACATTGGACAATAAATTATTAAATGCAACGCTTCCACCTCTATAATTATTTTCATCGTACTTGATTATCAATTCTTTACATGTTTGAATACTATTTAGCAATTTGCTATTTTCAACAACTACTTTCTCATACTGATCAAGCATTGAGTTGAATTTTGAAATTTCATCACGGATCAATAAAAAATCCGTATTGGTATTTTTAAGTTTGGCTGATTCACTTGTAACTTTAATAAGTGTTTCAAGTGATTCTGTAAATTTATCGAGCCGGTTCTTTGTTTTTCTGATAAAATAACTATCCCCGCTAACGTCGTATGCCTGAAGCATTTGAATTACTTCATGCCAATATTTGTCGAGATAAAATGATTCATTAATTGTAGGGATATACTTTTCTGAAAGATTATTAGTCTCTTTTTTGATTTTACTCATATTAACAAGTGCTATAACTTCGATAATTATAGCAATTAGCATAACTGTGAAGAAACCAATTCCCAGTTTATAACCGATTTTCAAATCCTTCCACTTTATCATATGAATGCAATTAACTTGTTTGATAGTAATGCTTATGATTATATATCATCAAATATTTATAAAATTCCACTGATAGTCTTTAACATCTAATATTTTTTTAATTACAAATAATCTATTCAAGAACAAATTTATTAAATTAATATATTTCTAGCTTGTTTTCAAAGTTCAAAATAATTATTTATTAATGTTTGATCAAATAAATATAGCAATTAATGTAACTAATTTACTTGTATTAAATTTAAATTTTGAAGTTTACTTCGCATTTTTAACTACAAAATGAATATAACATAATATTCCCATCTGTTTTAATATCCTTTATACACTATATCAGCAGGTTAACTTCATTTCTTAAAAGATTAAATCCAAAAGGATCAAAAATGCAAAATAGATTTATTTAAGCATATCTAATTGAAGCTTCCCGCTGTAATCATAGAGGCATGAATTATCCGGGACCCAACACTGATATATTGCAGTCATATTGCCAATTTATATCACTTTTTTATCTATTATAATTCAATATTGATACTTTGCGTAATGAGAATCATAAAGGTATCTTTGAGATATAATAGATCAAAACCCTAAAATTGAACTCAAATTGATCAATAATGAAATTCGCTAAATGCTTGATTTTTAGGATAAACAAACAATTATTTGCAATTCGTACCAATACAATATTTAATATTGTAGAAAAACCAAAATTGGCAAACTCGGGACCTCTAAAATCGTACGAAAAAGCCATGTTTAGTTTTAGAGGTATGTTAATTCCTTTGCTGGACATTAAAAAATTATTGGGTTTATCTTTAGTCAAGGGAGCAAATGAACAAAGCATTCTTGTTGTTGAATTGAATATAAATGGTTATCCTGAATTAGTTGGCATTTCAATAGACGAGGTTATTGAGGTTGCTGAAATAGATGATCTGTTAACATATCCATACTGTTCCGTCTCTTCCAGAGAACGTAATAGTTTACGCGAGTCAATTCTTATGCGTAATGGTGAGTCAATAGTGATGCTAAATACCAGTATATGTTTTTCAAAAAAAATACTTGAACATGGCCCGGAAATTTCAATCAGCCTTTTGTCCAATTGAGATTAATCATTATAATTATCAAATTCACAATGATTAGAAAACTAGTGTCATGTTAAATGTTAACTTGTAATTAAAGATTGCTTCACTTCGTTCGCAATGACGCTGTGAATGACGTCATTGCGAGGAGGTACGACGAAGCAATCTGCAACAAATTATGCTTTACATATCACTAGTATATTTAAATATTACTTACATAATTAAAGAATTGAAATAGTTATTAATTTAAAACGTTATGAATTTTTACAAAAAGTCATTATCACTTTAAATAATAATTTATATCGAGATATGATATTTTTTAATTTTTTATTATCTTTCTATAAAACTATTAATGAGCTAAAAGAATTGTAATTTGAATACTTTAAAAAATATTAACTTTGTTCTTAAGAGTTAATTTTACTGATCGTAAATAACCGTCTAAACAATGAGTGAAAGTACTAAGCGCATAATAATGTTAATTGATGATTCTTCAACTAACAACATACTGTATGAAAGTATCTTACTGGATGAAGGCTATGAGGTAATTATATGTGAAGACGCCAAAATTGCGCTTAAAAGGCTTCAAAAAGATATACCTGACCTAATTATCTTAGATTTAATGATGCCCGGGATAGATGGATTTCATTTTCTTGAAAAGAAAAAAGAAATGCCAGGTATTGTCGATGTTCCGGTAATTATGTTAACTGCCAGAGTCGATCGGGAAAGTGAGCTAAAGGCCTATGAATTAGGTGTTGTCGGTTATATGGTAAAACCGGTTGGAATTGCAGAAATTACTGAAAAACTTAAAAAGATATTCTCTTCAAAATAATACATTGTAAATTATTTATTTACTTTTTGTTATTTATTTTTATTTTCAAACAACTTCCATTGCATCTTAATGCGAATAATGTGAGTCCGATATAGAAGTATTGGGTAATATTAATTGCCCTGGACAAAGAGGCTGTGTGAATTATTAAATACCTCATTGCAGCTCCTACGCTAAAGCTTAAGTGACACGCGGACGGCGTCGGCTTGAAGGAGGAACGACTGAAGCAATCTTCTGAAATTAAGCAGATTGCCTCTCCGCCAGCTGGCGGATCGCAATGACGGACATACAACTTACATATACAATCAGCCTCTAAATACCGGGATTACTATAGCTTACATAATTATCTTTACGTCGAACTCATATTATTTACAAAAAAAATGCAGTGACAAATTGAATTGTCACTGCATTAACATTGATGAATGATTTAGAAACTAAAAATAAAACCCCAAAACTAAAACCCTTAAAACCTTATAAAATGGAATATATTAACATTCATCGGACGATAGTACAAAGATAGTATTTTGAACGTACATGTACAAATGATATAATTACTAAAAAAAAGATATAATTATACCCAATTTAGTATGAGTAATAACACTCAAAATGAAATTGAGTATTTTCCGCCATCTATTTTTTTATTCCTAACAATTTAAACATAAATGAATAATGCAAGGCGTTTTCTTTGTACATTTCAAAACGACCTGAAGCTCCTGTATGCCCAGCCTGCATATTTGTATGCATTAATATTTCATTATTACTCATATTAACCGCCCTGAGCTTGGCAACCCATTTAACCGGTTCCCAATATTGAACTTGAGAATCATGCAAACCTGCAGTCACCAATATGGCTGGAAAATATTGAGGTTTAACATTGTCATAAGGAGAGTATGACAAAATATATTTATAATATTTCGAATCATGAGGATTACCCCATTCGTCATATTCTGAAGTAGTTAAAGGAATATTTTCATCGAGCATAGTTGTAACAACATCAACAAACGGTACAATGGCTATAACACCTCTGAATAAATCAGGTCTCATATTAATAACTGCACCAATCAATAAGCCACCTGCACTACCTCCTAGTGCAAATATCTTTTTGGAATTTGTATATTTATTACTTATAAGAAATTCGGCACAATCTATGAAATCATAAAATGTATTCATTTTTTTAAGCATTTTGCCATCTTCATACCAATCACGGCCCATTTCCTGTCCCCCTCGAATATGGGCTATGGCATAAATGTATCCCCTGTCAAGAATACTTAAACGCACAGAACTGAATGAAGGATCGGCACTTAATCCATAAGCTCCATAACCGTATAGCAACAAAGGATTATCCCCATTCAGTTTAATCCCTTTTTTATACACCAGTGATACTGGTATTTTGTTCCCATCACGTGAATTTACATACAGGCGTTTTGTTAAATAATTTTGAGATTTAAAGTTTCCAAGAACTTCCAGCTGTTTTTTTAAAGTTCTTTTCCGACTTGTCATATTATAATCGAAGACAGAGTTTGGAGTTGTAAGTGATGAATAATTAAAACGAAGTTCTTCACTTTCAAATTCCGGATTATTGTCAATACCAGCCTTATAGGCTTCTTCACCAAAATCGAGGTAGTGTCCTTTCCTGGTTTTCCAATCAACAATCCGAAGTTGTATTAATCCATTTTTCCGTTCAGTAAGAACAAAATATTTTTCAAATATTTCAATATTTTCCAGAAATACATCTTTTTTATGAGGGATTACTTCTTTCCAGTTTTTTATACCTGTATTATTGATTGATGTTTCCATCAGTCTGAAATTCTTTGCTTTATGATTTGTTATTATATAAAACTTATCCTTAAAGTGGTATGCACTGTATTCCACACTTTTTTTACGTGGTTGAATAATTTTAAATTTACCATCAGGATCATCAGCTTTAAGGAATTGAAATTCATCTGATGTTTTTGAATACGACACAATCATTATGTATTGACGTGACTTGGTCTTAAATAAAGTGGTGCTGAATGTTTCATCTTTTTCTTCATATACAAGAATATCCTTTTTTATTGAACTACCCAACAAATGCTTGTAAATCATAGCTGCCCTTAAAGTAAGCACATCTTTAATACAATAAAATACGGTTTTATTATCATTTGCCCAAACAACCTGACCAGTAGTATTTTGTATGATTATATCAAATAACTTACCCGTCTTGATGTTTTTAAAATAAATTGTATACAACCTACGGCTAAAGGTATCCACTCCATAGGCCATAATATTATTGTCATCTGAAATGAAGACTCCTGAAACATGAAAATATACATGCCCTTTAGCCAATTCATTGACATTTAAAAGCACCTCTTCGTCTGAATCCTGATTGCCCTTTTTACGACAATATATCGGGTATTCCTTTCCTTCTTCGAAACGGTTGTAATAATAATAACCATTTTCCCTGAAGGGAACAGATTCGTCTGTTTGTTTAATCCTGCCTATTATTTCATTGTAAAGTTTTTCTTTAAATTTTGAATAACCAGCCATTTGCTTCCCAATATATCTATTTTCAGCTTTGATATAATTCAAAACCTTCGGGTTGTCACGATCGTTTAGCCAATAATAATAATCTGTTCTTTTATGGCCGTTTGTAGTAATGGTCTTCTTAATTCTATCAGCAATTGGAGGGATCATCTTAGGTTTCTTTTAAATACTGTAAACGATGAAGTAAAAATAATAAAATTGAACCTGTTTTAGTATTATTAATCTTCTGGTAAAACTTAAAAAATATTAATGCTTGATTAAATTGTATTAAGCCCCGGGGAATTAACCCATGCCTTCTCGTCTGCCAAAGCGGAACGCGAAGGAGGATTAAAATATATTACATATAAATTGTTATTAAATATCTTATTATAAGACAGTTTCTGAACTACACAGTTAAGAGAAGAAGTTTTGATTAATAAAAAACCTTTGCCAACCGGAAAGAATTAAAACTGCTGACCTATTTTCAGTTTATTTTACTTTTCAGAAAAACCTTTATTTAATTTATTCTATGTATTTTCCCTGCACCGGAAATGCTCTGTTTAACTTCAGGATTGCCAATATAGTCTACTTTACCAGCACCGGAAATGTTCACATCTAGTTTTTGAACAACATTTACTTTTGCCCTGCCGAATCCAGAAATGTCAATTTTGCATTTTTGAGTTACAAATTTATGAGCATTCAGATTGCCGGCACCTGTTATACTAACATCCAAGGAATTAGCCTTGCCACTAAAATTAAGATCGGCACCGCCACTAACGATTGCACTCAAATCATTCAATTCCATATTCATATCTATTCTTCCTGCCCCTGAAATATTAATGATTAAATCTTTAAATACAAGTCCGCTGTCGCAAGACAGTTCTGTAGCTCCTGAAAAATCAATAGAATTCAGGTTGGGACACGTTATAATGAGCCTTAATTCTTTTGATCTGATGATTGTTTTTATATTATATATGTCAAGAGCACTATCTGTCACTTCTGTTTTAATAACACTCATGAGATTTGAATCTGCTTCGATAATTACTGATTCAGTACTTCCTTTTTTCAGATATACATCATAAGCACCTTTGACACTTACCGATTTAAATCCCTTTATATCACGGTGTTGCGAAATAACCCTACCATTTCCACCGATTGTTTTCTTCCCGCATGAAGTAATTAGAATCAGAAGACAACTCGAAATAATTATCAATCTTAGCTTCATAGTTGAACTTTTTTGTAAAAATAATAATTTTAAAATCCGATTTAACATTAATTTTAAATATATATATCTAAAATATAGATTTTCAAATAGATAACACTGAATATGGCAAATAAAAAATATTTTATGCATAAATATTATAAATTAGTGTCATGTCAAATGTAAATTGACGCAGATTGCTTCGTCGTAACTCCTCACGCTGACGCCATCCGCGTGTCGCTGAAGCTTCAGCGGAGGCGCAAGCTTTAGCGTAGGCGCCGCAATGACGTCATTCACAGCGTCATTGCGAACGAAGTGAAGCAATCTCTTGTTATAAGTTTTCATGTGACATGACACAAGCCACTTAAACACGGAGTCACAGAATATCACCAAAAATAAAAATCAAAGAAATATTTCAAATTTGTCAAAGTGGAATCAAATATTGATTTTTAACTAATTTTAAATAAAAATTGGAAACTCAATTCTAATATTTCTTTTTGAAGAAAAAAAAAATTAAGATATTGCTCATCAATACAAATTATAAGGTTTAATTTATATCTATTAATTATTACGGTTAATGACAAAATCAAATTAATCGTATAAATATCTGTTTATATGAAAATAAAGTTTTTAGGAGCAGCACGTGAAGTAACAGGCAGTAAACATCTTATTACAACCGGTTACGGAAAAAAAATTTTAATGGATTGTGGTGTCTACCAGGGCAAAGGTTCTGAAACTGATAAAATGAACCGTCAGCTAGCCTTTAATCCGGCAGAAATCGATCACATAATTTTAACTCATGCACATATTGATCATTCAGGGCTTATTCCTTACATATTTAAGCTCGGATTTAGAGGTTCAGTTATCTGTACAAGTGCAACGCGTGATTTATGCACTATTATGCTTGCAGATTCCGGTCAAATACATGAACATGATACTCTTACATTTAATAAGAAACTGGCATTCAAAGGTCTGCCTCCTGTAGAACCATTATATACAAAAGCAGATGCAATAGCATGCATGCAGTTGTTTATAGGTGTGCCATATGATAGAAAATTCTATATTGATGAGTACACAAAGGTCAAATTTACCAATACAGGGCATATGCTGGGCAGCGGAGTTGCCAATATTGAAATATCTGAAAATGGCAAAACGACATGTATTGCATATACGGGAGATATTGGCAGACCTACAAACCGGATACTTAAAGCACCTGTTCCTTTTCCACAGGCAGAAATATTAATTGCCGAATCAACTTATGGGGACCGTTTACATGCTGAGCCTAAGCAAGCTGAAGAGGAATTGTTAAATGTTATCAATGAAACTTGCGTCACAAAAAAAGGGAAACTTATAATACCTTCATTTAGTGTAGGCCGAACCCAGGAAATAGTATATTCATTTAACAATTTCTTTAATGAAGGCAAACTTCCCAAAGTGGATATATATGTTGACAGTCCTTTATCTGTTAATGCAACAAATGTATTCAGGCTTCATCCCGAATGTTTTAACAGTGAAATATTACATGTAATGGAAACCGATCCAGATCCCTTTGGTTTTAATAGTCTTCATTATATCCAGAAAGTAGAAGATTCTAAAAAACTAAATAATATTAAGAAACCCTGTGTAATCATTTCAGCTTCAGGAATGATGGAAGCGGGCAGGATAAAGCATCACCTTGCAAATAATATTTCCAATCCCAAAAATACTATATTGGTGGTTGGCTATTGTGCCCCGGCCACTCTTGGAGCTAAAATACTTCGTGGTGATAAGCGGGTTTCTATTCACGGACAAATTCATGAAGTAAAAGCAGAAATTCGCCGTATTGAGTCTTATAGCGGGCATGGAGATTACAAAGAAATGATTAGTTTCCTTAAATGCCAGGATTTAAATAAAATTGAAAAGACCATTCTTGTTCATGGTGAATTTGAATCACAGCAAAAATATAAAACTTACCTGGAAGAAGAAGGTTTCAAAAATATCATTATACCTTCAGCAGGAGACGAAATATCAATATAATATTTAGGTAAAACCACCAAATAAGTAGTCTGGACTAATTTCTATTTTCTTCTGAATCCATTATTACCTGACTATGGTAACAGTTCCGCTTTGTGTGCTCTTACCGTTCCCATAATAGTCAATCACGTAGAAATATGTATCTGTGGGCAATGTACCTTTGTCGGTTGTACCATTCCATGGTT
>Ga0182017_10004817_pt1 | contig 10028 bp, 15 predicted proteins | sample 712E3DmetaG_FD_120492 | JGI IMG/M metagenome (GOLD analysis project Ga0182017, IMG submission 120492) | Permafrost microbial communities from Stordalen Mire, Sweden - 712E3D metaG | ecosystem: Environmental > Terrestrial > Soil > Wetlands > Permafrost | place: Sweden: Stordalen | collected... | reverse complement strand
TAATTGTGTTGGCATTGCGAATATAGAGAATGGCCTTGTCCTGCCTTTTGTCCCCCTCTATCCCCACGAAGCGAAAAAGGGCAGCGTGTCGATCATCACCCAAAGCGGCGGTCTTGTCCATGACACCATCGTGCTATGCGACACCAGTGGTCTCGGTGTGAACAAACTGATCAGCATTGGAAATAAGCTGGCTCTCAACGAGAATGATTTTCTCGAATATCTCATTTCTGATCAGGCAACAGAGATCATCGGCCTGTACCTCGAGAACATCTGCGACGGAAGAAGGCTTATGGACTTGGCCGGCGCTACGGATAAACCAATCATTCTTCTAAAATCCAATAGAAGCCCGGCAAGCAGAGAAATAGCCAGGTTCCATACCTCCGCTCTGGCAGGCGGATAGTCGACGAGGCCATGAGAGAGGCCGGGGTCCATCGCGTGCAAAGCCTCAAAGAAATGGCTGACTGCTTCAAAGCCTTTTCTCTTCCGACCCCACGGGGACCGAACCTCGCCATCATCTCACGCTCCGGCGGACACGCCGTGTTGGCTGCGGACAGCGCGTATCGCCACGGTTTTCACGTGGCATCCTTTTCCGATGATTTTTTCGGCATGCTCTCCGAGAAAACGAGGGCAGGGGTCATACGAAGGACTAACCCCATTGATCTGGGCGATGTGTTCGACCTCAATGTCTATCTGGAAATCACTGAAGATGCCCTCCGGGAAAAAGGCGTTGACGGCGTCCTCGTTGTGCATTCCTATGCGCTCCACATTGAGCTTGAGTCTACAAAGAGGTTTCTTTCTTTATCCGGCGAGCTTTCAAAACGATACGGCAAGCCTGTTGTATTCTGCCTGATGCCGCACAGAGAAGATTGGCCCGGATTGCTTTCGGCGGCGGAGGCCGCGCATTTTCCCATCTTCACCCATGTTGATGAAGCGCTCGCGGCGCTACGGCAGTCCTTTGAATATTTCAGACATCAGGGGATCGTCTCAACGAAAGGCCCTCAGGAAAGGAAGTACAAAGAGGACAGAGCGACAATACCTCGCCTTCCCACGGGCGCCATGTCCATCGACAGGGTTTTTCATCTTCTCGGACAATACGGTCTTGCCGTGGCGGACTTCAGAATCGTCGAGGGTATGAACGAAGGTCTCGATGCCGCCCGTGAAATCGGTTACCCTCTCGCGTTGAAGACCGCTTCTTCCCATGTGCTCCACAAAACGGAGCATGGGGCGGTGTTACTCGACATCGAGAATGAAGCGATGTTTGTAAAGGCATTTCAGCGTATAGAGATCGGTCCTTATCTCATCCAGAGAATGGTGCCTTCCGGATGTGAGATCATCATCGGCGGTCGTAACGACCCAGAGTTTGGGCCTATAATACTCTGCGGATTAGGTGGTATATTTGTTGAGGTCTATAATGATGTGGCGGTCCGGGTAGCGCCCATCGATGAAGAAATGGCAAGGCAGATGATAGAGGAACTCAGAGGCGCCATTATCCTGAAGGGATTTAGGGGGCAGCAGCCATATGATGCGGGATATCTTGTCACAACCCTCGTCAATGTTTCGAGGCTCCTCGTCGAGCATCCGGAGATCAATGTCCTGGATATAAATCCGCTCATCCTCATGGGTAAAGGAAATGGCGGTATTATTGTCGATGTAAAGCTTCAGGTGGTATAAATTTTTACCTGCAAGAATGCTGGTATAAAATATGCGAGGTGACCGATGAAGAGAATTTTCTGTAGCATCATTGCCGGTTTTGTTCTTGTTTTTTTCTTGGGATGCGAAAGAATGGAGACAGCCGTTGACACCTACAAAAAGGTAAAAGACGACGCTCAAAAGAAATCGCGAGAGGCCCAGGAAGGGGCGGGCACAATAGTCAATAAGAAGCTTAAAGATAAATTAGGGCGGAGTGACAGCGGAGAGGACGAAAAAGAGGGGGACGACAAAGACAAAAATCAATGATGGACATCCTCATTGGTCAGGGATTGCCCGTGATTTCTATACGGATTGCCAGATATTCTTCAGGGGGCTTAGACGGAATGTCTTTCCCTTTTACATCCCCCATGGTTTTGAGCGCGTCAAAAAACCCTTTCACCTTCTGACCGGGCATCTCCGCGACGAAGACTTCCGAACCTTCGCGGGATTCTTTCGTGATATTCCGCGCCCCGAATCGTCTGAGTTGGTTTTCGGCTTCTGCCGCCGCAGCCTGTACATCACTCGCGTGCACTGTAACGCCTATCTGTTGTGGTTGTATGGCGTAAGCCGGGCCCTGTGCTTCCCGGGCCGAGCGCAACGTTTTCTGTTTTTGTATGTCGTTAGCTGCGCTCCCGGCAGGGGTAATGTTTTCTTCTTTTCTAAACGTGCTGGTGGTGACAGCGGTTTTTTGCTGCTGTTCAGGAGCGCTTGCTGGAGAAAGTTTTTCCTCTTTCAAGGCCACACCGACCCTTGCTGTGCTATCCGGTAAAACGGTGGATCTTTTCGCCGTCTCCATTTCTCGATCTGTGCTAAGGTTCGCCTTTGGTTTCTCGGCTGCTGCCCCTGCCGTTGAAGGGGCCTTTTCATCCTGCTTCTGCGCGAGCTCCTTTGAGACAACTGTCGGCCTCTCCTGAGGCTCAGGAAGGGTTTTCATCTCGTGCCCTGTGGTTTTGTACATATAGACCGCCAGCACTACTACCAGACAGGTAGCCAATGCCTCTATCGGTATCTTTATGTGGAAGGGATAGAAAAGTCTCTCAAGTATCCCTTTCCTGGATTCGGCTTCTTCGCGTACGCGGGCCATGACCTTTTGTGTGAACCACGGCGGCGGCTCTACCTCTTCGAGATTACGAAGCGCCTCCTGCGTCTTTTTGAGGTCTGAAAGGGCAGCGCTACAGGGCTCACACGTTGTGAGGTGCTCTTCGATAAGCCCCTTTTCTTCGGCAGTAACAAACCCTTCAAGGTATGCCGACAATTTTCCCTCAACATGACTGCACTTTGTCATATATCACCGATTACCTTTTTCAGGCAATCCTTCAGCGCGTCTCGCGCCCTGAAAAGACGCGATTTTACCGTCCCGTCAGGTATGTTCAGGATATCATGTATTTCGTCGTAAGAAAACCCCTCTATATCCCTGAGTACGAGTACCTCCCGGTATTCGTTATCGAGGGCCTTGATGCATTCCTGGACCTTTGCCTGAATCTCTTTTTGTTCCAGTTGTTCGATAATGGAGGCCTCGCGAGCCGGGGGATCACAGGCCATTCTACCGGATTCGGTTTCCACCGGGTCATCGATGGAAACAACTTCGTAATGTGACCGGGATTGTATCTGCCTCAGCCGGTTTTTTGCGTGATTGACCGTGATGCCTGTGAGCCAGGTGGAAAACTTTGCTTCCCCCCTGAACCTTTTTATTGCACGATACGCAGAGAGAAATGATTCCTGCGCAACCTCGCAGGCGTCATCGTAGTCACCGATCATTCTGTATGCAATGTTGAGCATCTTCTTCTGGTGTCTCTCTACGAGCGTTTCAAAGGCTTGGGTTTCGCCTCTCTGACATCGGGATACAAACTCGGCATCATCGTCAGTCGGCACCCGATTTTTCTCGTCCATTTTATGAGACACTTCTGCCAATGAAATTGTTCCCTGTAGGGGTTCGGGCGGCGTAAACCGCTTAACCGTGGCAAGTGGCTTACGCCGTTCCATATCCTTACTTATTTCGTTTTCTTTGCCACTTGGATAGTTGCCCCTTGTTTGCCGTCGGAGATGATATTGACGGTAACGGCGGCGTTTTCTCCGATGGAAAACATGGCCATTCCCTGCTCTCCCGACCCCTGGACAAAGTTGTTCTTCACATTTTTCAGGTTTGCTTTGTAGAAGGCTGTTACCTTTCCGAAATTATCCGTGGTTGACAGCGTGTACATCTCAACGCCTCCCTGCCCGCTGCCCGCGGAGCCCTCCATTTTGGTGCTTGCTTTGACTGTTACGCCCGGATAGACGGGAACGCCGAGCTGTGCCTCGGTGACGGTCCCACCCGTTTGTCCTGTAACAACGACCGCCTTGCCGTCCTTTGTTTCGATCTGTAGAGCTCCCTGGCCGGTAGTGACTCATTTAGAAAATAAATAATCAAAATTTGGTTAATGACTATAAAGGTTAGTGCCGACAAGTAGGACGTGATAAATATCATTATCCCTATACCCCGCCATTCTTCCACCATCAGAAAATCGAAAAATAAGCATAGGTACTTCTTGTGTGACAATTGCTGGAAGCTGTGCTTTAAATCTAAAACGGGGTATTACCTCAAACCCTAATCCAGCCTTTGGTTGTGATTTTATTTCTCTCCACGTTAGTTGAGTTATTTTTAATAATTTTTCTAAAATAGATGCTTTTGACTTTTCATCACATTTTGATATGCAATTATTTCCTAAATAATGCATATGTTTTAAAGAAAAAATAGGTTTTAATTGGTCATAGTCAGGTTGGGTTTCTATGGATTTAATCTGTATATGAGCCGTGTTCTTTGTGTGCGGTTTCTTAAAGTCTTTGTGCTTAGCCATTTTTGAGATATTTTTTGAGAGAATGTTGCATAGATTGGGCAGTTATTTCTTTCCCTATGCCAGCATCCTTCCAACATTTATCTTGGTGGGCGATCTCCATTAGCCTGATAGCCGAGAACTGCCCAAAGGCTTTGTAAATTTCATCAAGGTAATCTAACGTGTTTTTATCTATCTTTGAGGGCTTAAAATTAGGGTTGGCCGGGATACCTCCGGCTTCATGCTCTTTATATCGGTGATAGAGCGTGGGAACAACCGGGCCATAGTTCCACGCCTCTATTTTACCCTTAAAGAGTGGTTTATCATGCATTGCTAAGTGAAGACCTTGAGCATAATAAACGAGTTTCTGGAGTTTAAGGTTGGACAATAACTCCTGATTCTCTTCTTGTGCCTTGAAAAGGAAATAGTTTGCTATGTCTGATGCAGTATATTTTGGTATAATGGCCGACCCTCCTTCTTTTAAATATTATCGTCCATTGTGACCGTTGCTTAATTATTGACCACCGAGGCTCGATTGTCAAGAGCATTGTGAATAATTATACGAGCAGATTAATAATTTCTTCTATTTCCCACACATGATCTGTAACCCCTGCTTTCATTGCGGGCGTTATTCTCAGGGTTTTATGAATCCTGCAAAAGTTATAATGCATGTAGTGCAGAGCCAATTGATAAACATGGTTTTCTACCTTCTTTGAAAAACCATTTGTAAGCCTTGTAAATCTTCTCATGCTCATTCTCATAGTGAGATTTTGGCGTTCGATATGAGACGTTGACACGTGTTGAGGGTCGGGATTGCCGCTTATGCGTCTTTTATCGCTGCCAGTACAACGGGCAGGGCTGTACCGTGTTTCTTCCTGTGTTGATTCATAGAGTTTAATGAGCATTGCATAATCGACATTAGAGCCGAAAGCACCCTCTACCGCTTCGAGATATGGCCTGTGCCCATCGGTTGTAAGCTGTACTCTATTGGCAAGACGGCCCGCAAGATCATCAATAAATACTTTTGCAGTATAAGCATCACGATTGCCGACAAAGAATGAGGGAACGAGTTTTGTGTCTGAATCCATAGCAACCCATGTCCATATATCGCCATAACCAAATTGTCCCTGTTTATCCTCTGGAACATTTTTTTCTTTTGAATAACAGAAAGACCATATTTCATCACACTGAATATGTTTGCATTGCAGGTTGCGAAAAGCCTTATCCTGATATTCAGCACAAGCCTTGCCGATCTCAGGTACAAACTTGAGAACGGTATTAAAGGCAACATCACATATTCTCGCTGTAGCTCTAAGGCTATTACCTTCTACCAATACAGCAAGTATTTGCGCCCTTTTCTTATTGTCTAATCTGTTCATAATATAATTATACTTGAGCCGCTCAAGCATGTCAAGTAAATAATAAAGTTCTTGTAAAATATTTTCGTTAGCGATACCATTAGTAAAATCAACACGATAGTTTTCATAAGGGGTTATTATAACAATTTTATTATAATGAAATCAACATTTAATGCTTGCAATTATAATAATATTATTATAAAGTGATGAAAGAGTGGACGTTTAAAGTATATATAAAAACAAATGGTCGTGATGCTTTTGAAGATTGGATAAAGGCTCAGGGCATTGATGCAGAAGAAAAAATAAGGGCTATGATTAATTTATTATCAGCTACTAAAATATGGGATAGACCCCACTTTGCTAAGATACATGGAAGTGAAAATATTTATGAGATTATAATTAAAGGAAAAGATAAACAATATCGACCCTTGGGATGCAAGGGGCCTGGGCCTCAAGTTTTTACTTTGCTTGTTGGAGCAAGCAAAAAGGAAAGAAAATGGAACCCGCCAAATGCAATAAAAACGGCGGAAAAAAGATGTAAATTAGTCTTTAAAGATGAAAGGAGTGTCGATACATATGGGTCAAGAGCGAGAAGCACTAAAAAAACGCCTTAAGAACAGAAAACACAGAGAAGCTTTTGTTTCTACATATACAGATCAAACTATACCTTTTCAAATCAGAGCGTTGCGATTGTCCAAACAAAGAAACTGGACACAAGAACAATTGGCGTTGGAGGCAGGTATGAAGCAAGAAAGAATATCCGCCCTTGAAAATCCCAATTATGGCCAATTTTCCCTCAAGACATTGAAACAATTAGCCTCTGCGTTTGATGTTGCCTTAATAGTGAGGTTTGCTCCTTTTGGTGAGCTGGCAGAATGGACAATTAACCTCTCCTCTGAATCCTTAGAGGTTCCGAGTTTTAAACAAGACCGATATTTTCAAAAAATAAAAGAAGAGAAGACTATTTCAGCAGATCGTGAAGAATATGTCATACCGTCCATACGGGAAGCATCAAGTAGGGTGGTGCTTTCAATGAAAGATCATTTAGCAACAAAAGATGGTCTTCCTTCTCCCCAGAATGTTCCTGCGATCCGAACAGATGATGAATCATTCTTTATAAATAATAATAGGAGAAAACTTCTATGAGTAAAAAAAAGACAGTTTCTCAACAGCAAGAGATGGTTGCACCTATAGAATGGCGAGTTCCAGAAGGTATATCAACCCCATTTGCTACAAATATGATTGTACAGCTTATAGAAAATGAATTCAAACTTTCGTTTTTTGAGGTTAAGCCTCCCCTTATATTTGATTATTCTACAACTCGCCCAAGTAGCATAGTGGCCGACTGTGTTGGTAGTGTGATTATTACTGCCGATAGGCTTCCGAAATTCATAGAGGCACTACAGAGTCAACTTAATATGTATCAATCGAGTAAGCAAAAAAAATAATAAGGATAAACATTACTATTTTTTATTCCATCGTGCTAAGGCGGCTTTTGTGGCTATTTCTTTCTTTCTTTCGGCAGAGAGATTTTCCGCTCTTTTTTTTCCACCTTTCAGTCCGCCCTTGCGCCCGATCTCTGCAAGGTATTCAGAAATGGGTGATCTTTCTTTCTTCGGCTTTTCCTCTGGTTCCTCGGTAGACATTTTGACAATCTGATAAGCTAACTTATTCGGGTCTTTCGGTAATGGCTTGCTTGACCGCCTCATGCATATATTATGTCAGAGATTGCGGGATACGTCAAGAGGGAGAAAAATCAAAATGAGTCACTACCCCCTGGCCTGACCCGTCCGTCTTCACCGTAACCTTTCCGCCCGGGGTGGAGACTGTGAAACCATCTTCTTTTTGCCGCACCCTGAAATGAGCATGCCGGTAATGACAAACAACGAGAGCGCGCATAAAACGAATCCGATCTTTTTCATCCTAATTTCCTCCTTATTGTGTCGCTCATGAACCATTGGGATGAACCCCTGAAACCTTTCCCATCGAACCTTATCTTGCCTTATTTTCCTGTTCATTTTTACTGTAATATGGTTTATTTTGCAATGGAAATCTGCACGCCGTGGGCTTTGGGTAGGGTATTTTCATGCCATCAGTTCAGTGACACAATTAGGCTTAAAACTCCGAACCCATTGCCCCGAACCCTTGAACCGGAGGTATTTTCCTCGCATCCCTTAAGGAATTGCCCAATTTATCCGATGATATTATGAAGCCCGTATCGTTAAATGCCGGGCTCACTACTGGCGGTGTGTTTTGATAAAGGATTTTGCCAAAAGATTAGAAAGCGTCATTGATTTTCTCCCTCCGATACCCATCGTAATGGGCGAGTTATTGCAAGCGCTGGAAAATGAGGATGCTGACATGAATTCTTTGGCAAAGATCATTGCAAAAGACCCATCGATGAGCATGAATGTATTGAAGGTTGCCAACTCGGCATTTTACAGGCTCCCTTACAAAGTGGCTACTGTTGAGCATGCGGTGAAAATGCTTGGAATGAAAGAGATTACCATGGTATGTCTCGCCTGCGGTACCTACCGGGCTTTGATGCCATCCCGCAATGTGCAAACCTTTAATTTCGATGACTTCTGGAAGCACTCAGTGGCCACAGGGGTAATTGCACGGAAGATATGCCGGGAATTAAAGATCGGGGATCAAAACATTATTTACTTCCTCGGCCTCCTGCATGATGTCGGCAAAGTTATACTGGACAGATTCGCTCACGATATATACACAATAGTAATCCAGTCTACCTTTGATGAATGCATTTCGATGATTGAACCCGAAAAACGTTTGATCGGCGAATCCCATGATATTATTGGCGGATTTGTTATGGAGAAATGGAGATTGCCCGAGGTGTTTGCTGATGTTGCCAGGTATCATCATGAAATAATGGGGTCCCCGGAACACAATAGGATAACCGTTGCCGTTATCTCGCTTGCAGACCAGCTGGCAAGAGTCAGGTATTTTGGCTTCGGCGGCGATATGAGCGGTGTTGTGCTGGCTGAAACCGACGCCTTCAAAGTTATCGAAAAGGTTGTCCCCGACCTTGTCAACATGGATATTTTTAGATTCGTCTATGAACTGGAAATGGTCGATAACGAAATCGTCGAGATGGAAAAAATCTTAACCTCATAGAACTCTACCCCTCCTTTTCTTGTAACTGTCCGGTGTTTACGATACAATAACGCGTTGAGCATGTCTCAGAAACAAAGCCAATAAAGAAGGGAGGCACAATGGATCTGAGCGGTCGTACGGCATTGGTAACAGGGGCAGGCCAAGGGATCGGCAGGGCATGCGCGGAGGTCTTTGCGGAACGAGGAACAGGTTTAGTGCTCCTCGATAAGAACAGACAAACGCTCCCCCGCGTTGCCGATGCGATAGCTTCCAAGGGCGTCAAAGTCATTGCCAGGGTCATTGATCTTACCCACACGGGGCCGCTTCAAAAGCTCATTGAAGAGATTCGGAAAGAAGTAAGGATCGATATTCTTGTAAACAATGCCGGTTTCGACAGGCCGGGGGTATCGGCGAAGATCGACAAAGGAGATTTTAATGATGTTCTCTCGATACATCTTGGGGTTCCATTTTTCCTTGCGAAGATGCTGCTTCCCGATATGCGGGCGAGAAAATGGGGCCGCATTATCAACATCAGCTCTATCTATGGGACTTCCGGTGCAAAAGGAGAGGTTGCCTACTGCGCGGCTAAAGCCGGTGTGCTTGGTTTAACGAAGACCCTTGCACGGGAATGCGGTAAAGACGGAGTGACGGTAAATACTGTTGTGCCGGGGCTTATCCGTACACCACCGATGATAAAACTGCCCGATAAATATAAAGAACCGATTATTGCAGATACCCTGCTCGGACGCATGGGTGAGCCCGAGGAGGTTGCAAGGGTCGTTGCCTTCCTCGCCTCCGACGATGCCTCGTTTATAACGGGTTCAGAGATAAAGGTCTCGGGCGGTTGGGGGGTATAAAAGCCTCAAGGCATCGTCAGGATTTCCTGGAGCATCTTTCCGAGCTTTTCTTCTTCTGTTTCATCGGCATATTTGGGCTGTTCCACGTCAGAAAAGAGGCTGAAAATCCCTTTTAATAAGACCTCTGCGTGTGGGGGACAGCCTGGTAGGTGGGTGCCCATTTCTGCGTTATGCTGCTGGCAGATACCTATAAAGATATT
>Ga0182017_10004816_pt1 | contig 10031 bp, 7 predicted proteins | sample 712E3DmetaG_FD_120492 | JGI IMG/M metagenome (GOLD analysis project Ga0182017, IMG submission 120492) | Permafrost microbial communities from Stordalen Mire, Sweden - 712E3D metaG | ecosystem: Environmental > Terrestrial > Soil > Wetlands > Permafrost | place: Sweden: Stordalen | collected... | reverse complement strand
CCGAGCGCGGGCTCGACAACCAGTCCTGGAAGGACTCCGGCGATTCCCAGCGCTTCGCGGATGGGCGCCTGGCCGAGACGCCGATAGCCCCCTGCGAGGTGCAAGGCTACGTCTACGACGCCAAGCTGCGCTGTGCCGAGCTGGCGCGGACGGTCTGGCGCGATCGTGAGCTGGCGGAGAAGCTCGAGCGCGAGGCGGCCGAACTGGCGCTGCGCTTCGACGAGGCTTTCTGGATCGAGGAGAGAGGCGGCTATTACGCGCTCGGCCTCGATCGCGACAAGCGCCCGATCGACTCCCTCTGCTCGAACATCGGGCACCTGCTCTGGTCGGGCATCGTGCCGCCGCACCGAGTGGATGCGCTCGTCGATCGGTTGATGGGAGAGGAGCTCTGGTCGGGCTGGGGCATCCGCACGATGTCAGTCGCAGACGCGGCCTACAACCCCCTCAGCTACCACAACGGCAGCGTCTGGCCGCACGACAACTCCCTCTGCGCCTGGGGCCTGGCGAAGTACGGACGCTGGCCCGAGGCTCAGCGGATCATCCATCGCATGCTCGGCGTCGCCAAGCACTTCGAATACCAGCTGCCGGAGGTGTTCTCGGGCCTACCCAGGATCGAGACACCGTTTCCGATCGCCTATCCGACCTCGGCCCGTCCGCAGGCCTGGGCGGCCGCCACTCCGGTTCTGCTGCTGCAGGTTCTGCTCGGACTTCAGCCCGATCTCCGCCGGCACGTGCTGACCTCGTCCGCCCCCGAGGCGATCCCGACCTGGGTCGGCGACGTCCGGCTTTCAGGAGTGCGCGCCTTCGGCCGCCTCTGGGATATCCGCCTCGCCGGCGGCAACGTAACCATCGAGGAGGTCTGACATGTCTCTAAGAATCGCTGTTCTCTCTCCCGTCTGGTTCCGCGTCCCCCCCGACGGTTACGGCGGGATCGAGTGTGTCGTCTCGCTCCTGGCCGACTCGCTGGTCGAGGCCGGCCACGATGTGACGCTTTTCGCCTCCGGCGACTCGCTTACGAAGGCGAAGCTGGCTTCGGTCTATAAAAAGGCACCGAGCCTGCAGATCGGGCGCTCGGTCCCCGAGATGCACCATGCCCTTGCCTGCTTCGAGCGCGCCGAAGAGTTCGACGTCATCAACGATCATTCCGGTCTGCCCGCCGCCGCCTTCGGCGGATTGGTCGAGACTCCGACTCTCCATACCATGCACGGCCCGCTCGACGGCCCGATCGCGCCCGCGGTCTACGAGCAGATCGCCCGCGTGGCGCCCGGAGTCGGGTTCATCTCGATCTCGATGAACCAGCGCAAGCCGAAACCCGACCTCCCTTGGGTCGCCAACTGCCCGAATGCGCTCGATCTCTCGGTCTACCCCTGCCAGCCGCACAAGGGCGACTACCTGTTCTTCCTCGGGCGGATGAGCCCGGACAAGGGCGCTCACCGCGCCATCGCGATCGCGAAGGAGACCGGTTTACCGCTCAAGATCGCGGGCAAGATGCAGGATCCCGAGGAGAAGGACTATTTCCGGGAGCTGGTCGAGCCGCATCTCGGCGAGCAGATCGAGTACCTGGGCGAGGTCAACCACGGCGAGAAGGTCGAACTGCTTCAGAACGCTCGCCTGACTCTCTTCCCGATCGAGTGGGAGGAACCGTTCGGGCTGGTGCCGATCGAGTCGATGGCCTGCGGCACTCCAGTTCTCGCCACCCGCTACGGCGCCGTCCCCGAGGTGATCACAAACGGAGTGGGCGGCATCATCGTTGACGACTACCGTGAGATGGCCGGGCTGATCGACGAGGCGTCCGCGATCGACCCCTGGGTCTGCAGGCGGTATGTTGCGGAGCACTTCGTACCCGAGCGCATGGTGGCCGACTACGTCACCGCCTACGAGGAAGCTATCGCCCGCGCGAAGAAGAAGGCGAAGGGTTGAGCCTTTTCAGAAGACCCGGCCCTGATCCCGGAACTCGCCGTCAGCTGGCCGCCGCCGCCGTGCTCCAGTAGCGCTTGAGCCCGAGGTAGGAGTGCCTGAGCAGGTCGGTCAGCTCCGAGAAGCGGGCCGTCTCGGCGTCGATGTCGGCGCTCACCTCGTCGGCGAACTCCCTGGCGCTGACGCCGTGGCGAACGATCTCGGCCCAGAACATCAGCCGGTGTCGGAAGATCTGTAGGTGCTCTTCGGGCTCGTCGACCAGCCCGAAATGCGGTAGCGCCAGCGTGTCGGGAACGCGTCGCTCGATCTCGTCCAGGCTCGTGTGCCAGGCCTCGAGATCGACGTCGGGCGGCGGAGTCGCCGGCAGGATGTAGCCGCTCGGCGGCCAGCGCACGCCGACCGTATCGCCCGCGAACAGCGTCCCTTCTGTGTCCATGTAGCAGACGTGGTGAAGCGCGTGCCCAGGCGTCGGAAAGCACTCGAGGCCGAGAACGCGTTTGCCGACCACCTCGATATTCTCGGCCGGGACCGCTGTGACGGGGCCCCAGAGCAGATCGAACATGTCGCCGTAGAGGAGCCGGGCACTACGCTCGAGCCGCTCGGGATCGATCATGTGCGGAGCGCCCTGCTCGGAGACGTGCACCTTGATACGGGGATTAGTCGCGACGAGCGCTCCGGCGGCACCGGCGTGGTCGAAGTGGACGTGAGTAATGAGCAGGTGGCGCAGATCGGCGACTCCGAGGTCGAGCTCGCCGAGTCTCTTCTCGAGTGTGGGCAGCGCCGCAGCCGGTCCGCAATCGACCAGTGTGAGACCGTCGTCGAGGTCGAGCAGATAGGTGCCGACAAGCTGCTCTTCGCCGAGAAAATGGAGGTCCAGGAGCTCCGGCACACCCTCGATCGTAGTGACTGCTCGCGCTCGCCTTCTCGTTAACCGACGCTGAGCGCCGAGAGAGTCTCCAGAATGCAGCCATCGAATTCACAGAGTTCGCATTTTCGCGGCTACCGCCTCCGCCGGCGCGCTTACGGGTGTGGGGTGGAGACCTGGTCGGCGTCGCTTACTCGGCCGGCTATGACGTCGCGCTCGGGCCTCCGTACCACGCTGCCGTGATCGAGGACGCTCTCAGAGTCGGCTTCGACCCGATCGAGGCGATCGACGAGGTCTTCAGGGGAGCGGTGCCGCCGGCGGTTCTGATCTTGGGCGGGCTCGCCTGGGACATGCTCGACGACTCGACCGCCGACTGGTTCTACATGCAGCGGCGCGCGCTGGCTACAGGCGGCGGCCCCGACGCCCACCAGACGATCGAGGCCTTCAAATACTGGTGGTTCGAGGAGGCCTTCTTCGGCGTGATGGCGCACCACGAGCTTCGTTACGAGCTCCATCAGCGCTTCGAGGAGCGGGTCTTCCAGTGGCAGCCGGCGCTCTACCAGTACCTCGAGGGCGATCCCAGCCTGGTGCTCGAGCGCTGGGTGATCGACCGCGGCGTCGTGCGCCCGCTCGCCTTCGAGTACGTGGGCGTCCGGCGCTAAGACCTCATTTCGGAATGAAGACCCGCCGACTGGGTGTGATCGGTGAGTGCGAGGCTAGGACGCAGCGCATCGTTCGTAGCCGGAGGCTACGGGCGAGGCCGAGGACAACGCATCGCGCTTGTCGAGCGCGGCCAGGCGGTGGAGTGCTTCGTTTTGAAAGGAGGTCTAAGGACCAATCCCGCCAGGCCTACACGCTCGAAGCGGCCGTCCCGCGGCGCCAGTGCCCGCCAAGACCGCTCGTCGCACTACCAGTGCGCCTTCATGGCCCGACCGACCCCTGGCATCCGCGGCTCAATCACTTCGACCGCGTAGACCTAACGGGATAGGCCCTAGGAAAGCGACGCGAACGCCGCGGGATCGGGCGACTTCAAGAGCTCCTCGATCGCCTCGGGCTCGAGTGGCCTGGAGAAGAGGAAGCCCTGGCCCAGCTCGCAGCGTAGGTCGCGCAGCATCTCGCGCTGTTCCGGCAGCTCGATCCCTTCGGCCAGCGCGCGCAGACCGAAGGTCTCGCCCAGGCGCACGATCGCGTCGGCGATCCGGTACTCGTCCGAGCCCCGCTCGACGACTCCGTCCACGAAAGGCTTGGCGACCTTGATGATGTCGGCCGGGAACTGGCGCAGGTACTGGAGCGAGGAGTAGCCGGTACCGAAGTCGTCGATCGCCATCTGGATGCCCAGCGTCTTCAGCTCGTTCAGGCGCCCGATCGCCGCCTCGACGTCCTCCATCAGAGCCGTCTCGGTGATCTCGAGGATCACCGTCTGCGGATCGATACCTGTCCGCTCGATCGCTCGCCCGACGTCTTTCACGAGCGTGCCGTGATCGAGCTGGCGGCCGGAGAGGTTGATCGACATCACGAAATCGGGCTGGCCGATCAGCTTCTGCCACGCGCGTCCCTGGCGTAACGCCTCGTGCAGGACGAAACGGCCCAACGGGACGATCAAGCCGGTCTCTTCGGCGAGCGGGATGAAGTGGAAGGGCGGGATCAGTCCGCGCTCGGGGTGGTTCCAGCGGACCAGCGCCTCGACGCCGCAAATGTCGCCGCTTTCGAGCATCACGATCGGCTGGTAGTGGATCACGAACTCGCTCGCGACCACGGCCCGCTCGAGCTCGGCCTTGAGCGCCAGGCGCTCGGCGACTGCGGCTCGCATTGCCGGCTCGAAGACCTCGAAGCCCGTGCGACCGTGGCGCTTGGCGTGGAACATCGCCACCTCGGCGTTGCGGAGCAGCTCGGCCGCATCCTCGGCCTCGTCCTCGGTGGCGGGCGAGACCGTGGCGCTACCGATGCTGGCGTGCACGAGCACATCGTGCTGGCCGAGCAGAACAAACGGTCTCTCGAGCGAGGTCATGATCCGGCCGGCGACCGCCGAGGGCGACTCGGGCGGGCTCTCCTCGATCAGCACCGCCCACTCGTCGCTACCGAGACGGGCACAGGTGTCGTCGGTGCGGACGCTGGCGATCAACCGGTCCGAGACGGCCCGCAGCAGCTCATCGCCGGCGACGTGGCCGAGCGTGTCATTGACGGTCTTGAAGTCGTCGAGATTGACGATCATCACCGAGACCGGCTCCCTGGTGCGCTGGATCTTCGTCAGCGCCGCGTCGGTGCGCTCGAGGAAGTGCGAGCGGTTGGGGAGCGCGGTCAGCGAGTCGAGGTGCGAGCGCCGCAGAAGCTCGGATTCCAGCTCTCGCCTCTCCTCCAGCAGGTCCTTCGTGCGTTGCAAGCTCTCGAGCGCGAGGACGGCCTGCGAGGCCAGGCTCTTGAGCGCCGAGACGATCTCGTCGGCTAGCGGCCGCTCGCTCTCCAGAACCAGCTCGCCGATCTGATCTTTCTGGAGCGTCAGCCTCACCGATGCCTCGTGCTTGCGACCCGCGATCGCCTCTCCGCTGGTGGCGAACTCGACCGCGCTTCGGCCGGACCCGAGGATGAGACTGGCGCGCACCCGCCCCTGCTCGCCCGCCAGCGCGACGGCGGCCTCGACGGTCGCCTCGCAGACACGGTCGTGATCCTCGGCCGAGGCAAGACCGCGCATAGCGCGCCGCAGCACGAGCTCTCGGTTGGTCGCCCGTTGCTGGCGAAGAACGAGCCCGGTCAGACGGATGATTACCAATCCCACGACGGCCGTCGAGCAGACGACGGTGGCAGCGATGTCGAGCTGTTGTCCGCCGCGGGCGGCCTGAACCGATAGCAGCCAGGGAGCTGTCAGAGCGGCCGCGGCGAGCAGCACCAGGCGGCTCGGAGTCAGCTCGTGTCTGCGCTCCGAGGCGGCGCTGCCGAGCTTGCGCATGCTCGGATCGAGCGCGCAGGCCGTGAGTAGCGCAAAGGCCACGATCAGTTCCGATCGGGTCACCCAGGCGGCGCCGGTCAGCTCATGCAGGCGGACGGCGGCAGACGTGATCGCAAACGCGATCAGGGAGCCGACCGCGAGACAGAGCAGGGCCGCTGCGTGAGTCCAGACACGCAGCCCCAGCACGAGCCGCACCGAGAGTGCGAACAGCGTCAGCGTTGCCAGGCAGTAAAGGAGCGCAGCCAGCTTGACGCCGCCGGAAATCGAGACGTTGCTCAGATCCGAAGCCAGCAGCGTCACCCAGACGACGAGGGCCGCGGCGATCATTACCGCTGCGGTGTCGATCACGCTTCCCCAGTCGCGATCGCTAGACATCGCCGCCACCAGCAATCCGACCCCGGTGGCGATCGTCAGGAAGCCGGCCGTCAGGACGGCGTCGCGGACGCTGAACTTCTCAGGCCCACCGCCGAGGACGGCGGTCAACCCGAGAAGCGACACTCCGGCGGCGAGCAGATACCAGGCCGCCCCCGTTTTCGTGTGGTCGAAACGGACTGAAAAAAGGATTGCGAGCGCGCAGCCCAAGCCCGCGACGGTTGCCGGCGCTCCACCCAGCACGAGAAGCGCGAGCAGAGATGCAAACGCGACGAGAGAGATGCCGCCGCGTAGGTACCACCGCCGGGAAAGAGCGGTCACGAAACCGATCATGTGCGGCCTCGGGGGACTGCGCATCCCCCGTTCCGGGGACAGTCGTCTCGTGCCTCGGTCAGCGCGAAGACCGGTTTTTACGTAAGAAGGGCCTATTCCGCCAGGCCTACACGCCCTAGGCGAAGCCCTGCGCGGTATCCATCGCACGGAGGCGGCGGACGCGCTCCGCGATGGGCGGATGCGTCGAGAAAAGCGACGCCATCCCGCCGCCCTTGAGCGGATGGACGATATAGAGCGAGGCAGTGGCCGGATTGACCTGCATCGGCACGGCCTTCGACGTCCGCTCCAACGATTCGAGCGCGTCAGCCAGCGGTGCCGCTTGGCCGAGCAGCTTTGCTCCGCTCGCATCGGCCAGATACTCGCGCTGGCGCGAGATGCCGAGCTGGATCAGTGTCGCCGCCAGCGGCCCGACGACCAGAGCGACGAGCCCTCCGATTGGAGACTCGTTGTCGCTGCCCCCGAAGAAGAAGAACATGTAGCTGAGCCACGTGATCACCGTGGCGATCATGGCCGCGATCGACGAGACGAGGATGTCGTGGTTCTTCACGTGCGAGAGCTCGTGTGCCAAGACGCCCTTCACCTGCTCGCGTGGCATCAGCGTGAGCAGTCCCCGGGTAACCGCGACCGCGGAGTGCTTGGGATTGCGGCCGGTGGCGAACGCGTTCGGTTGTTCGGAAGGGATCATGTAGATCCGCGGCATCGGCAATCCGGCGCGCTGGGTCAGCTCGCGGACGTCGGCGTAGAGATCGGGCGCCTGCGTTTCGGCGATCGGCTGAGCCCGGCTGGAAGCCAGCGCGATCTTGTCCGAGAAGAAGTAGCCGAACAGATTCATGACCACGGCGATGCCGAGGAACAGGTAGACGAAACTTCCGCCGAGCAAGAAGCCGATTGCGACCAGTAGCCCGGACAGCGCTGCGATCAGTAGCCAGGTTCGGAGGCGAGTGGTGAAGCCCGTCATGTTCGTCTTGACCTCCCAGTTTCTTTTCGTTTGTCGGACGTCTCTCCCTCGCCCTTTCTGGGCCGGCTCTACCGGGCCTCGCGGCCGTCCTGACGACAGAGCCCGAATCGGGATACTCCCCTCCTGGGGACACCCGGATTTTATCGGGGCGCCGTCGGGTGGTGATTCAGTGGGTGTTACCCGCTGGTCATCCTCGATGTCGCAAACGGGAAGATGTGGACGGTGATTCCCTTCCGCAAAAGCTACGTCGGCGAGGACCCAGTCCTGCGTCCGTAGAGACTGGCGTGAGCCCCGCGCCTCGGTGTCGGGAGACCGGCTAGTGCCGGTAGTGGCGGCGATGGGTGAAGACCATCGACGCCTCGGCTTCGCGTACGGTCTCGATCGCCTCTCGGTCGCGCTTGGAGCCGCCGGGCTCGATGATGTTCTTGATGCCGGCATCGAGCGCCAGCTTGGGGCCGTCGGGGAAGGGGAAGAAGCCGTCCGATGCAAGCGAGGCGCCGTTCAGATCGTGGCCGTGCTCGCGCGCTCGCTCGATTGCCACCTTGACCGCGTCCAGACGGCTCGGCTGGCCCCCGCAGACGCCGATCGTTTGCAACCCGCGGGCGATCACGATCCCGTTCGACATCAAGTGCTTGACGACCTTCCAGGCGAAGAGCAGATCGCCCCATGCCTCTTCGCTGACCTCGCCGCAGACGACCTCCATGCCCGAGCGATCCTCGAGGCCCCAGTCCCGGTCCTGCACCAGGATGCCGCCGAGCACGCGCTTGTAGTCCTTCTCGCCCGGGTCGCCTCGGCGGCGCTCATAGTGAGTCAGGACACGGGTCTCGTGCTCGCGCAGTGCGTCCACGGCCTTCTGCGCGTAGGCCGGGGCGAAAAGGACGTCTATGAACTGCTCGGCGAGCAGGCTGCCCAGCTCGGCCGAGATCGGGCGGTTGAGGATGACGACGCCGCTGTAGGCCGAGGTCGGGTCGGCCGAAAGCGCTCTGATGAACGCCTCCTCGGGAGAGGCGCCGACAGCGACCCCACAGGGGTTGCTGTGATTGACGATCACGCAGGCGGGGAGCGTGAACTCGTCGATGATCAGACGCGCGGTCGAGAGATCGTTCAGGTTGTTGAAGCTGAGCTCGCGCCCGTGTAGCTGCTCAACCCGGGAGAGCAGGTGGCGGCGGCTATAGGCCTCGGCGTAGAGCGCGCCGCGCTGGTGCGGGTTCTCGCCGTAGGGCAGATCCAACACCTTGACGAAGGTAGTGGTCATCGTCTCGGGGAAGGCCTCGCGGTCGGAGAACCAGGCCGAGATGGCCGACTCGTAGGCGGCGGTGGCCGCGAAGGTCTCGGCCGCCAGCTGGCGGCGTGTCTCCTGGGAGAGATCACCGGTCTGGCGCAGCTCGTCGAGGACGAAGCCGTACTGATCGGCGCGCGAGATCACGCCCACGTGAGCGAAGTTCTTGGCCGCCGCCCGGGCGATCGTCGGTCCACCGATGTCGATCATCTCGACGGCGTCCGCCTCGCGCACGCCGTAGCGCGCCACGACCTTGGCGAAGGGATAGAAATTGACGCAGACGAGGTCGAAGGGCTCGATATCGTTCTCGCTCAACGCGGCGACGTCGTCCTCGCGATCGCGGCGGGCGAGGATGGCGGCGTGCACGCTGGGGTGCAAAGTCTTCACGCGGCCGCCCAGCATCTCGGGAGACTTGGTCAGCTCCTCGACGCTCGTCACCTCGAGCCCGTGGGACTTGAGCGTCTCGGTCGTATCGCCGCTGGCAACGAGCTCGCAGCCCAGCTCGACGAGACCGCGGGCGAACTCCTCCAGTCCGGTCTTGTCATAGACGGAGATCAGTGCTCGCTTGATCACGCAGTCATCACCCGTCGGGAACCCTCCTGTAACCGTACTCGACCGTCAAGACAGAGGCGAACGGCATCGGGCAGGACGCGATGCTCGACAGCGTGGATCCGCTCCGCCAGCGTCTCGACTGTGTCGGAGTCTTTCACCTCAACCGGCTCCTGCAAGATGATCGGGCCGGTGTCTACGCCCTCGTCGACGAAGTGGACGGTGACGCCCGTCCAACGCACGCCGTAGGCGATTGCGTCGTCGATAGCGTGCGCGCCGGCGAAGGATGGGCAGAGAGCGGGGTGGAGGTTGATCACGCGCCTGGGGAAGCGTTCGAGGAAGGCGGGCGTGAGCACGTGCATATAGCCGGCGAGAACGACCCATTCGACGCCTTTATCGAGCAGCCAGTCGGCCATCGCCCTGTCACGAGCGGGGCGATCGGGATAGTTACCCAGCTCGAAGACGGCGGTCTCGATCCCGGCCTTCTCGGCCCGCTCGAGCCCCATCACCCCGGGCTTGTTCGAGCCGACGCAGGCGACCGGCAGGCCGCTGTCGATCAGAGCCTGAAGATTTGTTCCCGATCCCGAGACGAGGACGCCGATCAAGTGAACATAACTCCCTGGAGGTCGGACTCTAGCTTCCCGATCACTAGATCGTCAGCGCCCACGTCGTTTTCAGGAATGACGGCGCAGTAGCCGATGCCGAGGTTGAAGACGCGCCGCTGCTCCTCTTCGCCGACGCCCTTCTCGGTGATCCAGTCGTAGACGGGGCCGCGCTCCCAGGAGCCGGTCTCGATCCGCGCTCCGACGCCGGG
>Ga0182017_10004815_pt1 | contig 10031 bp, 9 predicted proteins | sample 712E3DmetaG_FD_120492 | JGI IMG/M metagenome (GOLD analysis project Ga0182017, IMG submission 120492) | Permafrost microbial communities from Stordalen Mire, Sweden - 712E3D metaG | ecosystem: Environmental > Terrestrial > Soil > Wetlands > Permafrost | place: Sweden: Stordalen | collected... | reverse complement strand
CTCCTTCGCGGCGGATACATGTCGATCCAGCGTTCCTATCAAGTCTCTATTCCAGAGACTCAAAGCAGTCCGGTGGTAAAAGGGTACACCACAGGCACTATTAAGGAAATCTATACCGCATATCCTCTTTCTATTGGTGTAGGACTTGCATCGTTCACATTCGATTCACAAATTCAAATAGAATTTATTTATGGACTAGGATACATCGACGAAGAAACATCCTATACATCTTCAATCGGTAAAACGACATCCTATTCAAGATCGTTCTTCAGCCCGGCATACGGCTTCAGGATTGCCGGACAAACAACAATCCGGTTTTCGGATAAAATCGGTATAACACTTGAACTTGGGTACCGCGGACTTATTTTCGATAAATATGAAGATGACACTTCTACAAAACCTGCAAATATTAAATTTTCGTTTTCCGGTTTGAATGGTTCTGCTGGATTGTCGATTATTTTTTAACACAGGTTCGGCAGATATTGGACGCAGCAACGGTGGAAAATGTTTGTTGCGAGAATTCTTCTTTAACGTATTCGGATCGATGTTTTAAACGAAAGGGTTAGTCTTTCTGCCACAGACAATTACTTCACGGTGTAGTGCAATTGTGTCAGTTTTTCCGTGACACGTGCGCGTTGATCTCCCTGTATTTCGATTTTTCCTTCTTTGACTGTTCCTCCTGCTCCGCAATATTGTTTTAATATTCGGCCGATTTCTTCCATTGTTGTCGGATTGTGCCGCAAGCCAGTCACGATTGTGACACTCTTTCCTTTTCTTCCATATGTATCCAACTGAACGCAAACAGTGTTGCCTCTACCATCATGTTGATCTTTTGGAGGGACAGCACGAACCGGTTGCGGTTCGATGAATTGCTCTAGATCGGAGAGAGAACGATATTTCTTTTGATGTTCCATGTATAATATTCTCTATTGACTTCCCAAACTATTTCAATCCACGTTTCTTTTTCTCTATAACAACCTGAGCATCCACAGGAGCAGCACAGAGAGGACACGCGTAACGCCGTGTGGTTTCATTGAAGTCGGGTTCATGGATCTGCTTGCAATTCGGACATCGCACCAAGAGTGGTTGTTCGTTTTTCATCTTTGCTATTTTGTTCCTTGATTAACGTGCTTTCTTTTTTTTGACACAAGAGGAATAATCTCAACTGGTGTCTCTGGCCCAAGTAATATAGCAAGCCATCGAGTCTGTACATTGCTCTCAAGTGCAAATTTCAATGTCATCGTAAAGGGGATACAGAGTACCATACCAATCAGACCGAGGAGATTGCCCCAGAAGATCAATGAGAGGAAAACAACCAACGTCGACAAGCCAACACCACGCCCCACGAGCTTTGGTTCAACAGCTGTGCCAATAATAAAATTTACTACTATATACCCGCTGGCTGCAAGCGCCGCCTGACCCGGCCCGTATTGGATTAAGGTGAGAATTACTGCAGGAACAGCGGCTATCACAACACCGAGATTCGGTATGTAGTTAAGCAGGAAAGCCAGAAAACCCCAGAGCACAGGAAAATCCACGCCGAGAATGGACATCCAGATTCCAATAAGGATGCCCGTCGTTACGCTGACGCCGGTTTTAATGACCATATAGTGGTTGATATCCTCAATAAACTTTTTGAATTGTGAAAATTCTGCTTTTGGATCATCGAGAATAGCACGAAGCTTAACGGGAAAACTTGAGACCTCGAGAAGGATGAATGTGACTGTGAGCAGGATGAGAAACATGCTGGAGAGTGTTGAAGTTAATCCTGAAAGCAAGCTGGCAGTTAAACCCATTACCGCACCCAGATTGACATATTCGAGTATAGCATTATCCTTAATAGTGAAGCCTTTGTTTGCCAAGAATTCTCTCAATGCTTGGACTTCCTCCTGTATGCGCCGCTGATAGAACGGCATACTATCAGAAAAATGAGCGAGCGATGTGCCGACGAGTCCGCCAATCATCAGCAGGATTGCGACCATACACGCAAGAACTGCCAGCACCGCAAGAACAGAGGGAATTCGTTTCTCTTTGAGCCACAGTACCAGCGGCGCTCCGATGACAGCAAGGAACAGAGCGACGAGCATGAGCACCAAAACAGATTGTGCCTGAACGATGCCCCAGACAATAATGACAAGCGAAGCCGCGACAACGAGAAAACTCGTTCCACGTTGGGTATTGTTTTTTTCATTCATACAAAAATCTCTTTCCGAGTCCTTTGCGAACCCTTCTTCATTTCCCCTTGAGGGGAAAAATTATTGCTTTCTCTGAAGTGCACTCCACTAAATCATAGAACATCATAAATCATACAAAAAATGTATCTGTTTTCTTGAGAGAATGCAAGAGCAGGTGGGAAAGATGAAGATAGAGAATGAGAAGTGCGAAATGGAAAATGAGGAAATCGTAGGATGCTGATTAGATGAGAATTCTAACAGACACGAGTCATCGTTCAATCAATCGCCGCCGGAGGAAGAGACGCCATGCTTCGCTGAATCAAGGATACCCATAAAACGATCAATATTCTCAAAACTCCAATTTACTTTGTTGCAAAGCACGATAATCGTTGTTTTATCGTGAAGTCTTCTCACAAATAGGCTGCTGTACCCGCGCCACAAACCGGCGTGGTACACAATTTTGCTGCTGTCGTCAGCCATTGTGATGCGCCATCCATAACCATAACTATTGTCGTTCCGCCAGTTATAGCTAAAGGGTGTATATGCTTCCTGAAGAGTTGTTTGTTTGATTAATTGTTCGGTGTACAGCGCCTGGTCCCACTTGAACATATCTTCCACGGTGGAGTAGATCCCTTTATCTCCGACCACACCGCTTAAATAATCTTCCTCCGCTCTGCGCCTATTTTTCTTATATCCCAATGTTTGGTATTCAACATCCAACTTATTCTTCGTGTTATAGATGAACGTCCTCTTCATGCCCAGCGGTTTGAAAATCCGTTTTTCCAGAAATGTATGGAACTGTAAACCCGATACCTGCTCAACGATACATGCAAGAATTACATATCCCGTATTGTTGTATCTGTATTTTCGATTCGGTACAAAGGCCAATCCTGGATGATGAGTAATCAACATATCCATAACATCATCGTTGCTCATGAGATGTCTCTTATTATTCCAGTACCGTTTGGCGAAACTCATATATTCTGGCAAGCCGGAACGATGTGTAAGCAATTGCCGAATGGTAATATCATGGTAAGGAAATCCGGGAAAGAATCGCTGCAGCGTATCGGTAAAGTTGAGCTTTCCTTCATCGTGCAGCATCATAATCGCCATTGCCGTAAACTGTTTTGTTATTGAGGCAAGTTGGAAAGTGGATTCGATATTAAGAGGCGTTTTCTCTTCCAGGTCGGCATAACCGAAGGCGTTTTCATAGATAACTTTCCCTCCCTGTGCAATCAGTACGTTACCATTAAATCCTCTCTTTGTTGAAAGGACTTGAAAAAGCGAATCTATTTTGAGAACGATATCACCGGATGTGTGATCGTTAGCCTGGATACTGCGGGACATTGCTGACGAAGTCGTATCGTTCGTGAACCATGCAGAAAACAACGACAGCAACAAGCAGAATAAAAAGGAAATCATTTTAAGTTAACCATATAAAATTAATTTATTCGTTATCATAGTACGGGAATATCGATGCGGTGTCAAGAGATGCTTGTTTCTATTCTCTCCTGTGAAAGAATATGAGAATATACTGAACAGTTATCAATGTTGAGAGAAACGACAAGAAAAAACAAAAACAGATTTGGATGAACGATATGTCGACAGCAATAATGATAATGTGTTTTCTTAGACAATCATAATCATCACATAATTATTTCTGTGGTGTCCTGTACTGTGTGTGCAGTATATATGCGAATACACCGAATGCACGGATTGCCTGTGATTGCGGATGCACAGTCCCTACTTCATCAACCTTGTACCCTTCTTCGCCGCCGTTTGGATTCCATCCGTTTCGGATGCCGTCGTCTATGGGACGATGGAGTGTTATCGCTGCATCACCGTGATGATTCGACCATACGTGTTCTAACATTTTCTCAATTTTACCCGGAATATCAGGCAGCTGTTCAGGTGCAATCTGATACGCATCTAGAATAAAATGAACGAAAGCTCCGTTCCCATCCATCCGCAGCTGGTAATAGTCGTTCGAATCGATCCAACCGTTAGACGGATCCATAATGTGGTGTGCTGTTTCAATGACAATCTTTTTGTATTTCGCATCGCCGGTCATCCGGAACATCGCCGCCCCGATCGTACACATTCCTGCTCCTTCCCATGGAAACTGTTTTCCGAATGCCGCCTGCCCTTCATTGCCTCGCCATTTTCCATTGCCTTGGTAGGACTGTTTCTCCACTCCCGGATACTTTATGTCGCCGTTCCACACTAGCATGGCATCTGTGTAAAACTGTTGCTCATGCGTGGCTTTGAACAGCCAGCACGCGACAGTCGCCATTTGGTTCATATTACTGTTTGTGAATATTCGGAAGTTCCCCTGCATATTCGGTGCATAGTTATACCAACTCCAGAATCCTTCATGATGAGAGAGTCGTCCCTCTCGCTTCGCTTCCAGATACCTGTTCTTTGCATCATCCACCCATTGCATATTCTTTCTTCCGGATATATCCCACCAATACATTTCTGCCAAACAGATCCATGCGCGATCGTCCACCCATGTTCCGTTGTGCATATCGAGAAGTCTATATGTGTTGGTATATAAAGACAGCAAGTTCTCATCGCCGGTTGCTGCATAGAGATATGCATCTCCAATGGCGCCGTTCGCACCTTCCCATTCTGCATTATAAACTTGATGGAAGAGTTTATCAATTGCGTACGCGCGCTGTACTGTACGTTGAAAGAGATCAGATGCAGTTGAATCCTCTGATATCGCTTTTCGAACAATGGGTGTGTCTTTTGTCCCAAACAAATCTCCTTTGTTAAAAATGTAAGCTGCACCAAGAATGATAAACAGACCTATACCGCTGAGCGTAATTATTTTCAAACGAAAGCTCAGTTTTTTTTCCGGTTTTAGTTCGTTAACGGTTTGTTGTTTTTTCCGTTTCGTTGACATAGGATAAAGATTGTATGAGCGCAATATGTGTTTTCTCTGATGTACATCTGAAGCACATTGCAGGACTATCACGCTAGAATTAAGTGATCCACGAGGTAGACGGACCGAGACTCTTCACTTGTGATTTGAAGACTTGTGTAAATGCAGCATCGCATAATAGGCTCCGCCGAGAATCAATCCTATGAGCGGCACTATTAGTCCGCATGCAATTTCATATCCATGGGGTGTTTCAGGTGTGAGTCGGATGGCAATATATGACGGCAATCCGCCAAGTACGAATGCCGCTATGAAAGTAATAATTCGGTTTTTCCGTGAGAGGCCATGATAGAAAAAAAGACTTGCGACAAGTCCGTCGAAGAAAGGTATATGATTTGATTCCTTTTGACTCCACGTATTCCATAACCACATCAAATAAAGTGCGCTGATGATGCATATGATGCAATACCAGCCAAGGAACAAAATCCAATAAATGTCGGTCGGTGTTCTATCGGTTGGACTTATTTGTGCCAATTTGATTCGATGCAGGCACAATACTCCCAAAATCCATGCCGAGAGAAGAGCCATCGCAATACGTGACCTCTCCACGGAGTGACCATGAAGCGCTGTTTTTAAGTCCTGATATCGTCGAACAATCGAGGGAAAGAGTGCCCGCTTTGTGAAGTATCCTTCAAGAATTCGCATGAAGTACAATAACACCAACACAGCGATCACAAAAACTGCAAGTGTCATCAGTACCCAATACGATCGGGCAAAGAACACAATCAATCCAAAGAGAATCAGCAGCACTTGAAATTCCTCACGATGGTACCAAGTGAAAAAGAATAACTGTTGGTTTTGATTAGATTTTGTCATCGTATATTCACTTACACTTGAGAACCGCTATTAAAAGCAAGAGTGGTAATCTCGGAGAGTTTCCGTGGATTGAAGTACGAACTCTCGAGCTTGTGCAATTCAGAAACCAATGCTCCAACTTTCATAAATGGATACAGTACCTCAGCACCATCTGAAATTTTCTTTGTTGCCCGACACATCAGGAAATAACTTTCAAAGAATGGTGTATAGGGTTTGAGCCATGGCTCTGCATTCATCGATTGAAGAAAATCATACACCTGTCGATTGAATCGCAATACTGTTGTTTCGTCTTTTAATTGTTCTTCGTTTAGTTCCGGGAAATCGGCGAAGAGAGACAGGCGTTTTCTATTTGGATCGATCCTTGCTTCTTGAACTCTTTCGTATAATAGATTGGAAGAATGCGTGTGTGCATGAGAACGCCATACCTCGCTCAAGTCGATAAGGGTTCCTTCCCGCAGATGAGTTATCTGAGTGTCCTGTTCCTTTTCTCTGTTTAAATCAGCTTGTAATCGTGCGCGTTGACGAGAATCCGAATCATTTGCTGCCTGTCTTTTTTTTTGTTTCTGCTCCTGACGCATTAATGAAAGTACATCAAGCCTTCGCTGTGCAGAGCGCCGAAATCGAATTGTTTCCTTGAAAAAATCTTGGGTATCATCAAGGCGCTGTTCATATCTCGATCGGATGATAGAATTCATTACAAAAGCAGTAAGCAGTATGGAAAAAAGGAATATTCCAATATCTATAATTTTATGAGTAAAAATATAGTGTACGAGTGTTAAACCGATCCCGCCAAACCATGCCAGCAGTGAAAGAAGAAACAGCCATGCGATAGTTCCCGCAACCATGGATTCAGAAGCGGTGATGGGCCTCTGTATCCATATTCGTGTGAACCGGCGCAACAGTGGCCAGGTAAGAAGGAAACCAACAAGCGCTATGGGAAAGATTACATACATGACATTATTGCGAAGTGACGAAGCTTCAGCTTGAGAACTGTGGCAAGTCTACAGAGCATTCCAATCTACCCAGAGGAATATTCTGTTGTGAAGGCATATAAAGACATATCACGGTGGATACCTAAGAAATTGCTTTGTGATAAAATCGACACTCAGCATATCTATTAAAGAAATATTACTTATAGCTTGCAATAGCCCGATCCACGGTTTCGTAGGTCTTGAACACTTTTACCAATTGTGTAATGGCAAACAGACTTTCTACCTTCTCGGTGATATTTGCCAAACGCAAATCGCCGGATTTGTTTCGTACGGACGTCAATGCGGCGATCAATGTGCCTAAACCGGTACTGCTAATCCATCGCACGCCTTTCATGTCTACAACAATCTTGGTGAATCCTTCCTGCAACAGACTGTAAATTTTATCACGTAGATTTTCTGTATCGGGCTCTCCCATTAGGTTGCCTTTCAAGCTCAGAACCGCGACCGCGCCATGCATTTTTTCTTTTATTGTCATAGACATTCCTTTGTATCTGGACTATTGAGTAATACATTCTTCTGTAAAATGATACGTCCTTTTTGACGGAATGTCAACGCCCATGTGTTTACCGATTAAATCCGCATGGCTGATCGAAATTGGTTTTGGTGCGGACTTCTTCGTATTATGATGCAGAAACAAACCGATATGACTAACCATTTCTACGCTGAACAAACTTGATTACATTGATACCCATAACATCTCTTGAGTGTCCTGAATTGGTGCCGTATCGCACCCTGCGTCAATCGGTTGAACAATTTCGTCAAGGTAAGTTTATTGGGGAAGGGAAAATAGTTGTGAAGAGGCTTTTAGAGAGCACTCATGAAATTCTTTCTGTTCTTATGACATCGGAGTGGTTAGAAGAATATCGTGAACTTCTCGTCGCAAGGCCAGAGCAGATAACTGTGTTTCTTGGGCAGAAGGAATTACTCAACACAATTGTTGGATACAATTTGCATCAGAGTATCATGGCGCTTGGGAAAATTCCTGAACAGGCAACGCTTGACTCAGTTCTCATACAATCATCACCGCCGTGTTTATTTGTTGCTGTGGACGGATTAGCGAATTCTGAAAATCTCGGTGTGCTTGTGCGGAATTGTGCAGCCTTCGGTGTGCAGGCCATTCTTGTCGGAGAAACATCAAGCAGCCCTTATTTACGGCGGGCTGTGAGGAATTCCATGGGAACGGTGTTTAAGATACCCATTGTGCACTGCAAGAATCTTGCCGAAACTCTCACAATGCTTCGACATTCTCACAAATTCAAAATTATTGCCGCGCATCCTCATGCGGAAGAGCACAATATTCAGTGCATGGATTTCACCGGCCACTGTTGTGTTGTCTTCGGAAGTGAAGGGGATGGAATTTCTCCGTGTGTCCTTTCGGTTTGTGATGTTGCATCGGCGATTCCTATGCAGCTTGGAGTCGATTCAGTCAATGTGGCAAGTGCCAGTGCTGTGTTTTTGTACGAAGTGATGAGGCAAAGAAATAAAGCATCCCCGCAGCAAGCTTCGGGGTATTAACGGCTCAAAACAAAGCGAGTTGTTCCCGATGAAGCCACTTGTCCAAAACGCTCCACCCCACAGTTGCTTTTTAACCTCGGCACTCGTTTGAAGATTTCTCACCCTGTGATACTTTTGACAAGTTGAGCTTTACTTTATTTCAAACTTTTTATTTCTGGTGATTCGATGTCTTCCTACATCAAGAGCCTACCGCTGAATTACCCCCGCAAAAATTCTACATCAATATAATTTTTAATACGAAGACAATCAAACAGTATACGTCATCAGATAATGTGAATTTCAAACCGCCAGCAGGTTTCAGATGGATTAGTTTGTATGAATTCCGTATTTTCTTTTAATGAAATATCGGCTTTTCACTCTTGTATTGCTCATCCTCGTGCTGAGCGGCTGCAGTTCATATATCCAGCGCACGGTATGGCAGTCGATCACAAGAATCGGCGAGCCGATTCCGCTTGCTCCGCATATGATCACAACACCAGTGCTCCAAAACGTGAAGCTGGCTGTTTCGTGGGCCGGGCATGCGACTGCGCTCATTCAGATTTACGACAAGATCTTTATTACCGATCCGCTTTTTACAAACACGATCGGTATGGTTGTCAAGCGTGCTGTCAAACCCGGACTCGATCCGGCTCTGCTCACAAAAGTAGATTTCACACTTATCTCGCATATGCATTTCGATCATCTCAGTTACGGCAGCCTCGATATGCTTCCGAAGGATGGGACGCTGGTTTTCCCCGATGGGCTTGCGGAGTATGTTCCGGACTTTGGTTTTCGGGAAGTTGACGAGTTGAAGCCGTGGGATGTGATCGAGGGCGACAGCGTCCGAATCACGGCAGTTCCGGTACAGCATTTCAATGGCCGGTACGGTCTTGACCGCGGATGGATGGGAGAACGCGGGTACACCGGGTATGTCATCGAATACAGGGGAATTGTTGTTTTCTTTGCAGGCGACACCGGTTATAATCTCGAACTTTTCAAAGAAATTGGACACCGTTTCAAGATTGACCTGGCAATTATTCCAATTGCCCCGAGTTCAGGAAGCGGCCTTGGGTCACAAGTGCATGCAAGCCCACTGGGTGCTTTGGAAATTTTCAAGGATGTGGGAGCACATTACATGATGCCGATCCATTTCGGCACGATGCTTTTTGGATCTACTGCAAACCCGCGGGGCCCGATTGACCAGCTTCATACAGCCGCAGTGGACAAAGGAATTTCCGACCAAATTATAGGACTGGAGGTCGGTGAACAACGGATTCTTTATTAATGAGACTCAATTTTTACAAATGCAGTGCAGTAATAATTGTAAGTCGAATTAATCCCGATAGCGTAGCGTATCGGGATATGGTCAATACCTGATTGGCGTATGAGCGGTCTCTTCTGGAATAATCCAATTGTTATTGCAGTGTAATAGTGGTAGCTTTTATTTGTCTATGATGGTTCAAGATGAAAATATCCTTGTGCTCATCACCAAAAATACTCATTAAGAAGAGAGGTGTTATGAAGAAACTTATTTTTATGAATTTTTTCTTGGTATTAATTCTGATAATATTTATCACAAGCATTTCGGATGTTTCTGTATTTGCTGCGGAT
>Ga0182017_10004814_pt1 | contig 10033 bp, 6 predicted proteins | sample 712E3DmetaG_FD_120492 | JGI IMG/M metagenome (GOLD analysis project Ga0182017, IMG submission 120492) | Permafrost microbial communities from Stordalen Mire, Sweden - 712E3D metaG | ecosystem: Environmental > Terrestrial > Soil > Wetlands > Permafrost | place: Sweden: Stordalen | collected... | reverse complement strand
TGACCGGAAAAAAAACCGGAAAGAGCTCACGCCGCTCCTTGAGGAGAAGCTCATGCAGGGGGAGACGGCGGCGTGGGTGGAAAAACTGAATAGCAGCGATATCCCGGCCGGTGCGATACTTACTCTGGAGGGAGCTGTACATCAGGGGCAGGTCGCCCACAGGGATGCATTCGCCTCTGTCACCGTGCCGGGCATCGGCGATCTCCGGGTGTTCAACCTCACCGCGAAGTTCTCGAAGACACCCGGTCGGGTGACAGCACCTCCTCCCGTCCTCGGAGAGCACACGCGCGATCTGCTCGCGGGGATCGGGTATACGGAGGAGGATGTGTCGAGGCTGAAAGAGGCGGGGGTGGTGTAAGGAATTTCAAAGGAGAGAAGCATGGGAATGACAGTTGTAGAAAAAATACTTGCGCGCGCCTCGGGGAGGACCGGGGTCAGGGCGGGGGATGTTGTCGAGCCTGCCGTTGATCTCGCAATGTCGCATGAAAACGCGGCGCTCGTCATCAACCAGTTCCTCGAAATATACGGGGGGACGGGGCTGGACCCCCTGATCTGGGATCCGTCCAGGGTTGCGATCATCTTCGACCACAGGGTTCCCGCGGAATCGGCCAAGACGGCAAGTAACCATAAGAAGGTCCGGGAATTTGTGGCGAAACACGCGATAAGCAAGTTTCACGATATCCGCGGCGACACGGGGGGGATATGTCACCAGGTTCTTCCCGAGAGCGGCTACATCCGTCCCGGTTCCGTCGTTGTCGGCACCGATTCCCACACGACGAGCCACGGTGCCCTGGGTGCATTTGCCTTCGGCATCGGTGCAACGGAAATGGCGAGCGTCTGGGCGCTGGGGGCCGCCTTGAACATCGAAGTGCCGGGGACGATCAGGGTCGACGTGACCGGTGAGTTTCCGCCGTTCGTCGGCCCGAAAGACCTCATACTCCACCTGATCGGCCGGATCAGCGCTCAGGGGGCCAACTTCAAGGTGATTGAGTTTCACGGACAGACAATCACCTCGATGTCCACGTCGGGAAGGCTCGTCCTCTGCAACATGGCTGTCGAGGCGGGCGCCACGTCCGGCATCGTCCCCGCCGACCGTGAAACCGCCCGCTATCTCAGGGAGGAAGCCGGAGTGGAATCCCCCCAGCCGGCCACCGCCGCGGATCCCGATGCGTCGTATGAACAGCTCGTCTCGATCGACGTCTCTTCCCTCGCTCCCCAGGTCGCCTGTCCCCACACGGTGGACAACGTCAAGCCTGTCACCGAAGTCGCCGGCACGAATGTGGACCAGGTCGTCATCGGATCGTGCACGAACGGGCGGCTGGACGATCTTGAAGTCGCCGCCGGGATACTCCGCGGGAAGAAGGTCGCGCGCGGGACCCGGATGCTCATATTTCCCGCCTCCGGCAAGATCTACGCACAGGCGCTCCGGAAGGGGCTGATCGCCGATTTCATGGCCGCCGGGGCGGTGGTCATGAACCCCGGGTGCGGACCATGTCTGGGTGTGCACGAAGGGGCGCTGGGAGACAACGAGATTGCCCTCTCCACGACGAACAGGAACTTCAAAGGACGGATGGGGAACTCCTCCGCGTCCGTCTATCTCTGTTCGCCGGCGGTTGCCGCCGCCTCGGCGCTCAAGGGGGTCATCACCGATCCGCGGAAAGGGAGGGACTGATCATGGGAAAAGTCGTGCTGAATCTCGGGGACGACATTTCGACGGACGTGATCTACCCGGGGCGCTACATGGCCACGGTGCTCCCGTCCGAAACGCCCCAGTTCGCCTTCGCGGACATGACGGATTTCAACGGGGCACTCCGGGGCGGTCGGGTGCCGGCCGGGAGCGTGATCGTTGCAGGGAAGAACTTCGGATGCGGCTCGTCGCGTGAGCAGGCTGTCTCCGCGCTCAAAGGGCACGAGCTGACGATCGTGGCGCACAGCTTTGCCAGGATATTCCTGCAGAATGCGATCAACCTTGGGCTCCGCATTGTGACCGCGCCCGGGATCGGGGCGGCCGAAGGGGACGAGATGAGTATTCGCGGAGTGACGGTCGTGAACGAAACGTCCGGGGCCTCTTCCCCGGTCGTGAAACTGCCGCAGGCGAGACAGGCGATCATCGATGCCGGGGGATTGATTCCCTTTACCCGGAAGCGCCTCCTCCAGAAGAAGTCGGGTGATACTCACAACTGAAGCCATAACGGGACGAGCGACTATGGGAGCGGCAGAACTGACAAAACCGAAACACAAAGTATATACATACAAGACGAATGCGTCGTGGACGGAAGGAAAGTCGGGGACTCTTTCAGCCGAAGGGAAACCGATGCTGAAGATCACGAGCCCCCCTGAATTTCGGGGGGAACCCGGCATGTGGACTCCCGAGGACATGTTCGTCGGCGCGGTGGAGGTCTGCCACATGGCGACATTCCTCTCGTTTGCCGCCAGGAAGCAGATTCCGATCACCTCCTACAGGAGCCACGCAAACGGTGTCCTCGAGTTTGTTGACGGGGATTACCGGTTCACGCGGATCGTCATATTCCCGACCATCGTCGTGTCGAGCTCGACGTCTGAGACCGACGTCCATGCCACGCTGCGCGAAGCTCAGCGGCATTGCCTTGTTACCAATTCCATTGCCTCGATTGTCGAGGTCAATCCGACGCTGATCATGGAGTAAAGCGACCCACCCGGCAAAAAACCTCACATTCTGCCCGTTTTCCTCCTCTCTTCCCTTGAATTTTGGGCTGGATCTCAGTACACTGTATTCGGCGCACCAAGCGTCGTTCATTGGACAAAGGCAGGAATTGTGCATGGCCTCCCCTTTTTCAAACGTTGATTTGCAGCTTCTCAGGAAGTACGACAGGCCCGGCCCCCGCTATACCAGCTACCCCACCGCGCCGCTGTTCAGTGCGGCATTTACTGCCGATGATTACCGCCGGGAGATCGGCGCGACCAATCACGCGGGGGCATCGGGGGACGTCTCGCTCTACTTCCACTTTCCATTTTGCGACACGCTTTGCTATTTCTGCGGCTGCACGATGCTCATCACCCGCGACCGCGACCGGATTGAGGAATACAACCGTTATCTCAGGAAAGAGATCGACGCGATCGCTCCTATGATTGCCCCGGACCGGCGCGTCGTCCAGGTCCACTGGGGAGGAGGGACTCCCACCCACCTGTTCCCGGATCAGATCAGGGACATGGGGGATTACATCAGGAATTCTTTCCGCATCGACACGTCGGCGGAGATGAGCGTTGAGATCGATCCGCGCGAGCTGAAGCGCGAGCACCTTGTCGCGCTCCGTGACGCGGGGTTCAATCGTATGAGCATGGGGGTGCAGGATTTTGACGCGGAGGTGCAGGAAGCGGTGAACCGCGTACAGCCCGAATCGATGTCGCGCCAGGTGTATGACTGGGCGCGCGAGCTCGGGTTCACGAGCATCAATCTCGACCTCATCTACGGGCTTCCATTCCAGACGCTCGACTCGTTCGAGACCACGGTGAAGAAGGTGATCGGTTTCGGTCCGGACCGTATCGCCGCGTTCAACTATGCCCACGTCCCCTGGTTGAAACCGCATCAGAAACTGATCCGTCCGGAGGATCTCCCTTCACCGGAACAGAAGCTGGAGATACTCAAGATGACGATAGAGATGCTCTGCTCCGGCGGATACGAATATATCGGCATGGACCACTTTGCGCAGCCGGCCGATGAGCTCGCCCGGGCGCAGAAGTCAAAGACGCTCTACCGCAATTTTCAGGGCTACTCGACGAAATCGGGTGCCGACCTCTACGGGTTCGGCATGTCCGCGATAAGCCATTTCAGGGAAAGCTACGCGCAGAACACGAAAAACCTCCCCGAGTACTACAGTGCGCTGGATGAGGGGAGGTTTGCCACGCGGGTCGGCTACCGGATGACGGATGACGATCAGATCCGGAAGTTCGTCATCATGCGGCTGATGTGCGACCTGGAGCTTGACACGGCTCAAGTGGAGCGGAAGTTCGGGATCGTGTTCGATATGTACTTCGAATCGTCACTGCACGATCTCGCTCAGTTTATCGACGAGGGACTCGTGCGGTTGGAGGGGACGACGATCTCCATCGTTGGTGCCGGGAGGCTCCTCCTGAGGAACATCGCGATGTGCTTCGACGCATACCTGAATACGATGTCTGGTAATAAGCCGGTCTTCTCCCGGACTCTGTAGACGGAGAGTGCAGAATAATCCCGTAAAACAGGCCTGTTTTCAAGTTTCCTCCCCCGCTCGTCGTTCGCAAAATGCCAGACATTCTCCTTGACAAATTGCTGTCATTTCTCTATACTTAAAATGTAAACGCTTACATGGTCCACATTCTTTTTTTTCTTCGCCAATGTAAACGTTTACATCAAAATGACTGTTCTTCGGCATTTCCTCTTCAAGGCGGTTCATGAGCGTCACAATACGGGAAGTTGCCTCGCGTGCGGGCGTCTCTATAGCGACTGTGTCACGGGTCTTCAACAACTCGGATCCCGTCGATGAAGGGACGCGCGCGCGCGTGAAGAAGGCGGCCACAGAGCTCCGCTATATCCCCAATGTCCTCGGGCGGAGTCTCAGCATGCGGAGGACAGATTCGATCGGCCTCCTCCTTCCGGATCTTTTCGGTGAGTTCTTCTCTGAAGTCATACGGGGGTGCGACCAGACTGCACAAAAGAACAGTTTTCATCTCCTTGTTTCGAGTTCCCACAACAACCGCCAGGAAATTGAAGCCGCACTGAGAATGATGCGCGGGCGGGTGGACGGGCTTATCATCATGTCTCCTCATATCGACGCGAGCACGCTGAACGAAAACCTCCCCCGGACGCTTCCGGTTGTCCTTCTCAACTGCCATGTCGATGGGAACGCCTTCGACTCCATAAATATCGACAACAGGGGCGGGGTGTCCGGGATGGTGAATCATCTCCTCTCCCATGGCCACACCCGGATCGGGATTCTCAAGGGGACGGAGCATAACATTGACGCAGCCGAGCGTCTCAGCGGCTACCGTGATGCTATCGCTGATGGGAGTGCAGTGGTGTCCCCGGAACTGGAAATTCCGGGGGAGTTTTCCGAGGCTTCCGGTTACGATGCGGCCAGAACGCTGCTCTCCCGGAATCCGCGGCCGACGGCCATCGTTGCTTCGAACGACTCGATGGCGATCGGAGCCTTGAGCGCCATCCGGGAATCGGGACTCCGGGTCCCTGAAGACGTCGCGCTCGTCGGGTTCGACGACATCCCGGTTGCCGCGTACATCACGCCCTCGCTGACAACCGTCAATGTTGACATCGACGGTCTGGGCGTCGCCGCGATCAGGCAGGTGATCCATGCTGTCAAGAACAGAAACGCCCACGCGAAGCAGCAAACTGTTCTCCCCACCCGGCTCAGCCTGCGGCATTCTTGTGGTTGCACGAACTAACAGAGATCTCACCAGCGCCAGAAGGAGGTGACCTCGGAAATTATGTGAGAGTGTTCCACGAGTCACTGGTTCATTCATGGTGTACACTTTACAAAACATGCAGGAGGGTTGTCATGCAAAAACGTGGACTGTTGTTGCTGCTTGGGACATTGATGGCGGTAACGGCCGCCTTCGCACAGTTTCAGCCGCGCAAGGATTATGTATGGGCGCGCGACATCAATGGTGCGACGATGACCGTCGATGGTATCCTGAATGAAGCTGTATGGGCGAAAGCCGAATCACTCGTCGTCAGATACGGTGTGAAGGATGGAAACCCTTCAAGCGGATGGAAGGTCTATAACGGGACCGGTGCCCCCTCCGACAGCACGAAGGCGGTGTTCAAGTTCCTGGTCGACAAATCGAAGAACATGCTGTACATCGCCATGATCGCAAAGGATAGCTCCGTGGGGGGTAACGGCTGGGAAAACTCCGACGGTTTCGACGGGGGGATATACGAGCGGAACCAGCGTGCCGGTAGCGGGGTAACACTGCAGAAGGACATATTCATCACATGGGTGGATTCGAGCGGCAAAGGGCAGGGACCGAACCTCAAGGGGGGAGACCTTCCCTCGCGCGGCATTGTAAAGGCCGCGTACAAGGTTCTGGGGATTGCAAACAGCGACACTGGTGCGACGGGACAGATCGTTGCGGATACCGGGTGGGTCCTGGAGATGTCGGTGTCACTCGACAGCCTCGGATATAACGCGAACACTGCGACGACGGACGCCATCCAGGCCACGCTCTGTGTATGGGACGGCGACTGGCTGAAGCTTCCCCGGGCTGTCACGACGAAAGCATGGTTCATGAATGAATGGGGAAACAATGGCGGCGGGAGCGCGGGCCGTATACTTGTGAGGAACGATGTCAATGTCAACACGGCGGTCCTCCCTGCGTACGCGTATGATCTAACGATACCGAACGCGGCAAATTTTGCCACGCCCACAATTGACGGCAACATGTTGGAAGATGTGTGGAACCATGTTCCCTCTGTGAGCCTGCAGTTCGGGAACAATACAATCCGGAATGCCTATCCGGGGATTGGTCCCGACCGGAGCGGCGGTTTCGTTCCTGTCGGACCCGCGACGCCGATTGACCCGGGCCTCGTAAAGGTCAAGATGTTCTTCAAGGGAGACATACTGTATGTCGGTGCGGATGTGACCGACGCTTCGCTCGTCTCGGCAAATGGCGATGACAAGCTCGACGCTCTGCAGGTCAACATGACCATTCCGACTGACTCTCTGCGGGACGCAAACGTTCATTCGATGGGGGCATACCGCTTCGGGTTTGCCATCGACAGCGTCAGCAAAGGCGGTTCTTCGGCACAGTGGGATGCACCCCTCTGGATCACCCGCGGCGCGATCGCCTACGGCGTGCATCTGAAGCCGGGCTCGACCATAAATACTCCGGCCGGGGCTCCGAGTCAGGGTTACCAGATCGAGGCGTCGTTCGACCTGACAAAACTCGGCTATGCGGCTGGTCAGCAAAACAAAGTCGTGGCCCTCGGGCTGAACTACCATGACTATGACCTGACGACGACCGACACCTCTGCGTACCGTACCTGGTTCTTCCGCGAATGGCCCTGGGCTTCGACGCCGGCATTCGCACTCCTGGACAACTCGACGCTGGTCACGGGCATTGCGTCGCAGCCGGGTCAGAATGTCGCCGCCGAATTCAGGCTCCTGGGCAACTATCCCAACCCGTTCAACCCATCGACCAAAATCCAGTTCACTGTGTCGGGTTCTGGTCTCGCACACATCAGTGTGTACAACGTCCTCGGACAGCTTCTGGACGGATCAGACATAACGGTCACGGGCTCCGGGTTGCAGGAGAAGACGTTCGATGCCGCGCGGTTCGCAAGCGGCGTCTACTATTACAGGATTGAGTTCACGCCCGCCGCTACGGGAGCGAAACTGCTCTCGCCGACAAAGGCCATGGTGCTGATCAAGTAAGGTTCAGGCGTCATGCATGTAACGGGGCGGGGCGATCGGGAGAGCGACGATACGCTTTGCAGGTATCCGGTCTCTCTCGATAGCCCCCCTCATTCTATGTGCGGTCTCCCTCTTCAGGATTCTCCATGATGTCTTCATGGTTTCTCCATCTCGCGGGGCGCCATGCGCACCTGCCGGTGGTGCTCCTGGCCTGTCTCTTCGCACTGACGGCATGCTCCCGCGCCTTCGCCGACACGAAAGGCAAACTTACCGGTCGGATCGTCGACGCGAAGAATCAACCGGTGTTGGGAGCGAACGTGCAGGTCGTCGGCACGACACTCGGCGCCGCTGCAGATGCCGACGGCTACTTTCTGATTCTGAACGTTCCTGTGGGGTCCTACACCGCAAGGGTGAGTGCGGTTGGCTATCAGACAAACCTCGTGAAGGAAGTGCGCCTGAGTGCCGGACAGACGACGACGCTCAACGTGACAATTGCAGAATCTGTGATATCGATGGGGGAGGTCACCTCCGTTGCCGAAAAGCCTCTGGTCGATACACGCCAGACCAGTTCGGTGGCCATCCTCAGCAGGGATGACATCAATGCCCTCCCTGTCCAGAGCCTGACGGACGTCGTCAACCTGCAGGCTGGCGTCGTTGACGGGCATTTCCGCGGAGGGCGCGCCGGAGAGGTGCAGTACCAGGTTGACGGCGTCTCGGTCAACAATCCCTATGACAACTCCTCGGTCGTCCAGCTCGATAAATCCGTCCTGCAGGAGGTCCAGGTCATCACGGGGACGTTCGACGCGGAGTTCGGGCAGGCGATGAGCGGCGTGGTCAACGCGGTGCTCCGGAGCGGGTCCGATGAACGCTATGATGCGACCGCCGAGGCGTACGGAGGGGAGTACGCGACGAGCAGCTCCGGCCCGAACGGTTTTCCCTATCTTAAGTCCACGTTTCCGCCGCATGTGCAGAGCTATACCGTGTCCCTCAGCGGCCCGTCGGGAATTCCGAATACGACGTTTCTTGTCAACGCGAGGAGATTCACGGATGACGGCTATCTGTACGGCCAGCGCCGTTTCGTGCCGGCCGACACTACGGATTTTAGCAACAAGATCTTCGCGCCGAGTGGGGACAATGCGGCGGTGGCGATGAACGATCACCGCGAATGGTCGGGACAGGTCAAGGTTTCAAACCGCTCCCTCCCGGACATCCAGATCAGCTACCAGGCGATCGGCGGGATCGTCGAAGGGCACAGATACGATTTCAATTACCGGTTTAACCCCGACGGGATTAGAACACAGAAGACGCTCTCTCTTGTGCACGGGATCGACTGGACGCACACGCTATCGGACAACACCTTCTATACGGTCAGTCTGAGGCAGAACTATTTCAAGTACACTGACTATGCCTTTGCCTCGGCGTACGATCCGTCCTACTACATTGCCGGCGCGCCTCGCAGCGATCCGAACTATGAGCTCGGGGCGATCATACAGGGATATGATATCGGACGGTTTGAGCAGAAAACCAACACCGTCCTCATCAAAGCTTCGGTCACGAGCCAGGTGTCGCAGGCTCACCTTTTCAAATTCGGTATTGAAACCCAGTCCTCCGCGCTCGGCTTCGGGGCTCCGACAGCGCTCGCCTACGACGTCGTCTCCGGTACCCAATCGACAATCCGTGTCATTCCCGACACTCTGGCCACCGATTTCCGGGAATACCATCCGATCTCGATTGCGGCGTTTCTCCAGGACAGGGTGGAAGTCCTCGATTTTCTCATACGGGCGGGGCTTCGCCTGGAATACTTCGATGCCAATTCGACGGTGCCGGGCAATTTGGAAAACCCTGCGAATGCAATCCGTAGCGCGCCCCCTTCGTACCCCCAACGGACGACAAAGAAGCTCGCCCTTGCTCCGCGCCTCGGCATGTCGTACCCGGTGACGGCAACCGGCGCGCTCTATTTTTCGTACGGACATTTCTACCAGATGCCGGAGATGCAGTTTCTCTATTCCAATTCAGACTATTCGGTGCTCCGAAATCTTCAAGCGGGGATTGATCAGTACGGCGTCCTGGGAAACCCGGACATCAGGCCGGAATTCACCGTCCAGTATGAATTCGGTTTCAAGCAGCAGTTCGGCCAGACGCTCGGCATCGATGTCAGCGTCTTCTACAAGGACATCCGGGACCTCCTCGGTGTCGAATTTATCGACTCTTATGCGGATGCACGATACGCCAGATATACCAATGTGGACTTCGGATCTGTCAACGGCATTAAGTTTTCGCTTGACCAGCGGCTCGGTGCCTCCCTCTCCTTCTCCCTGAACTACACATACGAAAATGCTGTGGGCAACTCCAGCGACCCAAATGAAACGGCAGTCCGTGCCGCAGCGGGCCAGGATGCACGCCCCCGGGTGGAACCGTTCAACTGGGATCAGCGCCACACTCTCAACCTCGCGGGTTCCTGGATGCAGCAGGACGACCTTTCGATCACGATAATCCTCCGATACGGTAGCGGCAGCCCGTATACCCCGGCGGTGAACTCGGCGTTCGGCGCCCAGCTCGAGACGAATTCTTCGGTGAAGCCTGCGTGGACTTCTCTTGATGTGAGAGCCGAGAAGTACTTCCACGTCGGGTCCGCGACATTGACGGTATTT
>Ga0182017_10004812_pt1 | contig 10036 bp, 9 predicted proteins | sample 712E3DmetaG_FD_120492 | JGI IMG/M metagenome (GOLD analysis project Ga0182017, IMG submission 120492) | Permafrost microbial communities from Stordalen Mire, Sweden - 712E3D metaG | ecosystem: Environmental > Terrestrial > Soil > Wetlands > Permafrost | place: Sweden: Stordalen | collected... | reverse complement strand
ATTACAGGGAGGTTCGGCTGATGAAGAACGCGCGACGCGTCTGGAAGGTGAGAATAGTGAAAGAGTATCCGGAGGCCCACAACCATCTCATCGTCGGCGAGGTGGTCGAAGAGGGGCCGGTCTGGGTGAAACTGCGATGCCGGACGTATCATTTCGGACGCTCGGTCGAGCGGCCCCAGGACGTGAAGGTGGGGATCCTCTCGACAAGGATCATCCCGTGGGCGCGCGTGGAGATCATCAACGAACTTCCCGAGGACTTCGATTACGCCGGCGCCAAGCTCGTAGCCGACGGAAAGGGCAACGTATCGCTGGTGCACGGGCGATATCCCTGCCCGATCGTCACGAACGATAAGAACGCAAGGTGAAATTTCAGCAGCGCACTGGAACGGGAGAAAAGAAATGTCCAACGTCCTGCAGAAGGAGATGGAGCGGCTCAAGAAGATGATCCTGGCGTTGTGCGCCGTGGTGGAGGAGAACGTCCGTCGGGCGGTCCGGTCGGTCGAAAAGCGGGACGCTCCGCTGGCCCAGCGCATCATCGACTCCGACAAGGAGATCGACGCCACCGAGGTGGACATCGAGGAGGAGTGTCTGAAGGTCCTGGCCTTGCACCAGCCGGTGGCCAGCGACCTGCGGTTCATCGTGGCGGTGCTGAAGATCAACAGCGACCTCGAACGCATCGGCGACCTTGCGGTGAACATCGCCCAGCGCGGGCTGTCGCTCGCGTCCCGGGAGAGGATCCCCGTTCCGGTGGACCTGACGGTGATGTCGGAGAAAGTGCAGTCGATGTTGCGGAAGAGTCTCGACGCCCTCGTCAGCCTGGACCCGCGACTGGCGCACGAGGTGGGAGCCCACGACGACGAGGTGGACGAACTGAACCGGAGGAACTTCCGCACCATCCAGGAGGAGATCCGGAAGAACCCTCGCGAGATCGAACCCCTGATTGAGTACCTCTCGGTCTCGCGCCACCTGGAGCGCGTCGCGGACCACGCCAGCAACATCGCCGAGGACGTGATCTACCTGATCGAGGGCACCATCATCCGGCATCGGGGAGCCGAATACCAGCCGCCTTCACCGCCCCACATGCACTGAGAGATCGCTAAAGAAGTCACCACCGCACTGATTTCAGTTGTAGTGCGCCTCCCTTGCGGGGCGCCAAGGCTCTTGGACCGGCCCACGAGAAGGGGACCGGACTACACTTCTTCAGCAACCCGTTAATTCCGGAAATTGTGCTTGAACGGGAAAGCCGTTCGCGTAAGAATACCTGCTCAATTGACTTGAGCACGGGGTTGCGGACGCGCGTGCTCCACGTTCTCCACCAGGGGCCGGACAGCGGAAGGAAGTGCGCATGACGGAAGCGAGAGGGGTCGAAGGGGACGAACTCCCGCCGGCAGATGTCGTGACGCATGAGGACAAATACCGCGTCGGCACGCTGAAGTACACCGGGTGGGGGCTCGTAAGACTCTTCTGCTGGCTCTTGTGGGGCGACGTGGTGTGGACGCTGATGGAGATGGTTGTCCCGCGCATGTTGCCGCTCAAACTTGGGAAGATGAACGCCGAATGGCTGATTCCCATCTTCCAAGTGACTATTCCCGCCGTGCTCGTTTTCGCGCTCTGTCCGATCATCAGTTTCAGAAGCGACCGCTATCGCAGCAGACTGGGGCGGCGCATACCCTACCTGCTGTGGACCACGCCTCTCCTTTCGGCCTGCCTGATGCTCTTCGGTCTTTCGGACCTTCTGGGACATTCGCTCTACGGCCCGGTCACGCGGCTTCTGGGAATCAGCATCACGCAGAACACGCTGATCCTGGTCCTGATGGCTTTGTTCCTGATCGGGTATCGTTTCGGCGAGACCTACGCTAATACCATCTACTGGTACCTGTTCAACGACGTGGTGCCGCACGGGCGACTGGCGCAGTTCAACTCGCTCTCCCGCGTGGTCGGCACCCTGACGGGCATGGCCTATAACAAGTGGGTTTTTCCGCATGCCCTGGACTATTTCGCGCATGTTTTCGTCGGCGCCGGGGCGCTCTACCTCTTCGGCTTCATGCTGATGTGTCTTAAGGTCAAGGAAGGCCGGTACCCTCCGTCGCCGGAGAACGTGGACGGACGGAAAGGCATAGTTTCATCGATCAAGACCTACGCGAAGGAGTGCTTTAGCCACAAGTTCTACTGGTATTTCTTCCTGACGAACACTTTATTATCGGTTTCCTGGATGGCCGGCGCATGCTATGAATTGCTGCGCAATAAGGAAAGCCTGCAACTGGACATGCAGACGCTGGGCGACCTGGGCTTCTGGACGGGGTTCGCAACCCTCGTGATGCTGCCGCTTCTGGGATGGCTGGCGGACAAACTCAACCCCATTCGAGTGTTCGTGGTGGTGTTCTTCGTGCTCCTGGCCAACCCGGTGCTCCAGTGCACGTTCATTTTCTGGGACTTCGGGCCGAGGGGAAACGCCATCTTCCTGTACGTCATGGCGCTGGTCATCCTGCCGTTTGATACCATGCAGGACACGGTGACGACCCCGATGTACATGCGTCTGCTGCCGCAGGAACGGTATGGTCAGTTTTCCTCGGCCAACGGCACGCTCCGTGCCCTGGCACGGATCGTGCTGAGCGTGCTCGTGGCTCCGATCTGGTATCTGCTGATCCAGGCCTTCGGCAGGGACATGGCCTTGCGCATGTACCCGCTGTGGACGATTGCCTTCCAGGTCCCGGCGCTGGTCTTCCTGCTGCTGCTCTACCGGGAATGGAAGCGCCTGGGCGGCAAAGACAACTATGTTCCGCCGGGGGTGTAGCAGCGATCGGGCGCCTTCCCGGTGGCGCTTTTGGCGAGGCCAGGAAAAAACACGGTCCCGACATGTCGGGACCGTGTTTTTTCCGAAGAGACGCCTGACACATCATCGGCTTATTTTGTCGGGAACAGCATCAGCGCGTCCCGGTCCCTGACGAAAATCCTGTCTCCTGCAACCACCGGGTAAGCGTAGGTCTCGGTGTCGGCCGCCTTGATCCTGGCGATCTCGGAGTACTCTTTTCCGTCGGGCTTGTAAACGATGAACTCGGAGGTGCTGGGCAGGGCCATGAGGACCGTCCCGGCGTCCACAATCGCCGCGAACCCGCGCCCGTGCGCGGTCTTGTCCAACCAGGCCGTTTTCCCGTCCTGGGCGTTGATGCAGAAGAGGTTCCCCTTGTCGGACAGGCCGAAGAGCAGTCCGTCCTTGAGCACCGGGGTGTTGAATTGCACGGCGAGTCCCCCATTGCTCCAGAGCTCCCTGGCGGCGAAGCCATCGCCCTGCTTTTCGATCTTCACGGCCTTGGTGCCGCGGCCCGAGCCGGTGAAGATCACCGTCTGCCCGTCGACGATGGGCGTGGCGGCGTTATAGGCCATTCCCTGTGGGGCGAACGGAACCTGCCAGAGGAATTTCCCGTCGGCGAGGGCGACGCCCACGAGGCTTTTTTCCGTTAGCGTGACGATCTGCTTGACGCCTTCAGCGGTCATCAGGACGGGCGAGGAGTACATCGGGGCCTCGCCGGCCCACTTCCACTTCACGTTGCCGGTCGCCAGGTCGAACGCCATCAGCGCACCGTTGCCCTGCCCGCCCATCTGCACGACGACCATTCCGTCGACGATCATCGGCGACGTGGCCGTATAGAACCTCGGTACGGTCTTGAACTCGTCGTTTTTCCACACCGCGTTGCCCGTGGCGGCATCCAGGCACAAGAGATTTCCGTTGACGCCGATGACGACCACCTTCCCATCCGCCACGGCGGGCGAGCTTCTGGGACCCGGGTGGACTCGTGCGGCGGGGCCTGAGATGGCCGTCGCCGGGTAGGCGTGTTTCCATACTTCCTTTCCGTCCGTCGCATTCAGACACAGGACGACTTCGTCGGCGCCCTGTCGGCCGAAGACGTAGAGCTTGTCGCCGACGAGTGCGGGCGTGGAATCCCCGGCGCCCACGGTCGCTTTCCAGCTCGGTGTCAGTTCCTTGGGCCAGTTTTCGGGCGCGGTGAACCCCGTCGCCTTTCCATCCCGGTTGGCCCCGCGCCACTGAGGCCAGTCTTGCGCGAACGCCGAGGTCGCGCACGAGAGAATCAAGCCACCCACGATCACGCCGATCCATCGATTCACGTTTTTCATGGCATCTCCTGTCCGATTTCGCCTGAAATGTTGAACCCGAATTGCCCCTGCTTCCACGGTGACATAATCCGGCCCGTCCGTTGCCTTCCGGCCAGATATCAGTCCCGGGCGGAGCCGGTCTCCGCCGCCAGCATAAGTCAATGTACCTTTTTGGACGTGGTGTGCAAGGTTTTTCCGTCTCCGGGTGCGACCCCTGGCGGAGCGCTGAGGGGCCGCGGCATGAGGCTGCAAGGAGGACGACTGCCGGACCCGGAAAAAAGAAAGCGGGCCGACGCCCGAGAGCGTCAGCCCGCCGTTGGCTGCAATGGTCGTCCATGAGGCTCAGTTGCCTGCGCCACCCGCACCACCAGCGCCACCGCCTGCCCCACCAGCGCCGCCCCGTCGACCGCCGCCACCCGCACCACCAGCGCCGCCGCCGGGTCCACCGCCACCTGGGCGATTGAATACGGAGATGAGGACAGCTGTCGCAGGTTCACCTTCCTTGAAGACCACCGTGACGTTTGCTCCCACGGTCAGGTCCGCCAGGGTTTTCTTCTCCCTGTTGATTAAGATGCCCGCTTCCTTGTCGACCTTGAAGGTCGTGTCCTTCGGCTCGTCGTTCCGGTTCGCCCTCACGGAGACGACCAGCGTCCCAGCGGCTGCGTCGATGCTCTTAATCGTGCCCATGGCCTGGTCATATGCCGCATAGACCGACCCCGCCGCGAGGAACATCAAGAGCCCCGCTGCCGCACCTATCGCGGCTACCAGCATGTACCTTCTCATCCGTCTGCCTCCTTTTCCGTCTGACTCAACAACCCCGGCCGACACTCGCCTCCGGGTGAACGAGGGTCCACCGAAGACCCCCGTGAAATCACTGCCCAACACTACAAAACACACTACTTTCCCGTGGTCTCATTGCGCGGATATACACTCCCCGCCCCTGATACCCCTGTCATTTTAACACGAAGAACACGCCTCGGTACCGGCAAAAATAGAGAAAACGCCGGAATAAGCCGCCTGCTTCGGCCACCCGTAGCCCTCTTGCAATTAGTAAGTTGAGGCCATGCCCTCGCTTATTACAGGCATAAACTACTTATTTTTCGCCGGCGGATGCGACGTCCGGCTGCTCGTAGAGCGGCTCGAAGGGGTTCTTGTGCAGGCGCCAGCGCTCTTGGTTCACGTATTCGACGTCCTGGACCTGGAGGTGGGCGGAGTCCCGGAGCATGATCTCGGCGAGGTCGATCGTCGCGGGGGTTGTGAAGACGGGACCCCGGTAGCCTCGCCGCACGAGGGTCGGCAGGTTGCCGCTGTGGTCGATGTGCGCATGGGAAAGCACACAGGCGTTGAGTGTCCCGGGGTCGAACGGGAGGTTCCGGTTGGGCTCGAATGCCTCTTTGCGCTTGCCCTGGAAAAGGCCGCAGTCGAGAAGGACGCGCCGGTTTCCGGCCGAGATCATGTGCATCGATCCGGTGGTGGTTCGGACGGCGCCGAAGAAACGAATCTTCATTTCCAGAACTCCTGAATCCATGGTGGGACGGACATTCCTGTCTGTCCCCGATAGGACAGGCAAGAATGCCTGTCCCACCAGCGCTATCCGTTGGTCGTCAACCCCACAAGGAACTGTGAAATCCAGTTCTATGCCGCCTGGCGGCGGGGAGCCCGGGCATCCTGCATCGCCGGACGCGACGCCTGCGGTTTGCCGGCGGGAGTCTCCAGCAGAAGCTTCTGCCTGGCATCCGGGTAACGCACCTCGTATAAGACGCCTTTCTCCACGACCAGGCACGCCGCCGGTCCGCCGAAGCCGCTGAACATCCCCACGTCGATCCGGATTAGCCGTCCGCCCGCCCTGGCGGAAATCCCCTTGGTCGAAACCGTGTGTCCGACCACCATCCGGCGGACGCCATAGGCTTTCAGAACTTCGTCCAGTTGCCCGGTGACCGTCTCCTCGTCGCCGGTGGCGATGGTCCTGTCCCAGAGCGGTCCCGAGGGGTCCATGGCGATCCCGTGCTCGTTGCCTTTTTCGAGGTCGTCGCGAATGGCCTTGTTGATTTCGCCGGGCGACATGCGGGCAAATGCCGGGGTGATCCCGGCGTGAACGAAGACGAGGTCGTTGATTTTGATGACGGCGTTATGACTGCGGATCCAACGTCCGTACTTGCCTTGGGCGCTCATGGCTTCGCGGTACTCATTCGGCCCGCCGAAGGCTTTCTCCTCTTCCAGGTTCATGTAGGACAGGTTTCCCATCAGCACCATGGCCTCGTGGTTGCCGATGAGGGCGTGGACCATCCCGCCGGCCTTGGGGGCTTCCTCCTCCAGCTTCATCAGCAGGTCCATTGCTTTGCGGGAATCGGGACCGCGGTCGAGGACGTCGCCGACCTGCACGAGGTGGGTCTTGCCGCCGATCCAATCGTTCTTCTCGTCGATGACCTTGGAGGCTCGAAGGGTCTTCACGAACTGGTCGAAGTCGCCGTGGACGTCCCCCACGGCCACGATGCGATCCACCCCCGTCCAAGTGTCCTGTCCGGCGAAGGCCGAGGCGGCCAGGAGAACCGCGGCCGCACAGAGCACCCATACCCGTGCTGGCGGTTTCCACATGAGCATTCTCCTCAATTCCGACAGAAAGCGGGTGTTGCCTTGCGTCTAGCCCCTTCTATTGATATCATTCGGCGCCCTCCTTGGCAACCTCCAACTTACTCTGGTGAAAGGTGATTTTGGGGGTAATGAGTTCATGGCGCACGACACCTAATAACAATGTCGCCCTGGTCTGAGGAAATGCAGACCCGATGAGGACACGCATAAAAATAATGGTGGAGCGAAAGGAGGCGTGAACGTGATATTTCGGGGTAGAGGGAAGGTGTTAGCCGCCGTTGCGGTTGCGGCGATAGTCGTCAGCGGTGCGGTTGGGACAGGGTTTCACCAACTCCTGGCGCAGGGGAAATCCGCCGGTCCGGTGGCGCCCAGAGATAATGCGGGCGTGACGGTGTTGATGACGCGCCGGTGGAACTCGGACGGCACGGTTCCGACGGGGACTATCTGGCGGAGTTTTGAGACCTGGCGGACCGACGTGGCGCGGACCGCCAAGGGCGATCTGGTGTCCGTGGATCCCCTGACGCCCCGGGCCGGGCGCACCGGACAAGGGGAGCTGTCTCGCTGCTCGATCAACATGGTCGGCTATGCCCACCCGCACACCTTCACCACACTGGAGATCTATCCGGCCAGGGAGATTCACGGTTCGCCCTATCCGCCGGCCGGGTGGCAGGCGCCGGGTTTCGACGATCACACGTGGATACGCGATCCATACCCACAGCGCGAACTCTACGGTCTTGTAGCCTTGCGGTGTCTGAGGGGCAAGTTCGAGGTGTCCAATACGGCCAAGGTGCGCGACCTCGAACTGACCGTGCGGTTTCGCGGGGGCGTGGTGGCGTATCTGAACGGCAAAGAGGTCGGTCGGGCATATCTGCCCAAAGGGGAGCTCAAGCCCGATACGCTGGCCGACGACTATCCCAAGGAGGCGTACATCGGACCCGATGGCGTGCTGTTTGAACAGGGGGCGGAACGGAGCGGCGGGGAGGGCCGCGGCGCGGCGGCTCAAGCAGCCCGGATCGAAAACGGGAATGCGTACGGCATGGAGTTTCGCTCGCATAGCGTCGGCGTTGACGCCGTCGACCAGAGCTTCTTCGCCTCCGGGGACCCCGAGGTCTTGAAGCGATATAAGTCACGCTGCCGCACGCTGGAGGTAAAGATTCCGGCGAACCTGCTGCACAAGGGCACGAACGTGCTGGCCATCGAGATTCACCGTGCCCCGGCCTGGGAGGGCATGTTCACCTCTCCGTCCTACTTTGAAGGCACGAAATCGCTTATGGCCGTCAGCCCCGGCGTGACCTGGTGGGACCGGGCGGAATTGGAGGACGTGAAACTGACGGCGCCCGCGGACGCCGATTGGATCACGCCCAACGTCGCGCCCCCCAAGGGGCTGTACGTGTGGAATCACCCGGCGTGCGTGGAAGTGGACCCTTCGTACTATCCCGACCTGAATGAATCGCTCCAGCCGATACGACTGCGGGGTCTGAAGAATGGTACATACTCGGGCGAGCTCGTGGTGAGTTCCACCGGCTCAATCAGGGGCCTGAAGGCGCACGTGACGGACCTGAAGGGGCCTGGCGGGACCATTGTCGCCTCGTCGATTCAAGTCGCCTACCCGATCTTCGCCAACGGCACCGGCATGAGTTCATCCGGGGAGAAGAGCCTCGAGATCGGCAACTGGCCGCTGTACGACCCGCTGGATCCCTTGCCGCCAAAGGAGGTTAAGGAATCCGTCTGGCCGGTGACGTATGTCACGGCCAGGAAGTTCCCGGCCATGCAGCCCGTGTGGATGACGGTGCGCGTGCCGCGCACGGCTGCGGCGGGGGAGTACCGAGGCACCGTAACCGTGGAGGCTGAGGGAGCAAAACCAGTCGCGGCCGGACTGGAACTGGAGGTGGTCGGCGACTGGGTTCTGCCCGATCCGCAGGCGTTCAAGACCTACGTGGGCCTGCTGGAGTGCCCGGATGCGGTGGCCAGCTACTACAAGGTCGGCCTGTGGTCGGAGCAACACTGGAAACTGATGGACAAGGTGTTTGAAGTCCTGGGACAACTGGGCACCAAGGACCTCTATATCCCCCTGGCCGCCAAGACCCATCTGGGTAATCCGTACTCCATGGTGGAGTGGGTCAAACAGGCGGACGGGTCATACCGGTGCGACACCCATATTGCGGAGCGGTACCTGGATCTGGCGATCAAACATATGGGGAAGATTCCAACCGTGTGTCTGTACGTGTCGACGCGCAGTCAGTACGGGTTTCAGAGTGCGGTGGACCAGCCCATCGTGACCGAGATGGACCCGGCGACGGGAAAGTTGAAAGACATGCTGCCCCCCAAGTGGGGGACCCCCGCGGCGCGGACATTCTGGAAACCGGTGATCGAGAAGATGCGGGGCATTCTGGCCAAGCGCGGGCTGGAGAACTCCATGTTCTTCGGCTACCTGGCGGACGGCATCGGGCCTGCCGAGGGCAACTCGTCGGGTATGTCCAACCACTTCGCCGATCTGAGGGCGATTTCACCGCAGACAAAATGGATTGCGAGTTCCCATTGGCCGCCCCTGTCGTGGCGGGCGGGCCCGACGCTGCGGGGACCCGATTTTCTCGGCGCGCTGTCCTGGATGTGGGGGCCGCTGCTGAGCGTGTCGTGGATGGATGAGAACGACACCCCGTGGTGGAAGCCGAGCTACGGCTGGCGCGACCGGACGGTTCCACTGACCATGCTGGCCGGCTCGCGCTCACGGAACCCGACCCTGGTCAACGATCACTGCCCCAACGTCACGCGCTGGCGCGTCGCTCCCGAGGCCGTGCTGCTGTCCAAGAAGAGCGACGGGTACACCTACCAGGGCTTTGGGCCCTGGGGAGCGGATTTCTGGGGCAATGAATGCGTGACGTTCGACAGTTATCATAACGTGGGCCTGAGCGAGACGCCGGTGCGATGGCTGGTGGGGCCCGGACAGGACGGACCGGTACCCTCCTGCCGGACGCGGATGCTCCAGGAGGGCCTGCAGGAGGCCGAAGTGCGCATATACGTCCAGAACGCCCTCCTTGACCCGGGAAGTAAAGCGAAGCTCGGTACGGACCTTGCCCGCCGCTGCCGCGAGGCGTGCGACGAACGCACGCGCAACTTCACGTACATGTCGTCTTTCAGGTACAGCGACTCGGCCGAAGCCATGCCCCGGCAGAGACTCATCCCCGACGTGGCGGCCTGGGAAGACGCGTCCGTCAGGCTCTATCGCCTGGCCGATGAGGTGCAGAAAGCTTTGGCAAAGGGGTGACGGCTTTCCCCCGGAGAGGGCCCGCCGCGACCTGACGACGAAACAACCGAGCTGAGGAGACACAGACCT
>Ga0182017_10004810_pt1 | contig 10038 bp, 6 predicted proteins | sample 712E3DmetaG_FD_120492 | JGI IMG/M metagenome (GOLD analysis project Ga0182017, IMG submission 120492) | Permafrost microbial communities from Stordalen Mire, Sweden - 712E3D metaG | ecosystem: Environmental > Terrestrial > Soil > Wetlands > Permafrost | place: Sweden: Stordalen | collected... | reverse complement strand
GCGGGTCCGACGGCTACACCGCCGTCCTGATGCAGGGTAGCGGGACCTTCTGCGTGGAGGCGGTCGTCGGCACGGCCGTGCCGACGGACGGGACCTTACTGGTGCTGGCCAATGGGGCGTATGGGGCGCGAATCGCGGAGATCGCGCGGCGACTTCAGATCCGGCTCCTCTGCAACGACAGCGGGGAGTTGCGCCCCCCCAACCTCGACATGCTGGAAGAGGCGCTGGCCTCCGACCCGCGGATCACCCACGTGGCCGTGGTGCACTGCGAGACGACCACGGGGATGCTGAACCCGGTCGAGGCGATCGGGCGGATCGTGAAGTCCCACAACCGGGTGTTCATCGTGGATGCCATGAGCAGCTTCGGGGGGATCCCTCTCGACATGGCGGCACTCAAGGCGGACTTTCTGATCAGCAGCGCGAACAAGTGCATCCAGGGGGTCCCGGGCTTCGGCTTTGTGATCGCCCGGCGTGCGGCGGTCGAGAAGACCAAGGGGTGGGCCCGCTCGCTGAGCCTGGATCTGTATGATCAATGGCGCGAGATGGAGGAGAAGAGAGGTAAGTGGCGCTTCACCTCGCCCACGCACGTGGTACGCGCCTTTGCCCAAGCCGTGGCGGAATTGGAAACAGAGGGAGGGGTGGAGGCGCGGTACCGCCGCTATCTGGAAAACCATCGCGTCCTGGTGGACGGAATGCGCGGTCTCGGATTCAGGTGTTTGTTGCCCGACGAGCTTCAATCGCCGATCATCACCTCGTTTCTCAGTCCAACGGATCCGGCCTTCAACTTTGGGCGCTTCTATGCGCTCCTCAAGGCGCGCGGCTTCGTGATCTATCCCGGCAAGGTGACGGCCGTCGATACGTTCCGGATCGGCAACATCGGTGATGTCCATCCGGAAGACATGTATCGGCTGGTCGGGGCAGTTCGGGAGTGCATGTTCTGGTCCGTATAAGACGCTTCGCGCAGCGCTCAAAGACACCTGCAGACACCGCACCGCCTCCCGCCCGACGATTCTGGCCTCCATCGGCCGCCGCCAAAACGAGCCAGGCTGCGACCCCGCTCCGCTGGACGGGTCGAGGGCCGGGGTGAGTATTCAGATCCGGTCGTGCCGCACGTGGAACGAGAGCGTGGCTTCTGTCACCACGCTCCGACCGGTATAGAAGAAGATTGCGCACCACAGGCCCTGCATACAAAGGATCATCCAGGGGTCCCACAGCGACCAAAGGCCCGCCAACACATCGGCGGGCTGCGCCGAGGGCGCGGGCAGGAACGGGAGCAAGGCGAGGAGATACGGCATGGCCAGCAGCGCCATGATCTGGTAGGCGGACAGCTTGCCTCCGCCCCGATAGTCGGCGCGCAGCGTCTCCGAGAAGGACCGCCATGCCTGCGTCACGACAAAGGCGAGGCCGAGCGCGGCCCGATGGTGGCCGCGCAGGAATATGGCCGAGGCCAGCAGCGCGGTGGTGACAAAGAGGGCCGCGGTAATGGCCTGGATGGGCACGACCTTCTCGCCCTCCAACCCCCCCTCGTAGGCAACCTTCTTGGTCTTCCCGTTGAAGATGAAGCTGTGCTCTTGCAGGAGCCGTTGGAGCCAGGGCGCGACGCGGGAGAGGGGCTGTCCGTAACAGCACCCAAAACTCACACAGGCCAGGCGTCCGATTCCTTCTCCCAGCGCATAGCCGATCGCGGCGGCGGCCAGCGCCGCCGCGACGGGGAGGTCAAACCCCAGGGCCGGTCCGAGCGTCCGGTTCGCCCAGGAAAACACCCAGGGGCCGAGGAGGACGCCGACGAAAACGGCCCCCCCTACCGTGAAGGTGGCCCGCTTCCTCTCCACGAGCCGCGCGACAAGCTTCGAGGCGGGGATGCAACAGCACAGGAGGAGGACCGCCATGGTGACGCTACCCCGAAGCGGAATCCCGACCGCGCCGAGCAGGACAAACATTAGGGCGACACCGGCGACGTAGGCGCTGGCATGAAACACCCCGTAGTACGTCAGATTCAGGCCGTGCCACTGCCCGCTGCCGTCCTTGGCGATCGGGATGGCGGCGGCGATCTGCCACTGCTCCTGTGGCAAGGTCCGGAATCCCCAGGTCAATACCCACGCCGACAGGGCGGCCAGGACGAGCAGAAACGCATCATTGACCATAGCGGACCTCCTCCGTGCGAAGCCTCCAGCCCTATCGCTACCGGCGGGCGGCGCCCGTCGCCACCAGGGAACGCACCAGGACATCGGTTTCGACCAGCGGCCGGCCGAACCCGCGCGAAAAACGGCTTTCAATGCCGGGGCGGGACAGGTTGGCAACGATGTCGGGGGCGAAGAGAATGCGTCCTGGCTCGAACAGCAGCACGTCCGTGCTGCCGCCCGGTCGAAAGAGGCTCTTGGGGGCCCCCCGCCGAAGACACATCCCACGGACGATCGGCCGGGGCGCGAGGTATCGATCGTCGCTGTAACACTGGACCACGTCGCCGATCATGAGCGCGGCCACTTCAATCATGGCCACGCGGCCGATTCCCGATCCTCCGGGGACGTCGGTGTCGAGAATCGTGACGACCCGGCGATTCTTCGAGTAGGGCGTGACAACGGTCACGACCGCGCCCGGATTGCAGGAGTGGTAGCCGCCGGGGATCTCGTAGATGTCCGCGACCCTTCCCGCGACGGGGAGGTGATTGTAGTGATACTTGTCCGGTGTCAGGCGAAGGGTGGCGAACTCCCCGCCGTCAAAACTGCGCAGCCATTCACCGCGATCTCTCCCCAGGAGGTCCTCCAGGTCGAAGAACTTGCCCTTCACGTAGAGGGTCGACGCCTCGCAGAGCGAGCCGACCAGAATGCGGGCGTCGGCCGGCGAGACCACGGCGGTGGGGGCATCCGGCATGGGGCGGCAGTCCCAATAGCGGATCCGCCGCTCGAAGAGCTTACGGGCCGAGTCCAGCCGTGCAGGGGGGTCGAGGCATTCGGTCAGGTCAACCCCGCGCGCCCGCAGGAAGGCGCGGAGTTCTGTCGGCTTCGAGGCGAGAAGCGAATCGTAGGTGAGGAAGCCAAGGAGCCGCGAGGCCCAGGCCGAGGTCAGCAGCGAATAGAGCGCCGGTCCGTTCTCCCAGAGGTCCGCATAGAGGAACGAGACGAGGCGATCGCCGTAGAGTTGCTCGGTCTGGATCTCCTGGCTATGCCGCTTGATGTATTGGTGTCGAATAGCCGGCCACTGGCACCGGGTCATGAAGCTCCGCCTCCGCCTCTTGCGCGTCGTGGTGGACACTGATCACGAGGAGCGCGATCAGCCTCCGGAGTTCCGCCAGCCCCACACGCTCGTGCACGACGTCCTCTCGAACTGCAGCCAGGAATCCGGCTGCCCCGTTTTCGCCGGCGACCGATCGGAGTGCCGCCGTGCGACCGTTCTCCCCGCCCAGACGGTCCAGTGTCCGCAGATCCTCCGCCAGCAACCCGAGAGCCTCGGCCATGTGTTGCCGACGGAGATCGTCGCGGTAGTAGGATTCCGCAGAGAGATTGAAATCGCGCGCCTCCATCGCCAGCGCGGATCGACCGCCCGCCTTGCAGAGGATGCCGCGGGTCAATCGTCCGGCCGCGGAGCCGTCCTCGGGGGATTCCAGCCGCAGGGCGAGATCATCGAGCGTGGACTGGAGCCCCAGCGCCTCCACGAGGTCGGCGGCATCCGTCCGAAGCACCTGCAGCAGGGCCCGCCGGTATTCTGGGATCCGGACCCGCAGATAGCCGGGGTATCGCCGGCTGGCGCGGACCCCATGGGTCTGTTCCAGGATGTCGCGAAGGAACCGATTGCGGCTCCGGTGGCGCACGAAGAAGGTGGGCAAGCCGATGGCCGTCTCGAACAGCACCTGGCGACGCTCGCTCTCCAGGGCGGGATCGTCGGGAATGTCGGTATGGTCGAGACGTCCCTGCGCCATGTACTTGAAGGCCAAGGCGGTGACCAGGAGCTGCAAGTCCACCGCCCGGCCCAGGTCGTGCGTGAAGCCTTCGAATTGGCTGTAGTAGCGGCCCTCGAATCCCGAGAAGCCGGCGCGACCCTGTTCGCGAAGCCGGTAGGGCAGATACACCGCCATCCGGGTATCGAACACTCCAAGGTCGGTGAGGTCCTTCTTCAGTCGGTCGCAGTTGCCGAGCCGACCATCCAACCCCGGGCTCTCGTCGGTGCTCAGCAGGGCCACCAGATAGTCGAGGAGGCGGAAGTCCGGGACCAGATCTCCTCGTAGACGAAAGACGGCCGCCACGGTCCAGTCAAGCCATCGGGGGCCAAAGGGGGTGAGGGACCGTCCGAGGACCTTGAGGTTGGCCTTCTTCCGCCACCTCCGCCAGAGCATGCGAAGGTGCGTGTAGTCCAGTTCGTGCGGGAGGAATCCAAGCACCCGTTCGGGGTGAAAGTCGGAAAAGCCCAGCCGGTACGGGGCGGCGCTGTAGGTTCCGACGAAGAGCGGGAGAAAGTGTTCGACGCACTTGATGGCCAAGTCGCCGACTAACTTCTCGTGCGCCGGGGTAAATCCCGCGCCCGCTTCTCCGAGCGCGCGCGTGAGCCGCCGGCTGCCCAGGCTCACATGCGTCCCGTTGTTGGCCAGGCTGATGTTCGAGGTGTTGGGGAGCACGATCAGGTCGTTCATGATGATCCCGGCCTCGCGAAGCTTTCCCAGCGCATTGAGCTGGCTCCGGCTCAAGACCTGGTGACAGAGATGCATATACTGCTGCTTGGCTTCTCCCTGATCCCATCCGGAGAGGCAGGGGCTCATGAACAGGTCCCGATAGAAGGCGTCCGGGACGCAGTCGTTCAACTCCCGCTGGTGCACCGGCGGATGCGGGGCGAAGTAGACCATGGCCCGCTGCCCGTTGGCCGCCAACTCGAACTTGAGATTGGCGTACATAGTCAGAAGCTGAGTAAGGAGAAAGCGCTTGGCGGTCTCACGGGCCACGGCGCTCCCCATCCTCCCGGCAGCGCGGAGCGGGGCGACAAAGAATGATTGAATTTCGGGGGACGTGTTATCGTTCGAGAAGTAATGGAGGAGCTGCCGCCCGGTCTGCTGGACGATCGGGAGGAAGCCTCCGTCCGGCCCCAAGAGGTCGGCCAACGAGAGCTTCATCAGATAGCTGATCGGGACGCGAACCCATTCTTCGCCCCGGTGGGTGAAGAAGAAGCGGGCGACATCCGAGCGTTGGCCCTGGATGGGGCGGGCCTTGTCCGCCAGGAGATCTTGCCTCAGCGTCTCTCGCGCGCAGCCATTCAAGACCCGCTTGGGGAACCGGACCCAGCTATTCTCCCACACGCCGTCAGGGTTCTGATCGAGATACCGCTCCAACTGCCGGCTGCTCTCGCGTGGGATGACTCCCGCCGCGCTCCGCTTCAAGCAGTTCGCGTAATAGTTGGAGTGTCGAATGGTTTCGGGCAGATCCACATCCGCCTGGGATCCGACCACCACAGCCTGCAGCTCGTTCTCGACCCCGGCCGTGACGTCGTCGTGCGAGAACGGCAGATTCTCCAAGAGGCCGCTGCCGGCATTCCCGCGGACCCCAAGCATCGCCAGCACCTCGCGAGGCGAGAGGGGGCTGCCGCTTCCCGAACGTCCCTGCGTGTCTTCTGCCATTCACGCTCCTGTGGCCAACCCGGGACGGGACCCGCTCCGGTACTGGCCTGTGTAGAGTACCCGAGCGGGTATTAGCGCCGCGTGACAGTTGGATTAAGTTCTCAAAAGAATTCGCCCGAGTAACCGGGAAGATTGGGTATTGGAAAACGCGCGTAGACGCCTGCAGCGCGAGGAGCGGGGCGGCGGTTGAGGAGCAGGATTCTTCACCTCCATTACAAGTCCGGCACGTTGCGGACGAGGGATCTGGCGAGAGTCTTGCGCAGGGCCGCCGTCAGTGCGGAGTCGGGGATTTCCCGGAGGATGACCCGGACGGTGAAGCCGCACTGGCGGCACCGCTGGTATTGGAAGAGCCATCGCTGCTCCGTCTGGGCGGTTCCGACTCCCTCCATGTCGAAGAAACAGCAGGGGCCTGGGTGCGACGGCGACACGATCTGATGTGGATAGTGGTTCTGCGGGGGAGTGTGGTCCGTGTATGTGACGATAGTGACCATGGCGTTCCCGGCCTCCCGGCTGGTGGTTCCGAACGGCGGGGGCGGTCACTGGTGTGCCGCCCATCCTGGGGAATCGTGTGCCCCCGCCTCGTCTGGACACGACGACCGTTGACCACAACCCCGAGCCAACTATTGCATATCAAGTCTCCATATCTGGACAATGACGGCAAGGTGAATTCACGGTAATACGCACCCTATAAAGCGCGTGCCCCCTTTAGGACAATGCGTTGTGGATTTCCCGGATTGTCACGGAGTTGTTGGACGAATGTCAGCGCGTTGTAACAGCACTCTCCGATAATTCCTCGATTCCTCTGACGCATCCGAGCGGTTCGTATCCCTGTAGTCGCCGCTGGCATTGGGAGGGAATATCCATGCAAAGGCTTCGGGTCTTCGTTGTGTGCGCCATCCTCGTCGTGTTCTCGGGCCTCCTGCCTGCGCATGCCGATGAGTCGTTCTTTGTCTCGGGAGATACCGTCAATCTCCTCACCCTGCTCCCGCCGCCGCCTGGACCGCAACATCCCATCACGCTCGCGGAGCTCGACGAGCTGCGGCAGCTTCAGAAGACCCGCACGCCCGAGCGCGTGGCAGTCGCGAAGGCGGACGCAGAAGAGACGGTGTTCCGCCTGACGATCGTCTTCAACACGCCGCTCACGCCCGAACAGTTGCCGAAGACAGCCGCCTTCTTCAAAAAGCTGACCGCAGATGAGGAATTCGCCACCGATCCGGCCAAGAAGGGGTTTGCCCGACCCCGCCCGTACGCGGCCGCCAGTGACCTCCAGCCGGTGTGCCCGCTCTCCAAGAGCGGGGCGTACCCGTCCGGCCACACGACCATCGGCTATTACATGGGTGTGGTGTTGGCAGCGATGGTCCCGGAGCAGCGCGAGGGCATCTTCGCCCGCACCCAAGAATTTGCGGAGAGCCGGATGATCTGCGGCGTGCACTACCGAAGCGACATCGAAGCCGGGCGTACCGCCGGGACCGTGCTCGCCGCGGTTGCAATGAATCATCCGCGGTTCAAGGCGGAGTTCGCCGAGGCGAAAGCCGAACTGCGCGCTGCCCTCGGGATGTGAACGAGCGCCCTTCGCGCCCACCCAGTTGCCGGACAACGGCGAGGAGGAGTGAAGATGGAACAGTGCGGACTGAATCGTCGAGAGTTTCTGATGGTCGGCGGATTGGCAGGGGCAGCCACGGTACTTCTCACCGCGGGAGGCTCGCGCGCCGAAGCGGCACCCGTCGCAATGACCCTGGATGAATGCATCGGTCTGACGCCCGACGATATGGCCCGGCGGTCGGCGGTGGTGAAGAACGCGTGGGACTATATCGCAAAGACCGTTGCCTCGATGAAAGACGGGCCATTACGGCAGGCGGTCGAGGGCGTCCTCGCGAATCCCGCCCCCACGTTCATGCAGCGGCTGCTGGATCCGGCGGCCAAGCGGGCTGTCTGGCAGGAACTCGCCGGCCGCGGTTACCTGAAGGAGATTGTCTTCGAGGATTTCCTGCCCCCGGTCTCGAATGTGCACCAGAGCCCACATTCCTTCCTCGCCGCTCCGGGGAGCGGGTACCAAAGCCACCACTCTTACCCCGGTGGGCTGGTCACCCACACGGCACTCAACCTGAAGGCCTCGCTCGCGCTCTGGCAGGGATATTGGGAGACCGATCAGCTCATGCTGGACCGTGATCTGGTCATCGCATCGCAGGTCCTGCACGATCTGCACAAACCCTGGGTCTTCCAGTGGGGCAGCAATGGCCAATCGCGGACCGAGCGCGTGATGGCGGGCACCGGGGAGCATCATTCGCTGAGTGTGGCGGAGAGCGTTTTTCGCGGATTGCCAGCCGCGGTCTGCGTGGCGCAGGCATGCGCGCATACGCATCCGGGGACGCCGCAGGACGAGGCGGAGCCTGTGGCGTGGATCCAGGCTGCCGGGGTGCTGCTTGGGATCGACCCGAAGGCGCAAGGCTTGCTCGCGCCGGCCGGCGATACTGTGCCCCTGCCGCGCCGGATCGAGAACTTTGTGTGCCACCTCGGCGATCACGATTTCGTGATTTCCGTTCCTGCGGCGCAATGGATGATCCCGCTGCTGAAGACGATCGCCGCAGAGCAATACGGCCTCTCGGGAGCGGACCTAGCCGGGAAGCCGTTCAATGCGTTCCGGAACTACGTGTTCTCCCAGACAACCATCATGGGGTTGTACCAGGTCTATGCCACGCAGGGCACCGGTGCGCTCATGGATTCCGTAGGGGCCCTCGTGAAGCGCAGCTAGGGAGTCTCGACGTGAATGGGCGTCTGCTTCGCTCCGTCTCCTCCCAGGAGTATTCCCGCATCTCGCTGCCTCTTACGAGAGGCAAGGCGCCCGTCCGCAAGGTCGGGGTGATCGATGTCGGCTCGAACACGAGCCGCCTGATCATACTCGCCTATACCCCGGGCGCCTCGTTTCGGCTGGTTGACCAAATCCGCGAGCAGGTCCGCCTCGGCGAAGGCATGGGGGACGAGAATCTCCTCTGCCCCGAACCGATGGAACGTATGGTCCGACTCCTCCGGGTCTTCCAGGGGCTGTGTGAGGGCAACGGCATCGATTGTGTATTGGCGGTCGGAACCAGTGCCGTCCGGGAGGCCGGGAATCGGGCTGAGTTCGTGAAGCGGGTACGCCAGACGGCGGGCCTTGACCTCCGCGTTCTCAGCGGGGAAGAGGAGGCCCATTACGGCTTTCTGGCGGTCGTCAACAGTCTGGCCATTTCCAACGGCTTAGTGCTCGACATCGGAGGGGGCAGTTTGGAGCTGGTCCGAGTCAAGGGCCGGCAGCCGCGCCAGACCGCCATGCTCCCGGCGGGAGCTGTGCGGCTGACGGAGGGGTTCTTGCGGGAGGATCCGCCCAGATTGGGGGAGATCCGCGCCTTGCGCCGCCACCTGGAGCATCTGTTGCGGGGTCAGTCCTGGTTGAAGGCCGAAGGGGGCGACATCCTGGTGGGCACCGGGGGGACCCTCCGCACGCTGGCCAAGATCGACCAGCGTCTCCGGGACTATCCCCTGGATCGCGTGCACGGGTATGTGCTCAGCCGATCACGGATCGAGGAAATCCTCCGCAGCTTGACCGAGTTGCCGCTCCGGAAGCGCCGCAAGTACCCGGGATTGAGCCGCGATCGGGCCGATGTGACGATCGCCGCTACGCACGCCCTTCTCGCGGTGATGGACCACTCCGAGCACCACGACGTCATGGTATCAGGGCAAGGGCTACGCGAAGGAATCTTTTACGAACATTTCCTGCGGGATTATGGCACCGACACCGTCGAGGATGCCCGAGCCTTTGGGCTGGCCAATCTGAGCCTGCTGTACGATCTCGACTGGCCACATGCCCGACATGTGGAGAGGTTGGCGGTCTCGCTCTTCGACCAGTTGCGCCCGCTCCATGGCTACGGGCCCGCAGAGCGAGCCATCCTCTCCGCCGCCGCGCTGCTCCATGACCTTGGATTGGCGATTGACTACTACAATCACCACACGTACTCCGCCAGCATGATCTTGGACGCAGATCTCCCGGGCTTCTGCCACCGCGACATTGCCCTGATGTCGCAGCTCACGCTCTACCATCGCCGCGGAATCCCGAAGCTCATGCCGTTTCCTGGACTGCTCCGGCGGGAGGACGACGATCGGATCGCGCGGCTGAGCGCATTACTCCGTTTGGCGGAGTATCTGGAGCGCAGCCGGACGCAAGTCGTCCAGGAGATCCGCTGCCAGATCCATTCGCGGGCCGTCACTGTGGAATGTGTCGTACGGGGGGACGCCTCCACCGAGTTGTGGGCGACCGAACGGAAAGCCGATCTCTTCCAGCAAGCCTTCAATCGCCGCATCCTGTTTCGAACGCGTCGAGTTCTCGGCCCCGTCCTGCCTTCTCGAGCGGTCAGCAAGGTGTCGGCGCCGGGACCGCTCTGGCAGCGGATGCGCGAAGTCATGGG
>Ga0182017_10004805_pt1 | contig 10042 bp, 11 predicted proteins | sample 712E3DmetaG_FD_120492 | JGI IMG/M metagenome (GOLD analysis project Ga0182017, IMG submission 120492) | Permafrost microbial communities from Stordalen Mire, Sweden - 712E3D metaG | ecosystem: Environmental > Terrestrial > Soil > Wetlands > Permafrost | place: Sweden: Stordalen | collected... | reverse complement strand
CTCCTCAAAAAAAGTCGCAACTAGCCAAGATCGAAGAACAGGTTTCCGCACCGGATTTCTGGAGCCAGCCCAGCCAGAAGCTGCTGGTGCAACGCAAGCGTCTGGAGGAGACTCTCGCCGACGAGGCGCGGGTGGCGGCCGCGACCTCGGACCTGGACACGCTGTTCGAGCTCTCGCGCGAGGGCGAGGACGTCGCCGGGGAAATCCAGAACGAAATCACGAAGCTCTCCGTGGACCTCGAGAAGCTGGAGACCGAGACGCTGCTCTCCGGCGAGAACGACTTCCGCAGCGCGATTGTCATCATCCACCCGGGCGCCGGCGGGACGGAGAGCCAGGACTGGGCGGAAATGCTGCTGCGCATGTACCTGCGCTGGGCCGAGCGGAAGGGCTTCTCCACCGTGGTGACCGACCGGCAGGAAGGCGAGGGCGCGGGCATCAAGTCGGTGACCTTCGAGGTGAACGGTGAGAACGCCTATGGATTGCTGGGCTCGGAAGTGGGCGTCCACAGGCTGGTGCGCATCTCCCCGTTCGACGCCAACGCCAGAAGGCACACCTCGTTCGCATCGGTGTTCGTCTATCCGCAGATCGACGACGAGATCAAGATCGAGATCCGGCCGGAAGATCTGCGGGTGGATACGTTCCGGGCCGGCGGGAAAGGCGGCCAGCACGTCAACCGGACCGATTCGGCGGTGCGCATGGTGCACCTGCCCACCAACATCGTCGTGCAGTGCCAGAACGAGCGCTCGCAGCACAAGAACCGCGACATGGCGATGAAACAGCTCCGCGCGCGCCTGTACGAGTACGAGATGGAAAAGAAGCGCGTCGAGGAGCGCAAAGTCGAGGCCAGCAAGGCGGACATCAACTTCGGCAGCCAAATCCGCAGCTATGTGCTGGCGCCCTACCGGTTGATCAAGGATCACCGCACCAAGCTGGGCGTTGGCGACGTGGACCGCGTGCTGAACGGAGACCTGGATGCCTTGACGCACGCCTGGCTGGTTTACAAGCGCACCGGCAGGATCGCCGGCGACGCCAAGGAAGAACTCCCTGAATAAGCCCGCGGCAAGCCCGGAGATCGTGCGCGCGGCGGCCTTGATCCGGGCGGGGAAGCTGGTCGCGTTCCCTACCGAAACCGTGTACGGGCTGGGGGCGAACGCGCTGGACGCGGAGGCGGTGCTCCGGGTCTTTGAGGTGAAGGGAAGGCCGGCGGCCAGCCCGGTGATCGTGCACGTGGATTCCATCGAGATGGCACGCGGCTTGGCACTGGAGTGGCCGCCGGAGGCCGAGCTTTTGGCGCGCCGGCACTGGCCGGGACCGCTGACGCTGGTGCTTCGAAAGAGCCCTCTGATTCCCGACGTGGTTACCGCGGGTCTGGCGACCGTGGGGTTGCGCGTGCCGGCGCACCCGCTGGCGCTGGAGTTGATTCGCGCGGCCGGGACGCCCATCGCCGCGCCCAGTGCGAACCGGTTCGCGCAACTCTCTCCCACCACGGCCGAGCACGTCCGGGCCGGCCTGGGAGCGTCAGTGGATCTCATTCTAGATGGCGGAACCACCACCGTCGGCATTGAATCCACCGTGCTCTCGCTCACCGGGGGCGTGGCGCGTCTGCTGCGGCCGGGCATGGTTTCGCAGACAGAGATCGAGGACTTGATCGGGCCAGTGGAGACCGGGCAGAGCCAGCTTGGCCTCCCGGGCCACGAATCGCCCGGCATGCACCCCAGGCATTACAGCCCCCGGACACCGCTGCTGCTGGTGAGCGGCGGCGTCCTGCCGGCCCAGGGCCGGGGCGCCTATTTGTACCGGGAGGCGCGAGAGGGCATTCCAGCGGCGGTGCAAGGCGTTGCGATGCCGGCGGAGGCCTCCGCCTACGCCTCCGTGCTGTATGAAACTCTGCACGCACTGGACCGGGAAGAGTTGGAGTGGATCGCGGTGGAGCGCCTGCCGGACGGCCCCGAATGGGCGGGCGTGGCGGACCGTCTGGAACGGGCCGCCGCTAAGGGTTCGTCCTAACCCGCCAGCCCCAACTCGGCGGCGCGGGACTGCATGGCGCGAACACAAAAATCGATGTGCTGGTCCAAATCGATGCCCAATTCCTGGGCGCCATCGAGGATGTCCTGCCGGTTCACGGAGCGTGCGAAGGCTTTGTCCTTCATCTTCTTGCGCACCGACTTGGCCTCCACCTCAGCCAGGCTGCGGTTGGGTTTGACGAGCGCCACGGCGGTGATGAAACCGGCCAGTTCGTCGCAGGCGAACAAGGTCTTCTCCAGCGGTGAGACGCGCGGCACGCCGCTGTGGCTGGCGTGAGAGAGAACGGCGCGGCGAATCTCCTCGCTCACTCCCCGCTCCGCCAGGATGGGCTCGCCCTTGATCGGGTGATCGGGCAACTCCGGGTGGATCTCCCAATCGAAGTCATGCAACAGGGCGGTGGCGGACCACGTCGCCTCGTCTTCGCCAAACTTCCTGGCGTAGGCCACCACGCAGGCCTCGACCGCCAGCGCGTGTTTCCGGAGGCCTTCCGACTTCGTAAACTCGCAGAGTATTCCCCAGGCTTGATCTCGGTTCATTCCCCCAGCGTACTGCATGGGCAGGCGCTCCCTTACAGCCGGTCCAGACGAACCGAGCCGTCGCCGGTTCGCACCGTCAGCGGGGGGCCGCCGCCGTTCAGCTTCCCGCGCAGGTTCGATTCGCTACGCGACCCGGAGACGGCCACCGGCAACTCGGAGGTAATGCTGCCGTCCCCGGTGTGGACGTCGAGGTCTGCGGCGAGATCCGAGGCCAACCGCAGACGCACGCTGCCGTCTCCGGTCTGGATGCGCCAGCCCGTTGCCACCTTCGAGCCGGGCTGAACTTCCGTCTCGACGCTCCCGTCGTTGGTGCGCAGGTTGAGCTGATCGAAGCGGCCGCGCACGGCGATCCGGCCGTCGCCGGTCCGGGCGTCGAGGGAGCCGTCCAGCCCCTCGGCGGTGATGCTTCCGTCGCCGGTAACCAGCCGGGTATCTCCATGCAGGCCCTCCACCAGGATTCTTCCGTCACCCGTGTGGATTTCCGCCGCCGTTTCGCGCGGCGCCCGCACCTCCACCCGCACCGAATAGTGGCCAGGGCCCCAATGGCCGCCGGGGATGCGAACCTCCAGCTCGACGCGATTGGCGATCTGCCGATCCGTCACCCGGACTTCGTCCGAGCCGATCTTCCAGCCCTCGGCAATCACCCGGACCTCGATCACGCCGGCTGCGCCGGTCCGCACCTCGACCGAGGCGTCGTTGGAGTCCACCCGCAGTCCGGGCTTGCCGGTTACGGTGAATTTCTTGGTCCAATCGGCTGCGGAGGCCAGGCTGGCCGCCGCGACAACAAGCAGCAAAACTCGAGTGCGCATAATCCCTCATGGGAAGATACGGCGCCTCGGCCGGAAAGGTTCCGCCGCGGATAGGACGGGGTCCAGCCCTGCGCTAGAATCGGCGTATGGTGCTGGCGGGAGGCAACGAAGCGGCGGCCATTCCGCTGGCCATGCTGGTGGTCTTCGGGTCGGCCAAGCTGTTGGCGGAGGTCTTCGAGAGGCTGCACCAGCCCGGCATCGTCGGCGAGATCATTGCCGGCGTGTTGATCGGCCCCAGCGTTCTCGGGTGGATTGCCCCCGGCGCGTTTCTGGAGGCGCTGGCGCAGCTCGGCGTGATGTTCTTGCTGTTCCGCGTGGGCCTGGAGGTGAAATCCTCCGAGTTGATGGAGGTGGGCGGCACGGCCGCGCTGGTGGCGACGCTGGGGGTGGCGGCGCCGTTTTTTCTGGGCTGGGGCATTCTGCTGCTGTGGGGCGAGCCACAAATCGAGGCGATCTTCATCGGCGCGGCCATGGTGGCCACCAGCGTGGGCATCACCGCCCAGGTGCTGGCCAGCAAGGGCCTCATGCAGGCGCGCGCCAGCCGGATTATTCTGGCGGCGGCAGTGATCGACGACGTGCTGGGCTTGCTGGTGCTGGCGCTGGTCGGCAATCTGGCCCGCGGCAAAGTGAACCTGCTGGGGCTCGGGCTGACCGCGCTGGCGGCCGCCGGCTTCACGTTGTTGGTGGCCGCCTGGGGCGCCCGCTCGGTCCGCTGCGTTGTGCCGCGCGTCGAGGAACGGCTGAGCGTTGGCGAGGCGCAGTTCGCGCTGTCGATGTGCCTGCTCTTCGGGCTGTCGCTGGTCGCGGTCTACGCCGGAGTCGCGGCCATCGTCGGTGCTTTCCTGGCCGGAATGGCGCTTTCGGAGAGTGTGGGACGCCGCGTTCGCGACCTGACCCAGGGCGTCAGCGAGCTGCTCGTCCCGTTCTTCCTGGCTGGCATCGGCCTGCACCTGGATCTCCGCGCGCTGGGCAGCCGCTCGACGCTCCTGCTGGCGCTGGCGATTCTGGCGGCGGCCGTTCTGTCGAAGCTGGCAGGATGCGGCTTAGGAGCTTACCGCCTGGGCCGCGCCGACGCCCTCCGGATCGGAATCGGGATGGTCCCTCGCGGCGAGGTGGGTCTGGTAGTGGCGCAACTCGGCTTGGCCATGGGAGTCATCTCCCAGCGCGTGTACGGAGTCGTCGTGTTCATGGCGGTGGCTACCACGCTGATTGCCCCTCCGCTGCTGGTGGCCGTCTTTCGCGGTGTCGAGGAACGCAAGCCGGACGCCGAAGAGGTCTACCGCCTGGGCTAGAGATGCCGTTAACCCCGTGCGCCGGACGCTGGCCGGGCCGGATTGGGCGAAAACGGCGCCCGAAGCTTGGGCAGCCGGTTAAGTTTGCGCAGGTGCCCGGGGGAACTGGCTTGCGAGGGTTTCTCCTCAGCTTTGGCGCGCGGCGCAGGCTCTCTGGCCAGGGCGGGGTCCGGCTTGGCGGCGAGCGCCGCCGGGAAAGCGCGCCGGCCTTTGCGGGGCACGGCCTTCGGTATCTTGATGTACGCGCCCAGAACGTGGGAACTCCGCGACTGGGCAGGCATAGTGCTTTCTTCAGCCTCCGTCCACTCCTGCGAAAGGTTCTTCTTGTGTTTTTCCAGATTTGCCATGGACCAGCCCTCCTTGTTCCTTAGCCACGGTTGATATGGTTCGATTCTAGGCTCGAACGCGCGAACTTGCAAGGGAGTACTGCCAACAGGGAGTACTGCCCACCCTGCCGGCGGCTAGGGGAATCGGCGTCACCGGATCGAGGGGTCGATCGCCAGTTGCTTGGCGCTGCGCCAGAGCCGTTCGAGGTCGTAGAACTCGCGGGCGGGCTGGGAGAAGATGTGGACGATGAACTCGCCGTAGTCGGCCAGGATCCAGTCGGCCTTCTCGTACCCCTCGATGCCCAGGGGACGCGCGCCGTGCTTCTTGAGCCGGTCCTCCACCTCGTCGCTGATGGACTGAATCTGCCGGATGTTCGCCCCTGAGCAGATCACGAAGAAGTCGGTGAAGGAACTGATCCCCCGAACGTCGAGAATGCGGATGTCGAGGGCTTTCTTGGACTCCGCCGCTTCGGCCGCGAGGACGGGTGCGACGGGCAACTCTTTTTCCGGCAACGAACTCCTCTCCAGGAAACGGCCTGCGGCCGCCTCTCGACTCGAACATCTGCACGGCGCGGAAGTTCGCCGCTCAGGCCCATCGTACTACAATCGGAAGGATGCGGCGCGCAATGATTCTGGCAGGCTTGTCATGCGCCGCGCTCGCCTTCGGGCAGGGAGTGAGCGGGCTCGATCTGCACCGCGGCGGCGAGGAGCCCGCGCGGATTCTCGCCGATGCCCAGGACGAAGCCGTTCTTCGCAGGACGCTCTACGGCAACCTCACGATCGAGGAACTGACCGAACAGCAGGGCCAGGAGATGACCGCGGCCGCGACCCGGTTGTTCGAGCGCCGCCAAGCCCGGATCGAGGAGGCCCGGAAGCTGGTCGATGCGGGCGCCCTGCCGCGCCTGGCTCTCACGCCTTACCTCGAGGAACTGGACCGCAGCCGCAGGACGCTCGACCTGGCGGTCTCCCGAGCCGCCCTGCTCGCCCAGCTTGTCGAGATGGCCCGCCGTGAACAGGAAGCTCTGGCACAGCGCCAGGAAACGGCGCTCGAACCGGGGCCGCTGGCCGAGCGCTACGACGGCGACGGGCTGTTGCGCTCGGGCGACCTCAAGACGATCACTCTGGCGTTCGAGAAGCAGTTTTCAAAGCCGCTCCCGGTCAGCGCCGTGGGAGACACCGCCGTCCACCGTGCGCTGGGGTTCGACCATCGCGGCCGGATCGACGTGGCGCTCGATCCCGACCAGCCCGAGGGCATCTGGCTGCGCAAGTACTTGCGGACCATGCGCATCCCCTATTTCGCCTTCCGCGGTTTCCTGGCGGGCAGGGCCACCGGCCCCCACATCCACATCGGACCTCCCAGCGAGAGAACCACACGCGGCGGTTAGTGTAGCCATGGCCCAGAACTCCATGCGCGTTCTTCTATCTTCCGAACAGATCCAGGCGCGGGTCCGCGAGCTGGGCGCCCAGATCGACAGGGACTATCCCGAAGGCCCGGTCTACCTCGTCGCCATCCTCAAAGGCGCCTGCTTCTTCCTTGCCGACTTGGCGCGCGCCATGAAGCGCTCGGTGCGGATCGATTTCATCGGCATTTCCAGCTACGGCAAGGGCAAGACCAGCTCGGGCGAGGTGAAGCTGACCAAGGACCTCGACAGTTCGATCGAGGGCGCGGATGTGCTGGTGGTGGAGGACATCGTCGATAGCGGCGTCACCCTTACTTACCTCATTCACGTGCTTTCTCAGCGGCGCCCGCGCTCGCTGCGCATCGTTGCGCTGCTGGATAAGCCGGATCGCCGCCAGCGTCCCGTCGAGGTGGCCTACGTGGGATTCAAGATCCCCGATGAGTTTGTGATCGGCTACGGCCTGGACTACGCCGAGAACTACCGCAACCTGAGCGACATCTGCATCCTGGAAGACCCGAAAGCTGGTTGACGGCTCTCGGCTATAATGATCCCGATGCGTGGTGGGTCCGTCTGCGCGTGCCTGTGGCTGGCGGTGACCGCGCCCGCAGCCCAGCCGGAAAGCGCGCCGCTGGGCCGCATCCTGGAAAGAATGGCGAGCAACTTCGCCAGAATCCCCAACTACACCTGCACCCAGACCATCGATCGATGGTGGGGCAGCTCCCCCTGCCCGAAGTGCGTGTACTCGGATCGCCTGCGGCTGGAAGTGGCCGTGGTTGGCGGGAAGGAGCAGTTCGCCTGGCCGGGCGCCGGCGGGTTCGGGGACCGGAACATCCGTGAACTCATCGGGCGCGGAGCGATCCTGACCGGGGATTTCTCGGGCTTCGCCAAGAACGTGTTCCTCACCAAGGGGCCCGCCTACTCCTATGCGGGCGAAACCACGCTCGATGGGCGGCGCGCCTTGCGCTACGACTACCGGGTGCCGATCGAGCACAGCGGGTACCGCATTCAGGCGAACCACGCGGAAGCCATCGTCGGGTTCAGCGGTTCGTTTTGGGCCGACGCCGAGACTCTCGACGTGCTTCGGCTGGACCTGCGGACCGCCGCCATCCCTCCTCACATGGACATCCAGCAGGCGGACTCAAGCATCGAGTACGGCCGAATGCGAATCGGCAATTCGGAATTTCTCTTGCCGCAGACCACCCAGACCACGATGCTCTCCCGCCGCGGCGTCACCAGTCGGAATCACACCCGGTACAGCGCCTGCCAGCAGTACGTGGGTGAATCGACCATTCGATTTGGGGAAAGCGATCCGGCCTCCCCCGGCGCGCCACGCGAGCCCGGTCGCGCCGCGGAGTTGCAGGCGCCGCCCGGGCTCTCCATCGACACCGTGCTGGCGGAGCCCGTCGAGTTCAGCCAGTGCGCCGTCGGCGATGCGGTCACGCTGGTGGCCGCAAGTTCAGCCGTGAGTGGCGCTTTCCGCGTGCCCAAGGGCTCTCTGCTGCGCGGCCGCATCGTCAGTTTCGTCGAGCGCGCGCAGCCGGAACCGATGGTGGTGCTGGGCTTGCGAGTCTTCACGCTCGAGATCGAGGGCAGAAGCATGGCGTTTCACGGACGGCTGCGGGATGTGCGCCGGCTCGCGGGCGGCGGGCGCCCACGGAGGTTCACCTTCGAAGCGACGGGTGGCAACGCCGTCTTGTACATGGACCCACGCCACGCCGAGATCCCCAGGGACCTGCATTTGTACTGGAGTACGATAGCAGGGGAGCACCAGTGATCTCGCTTGAATCCGCATTCCAGCGCAGCCTGTTCGAGCACGCCCTGGAATTCGCCGGGCGACAGATCGGCAACCTCGTCGAGCGCTATCCGGACTTCTACCCGATGTACACGAAAGAGGGCCGCTGGAAGCATGAGTTGCCCGCCTGGACGCATTGGTGCGACGGCTTCCTGCCCGGCATGATGTGGATCCTCGCCGGCCGCGAGGCCCCCGGCGGGTGGCGCGATCTGGCCATCCGTTACTCCCGGCCGCTCGAGCCGCGGCAGTTCGACCGCGACGTCCACGACCTCGGTTTCATCTTCATGTCCACGTACTACCGCTGGCTCGAACTCACCGGGGATGCGGCCTTGAAGAACGTGCTCGTCCAGGCCGGCCGCACCATGGGCCTGCGCTTCAAAGAGAAGGGCGAGTATCTGCGGTCGTTCGTCTCGGACGACTCGCTGTTCATCGACATCATGATGAACGTCGGCGTCGTCTTCTACGCCGCCCGCGAGACCGGCGACGAGCAACTACGCGACCTCGCGATGCGGCATTGCCTGACCACCCGGCGCGTGCTGGTGCGCGGAGACGGCTCCACCGCGCACGAGGGCCTGTTCGATCTGGAAACCGGCGAATTCCTCAAGCAGAGCACGCAGCAGGGCTTTCGCGGCGACTCCTGCTGGTCGCGCGGGCTGGCTTGGGCGCTCTACGGGTTCGGAACTTCATACAACTACAGCGGCGACCCCCGGTTCCTCCGAACCGCGGAGGCTTGCGCCGATTTCTACCTCGCTCATACACCCACGGACGGCGTGCCGCCGTGGGATTACGACGCGCCGCCGGAGAGCCGCGCGCTCGTCGATACCTCGGCCGCCGCGATTGCCGCGTCCGGCCTGTTGCAACTCTCGAAACTATCCACCGACCCCATCCGGGGCCGGCTTTATGACGCGGCCGCGCGCCGCGTTCTTGAAACACTGTGTTCCGACCATCTGGCGGAATCCGATCCCGTCTGGGAAGGTATTCTCAAAGGCGGGGTCTATCATATACACAAGAAACTGGGCGTGAACGAGTCGGTGATGTGGGGAGAATACTTCTTCGTGGAAGCGCTCGATCGCGCCCTGGAAACGACTACCGCTCCCTGACGATCGCGGCTCCGACCCGCGCGCGCCGGCAAGCGGTCTGGCTAGGAGGCTGGCATGGCATTCAAGATATTGTGTGGCGCCTTCCCGGAAGCGACCCCGATCCCGAGACTTTATACCGCTGATGGCGCGGACATCTCGCCCGAGCTCGAGTGGAGCGACGAGCCGCCCGGCACCAAGAGTTTCGTCCTTATCATGGACGATACGGACGCTCCGGCGGGCACCTGGAACCACTGGCTTCTATGGGATATTCCCGCGACCGTGCATTCGCTGGCGCAAGGGTTCAAGCCCGGGCGCGTGGGCGAAAGCGGGACCAACGATTTCGGCAAGACCGGTTACGGCGGACCCGCGCCACCCAAGGGTCACGGCCCCCACCGCTACTACTTCAGGCTCTTCGCGGTCAACGCTGAGACGCTGGGTCTGCGGGCCGGGGCCCGGCGCACCGACCTGGACCTGGCGCTGGAGACTCACGTGCTCGACCAGGCTTTGTATATGGGCCGGTACGAGCGAAAGTGGATGCGCTGAAGGGCGCGCCTTAGGGCTTCCGCCGCGCGCTGGCCTCGAGGTAGGTGGAAAAGGAATCGGGTTTCCCCGGCGGTGAGATCTCGAACTGGATCGCCACGGTTTCATCGCCCGTCAGCCGGTAGGTCAGCCGGTACCTCGGGCTCGAAGCCGCGGGCTCGCTCACAAACCGAACCGTGTTCGTATCCCCGGAGACCTCCACCGCGTACTCGATGACGTGCCCCTCGTTGTCGAAGTAGACCG
>Ga0182017_10004804_pt1 | contig 10042 bp, 9 predicted proteins | sample 712E3DmetaG_FD_120492 | JGI IMG/M metagenome (GOLD analysis project Ga0182017, IMG submission 120492) | Permafrost microbial communities from Stordalen Mire, Sweden - 712E3D metaG | ecosystem: Environmental > Terrestrial > Soil > Wetlands > Permafrost | place: Sweden: Stordalen | collected... | reverse complement strand
TGCGCCCCTACCTAGGCGGCGTACTGCTCGGCCATGACCGAGAGCGGAATCGCGGTGTAGTCGCCGGCGTGTCCGGCCTGCCCGAATTGAGTCATGCGCTGGGCCACCACCTTCTGCATGGCCTCGCGGGCAGGCTTCATGTAGTCGCGCGGATCGAACTTCTCCGGCGTCTCGGCGAACACCTTTCGGATGGCGCCCGTGATGGCCAGCCGGTTGTCCGTGTCCACGTTGACCTTGCGCACGCCGTTGCGGATGCCGAGCTGAATCTCCTCCACCGGCACGCCCCAGGTCGGCCTCAGCTTGCCGCCGTACTTGTTGATGACGTCCTGCAGGTCCTGCGGCACGCTCGATGAGCCGTGCATCACCAGGTGCACCTTGGGCAGGCGGTTGTGGATCTCGATGAGGCGGTCCATTTTGAGCACCGCGCCGTCGGGCTTGCGCGAGAACTTGTACGCGCCGTGGCTGGTGCCGATGGCGATGGCCAGGGCGTCCACGCCGGTCAGTTCGACGAACTTGGCGGCCTGCTCGGGATCGGTGACGTGTTCGAGGCCCGAGCCGCCCGCGCCGTGGCCGTCTTCGATGCCGCCCAGCACGCCGATCTCGCCTTCCACGGTCACGCCCTTGGCGTGCGCCGCTTCCACCACCTTGCGCGTCACGTCCACGTTGTACTCGAAAGTGGAGGGCGTCTTGCCGTCCGCGGTCAGGGAGCCGTCCATCATAACGCTGGTAAAGCCGGTGTCGATGGCGGACTTGCAGGTCTCGAAGCTGTTGCCGTGGTCGAGATGCAGAACCGTGGGAATCTCAGGGTAAATCTCGGTGGCGGCGATCATGATGTGGTACAGGAACCGGTCGTTGGCGTAAGCGCGCGCCCCGCGGCTGGCCTGAATGATCACCGGCGCCTTGGTCTGGCGCGCCGCCTCCATGATGGCCTGGATCTGTTCCAGGTTGTTGACGTTGAACGCGCCAACACCGTACCCGCCTTTGGCAGCCTCGTCGAGGACCTGCCGCATCGATAGCAACATTCGAAGTTCTCCTTCCCGGCGCCCGCCTGAGCAGGCAGCCCTGCAGCGAACAACCATCGTATCAGACGGCGAAGAAGCCGACATTCTCAGCGCAGGCGCTTGTCGCGGCGGGGGCTTGTCGCCGGCGCTGTCGCGGCAGACGCTGTCGCGGCAGGCGCTCCGGACGAGAGCGAGCCCGCACGGCTACGCGGGGAGCGGGCCTCGCGCAGGTCCCAGCGGCAGGCGCTCCGGACCAGAGCGAGCCCGCACGGTAGCGCGGGGAACGGGCCTCGCGCAGGTCCCGGGACGTCCGTCTACCGCGGCTGCCGGAGCCAGGGGTCCGGCGTCGGCCGCACCGGACCCCGCGCCGAGGTCTCGCCCGGCGCCCGAGTCCGCCTCGCTATACTGAAGTCATCACCCGCTCTCCAGCCGGCAAGCTGGGGACTGCCCACATCGGGGAGCTCGCGAGGACGGGTGGTCGATCCCGGACACTATGGTCTTTACGTGGATGTCGTACCGGCAGGGCAGCGAAGGAACTCGGCCATGAAGTCCGGGGTCCCCGCGCCGGCCGCCCGCGAGTCCCTGCGCGCGGGGATGGTGCGCTATCGCTACAACCTCGTCACTGCTTCCGGGCTGGCGTTGGATTCGATCCGCGCGCACAAGCTGCGCAGCTTTCTGACCCTGCTGGGCGTCATCATCGGTGTCGCCAGCGTGGTGATGGTGGGATCGGCCATCGAGGGGCTGGGCGCCTATGCCGACGAGAGCACGTCCAAAGTCTTCGGCAGCAAGACCTACCTGATCGCGCAGATTGCCTCCGCCGCGGGCCGCAACGAGTACTTCGACAAGCTCAAGAAGAACCGGCGCATCCGGCCCGAGGACCTGAAGTATCTCGAATCGGTCACCGGCAGCCAGATCCTCTATAGCATTTACCGGCAGCGCACGGAAGACGTGAAGCACGAAGGCAACATTTACGAGGACGCCAGCATTCTGGGTGTTTCCGCCGCCCTTCCGGAGTTGCGGGACGTCTCGCTGGCGGAGGGCCGCTTCTTCACCGATCAGGAGGAGCGCGTCAAGCAGACCGTCTGCATTATCGGGCAGGACATCCGCTCCAGCCTGTTCCCGAACGCGACGGCCATCGGCGGCACGCTCAAACTGAGCGGGATCGACTTTCAGGTGATCGGGATTCAGGAGAAACTCGGCTCCTCCTTCGGCCGCAGCCTGGACAATTCGGTTTACATTCCTGCCACGCTGTACTCGCGGCTGTACGGCCCCGGACTGTCGATCTCGATATTCGGCCGCGCGCGTCCCGAGACGGGCATGGGGCTCGATGAGGCTCTGGATCTGACGCGCGTCGCCTTGCGCACGCGCTTCCACGTTCGCCCCGGCCAGCCCGACCACTTCGATACCCTCACGCCCGATGCGATCCGCTCCTTCATCGACAACATCCTGGGGATGATCTCCGCGGTGATCGTGCCGGTGACCGGGATTTCGCTGGTGGTTGGCGGCATCGTGATCATGAACATCATGCTGGTCAGCGTCACCGAGCGCACACACGAGATTGGGATTCGCAAATCGCTGGGCGCGCGGCAATCCGACATCCGGCTGCAGTTCCTCCTCGAGGCGGTGTTTCTGGCGGCCACCGGAGGAGCGGTGGGGGTGCTGTGCGGCGCCGCGCTCACCAGTCTGCTCTCCGCGCTGTTCGAGATCACGCTCCGGGTCACGCTGCCCTATGTGGTGCTGTCGGTGTTCGTATCGAGCGCTGTGGGGATCTTGTCGGGCTGGTACCCGGCCCGGCGGGCGGCGCGCCTGGACCCGGTCGAAGCGCTGAGGTCGGAGTAGCCATGCAGGTGAGTTGGGGAGAGAACGTGAAAATGGCGCTGGGGGCGGTGTGGCTGCACCGCTTCCGTTCGCTGCTCACCGTGCTCGGCATCGTGATTGGGATCACCACGGTGGTAACGGTCAGCTCGCTGCTGACCGGGCTGCGCCAGGGCGTGGTGCAGTTCTTCGAGGAGTTCGGACCCGACAATATCTTCCTGTATAAGACCAGCGGCGATCCGAGCAGCCCGATGGTCTCTCCCAAGGAAGCGAAGCGAAGGGCGATTCGCGCCGACTACGCCGAGATCATCAAGCGCCTGTGCCCCTCGGTGCTCGACACCAGCACTTCGCTCATGATTCCGCCGCTGGTGCACGGGCAGCAGATCACGGCTAAGGTGCCCGGCATCGATACCGACCAGATCGGGCTCACGGGCGTCTCGGCCAACCAGTTCTCGATCGCGCCGCGCAATCTGACGGCGGGCCGTGTCTTCACGCCCGAGGAGGACCGCCGGGCCGCCCACGTGGTGGCGCTCGGCCAGCGGGTCGCCGAGGTGCTCTTTCCCGACGGGCGCGCGGTCGGGAAGACCATTCAGATGGACGGAGCCGAGTACCTCGTTCTCGGCGTATTCGAGAAGGCTAAAGGCGGGTTCTTCGGCGAGAATGGCCTGGACCGGCAGATCACCATGCCGCTGCGGACGGCGCAGCTCCGCTATCCGCAGCTCGACCGCTTCATGATCACCGCTCGCGCACGGACCGGGTTGCGGGATCAGGCCTACGACGAAGTGGAAGGGCTTTTGCGCAAGCTCCGGCGCACGCCGGCCCTGGCTCCCGACGATTTCTCTCTCACCACGGCCGACCAGATCGTCAAGCAGTTCGACCAGATCACCGGCCTGATCGTAATGGTTTCAATCGCCATCTCCGGGCTGGGACTGCTGGTCGGCGGCATCGGCGTCATGAACATCATGCTGGTGAGCGTGACCGAGCGCACCCGCGAAATCGGCGTTCGCAAGGCCCTCGGCGCGCGCCGCATCGACATCGTAACCCAGTTCCTGGCCGAGGCGATTGCGCTGACCGGCGTGGGCGGCATCGTGGGGATCGTCTTCGCCATTCTGGTGACCCTGCTGATCGGCGTGTTGGTGCCCTCATTGCCATCGGCAGTTCCGGTCTGGGCCGTGGTGACCGGGTTCAGCGTGTCGGTTGCGGTGGGACTGTTTTTCGGAGTGTGGCCGGCGGTGAAGGCCGCGCGCCTCGATCCCGTGGACGCCCTGCGCTACGAGTAGAGCGCCGACAAGCGGCCGGCCCAACGAGCGCGAGCGGGCCAAAGCGCCGGATCCGGCGATTGGATCACCCTGTCTTCCGTCCAGTGGCGCCGGCAGCCTTCTTCCCCTGGCTGCCCGTCTCGCGCCGGGCCTCCTGGCGGGGCGGCCCGTCAAGAAACTCGCGCACTTTCAGCTCCAGCTCGCCAATGCGGAACGGCTTCCGCAGAAAGCCGAATCCCTTGGTCTCCATGTCCCGCTGCACCGCCTCCGCCTCGCACCTCCCCGACATATAGATCACTCGCAGAGCCGGCGAGCGGGAAGTAAGCTGCCCGGCCAGCTCCACGCCGTCCAGCCGCGGCATGACGATGTCCGTGAGCAGGAGATCGATCCTGGCGCCCGCCCGCTCGAAGACGGAGACGGCCGCGACGCCGTCGGAGGCATCCAGGATGCGATGCTTATGCCGCGAGAGTACGCTCTTCACCAGCGAACGGATATCCGGCTCGTCATCGACTACCAGGATGGTCTTGCGGACCATTGCATCTTTATACGCCCCTTTTCCGAAAACAGCAATGCCTTCTATCCGAATGCAACCGGACGGGGGGCGGCGTTTCGCCAGTGAACGGGCTCGACTCGACCTACAATAAACAGAAACGAACATGCGGCAACCACCAGCCAGAAGCACACCGCGACGAAGGCGAGAAAGAAATGCCCGGTATGGTACTTGATCAGGCCGGTCGCGTATGGCGCCGCGACGCCCGCCAGATTTCCTGCGCAATTCTGCATTCCGGTCCATTTTCCCGCGGCCGGACCGGCCAGCGTCTGCGTAATCGCCCAGACGTTCGAGGAGTATAGGCCATAGGAAAGGCACCCGACCGTGAGCAGCAGCATGGCCATGCCGTGGTTTCCGATCATCGAGGCCGGCAGGATCAGCGTGGTTGTCAGCAACCCTGCCACGGCAAACGTCTTGCGGACCCGGGAGACGCCATGGCCGTTGGCGATGAGACGGTCCGACGCCCAGCCGGCGACGACCGCCATCGCCGCCAGCCCCCAGAACGGCAGCGATCCGAAGATCGCCGTCTGCTGTTTCGAGAAGCCGCGCTCCCGTTCGAGGTACGCCGGCAGCCATGTCAGGATGAAGAACCAGGCGTAATTGCCGCCGAACAGAACCAGGAAGGTGCCCCACGCGTCGCGCTTGGAGGCGATCTCCATGAACCCCGGACCGGCCGGCCGCGCGAGGCGGTTGGCCCGTCGAGCGGACACCGTTCCCCGCGGGATCGCCAGAACCCATGGCACCAGCCACGCCAGCGCGCCGAATCCCAACGCCAGGAAGAGCGGCCTCCAGCCCCACCGCGCGACAATCAGCCCGCCGATCAGAGTCCCCACCGCCGGACCGGCTTTCGACCCGGCGTCCAGCAGCGCGTTGGCGAGCCCCCGGCGCCGCTCGGGAAAGTCGTCCGCGATCATGCGGGAGTACGCCGGATAGGCAACCGATTCGCCTGCGCCGAGCACCAGCCGCAGCCCGAACAGGACGCCAAACCCGGCGGCGAAGCCCGTAAGCGCCGTCGCCGCCGACCACACCAGGAAGCCCGCCGCATAGACCCGGTAGGCATCGTAGCGGTCCACCAGCCAGCCGGCGGCGATCTGGCACAGCGCATAGGTCCAGAAGAACCCGCTCAGCAGCAGGCCCACCTGCCGGTCGTCGAGCGACAGCTCTTTCTGGATGTCCGTCACCGCGATCGAGAGGTTGCTGCGGTCGATGAAGTTGATGAAAATCGAGACCACAAGCAGGGCAAGCAGAGACCACCGAACCCGACTGGCCGTGTCCATATGGGTGTCACTCCAGTGTAGTGCGGCATGCGGATTGACGGCGCTCGGGCTTCATTTGCGCCAGCGCGCCACCCTCCTGCGACCTCCGGGCGGCTGCCTGCATCCATATGGCTTGACCTCGCGCGCATACGCTGAGGGATAATGAGGTACCGAATAACGAATCCGGGCGGCGCGCCGCCCGGGACCTAGGGAGATGAGACTATGGCAGCACTCAAAGGGACCCAGACACACGAGAATCTGAAGGCGGCATTCGCCGGGGAATCGCAGGCGAATCGCCGCTATCTATACTTCGCCAAGCAGGCGGACATCGAGGGATATCCCGACGTCGCCGGCTTGTTTCGCGACACGGCGGAAGGCGAAACCGGCCACGCGCACGGCCACCTGGACTATCTGAAGGAAGTTGGCGACCCGGCCACCGGCCTGCCGATCGGCGACACCCAGGAGAACCTCGGAGCCGCCGTGGCCGGCGAAACCCACGAGTACACCGACATGTATCCGGGGATGGCCAAGACCGCCCGCGAGGAAGGCTTCGCCGAAATCGCCGACTGGTTCGAGACGCTGGCGAAAGCGGAGAAGTCCCACGCCGGCCGCTTCCAACAGGGCTTGAACGCAATCAGCTAGGAGAGGACGGCCGCTGGCCGTGCGCCGCCGGCCGTCAACACTCAGCCGCCATGCCACCTATCAAAGGCGCGCCCACTCCCGGCCTATCCTACAACCCCAACGACCCCGTCTATTGGGACGGCGAAGGCCTGCGCGGCGAGATCGAGCGGGTATTCGACATCTGCAACGGCTGCCGCCTTTGCTTTAACCTGTGCCCCAGTTTCCCGGAGTTGTTCAAGGCCATCGAAGCGCACGACGGGGACGCGCGCCAGATCGCCCGGGCCGAGGCCGATCGCGTCGTCGATACCTGCTTCCAGTGCAAGATCTGCTACGTCAAGTGCCCTTACACGCCGGACGACAAGCACGAGTTCCAGCTCGATTTCCCGCGCCTCATGCTGCGGGCGAACGCGCTGCGGAAGAAGGAACGCGGACTCGGCCTGCGCGACCGCGTGCTCTCGCGGCCGGCGCTGCTCGGCCGGGCGGCGGGCATGTGCGCGGGCCTGGCCAACTGGTCCAACCGCCAGCCGCTGCTGCGGATCGGGCTTGAGGCCACGCTCGGAATCCACCGCCGGAAGCTGCTTCCCGATTTTCACGGCGAAACCTTCGAAGACTGGTTCCGCAAACAGCCGCCACCGCCGGGCGATCCTTCGCGTGCGGTTCTCTTCTACACCTGCTCGGTAAACTACAACGAGCCGGGGGTGGGCAAGGACGCCGTCGAGGTCTACTCCAAAAACGGCATTTCGCTCTCCTGTCCGAAGCAGAACTGCTGCGGGATGCCGGCGCTCGAACACGGCGATATCGAGCTGGCCAGGCTGCTGGCGCGCCAGAACGTCGCCTCGCTTCTGCCGCACGCACGCGCGGGCAAGAAGATCGTCGCCATCGACCCCACCTGCTCCTACACGCTGCGCAAGGAGTACCCCGAACTGGCGGGCACGCCCGAGGCCCGCGAGGTGGCGGCCGCCACCATGGACATTTGCGAGTTCCTCTTCCAGTTGAAGCAGGAAGGCGCTTTCTGCCGCGATTTCCGCTCTACTCCGGGCAAGGTCGCTTACCACCTGCCGTGCCACCTGAAGGCGCAGAACATCGGCTACCGCTCGCGCGACCTCATGCGGCTCATTCCGGGCGCCACCGTCAAGCTGGTCGAGCATTGCTCCGGCCACGACGGCACCTGGGCCATGAAGAAGGAGTTCTTTCCGCTCTCGATGCTGACGGGCAAGAAGGCGTTCGACGCGATGGCGTCGGCCGGGGCGGACGTGCTGGCCAGCGATTGCCCGCTGGCATCCATCCAGTTCGACCAGGCGCTGGGCACGCGGCCCATCCATCCCATCCAGGTGCTGGCTCGCGCCTACCGGCCGGACGGGTTTCCGACACCCATCGAGCCAACCCAGCCATGAAACCCATCGACATTTCGGAGATCGCGAATATCGCGGAGTACGAGCTGGAGCGAAAGACGCTGCGGCCGAAGATGATGGCGCTCAAGGACCGGCGCCGCATCCGGGTGGGAGACCATCTCACCTTCCTGTTCGAGAACCGCGAGACGGTGCGCTACCAGATTCAGGAGATGATGCGGATCGAGCGCATGGTGGAGCAAGCGGCCATCCGCCACGAGGTGGACACTTACAACGAGCTGATCCCGCCGCCGGGCGGCCTTTCGGCCAGCCTGCTCATCGAGTACGCCACCGCCGAGGAGCGGGACGTGAAGCTGCGCGAATTGGTGGGGCTCGAAGACCACATCGCCATCGCCGTCGCGGACCTGCCGCCCGTGAGGGCCCGCTTCGACGGCCGGCAGATCGCGACGGACCGGCTGAGCGCGGTGCAGTACATCCGCTTCGCTCTGACGCCCGATCGGCGCGCGCGCTGGCGCCAGGGAGTGCGCCTCGTGGCGGGCCATCCGCACTATCGTGCCGAGGCCGAGCTGACCCCGGAGCAGCTCGCGGAACTCGAACTGGATTTTCAGTAGGTTCGGTTCTTCGCCGCCACGGACCGTGTCCCCTGCCGGCCCCGCAGGCGCGGGCGGCCGCCCAGCCGGCTCACCCCAGCAGCAGCCGCCGCGCCTCGCCCACCAGGAACAGCGAGCCGCTGATGAACACCGCGTCGTCGGGCGCGGCCTCGCGGCGGACGATGGCCAGCGCATCCGCGAGAGTTGCGGCGGTGCACAGCCGGGGATGATCGGCCAGATCGCGGATGGTCTCCGGTCGCAGGGCGCGCGCCATCTGCGGCGCGGTGGCCACGATCCGATCGGCCAGCGGGAACAGGATGGCCCCCATCTCTTCCACGGCTTTGTCGCGCATGGCGCCGTAGATCAGCCAAACGTGGCGGTCGTCGAAGAAGCGGTTGATGTAGGCGGCCAGGGCGCGGGCGCCGGCGGGATTGTGCGCGCCGTCGAGGATGATTTCGGGCGCCGCCGAGACGCGCTCCAGCCGCCCCGGCCAGTGCGCCTGGCGTATGCCCTCGCGGATGACCTCGGCGGCGAATCCGAGGCTGTTGAGCGCCAGGGCCGCGGTGACGGCGTTAGCCACCTGATGTTCTCCGGCCAGCGGGCAATCGATGCGGAGCTCGGCCGGTCCCGCCAGCCGGAAGCAACTCCCGCCCGGGTAAAGCGACAGTTCCTCGACGCGCCAATCCGAGGCCCAGACAGGCTCGATGGCGAGCGCATCGGCGGCGGCGGCGAGCACCCGCGCGGCTTCCGGCCGCTGCGCGGCGATGACGGCCGGCGCGCCGCGCTTCAGAATTCCCGCTTTCTCCGCGGCGATGGTCTCGATGCCGCGGCCGAGAAAGGCCTCGTGATCGAAATCGATGGGCGTGATCACAGCCAGGCGCGGCTCGACGACATTGGTGGCATCCAGCCTGCCGCCCAGGCCGACCTCGAGGACGGCCGTTCCCACGCGCGCCTCGCGGAAGACGACGAAGGCCATGGCGGTGACGGTCTCGAAATAGGTCGGATGCGCATCGAGCGCGCCCCGGGCGATGAGGCGCTCGGCTGCGGCGTGTACCTGGCCGAACGCCTCGGCGAACCGCGCCGGGCCGATGGGCCGGTCCGCGATGCGTATGCGCTCGACCGGTTCGGCAAGGTGCGGTGAGGTGTAGAGGCCCGTGGCAACGCCTGCCGCGCGCAGGCCGGATTCGATCATGGCGCAGGTCGAGCCTTTGCCGTTGGTCCCGGCTACGTGAATGAAGCTGCAGGCGCGATGCGGGCTGCCGAGCTCTTCGAGCAGAGCCGTCATGCGGTCCAGGCCGAGTTTGGCGGCCTTCACCTCGTTGCCGAGCGAATACAGAAACCGGACCGCTTCCTCGTAGCTCATGATTGCGCGTGCCTGCCCCTATTGAATGCAATTCTACCCGCCGCCACCAGCGCCAGCGACCCCGCGGCCAGCCGGGCTTCGAATTGCCAGACGGAGACGACGCCATCGGGCGGGACGAGCGAGAAGACAATGCCCGCCGCGGTCACCAGCAACCCGGCCGCGGAACTCAGCCGCAATCCATGTTTCGCCGCCGCTCCGAACAGGTAGAGGAACGGGATGAAGTACGTGATGACGGTCA
>Ga0182017_10004803_pt1 | contig 10042 bp, 7 predicted proteins | sample 712E3DmetaG_FD_120492 | JGI IMG/M metagenome (GOLD analysis project Ga0182017, IMG submission 120492) | Permafrost microbial communities from Stordalen Mire, Sweden - 712E3D metaG | ecosystem: Environmental > Terrestrial > Soil > Wetlands > Permafrost | place: Sweden: Stordalen | collected... | reverse complement strand
CCCTCCCCTCTTCGCCCAACGTGGCAACGACAAAACCGTGCACGGTAACCGTACAGATGAATAACTCGCCGTATACCAAGCTTCCGAACGCCCGTGTGGACGTCGACGACGGAGTACTGGGGACAGTCGCCCCCAACATCTATTTCACCGGAACGACTAACGGCAGCGGAACGTTCTCCTTCAACGTTCCGGCACAGAGCGACTACGACTTCATGGCGCGAAGCGGATCGATGACCGGGAACCAGACCAATCAGGTCGTACCGTCATCGGGTTCGTGCGCCTTCACGGTGAAGGTTTCGTGAGCGGAATGTCTGCATCTCGTCGCCGCTTGGCAGCGTTCAGGCACGAAGGCGGATTCACGCTGATCGAGCTACTGGTGGTCGTGGTCCTGGTCGGCATCACGTCAGCCATGTTCGCAGATACTTTCAGCGCCGTCGTCAACCGAAGCTCGCAAGTTCAAGACCAGAACATTCTTCAGACCGAGGTGCGCGCCGGTCTCAATACGCTCGTGAGCGACCTTCGCGATGCTTCCTTCGGAGACACGACCGTTCCCATCCTCAGCTACGGAGCCAACTCGATATCCTTCTATTCTCCCGATCGTTTGCAGCCCATGCACATGCGCAGGGTCACGTACTCGGTAGTCGGCACATCAAGTGATTGGTTCTTGAGGCGTCAGGTGACCACGAGCACGAACACGAATGGGCCACCCTGGACGGGAATCGCCGCCGATACCGGCCCCGTCTCGACTCTCTTCGACTCGGTTAAGAATCCCACCAGCATCTTTAAGTACTGCACCCAGGTTCCACGCGATATGGCGCTCGATACGATCAATAACCCAACTTCTCCCGAGCTCATTACCTGGGCGTGCACGGCTCCCACCACGGCCGCGAACGTCAAGACCGTGGTCGTGAAAGTGGGGGTCGCGAGCAACCCGTCGAGCACGACGTACTATTACGGAGCAGTCGCAACCGTGAGGTGGAATGCGTCATGAGAAAGCTTAAGCGATTCCTTGCACGCGAGGATGGAATAGCGCTGGCCACCGTCGTCTTCATGGTCGCGATCCTCACGGCCCTCTCCGTCACACTAATCGATCAGGTGAACTCGGAGTCCAATCGCGCCGGAGCCTCGGTCAGCTCGGACGCCGTTTATCAGGCGGCCGAGGCCGGCATCAGCGACTACATAGCCAAGCTGCTCGACGATCCTCAGTACTACGACCACTACGTCGCCAACGGCGAAGCGACACGAACGTCGTGCACGACCTATAGCAGCGGAGTCTGCACCGCTTTCGGTTCTCTAGTCGTCTCCCACGGCAACACCTGGACGGCGGGCACTCATTGGGGATACAACGCCGGCGTCCCGAACCACAAGGACACCTGGTACGTGGGAACCGGTAACGCGTTCGGCAACTCGACCAGACTTTGCTCGGGTACGCCTTCGACGTGCTACGCCTACGATTTGATGATCACACCAACGAGCCCCTCACTCGGGACCAACTATGTCACGATTCTGTCCACCGGCTGCAAGCTCGTCTCGGGTGGAACGACCTGCAATACAAGCGCCCCGACGGGCGTTCCCCAACGGTCGATAGAGGTGCGTGTTAGGAGAACAACTCCCGCCGACTTCCAGTTCATGTTGAACGGTACCAACTCCACGTGCTTCGGAAGCACGACTTACGGAGTTGTCTATAGCACCGGGAATATCTGTCACAACGGTACCGCTTACGGCAATCTCGAGGCCGAAGGCAATGTGACTGGATCGGTGACATATTTGAATGGCGCAACATACTACAATGGCAGCCCGACTCCGGCCAGTCACTACATCCGCAACGTCGTCAAGAATGCGATCCAGTTCAGCAGCTTCAACGTCTCGCTCGCCGACATCAGGCGTGCCGCAGGGTTGAATTCTCCCACAACGGACTTCGAAGATACGAATGCCAGCGCGTGGCGCATCGTCTTCTCCTCGGACGGAACCGTTAAGGTGTGGAAATGCACGAATAGCTCTACGCCAGAGAAAACCCAACCAACCTGCGCAACCACTACGAGTTACAGCGGTCCTATCCCGTCGAATGGAGCGATCTACACCGGTCAGGACGCGATTATCTCCTGGCCTAGCAGTCCCGGCCCGAATAGTGTCGTTAACGGTCGCGTTTCCGTCGCCTCGGCAACCGACATCATCCTCGCGGGAAACATCAGCTACGCTTCGGAGACTTCGGGACCCGACGACGATGTGTTGGGCCTGATCGCTCAGAACAATATCTGGATCGCGAAGTACGCACCCAATATTCTCAAGTGGAGAGCGGCCACGATGGCCTTGACGGGGATATGGTCCGACTACGACTGCACGAATGACGCGGGATGGAGAGGAAACAATAGCTCGATGACGTTCATTGGAACGAGCGCCATTTACGACGGTAGTGGGTGTATGGAGGACTATAACGGTCCCAACGGTTTCAACATCGACAACGTCACCCGAATTGCAGACGATGGATCGGCACCGGGATACTCGAACTACGACGCGCTCAAGTTCCTTTTCCCGCCTTGGTTCCCCACAATCGATGGCGTCGAGACGACCGTGCTCTTCCAGGAAGTACCGCCCAACACCGTACCGTTGGTCGGCTAATAGGCTCCGGCGACCGCCGGTAGGAAACGCGATGATTTGCGAGCCGAAGGCCGGCGAGCCAGGGTAGCGCCCACGCGACCTAACGCCAGAGCAAAGGGGCACGAGCTCGGTGCAATAGCTCCGTCGGCTTTACAGCGAGCCGTTCAAGGTTGGCGAGAGCCGCCGCCGACCCCGGCTGCGGCGTTCTCAACCGCCGTGCGCGCGCACGAACTCGAGCGCCGCTCGCGCCTCGGCCTCGCTCTTCGAGCCGACCGCCCAGAGCGTCTCGACCCTCTTGTCGACCGCGATCAGAGTCTCGAGCGCCTGCGCTCCGTGCCACCAGCCGAACTTGGCTCCGGTCACGATCCAGGCCTGTTGGAAGAGCCAGTAGCGGACGTTGGCAGCGCTGACGTGTTGGTGCGAGTCGAGCCAGGCATATAGCTTCTGCGCCCGTTCCGGCAGCGGGATCTCGTCGAGCGGCTCGGACTTGGCGCCCGCGATCACGAAGGCGCGCGGGCGCGTGCTCGCCTTGGACGGCTTGGGCTTGGGCTTGACCGGTGCCGGTTTGGTCGTCGTCGTGGTCGTCGTCGTAGTCGTGGTCGTCGGAACGGTCTCGTTCGGCTCGGTGACCGACGCGGGCGGGAGCACGATCTTGGTACCGACGTAGGGAGAGGAGTTCTCGGGGGTGCCGCTCTGGTAGCCCTTCGGCTTGGCCAGCTGTAGCGTCACGAGCGGAGCGCCCGTATCCAAGACCTCGGTGTTCGCCACCGGCGCCTGGCGCGCCACCAGCGCTTCGGCCCAACCGGCGACCGGGCCCTCGACCTGCCAGCCGAATCCGTGCGCCTGCAGCGTGCCCTCGGCGAAAACGTAGGGCTGCCCGACAACGTCGGGCACGATCTTGGTTGGGAGCTTCGTCGTCTCGATAACGTGCGAGGGCTTGGAGGAGCTGCTCCGAGAGGCAGCGATGGTCAGGCCGGTCAACACCAGCACGCAAATGGCGACGAGCGCCACGACCCACCCCCGCGTAATCTGCATGAAGTTCATTTCGACAGGATGCCAGCTCGGATTGAGCTCTCGCTCTATCTACGAAGTAGAGCCGCGAAGCCCTTCAGGGATCCGGCGCCTCGGAGTAAGCCGCCGGGCTACCCGCCGATCGAATTCGTCGCGCTCTGATCGGTCGTCGCGGGAGACCTGTTCCGGCTAGCAACCACCGCCGAGCCGGAGTCCGCAGGCGGAGCCGCGAAGGGCGAGTCCAGACCAGGAATCCCGTTTATATTCGCCGCGGCCGTCGCGAGCGGAGCCGTGCTCGAGGAAGCCGTCCAGGCGCTTGCAACAGCCGATCCGGTGGAAGCCGTGTCGCCGACGATGGAGAACACCATCTGCGAGCGCAGACCGGGGGAGTCGATCGAGGGGGTCGGGGTGGGCGCGTCCTGCCAGCGGAAGGCGATACCGGCGAAGCTCTGGAACCAGGGCTCGTTCTGGGGATAGCCGCTGCTCGAGGGAATCAGGCCGAGGTGAAGGTGCGGCCCGGTTGCGTGTCCGGTCGAGCCGACCAACCCGACCCGCGCTCCGGCAGTCAGCCGGGCGCCGCTGACGACCGAGGGCTCGATGTAGGAGAAGTGACAGTAGGCCCAAGTCTGCCCGTCATCGGTACGAAATCTCATGCCGATTCCGCAGAGAGGATCGATCGTGCGCCAGGCACTCAGAACGACGCCGTCCGCAAGCGCGTAGACCGGTGTGCCTGCGGGAGCCGCAATGTCCGCCGCCGGGTAGTCGTGGTGCGTGTGCCCGACCGATACGCGACTGGGCCCGCCGCCGACCGGGAAGACGTAGCCGTTCTGGTACTGCGGGCTGGCGAGATAGACCGAAGTCCCCGGGTCGAACGAGTCGGCCTGCGAGTTGGCGCGAGCCTGGGCCAGCGCATTCTCCGCTTCTGTAAGCGTGTTGGTCAGGGTCGGAACCGTCGCCTCGATCGGGATCGCCTGGGCCTCCACCTCGGCAGCGCGCAAGCGCATGGCGGTCCGCTGACTTATCAGGGATGCGCTATCGGCCGCTGCGAACATGCGCCGCGAGCGAGCTCGGATCGCCAGCGCGCGCGTGCGCGTCTGCGCGATCTGCTGGCTTATCTCCGCCACCCTCCTCTCGGCCTTCTCGAGGCCTTGCTGGAGCCCGTCGAGCGAGAAGCTGAGCGAGCTGTCGCGCGAGAGCAGACGGCCCAGCGAGAGCACCTCGTCTACGTACCACTGCGCATGGTTGTAGGCGAAGACGGCCCGCGAGATATCGCTGGCGCCACCCGCAGCGGCGAGGTAGCGCGCCGCGGAAAAGACAGCGTCCTTCGCGTTCCAGGGATCGGCGATACCGTCACCATTGAAATCCGCCCCCCAGCGCAGCCAGGTTTCCGGCATGAACTGCATCCAGCCGATGGCGCCGGCCGAGCTAGGCCCCATGTTGCGACCGAAGTTCGACTCGATCTTGTTGATAGCCGCCAGTACCGGCCAGGAAATGCCGTACGCGGTGCCCGCCGATTGCCAGGTCGCACGCAGCTCGGCCGAGGAGATCGGCGTCTCATCGCCGGCCTGCTTGGTCCAGTTGGACGGCAGGACAAGGGCGCCCGGGGTATTCGGCACCTGCACGCTCGGCAGGTTGGCGATCACGGCCGTTTGAGAAAGGGTGGGGGAATCCGAGCTGGAGACGATCGCGAACGTGTCGCCGCGCGCGCTACCCGCGCCGAGCGCGAGCGCTATCGCGGCGCCCACTAGCGCGAACTTCATCCTTCCGGGCCGGCAATTCGCAGCGGTCCGCCGTCAGGAGACTGTTGCTCAGCCCCACTACGTCCGGCGAGCGCAGGCGATAGACCCGGGGTGCCGCCCGCATCCTTTCCCTTGTCCCCGGCGGCCTGCGTCTTGATTGCATGCTCGAGCTGAACGAGGAAATCGTGGCGGTGAGAGGAGGCGTTGGAGGCGATCTCTTTGTCCACCTTGCCTTCGAGCACCAGCGCGATCAGCGACTGGGCGAAGGTCTGCATCTGGAAGAAGGAGCCGTCGGCGATCGCATCGGTGACCTCATCGCCTTTGCCCTCGCGGATCAGATCGGCGATGCGCGCGTTCGTGACCATCACCTCGACCGCAGCCACCCGACCGCCGCCGATACGAGGCAACAGGCGCTGGCTTACGACGCCGCGCAGTACGCCGGCGAGGATCGCGCGGATCTGCGCCTGCTTCGCTTCCTGGAAGAGCTCGACGAAGCGGGCGACGGTCTCGGAGGCGTCGATCGTGTGCATCGTCGACATGACCAGATGCCCCGACTCGGCCGCCTGCAGGGCGGTCTCGGCGGTCTCACGGTCACGTAGCTCGCCGATCAGGATCACGTCCGGGTCCTGACGCATAGCGCGCCGCAGCGCCTGGCTGAAGGAAGCGGAGTCGAGCCCGATCTCACGCTGGTTGACGATGCAGCCACGATCGGCGTGGAGGATCTCGATCGGGTCCTCGATCGTGAGGATGTGCTGCCGGCGCGTGCGGTTGATGTGGTCGACCATCGCCGCAAGGGTGGTCGACTTGCCCGCTCCGGTCGCACCGGTGACGAGAACGAGGCCTCGGTGATAGCTGGCGAGGCTACCGACCCCCGGAGGAAGCTCGAGCTGCTCGAAGGTCGGAATCTCGCGCGGGATGACGCGGAAGGCGAAAGAAATTGCGCCACGCTGGCGGAAGCCGTTGACGCGGAAGCGCGGCAGGCTCGGATGGGTGAAGGCCATGTCGAGCTCGCCGGTCTGGCGGAATTCCTGCAGCTTGCTGGGTAGGTGCTTGGTCAGCGCCTCCAGAACCGCGTTCAGTTCCTTGGGCCCGATAGGCGGAAAGCCGTCGAGCGCGCCGAGCTCGCCGTCGCGCCTGACGATCGGCGGCTGGCCGAGCTTGAGATGAAGATCGGAGCCCCCGATCTCGACTACACGGGTGAGCAAAACATCAAGTTCCATCGGCGGTTGCATCGGCACTTTCGCGGTCGCTCTTTAGAACCCCTTCTTGGGACATTTCCCGGTGGGGATGTGCGACTGAGGCGGGGTAGGTCCTTAACCCGCTCGTTCTCGGGTTGGATCGAACGGCACCCGCAGGTACCGAGCCCGGCTGTGCTCGATTCGAACCCGGCTACAATGGCCCTCCGCGGGGGAGTGCCCGAGCGGCCAAAGGGAGCGGGCTGTAAACCCGTCGGCTCAGCCTACGGAGGTTCGAATCCTCCCTCCCCCATCTCGCTTTCCCGGCCGGTGCCTCTTCCCGGCCGGGCGCTACCGGTCTACGGAGCCACCTGAAGCCGCTGGCCGCACGGCCAACGGCGCCCCGGGAAAGCGAGAGGCGTTTCGGCTAGTGCGAGCTCCGTTTCAGCTAGCGAGCCGCTTTTACCGGGCGGCTCGGCCGAAACCGCGAAATGAGCAGCCGTTTTCAGGCGTTTAGCCGAAACGGACATGTCTCAGTACCAGGTGCTCGCCAGATCGCTACGTCAGGGACTGGACGTCCACACGGCTGCTGTGTTGCTGTCGCCTCCGACCGCGACCAGTCCCGGGCCGCCGGCCGCAACGCCGGCCATCGCCTGGTTCCCCTCGAAGCCGAAGACCAGACCGCTGTCCGGGATGTTCTTCCAGGAGAGGCCGTCTTTGGAGGACCAGACCGCGGCGTCGGAACCACCGAAGCCGGCGCCGATGACGCCGACCGCCACCAACCCGCGCCCGCCGGCGGTAACGCCGAGCATTTCCGACCAGACCGCCGCCCGGCGCGAGTCCGACTGGCTGATCGACGCCCGCTTCCAGACGAGACCGTCGCTGGAGACCCAGGCGGTGGCAGCCCCGTTGTCGTAACCGACCGCGACCAGACCGGGCCCGCCGGCGACAACGCCGAACATCTTCTGCTCCCCCGCCCCGCCAAAGGCCGGCTGACCCGCCGGCGCGCGCTTCCAGCTGATGCCGTCAATAGATGTCCAAACGGCCGCGTCGCCGTTGCTGGAGCCCACCGCCACCAGGCCTGGTCCGGCGGCGGTGACGGAGTTCATCTCCTGCTTTCCTTCACCGCCGAAAACGAGCTCGCCGGCGCGGGCGCGCTTCCAGGAAGAACCCCGGCGCGAGACCCAGACGGCCGCGTCCCCGGCGTCGAAACCGACCGCAACCAACCCCGGCCCGCCGGCGACCACTCCACGCATCAGCTGGCTTCCGTTCCCCCCGAAGACCGCTGCTCCGAAGCCAACCCGCTTCCAGGAGAGACCGTTCCTGGACATCCAGACGGCAGCATCCCAGTTGCCACCCACCTCGTCGCCACCAACCGCGACGAATCCCGGCCCGGGCGCGGCGACCGCGCTCATCCCCTCGATTCCCCTGTCTGCGAGAGCGGGATCGCCTTTCGCGGCACGTTTCCAGGAGAGACCGTCCTCGGACGTCCAGACGGCGGCGTCGGGGCTTTCGTAGCCGACCGCCACCAACCCCGGTCCCCCGGCGACGATAGCGTTGATGGCCGTCCGGCCGCCCTTCTCCCCGAAAACCGCGGAGGCGCCGTGGGCACGCTTCCAGTTCGCCCCCGTCGCCTTCTTCGAGCCGATCCGGCTGAGGACGAGAACGATCAGGAGCGCTGCGAGAAGGAGAAGAGCCGCTCCCAGAAGGTAGATGGTCGGCCGTGATCTCAAACGCTGTTCACTATAAGAGCTCGCCCTGTCGGGACGCCTCGGGCTCGCTGCGACGCTAGCGCAGCACGGGACCGTCGAACCATGGGAAGCTACCGGGCACCATGTTCGTACACACGATCGAGCATTTGCTGAAGCTGATCGGGCTCCCGCTCGTCTTTTTCGGGGTCGGGATCGAGTCGATGGGAATCCCGATCCCCGGCGAGACGGTGCTCGTGATCGCGGCGGTGGTGGCGGGGCGCGGGACGCTCGTGCCCTGGGAGGTCGCGCTCTGCGCCTGGGCCGGGGCGGTCGTCGGCGACAACATCGGCTACGCGCTCGGCCACCATTACGGCGAGCGCTTCTGGACACTGCCGGGAATTCGCCGCTTCTACCGGCGCGAGCGAGTCGAACAGGCCGAGGCGTTCTTCAGGCGGCGAAGCGGCTGGTTGGTCGTCTTCCTCGCCCGCTTCGTGGCCATCCTGCGCATCTTCGCCGGCCCGCTCGCCGGCATCTCGCGCATGCATTGGCGGGCTTTCCTGCTGGCGAACGCGCTTGGCGGCGCCTGCTGGGTGGCGGCAGTGATGGTCGTGGGTCTGATGGTCGGCTCGAATCTCGATCGTGCGATCAAGATCGTCGAGAGCGCCGGCTACATCGGTCTCGCCGTCGCGGTGCTGCTCTTGGTCGCGGGTTCCTTCTGGCTCCACCGTAAGCGCAGAGCCAAGAAGAAGAAAGGCGAGAAAACCAAGTAGCCCGGGGGTCGCATACCGCACCCGTCCCGATTCGGGACGGCAGTACAATCCCTGAGCTTGCCCTCTTAGCTCAGTTGGTAGAGCACCTCCATGGTAAGGAGGGGGTCCACGGTTCGAGTCCGTGAGAGGGCTTCCAGTGCTGGAGCGACATCCTGTCCACCTGCCGAGGTCGGTCCACTAGGCTCCGCGTTCTCTGAGCGTCCACTTAGCGCGTCTCTCGCAGCTCGAATCGACCGTTCTGCGTCTATGTGATCCGGCCCCATCTCGTCGTACACGTGCGCGTAGGTACTCAGCGTGACCTCCGGGCTGTTGCCCATCTGCCGAGCAACCTCAACAACCGACTGGCCGGAATGAATCAGTAACGAAGCGAAAGAGTGGCGAAGGTCGTACGGCCTCGCGCCGTGTAAACCAATACCTTCCGCCGCACGCTTGAATATCCGCCGCCGCCAGTTGCGCCAGTCGAAATCTGTCCAGGCTGAGCCATCCGTCTTCTCGAAAAGGAACGCATCGGGCTTCGGTTTTCCGACTCGCTCATGCCAGGCTTCGAGATCGTCGACCAGCGGCCCGAGTAGCCGAACCGTCCGAATCTTGCCCGTCTTCGTGCTCTTCTCGACGCCGTCCGATAGAGCCCGCTCGACTCTCAACGACCAGAGCCCGATGTCTCGCCAGCGAAGCGCCAACGCCTCGGACGGTCGCAAGCCCGCATAGGCGAGAAGACAGACCAGGGCAGCATCGCGCTCGCCTCCACCTTCTACAAGCGTTGCGCGCATGTTTTCGACCGCGCGCGGCGAGAACGGCCGTACCAACCGAGACCGTCGCTGGCTCGGCTTCCGAATCTCACGGACGGGGTTTCGGTCGATACGTTCCCAACGAACCGCAGCGCTCAGCATCCCTTGTAGAACGACTAGCGCCTTTAGAACGGTCGGGCCACCAACGCCGTCCTTCTCTAGCTCAGCTCGAAACCGCTCTACTTTCGCCGGCCCGATATCCCGTAGACGCGTGCCTCCCAATCGAGGGTCAATGTGCTTCTTCCATACGTGGCCGTACCTTTCGCATGT
>Ga0182017_10004802_pt1 | contig 10042 bp, 4 predicted proteins | sample 712E3DmetaG_FD_120492 | JGI IMG/M metagenome (GOLD analysis project Ga0182017, IMG submission 120492) | Permafrost microbial communities from Stordalen Mire, Sweden - 712E3D metaG | ecosystem: Environmental > Terrestrial > Soil > Wetlands > Permafrost | place: Sweden: Stordalen | collected... | reverse complement strand
GTATCATCCGACGGCATTTCCTGGGCGATCTATTCGCCGGGTTTGTCCGATTTTGTTTTCAGCACCGCCGGTAATTCCAGCCGTATGGTTGCCGTGGGCGCCATGGGATCAATACTTGCTTCTTCCGACGACACCACCTGGACAGAAGAGAATTCGGGCGTTACCGCCAGCCTGAGCGGTGTTACCTGGGGCGACAATATGTTCGTTGCCGTGGGCGACGCGGGCACGATCCTCACGTCGCACGTGACAAACGGTGTTGTCGACCGGCGCGCGGTCGCAAACGGCCGGGTCCCGGGCTTGACCGTGGGAAATCATATTGTCCGTTTCACCCTTTTTGAAGACGCCGTGGCGACTTTGCGGTTGTATTCGACGCAAGGACGGCTCGTTCGGTCGATGAACGCTTCGATGAGCTCAGGTGAACACGCGGCGCCCGCGACATTCCTTTCGGGGCTCGCGCAGGGCAGGTATCTCCTGTCGTTTACGGCGGGGAACTATACGGTCGACAGGCCGGTGCTTATTGTGAAGTAATGCTGATTTGCACCTCACCGCTCACTGAGCGAAGTCGAAGTGAGCCGGCGCGAAAAAGAGTTCCCTTCGACTTCGCTCAGGGAACAGAGACTTTCTTTTCGCTCCGGGGCTTCTTGTCTTGGCCTCCCGCATTCATATATTTTCAATGACTGCCGCGATTTCTTTTTGTCCCGAAAGGACCATGTTTCGCCACTATGGACGGACTTTCCCTTACCCGGATTCAATATAACATCCTGGACTATCTTTTCCGGGCGAATGACGGCGTGACCGTCGACGAGCTTGTGGAAAAACTGGCCGTCGACCAGGTCTTCGTATTCTCCACCCTGCAATACCTGTCGGAGATCGGCCTCGTCAGCGTTACCGAGAGCGAAGTGACCGAAATCCAACTGGCCGCGAAGCTCGACCTTATCGTACCGGAAGAACTCCCCGAGCGGACGCTTCTCAAGGTCCTTGCGCATGAGGCGGCCGGATTGCATCTTCAGGACCTTTCGGCAAAAGTCAATGTGGAGCAGAAGGTCGTGGGCAAGAGCCTCAAGCCGATGCTTGACAAAGGCTGGATCGTAAAAAACGGCGCGCACGTTTCGGCCACCGACGCGGGCAAAGCCGCGCTTGGCGCCGAGACCGACGACGAGAAACTGTTCGCGGCGCTTCGAAAAAGTAAATCATTCATCGTCGAGGAGGAAAAGTCCGACTTTTTTCCGAAGGGTTTTGACGCCCTTAAAAAACGGGGGCAATTTTTAAACATTAAAGTCCGCAAACGCCGCGGCGCCGCGCTTACGGACAAGGGAAAAGGAATGCTCTCGGATGGGAAAAGCATCACGGTCAAGGAAGAGGCCACGTCGCTTACTTCGGAGCTGCTCCAGAACGAACAATGGAAAAACGTCACCTTCAAACCGTACGATATCCAGGCCGGCGTCGATTTTCTGCCGATGGGCAAGATCCATCCCTTTCAGCGCCTGCTTAACCAGGTGCGAGGCATTTTTTATAGCATGGGATTTACGGAAGTTTCTTCACCTCATGTGGAATCCTCCTTCTGGAATTTCGACGCGCTTTTCCAGCCCCAGGACCACCCGGCGCGCGACATGCAGGACACGTTCTACGTAAAACAACCTTCCTCGGCCGCCCTTCCCGAAAGCGCCCTCGTCGACAGGGTGAAGGCGACCCATGAAAACGGGGGCGCATGCGATTCCAAGGGCTGGGACTACAAGTGGAACGTCGAGCTGGCGAAAAAGACCGTGTTGCGCACGCACGATACCGCGGCGTCGGTGCGGCAGCTTTACAAAAGGCCGCAAGCTCCGGGAAAATATTTCTGTATCGGACGGGTGTTCCGCCGGGAAGCCGTTGACTATAGGCATTTGCCGGTTTTTACCCAGGTCGACGGCATCATCGTCGAGGAAGGCGCGTCGCTGTCGCACCTCATCGACATCCTTTCGGAGTTCTATACTCGAATGGGTTTCAGCAGGATCGAAATCAGGCCGTCGTTTTTCCCCTATACCGAGCCGAGCCTCGAAGTGCATGTGTATCTCGAAAACAGGCGCGAGTGGATCGAAATGGGCGGGGCCGGTGTGTTTCGCAAGGAAGTGACCCTGCCGCTCGGTTGCACCGCGCCGGTCCTGGCGTGGGGCCTGGGCATGGAACGTCTGGCCATGATCAGGTATAACATCGACGATCTGCGGAAAATTTACATATCGAACATCAAATGGCTCAGAGAGGTGCCATCGTGCCCGTCGTAGGAATACCTTTACAGTATCTTCGGCGTTTTTATAAAGAAGACCAGGGCGTCGACGCGCTCGTGGCCGTTTTTCATGAAATGGGATGCAGCGTTGACGGGATCGAATCGGCCCAGCGTCGCCTGTGTAAAGGGTGCGGTGAAACGACCGAGTATGTCTTGCCCCAGACCGCCGATCTTTGTGAATCGTGCGGCCGCGAATTCAAGGCCGACGGCGTGGACTTCGAAAATGCCGGTCCCATCGACGTGGTGCGGCTCGAGCTGCTCGCCAACAGGCCCGACAACTTCGATGCGCCCGGTATCGCCCGGAGTCTCAACGGATATCGCGGCATACAACTCGGGTTGCCCGCCTATTCGGCGGAGCCGTCGGGCTACGAAGTGACCGTTGACGGCAACGTAAGTCTTAAAACTTCATTCAGGCCACACATAGCCTGTGCGGTTGTCAGGAACGTGGCTTTTGACGAAGATACCATCAAAAGCCTCATGAAATTACAGGAAAACCTCCATTGGGCGCTCGGACGGAACAGAAAATTCGGCGCCATCGGCGTCTACGATTTAAAAGGCCTTAACACGAGGATACGCTATACCGCCGTCAAGGACGACGAAATCCGGTTCGTGCCGCTCAATGTTTCCGGCGAAACCGCCGCGATGTCCCCTTGTCAAATCCTCTCAAGCCACCCGAAGGGCAAGGACTTCGCCCATTTACTCGAGGGTTTCGAGCGCTATCCGCTGCTTATCGATGAAACGGGCGCGGTATTGTCGATGCCGCCCATTATAAACAGCGAGTCGACGAGGGTGAAAAAAAACACGACGGACCTTTTTATCGACGTGACCGGGCTTAACGCGGCGGTCCCCTTGACAATGCTCAACATACTGGTCACCTCGATCAAGGAAGCCGTCCCGCGGTGCCGGATTTGCAGCGTGAAAATCAAGCGCCCTGACAACGAAACATTCACCCCGTCCCTGGAGCCAACGCCTTTTCGCATGAATTTTGATGCCTGCAGGCGCCTGGTCGGGCAGCCGCTTTCCAACGCACGGATCATCGATTGCCTCAAGCGAATGCGCTATGACGCGCGTGAAAACGGCGAAAATGCCGACGTATTGGTCCCCTGTTACCGCTCCGACATCCGCCACGAACAGGACCTTATCGAGGACGTCGCGATAGCCTATGGATATAAAAACATGGCGCCGCGCAAGATTGGGGCCTTTACCATCGGCGCGATTTTGCCCGCGGAAAAAAAGAAACAGGAAATTCGCGAAGCGCTCGTCGGGCTCGGTTTCCTTGAAATAGTGTCCATCATGCTGACGTCCGAAGAGCGTGAATTCCTGAAACTCGGACTGCCGGTCCGGGAGGACCGCGTGATCATCGACAACCCCATCAGCACCGACCAGACCATAGTCCGCAGGGGATTGATAAGTGGGATTATCGAGATCCTTGCCAACAACACCAGCAACGAACTTCCCCAGCGCGTTTTTGAAACGGGCGAGGTCGTGTATGTTGACGAGCGCAGCGGCGCGCCGATGGAAAATGTTTCGCTGGCCGTCGGCATCGTGGATTCCCGTGCCGGATTTTCCGATATCAAATCGCTCTTAAAAAACCTCATGAACGAGATCGGGTTTACGTGGGAATTGAAAACCAACGACTGCGCGCTTTATATGACCGGTCGGTCGGGGAGCATAATCAGCGGCGGCGCTATCGTCGGCCATCTCGGCGAGGTCCACCCAAAAGTGTTGGACACTTTCAAAATTTCCAATCCCGCCGTTGTGATGGAAATCAACCTGACAGCCCTCGGATTTATTTGATCGTCCATCATGAAAATGAAAAACCTGTTTATCTCGGCAATAGTCCTCGCCGCGCTCATCGTAATCATCGCCATTGTTTCCGGTTTTCAACATAAGAAATCCTCCGAAAAGCCCGCTTCATTTTTCCCTGAATTTTCGGCTTCCTCATGTTCGGCGATTCTGATGATTGAAAAAACAGACACCGCGCGGGTCGTGCGGAAGGGCCCGTCGTGGTTCGTGGCCGGCCGCATCGATTATCCCGCGGACAGCGCCGCGATTGTCAAGGCGCTCGGAAAACTTAAAACCATGACAAAAGACGAACTGCTCTCCCGGAACCCGGAAAAGCAGGCCGATCTCCAGGTAGACAGCGCGACCGGGTTATACGTTGAAGCGTGGGACGAAAAAGGCGCGTCTCTCGGCGCGGTGTACATCGGCAAATGCGGCGCGAACAATGATTCGTACTTCGTGCGGCAGAAAGGCAATAGCGACGTATATCTGGTGTTCGATAACGACGTCCGCTTTTCTTTTTTCGCAAATGTTAAACGCTGGAGAGACAAGTCAATAATAAAGTTCGACCTGTCGGACGTCAAGGTGCTGACCATTGCCCGAAAGGACAGCGCCGCGATCAAGATCGTAAAAGTCAATGATTCGGCAAATGACGCTTCGGCAAGGGAAGAATGGAACATTATCGAACCGGTCAAAGGTAAGGCGAAAAAGGACAAAGTCATTGACCTGCTGAATAAAATGCTGCATTTGGCCGCCGCCGATTTTGAGGGCGACACCACGCTTTCGGCGGAAAAGATGGGCTTTACAAAACCGGAGCTGTCGCTTTCCGTGACGCTGGGTAGCGGCCGGGCGCGGTCGCTTATTGTCGGGGGGAAAAAGGTCGCGATGAACTGGATTAAAAACCCCGACATCGGAAAGACCGTTTTCACGGTCTATGAATACGATGTGAACTACCTGCTGGATGCTGCACAATACGGCGCGCTTAAAGAATAATTTCAACTATGCCGCCCCATTATCAATAACTTGCAGCGTTTGTCCAATACAACCCCCAATAAACACCTGCAAATATGGTTTTTCTGTGTCCCCGATTATATATTACCTTTGATTATTTTTATCAATACGTGGAGCCGCAACCATGAAAACAATCGGAATATGTTTCGGCGCGACCACCATCCAGGCGATCAAGCTCCATTGCGACCCCCAATTTAATACCGTTGAAAAAATGCTTCGCGTCCCTCACGAGGGTAATCCGCGAAGCGCCTTAATCAAACTGCTCGACGATATCGACACCTTCGACGTTGACCGCATCGCGGTAACGGGGCGGAACTTCCGCAGCAGCGTGGTCCTTACCGGTATACACGAGCCACAGGCAATCGAGTGCGCGCTTAAGGAAGAGTATGCGGGCAGGGACATGCCCGATATCGTCATCAGCGCCGGCGGGGAAACGCAGTTCGTGTATAAAATCGGGAAGGACGGCGGCATCGTTTCGGTGCATTCGGGCAACAAGTGCGCTTCGGGCACCGGCGAGTTTTTCCTCCAGCAGGTGCGGCGCATGGGGCTTTCGCTTACCGAGGCGGTGGACATGGCCCTTAGGGGAACGCCCCATAAAATAGCGGGGCGCTGCAGCGTGTTCTGCAAAAGCGACTGCACGCATGCTCTTAACAAAGGAGAATATCGCGAAAACATCGCCGCGGGCCTGTGCGTGATGATGGCCGACAAAATATGCGAACTCATCAAGGACATCCGGTGTGAACGGGCGGCCATCATCGGCGGCGGTTGCCTCAACGGCGCCATGCTGGGAATATTAAAGGCGCGGCTGGGCGTTCTCGACGTGCCTTCCCAGGCCGCGGCATTCGAAGCCTTCGGCGCGGCGCTCTGGGCGTCCGAAAACAGGTGTGCGGCGCTCCCCGCGTCCATGGACGAGGTTTTTACCGCAAGCAGGCGAATATTCGATCTTCATCCCGCGCTCAAAGAGTCGGAACATCTGGTGGAGTTCCGGGAGCAGACAAAAGGAGTGTTGAGTTTTGGGGACGAGTGCATTCTGGGGCTTGACGTCGGATCGACCACCACCAAGGCCGTCCTGATGAAAATCGTTGACAGAACCATAGTTGCTTCCATTTACCTGCGCACAAACGGGAATCCCGTTGAGGCCTCGAAACAATGCTACCAGGCAATCCGCAACCGGATTAACGGCGCTGAAATTAAAATCACGGGACTTGGCGTGACCGGCTCGGGCAGACAAATAGCCGCGCTCCACGCACTGACCACGAGCGTCATCAACGAAATCATTGCGCACGCGACCGCCGCGGCATATTTCGACGGCGAAGTCGACACCATTTTTGAGATCGGCGGCCAGGACGCGAAATACACCTTTCTTACCGCGGGTTTGCCTTCCGATTATGCAATGAACGAGGCATGCAGCGCGGGAACAGGGTCTTTTCTTGAAGAATCGGCGTTCGAATCGCTCGGCGTGAAAATGGAAGAAATCGGGGAATCGGCCATGGCAGGCAAAGCGCCGCCCAATTTTACCGACCAGTGCTCCGCGTTTATATCGAGTGACGTCAAGCAGGCCAGTCAACAGGGCATCGATAAAAACGACGTTTTAGCCGGATTGGTGTATTCGGTGTGCCTCAATTACCTGAACCGCGTGAAAGGGTCCCGGCCGGTGGGGAAGAAGATCTTCATGCAGGGCGGAGTATGCTATAACCGCGCGGTCCCCATTGCCATGGCGGCGCTTATGAAAACCCACATCGTCGTTCCGCCCGACCCCGGACTCATGGGCGCCTTCGGAGTGGCCCTGGAAGTTTCGAAGCGATTTGACGCGGGACTCATTAAACCCGCGCGGTTCGATCTGGACCAGCTCATCGACCGCCAGGCGGAAAGAACGGGAAGTTTCGTCTGCGCCGGCGGGACTGAGAAGTGCGACCGCAAGTGCGAAATCAGCCGGTTTAAAATCGACGGGAAGATGTTCCCTTTTGGCGGGGTCTGCAACAAATACTATAATATCCGGTTTAACCGGGACGTGGATGCCAAGGCGTTGGATCTGGTCGTTCTTCGGCAAAAGCTTTTGTTCGAAACCTTCGGAATAGCCGATCCGTTGCCCGACGCCGATGACGATAACCCCCAAAAAACCGTGGGCATCATGCTGTCGTTTTTGACCTATTCTCTTTTTCCGCTCTATTCACGGTTTTTTCATAAACTCGGATTCAGGGTCATTCTGTCCGACGCCATCGATCCCGAAGGCCTCTCGCGCAAAGAAGCCTCGTTCTGTTTACCCGCCGAAATCAGCCACGGCAGTTTTTATAATCTGCTGAAGAAAAACCTCGATTACATCTTCCTGCCCCAGGTGATGCAGGTCCCGGTCGCCAACGTCCCCACCTACAGCAGGACCTGCGTGTTTGTCCAGGGTGAGCCGTATTACCTTCCGGTCACGTTCCGCAGGGAAATAGAGTCGGGCGCCACGGGGATCCTGTCGCCCATTTTGAAAATGGACAAAGGCTATGAAAGCGCGGAGCGGGCCTTCGTCGAAATGGCCGCGGCGATCGGCGCAACGGAGCCGAGGGCGAAGCGGGCGTTTCTTTACGCATGCGAGAAACAAAAGGCCTTCGAGGGCGAGCTGCGGGACCAGGGAAGGAAATTCCTCAGGCGTCTTGACGCCCATCCCGATACTTTCGGCATCGTGCTGTTCGGCAGGCCGTATAACGCCTTCGCGGGCGAGGCGAACATGGGCATCGCCCATAAAGTGGCGTCGAGGGGGTTCATGATCGTCCCGCACGACATGCTTCCGGTCGAGGAATACGAGGTCAACCCCAAGATGTTCTGGGCAATGGGACAGAAAATCATGAAAGCGGCCCAATTTGTCAAGCAGCGCAATAACCTGTTCGGTTTTTACATAACCAATTTTTCATGCGGTCCCGACGCCTTCTTACTCGGCTATTTCCGCACTCTCATGAAATCCAGGCCCTCGCTTACCCTGGAGCTCGACCAGCACACGGCCGACGCGGGCCTCGATACGCGCATCGAGGCGGCGCTTGACATTATGACCGGTTATTGCGCGGCGGGCCCTTTTATGGACCCCTCTGGCGAGGTGTATTCGCCCGCGCGCGTGGAATACGGCAAGCCGGTCACGGTCATCGCGTCCGACACCGCGCGCTATTCCCTGTTCGATACAAACGTGGAGGTGGTTTTGCCTTCGATGGGACGCTACGGCACCGAGGGGATTGCGGCGGTGATGCGGGGCATCGGAATACACGCGAAGGCGCTGCACATCGCCGACAAGGACGTCCTTCTCGAAGGACGGAAGAACGCCTCGTGCAAGGAATGCCTGCCCTATATGGTGACGACGGGCTCGTTTCTGGCCTATTTAAAACACCGGCGCGATCCGCGCGTGGTGACGCTGCTTTTCATGCCCACCGGCGGAGGGCCGTGCAGGCTCGGGCAATACTGCGTGGCGCTCGATCAAGTCCTTCACCGTCACCGGATCAAAAACGCCGCCGTTTTATCATTGACGGATGAAAACGGGTACGCGGGCCTGGGAAGCAGGCCGCTTTTGAAATCATGGCAGGCGATAGTCGTTTCGGACGTGTTCTCCGATATCCGCAGCCTCCTTTCGGTTGCCGCGGCCGACCGCGCGGGCGCCCTTGTCGAATTGGAATCCATGTGGAAAGAGGTCCTTGCGTATTTCGAAGGACGCTTTTCAACGCGGTTTTCATTCATTCTTTCGACCATCGCCAGGCGGATTTCGCGTATAAAACTCAGGCACGACCCTCGTAACGTGCCGGTTGTTTCCCTGGTAGGGGAGATATTCGTGCGGCGCGACGAATTTTCACGTAAAAACATCGTCGATTACCTCGAAGGCCACGGTTTTGCGGTAAAGGTGGCCCCGATCGCGGAATACATGTGCTATGGGAATTTCGTGATCAACAGCGGTCTGGGCGAACGGGAATTTACGCTTGGGGAACAATTGAAAATGAAACTCACCGCCCAGGTGCAGCAGTGGTGGGAGCGAAGGATAAAATCGATCATGGCGGGGTCGGGACTTTACCGGTTCGAAATGATCGATGTTGAAAAAACGATCGAAGGCGTCAAGCACATCGTGAACCCGAATTTCAGAGGCGAGGCCATTCTTACCATCGGTCTGAGCATGCGGGAAATCCTGCATGATTCCTGCGGGGTCATTTCCATCGGGCCTTTCGGATGCATGCCCTCCCGCGTTTCCGAATCAATCCTTAAAAAAGAAATGAATGCTGACGGCAAGGCCCGCATGTTCGGCGCCACGGGCGGCGCCCCAAAGCCATTCGACACGAACGGGGCTTTTCCCTTTTTGGCAATTGAAACCGACGGCACGCCTTTTCCCATGCTGGTCGAGGCGAACCTCGAAGCGTTTATCGTTCAGGCGCGGCGGTTGCACCACAAAATGACCCAGGCCAGATCAACCCATCAAACCTTCCTCGCGCCCGAATTAAAGCCCCCGCAATAACTTATCATGAGCAAATAAATGAAGAAAATAGTCTTTATTGAATTCATTTTTTTAACTGTATTAACCGGCTATTCTGATTCGACTCAAGTTAATTTAAATGTATCGGAACCACCTCCGTCTGGAACAAAACAAATTGTTTTTGGCTCTGGTTTTTTTGTAGCTTCTGCTGCGGCGCTCATTGCAACAATTTATTTATACAATGATTGGATGAAACCACAGGTTGGCTGGTGCGGAACCGGAAAAGCAAATGAAGAAACCAGCATGATGGGTTTAGGTTTTTATTGTATCGCAAGTACAGTAGCAGGAACAATAATAATTCACAAAGGGATTAAAAAAAGAAGAATTTATTTGGAATGGAAATTGGGACAAAATTAAAAATCGAATTGAAATTGAACTCTACCCCAGCGTTGCATAAAAATGTGATGCAACTTAGGGAGGAGTCAAGCAGCTTTTGTCAAATATTCGATAATCGAGGTAAAAATTTGTGCGATTTTCGGATCAGCGCTGACGGTAAGGGT
>Ga0182017_10004801_pt1 | contig 10046 bp, 18 predicted proteins | sample 712E3DmetaG_FD_120492 | JGI IMG/M metagenome (GOLD analysis project Ga0182017, IMG submission 120492) | Permafrost microbial communities from Stordalen Mire, Sweden - 712E3D metaG | ecosystem: Environmental > Terrestrial > Soil > Wetlands > Permafrost | place: Sweden: Stordalen | collected... | reverse complement strand
GGCGAGCCCACCTATTTCCTCGACCTCGGAGCCGACGACCCCCTGGAGAACGCGCGCATCGCCATCGTCCCAGAGGAGACACCGGACGGGTTGGGCGAGGTGTTCGACCTGTATTATGGGCTGTCCCCGGACGCGGGGGGCGTGAAGCTGGGGCGGTATGGGGCGTTGGACATCTGCGCGGCCGCCGGAGAGTGGGTCGCCGACCACCTGCCGGCCACGATGCGAGTTCTAATGTTCGCGGCATAGGAGAAGTACCGTGAAACCCATCTACACCTGCCGGAAAAAGGGCTGTCGGAAGTACGGCCGGGACGAGGTGATCACCAACATCCACCAAATCCTCCGGGTCCAGGATCTGGTGCTCTGCGGGAGCTGTGGTTGGCCGATGCGCTTCATCCGATCGTCCGGGAGCCGGTGACCAAACAGCCCACCGACACACATCCTTCGATTGCCAGTACTCTCCAGCCGAGCGGGCCCGTGTCCGATCGGCTGGTTTTCTGCCGGACCGACGGATAATAGAGTGGCGTGCTGTCACCAATGGAGAGGCGGGACCGGCGGTGTTCCAGCCCCACCATGGTCATAGATTCGCATCCATCGGGGACGCACATGTTGACACTTGTCGCGCCGGAGACCCAGACTCGTTGCCAGACCACACTGGCGCTCCGCCCGTACCAACAGGACGCCATCGCGGCCGTCGAAGCCGCACTCGCCGAGGGCATCCGACGTCCGCTGGTGTTCACGCCCACCGGCACAGGCAAGACGGTCATTTTCAGCCACCTGATCAAGCGGCGGCCCGGACGCACCCTGGTCCTGGCCCACCGAGACGACTTGATCGAGCAAGCGGCGACAAAACTCCGGCTGGTCGACCCGACCGTGAAACTCGGGATCGTCTAGGCAGAGCAGGACGAGGTCGACGCACCCGTGGTGCTGGCCAGCGTGCAGACGCTGTGTCGCCCCACCCGGCTCGCCCGTCTCCGGGCGGACTTCTCCACCATCGTCGTGGATGAGGCTCATCACGCCACAGCACCAAGCTACCGGCGCATCTTGACGCATGTGGGGAGCTTCGAGCCCTGCGGCCCCCTCACCCTGGGCGTCACGGCGACGGCGGAACGGGGGGACGGAACAGGCCTCGACGCCGTCTGGCAGGCGATCGTCTTCCAACTCGAACTACTGCCGATGATCGAGCAGGGGTACCTCTGCGACCTTCGAGCGATCCAGGTCCAGATCCAGGTCGATCTTGACCAGGTTCACACACGGGCCGGGGATTTTATCGACAGCGAGATGGAGGACGTCCTCCGGAGCGCACAAGCCCCAGCCCTTGCGGCGGCGGCCTACCACGCCTACGCGACGGGCGGAAGGCCCTCCTCTTCACGCCGGGGGTCGCCCTGGCGCACGAGACCGCAGAGGCCTTCCGAGCCATCGGCGTCCCCGCCGAGGCCCTGGACGGGGAGACAGACAAGGACACCCGTCGGGAGATGCTGGCCCGGCTGCATTCCGGCGAGACGCAGGTCCTGTGCAACTGCGGGGTGTTGAACGAAGGCTTCGACGAGCCCAGCATCGAGTGCATCATCGTGGCCTCCCCCACGAAGTCGCGGCCCCTCTATGTCCAACGGATCGGCCGCGGAACGCGGACGCACCCCGGCAAGGCCGACTGTCTGATCCTGGACCTCGTCGGCGTGACCACCCGACACGACTTGCAAACCACCGCCGGACTGTTTGGGGTGGATGCCAAGACCCTGGAAACCACGCCACTGACCGAGATCGTGGCGCAGCAGCAGGAGGTCACACGCCGGAATGCCATCCACGGAAGACTGGTCGCTCAGACCGTCGAGCTCTTCACTCACCGCCGACTGCACTGGGTCAAGAGTAGTGCGAACCGCTACGGGCTTCCGCTTGCGGACGGCATGCTGGTCCTTGCGAGCGCGGATCTGGCGCGCTGGCACGTGGTACGGGTCCGGACCGGCAGAGCCCCGGAGACGCTGGCGGCAGACCTCGATCTGAACTTCGCGCAAGGATTCGCCGAGGATTATGCCCGGAAACTCGGCGCGGCGGCGCTCATCAATCCGAAGGCCCGATGGCGATCTGAACCGGCGAGCCCACCACAGATCTACCGAATCCGCAAGTTGGCCCTGCGGATACCCCCCAAGGTTACGAAGGGTGCGGCCTCGGATCTCATCTTCTCTGCGGGCCTGGCGTCTTTCCCTCTGAGCGCGGCCACGTAGGAACGAGAGTATCGGAGCCAGGATGCGCCGGTTCCGGATGCGGGAGCCCGGTGTCAGACTCCGGCACCGCCCCTCACATTTCCCTGGCCGAGCGGACATCACATCCGGTCGGCTGGTGTTTTGCTGGACACGGCCAAGCGGAAATAGAGTAGCTGGTTGCCGCAGGCGGACAGGAGGGGACCATGAGCAAGCGAACGCAGCCACGCAAACCGACGAACGCCTTCGATCGCATCCGAATCCCCATGAGCACCCGGCCCCCGAAGATCGAAGTGCCCGCCACCGTCTACCGCAGGCGGCCGAAGCACAAGGTTCGCCCCGACGCAGCCTAAGGATCCGGCCATGCCGATCCTGACCCGGTGTCTGCCAGATCTGGGGACGGACGGGGAGATCAAGAGGTTGAAGCGCATGACATCTCAGAGGAATGAGGCACAGTCATGATTTCCCCCACGTACGACCGGTACATGCTCGTCCTGCGAGGCCTCGTGTCTCCACGTCGCCGCCAAAAGCCGGTTCGTGCTCAGCACGTGGGCCGGAATGAGAAGTGCCCGTGCGGCAGCGGAACCAAGTTCAAGCGGTGCTGCGGCCGCTAGCGACCACCGACATCACCCCCGAGGACCGCGCCATGCCTCAAACTGTGTCCACCACCGGAACATCGGAGTCCGTCCAGGTCGCCGAGCAGGGCCTCATCCTCCGGGCCATCGTCGGATCCCGGGGGTTCGGCATTGCCACCGAGGAGAGCGACACCGACTACGTCGCGGTCTGTCTGCTTCCCCCGGACTATGTGTACGGGCTCGAAGAATTCTCGACGGTCGAGGATCGGGGCGTCGTTCGGGGTCAGCGCGCAGTCCCCGGGAGTGTGGAGGGAAAAACCTACAGCGCACAGCAGTTCTGCCGGATGACCCTGGGCGGAAATCTCGGGCTCCTGATCGCGCTATATGCGCATCCAGACCTGGTGACGCACCTAACCGTCGAAGGAGAGTGGCTCCGGGAAGCACGCCAACACTTCGTGTCTAAGCGATTCGGACACTGTGCCCTGAGCTTCGTGCAGGAAAAACAGCGCACCAGCCTCCGCGACGAGCGCCGCGACCCACACATGCACCGACCGGAACTCCTGGCCCGATATACCTTTGACGTGAAGTTTGCGGCCAACATGCTCCGAAATGCCTTACAAGGGCTGGAACTCCTCCGGGACGGGCAACTCAGCGTCCCCCTGTCACCCTCGCACCAGGACTATCTACGGGCCATCCGGGCCGGCCAGGTCTCCCTGGCCGACTGCGTGACCCACGCGGCCGACCTGGAGAGCCAATTACTCCTGGCCATGCGCAGGACGCACCTTCCAGAGAACGGGGATCGGCAGGCTGTGAACAGGATTTTGATCCGGGCGTACTCGTATCACTATTCAGGATCCCCGTCCCCAGCGATCATCTGACGAGTCGAGAGGAGCAGATTATGGAGATCATCCAGGGAGCCACACTAGAATCCGTGACTCTTTACTGGCGAAGCTTATGGTTCGTGGGGCACGAAAGGCAGGGGGGGTATGGCTTCGAGTGTGCGCAGGACGGCACCATGGGTGTACTCGCCCCGATCCAGCAGGAGAAATTCGCCGCCTGTCTGACCGGGCAGGTGGACGGCCGATCGGTGGTCGACGGAGGCGTCGAGGCCTGCCCGCGCGTGGTGCGCACCCCCCGCATCGGGCGGTGCCAGTGCGGCCAGGCTGTCCTCTTGCAAGGCTTCACCTGCCCGTGCGACTGCGGCCGGGATTACGACGCCTCAGGGAACCTGCTCGCCCCGCGCGAATGTTGGGGCGAGGAGACCGGGGAAACGGCGCGCGACATCCTCCTGTCGGAGGGCCGAGGATTCCCCGAGATGGAGGTGGCGTGATCTGTTTCCTGGTGGCGCTTGGGGCGGGGCATAAGGCTCCGCAAGGAGGCGCCATGCACGGGATCAACATTTCGTCGAACCCGGGGCCTGGGTGGTGCCCCGACAAACCCGACGGTCTTGGCCAAACAGAAAGGCACCATTGACGGGGAGTACCCAGTGGTGTTCCATGGCGTGCGATACTCGGACGCCGAGGCCGCGTTCCACGCGCACACCATGGGCATGAGCTTTGAGTACCAACAGGAGATCTGTGCTCAAATCGTCGAGGCGAAATTTCGCCAACACCCCGTCTGATTCTGGCAATCCGAGCGGAGGGGGGCGTCGCCTGGCTCGAACGGTGCTGGCACCGGACAGGGGCGCGCACGGCCGGCTTTGCCCGCTGGGAGGGACAGGGCCGGGAGTCGGCATACCTGCGGACCCTGATCCGCGCCTATACGATCGTTGCCGGACCTCCAAGTTAAGAGGAGAAGACATGCTCCGGGCTGCATGCTGGATGTTAGCTGCGAGTCTAGGCAATCGGGTGTGCCCGACGCCGCCACGTGTGACCGTGGGCGGTACCTACCGGACCCCCTTCGAGCCCAGTGGCACCGTGAAAGTCCTGGCCTTGGAACCAACACCTGAATGGCCATACAATGGCCGGACGATGGCCTATGTCGAGTTCGTCGAGGACCATCCGCATGGCTACCCGGCCGGGTCGACGGGCCGCTACCTGGCGGACGAACTCCTCCCTCTCGTGCCGGACCCCGTGCAGTGTCCTCCCGTGCAGGTATAGGAGCTGACAATGGAACCACGCCGAATCCTTGTGGTAGACGATTCTCGGGCCGCACGTCGCAACCTGGCGATGCTCAGTCTCGCCAAGGGGTCGCCCGAGGTACTCCCCGCCCGGTCGATCGAGGAGCGCATACAACTCGACGCCCTGCCGTTCACCGCGGCGATGGTTGCCATGGCTGCGCTGACCGGCGGAACCAGGCGGCGGTCTCGGCCGGCCGGCCCCCGGCCCGCGGTGCCGCCTCCACCCCCCAAGCCAACCTATCACGCAGGCCGCAACGAGAAGTGCCCGTGCGGCAGCGGAATCAAGTTCAAGCGTTGCTGCGGGCGTTAACCCCCCACCCTGCGCCCGTCAGGAGGAGCCCATGGAAGCCACTACCCCCGCTGCCATCCAAGCCCCAAACAGATCGCGCCGGCACCGGCGAGGCCAGCATCGAAGGCCCGAGGTCCCCGCGGCGTTCCAGCGTCCACCGGTGATCGCGATCCCCAGGCCTCTGCCGGAACCAGCCACGATCCCATCTGCGAATCTGGCGACGATCCCCGAGCCCGCAGTCACCGCCCCAGCGGAATCGCCAGCACCAGCAGTTGCCCTGCCGGCCTCCGTGACGACGCCAGTCCCGGTGCAGGCTCCGGAGCCCCAACTTGCCCCGCTCGCCCTAGAGCACCGGGCCGCGCCGATCTCGGCCCCGATCAATAGCCGGTACCTGGATCCGAACTGGTGGTTTGACATGGAGACCATCACAAGGCCCTGGCCCACGATCGAGCCGCGCCTCGTGGCGCAGAGCGCCGACTGGACCTGGCTGATCGGGCCAGCCCTCGCCGTGGTGGGACTGGCGGTCGTCTGGAGTGCCCCGATCTTCTCGACGAAGGTGCGCGGCGTGCTGAGCGTGTATTTTGTCGCGATGCTCCTGACCGGCGCCTGGTTCTGCGTAGGCGGGAACTGGAACAACATCCGCAGTCTCTGCGCCAGCAAGAGCACCCTACAATCGTAGGACCACGGAACACCCGGCCGCTCACAAGGAGCACCCCATGAACGCAGCGCAGTGGCGGGCTCAAGGGTACAAGACGATCTTTCGGCAAGGGTGTGTGTCTCTGGTTCGCCCCCTGAGCGGGATCATCATCCAGACCGAGGTGGCCAACGGCGCCTGGATGCGGCACGACAACGTCAACCAGGCGCCCTGGCGGGTCCTTCCGAGCGGCCTCCAGGACCCCACGCTGCTCCCCGTGAGCACGCGGAGCGATTTCGAGGCGACCCTCCAGGCCTACTACTGCGATCAGGCGGGGGTGTCTCTCTGCGACTTCTGCGCCGGTCTTCGGCCCCCCAGCTCCGCCGAGAACGTCCCCGCGATCGAGAGTGCCATCCCCTGGCCAGCCGACACGGTGCCCGCCCGGAGGACGTGCACGGACGACTCGTGCGATGCGGCCCATTGCCCGGTCTGCGGCGGCCACAAAGCCGGGTGGTACGAGCCCGGCCCCTGTCAGAGGTGTATTGATCTGGCCACCTGCGCCAATTGACCCCGCCGCAAAGGAGCCGCGCCGTGACACGCACATCGCAACCCAAACCCCTCTCCCGCACGCTCAGCTTGGCGGCCCGCCGCGCCAAGGCCTTCGGGGTTCGCAAACAGCTGCCGGTCACCCTGACCGACCCCCAAACGGGCGCGCGCTTGCGCGTCACGATCGAGGTCGATGACGGCGCCATCGCGATCCTGCCGGCTGGCTACAGCACCCTCGGTGAGCCGAAGGGCGCGGGATCGCCGATCTACCTGGAATTCTATGAGGGTGTCCTCACGCTGCACGCCTGGGCAGACATCACCCAAGAGGATGCGACACACCGGATCCCGATGACGGGTGCCCAGGAGGCCAAGCGCGTCCGCGGGTCCGCCAAACCCCGCACGATGTTAACCATGCACCGTGCCCTACAGATCGCCCGGACCGTTCTCGACAGGCAGGTGGACAAGGCCGGAGAATCGATGTTCCTGCACGCCGCCCGCGTGGCCCTCTCCCTGGATGAAGGCTTTCTCCGGAAGGTGGCGATCTTGCACGACGTCGTCGAGGATGGACCACCGGGGACATTGGACGCCCTCCGGTCCGAAGGCGCGGAACCCAAACTTCTCGAGGCGGTTCTCGCGCTCTCACACACACCCGGCGAACGGTACATGGACTTCATCCGACGGTGCGGGACGAACCCCATCGCTCGAGAGGTGAAAAAAGCCGATCTCCGCGATCACCTGCTGCCGGAACGCCGGATGAACCTTACACCGAGCCACATCGCCCGGTACGAGTCGGCGCTGCTTCTCCTGGAGCACTGGGTGTGAGCGTCCCGAGCCGAGGAAGAGACAATGGGGTTGTCGCCTGCCGTGGGGGAATTTCACATCGAGACAGGAGTATCCCATGACGCCGGATCCGTTGTTGGCGAAATATCGCATGGCGGGCTGGCCCGACCCGATCGCGGAGGGGCTGGCTACCTGGGAGGGCGAGCGGCTGGTGGACACCATCGAGGCACGAGAGCAGGCCGCGCACGCTCCCGCCATCTCCGAACCGAGGCCGACCGCCGACCCTCGGGGCGTCGTCCTCGAACCGATCGATCCGAACGACATCCGCTTCTAATCCAACACCCCGGGAGGTCCGCGATGCCGAAACAACTGGCAGGATCCAACACCGCGTCGCACGTGCTCGTCCTGCCGACGGACAACCCCACGGTGACCGCGCGCCTGGCCCTGAAACTCAACGAGTATCAGCGGCGCTACGACCCCAACCGGGCCCCCGAGCAGCAGATGGGCACGCTTTGCAAGACCGCAGTGCTCTCGCGCCTGCTGTCCGAGCAGCGGGTGGTCACCTGGGACCTGTGCCGCGAACTCCGCGCCACGTATGGATCCGGGTTCGACCCCGATGCCTTCTCGAATGCTTGCCGTGTCATCGCGGATTACTACACGACGGGCGGCGAGCGCAATCGGGGCGGAACCGGGCTTCCTCCCCTCCCCGCCTCCCCCAACACCCCGCCGAGGCCCGCCTGATCCCCCCCTGGGGCACCGGACCTGCCGGTGTTCCTAACAGAAGCCGCCGGGCCCTCCTCCCCGGCGGCTTTTCTGTTGCCGCGAACGGCGCCCCAGGGAGGAATCGAGTTGCCGTCCGCACCCGGTGACGCGTTCCCCTCTCAAAACAGGAGGCTTCCCCCATGATTGCCATGCTTGTCGGCTGGCTCCTACACCGCGCCAATGCCGCACCTCCACGAATCGGGCGGGAGGCCTTCTACGCCATGAAGGACCGGCTAGTTGCCCGCTACGGATACCTCATCGGAACCGACTACCAACACATCCTGAAACCGTGCTGGGATGGCCCCTGCGAGCGCTGTGGTGGAACGGGCGTCTGGACCGAATTCTACGTCGAGCTCGATCGCTGGCAGATCGCACGATGGATCTTCCACCGCCCGATGCGGCGGCTGATCCGGATCTGCGGCGGCCCCAAGGCCGTCACAATCGAGGGCTACATCCACCATGCTGGCTACGGGGCGCTCTCCGTGGAGTGTGCGCTCCTCCTCGCGATCCTCTTTGACCGGCCGCTCTTCTGGACCCTTCTCCGATCGCCAAGCACGGTCGAGTGGCCCGGGTGGCCCCTCCACACCCTCCAACAACTCCTGAGGAGCGTCCGCCAAGCATGGAACACATACGGCCCGGCCGAATGCTGGAAGTGCGGCACTACCTTCATCAGGTTCTGGGCGATCTCCCCCTCCTCCTGCATCTGCGGGCACTGTCACTTCGTCCGCAGCTTTTTGGCGTCTATCCGGCCAGAGGTGGATGACATCCCGTTCTGATCCGAGCGTATCACCAGAATACCTACACCACACACCACGTCTACCGGAGGAGAGTCATGTTCATACGCGAGATTCGGAGCCTGACAGCATTCATAATCAGCGTGGCCCTCGTGGCAGCCATCCTGCCCCTGTTCTGACCAATGGGACCGCGGGGCCCCGTGGCGGAGGACACACCCGTGCGTCAAATACAACCCATCACGCCGGCCCGCGTCACCGCAATCCTGTCGCGCATCGCGCGGGCACACGAAGGTCCCTGGGTCTGTCGCTTCGAGCGGGGACTGGGACGGATCATCATCGAAAGTACTGGGGCCGTCATCCGCTTCATCGCGCGACTAGACTACGACGACGGGATCGGCACCCACGACGGGGAATTCCTCGCCCACGCGCGGGAAGACATCCCGGATTTGGTCGTAGCCCTCCTCGAATCCCAGCGGGCCCTGATAACCGCCCAAGCGGAGATCGCCCATCTGCGAGAAACTGCCCGCCCAGACATCGTGACCACCGGTGCGGCGTAACCCTCCCGAGGCAGGCATGCAAACACTCATCGGGCTCATCGATTACGATTCCCGGATCCCCAACCTGGCGCTGATGAAGCTCAGCACCTTCTACAAGCGCCAGGGATACGCCGTCCATCTGAACATGCTCACCCGCGAGACGGCGTTTCCTGCCACGCCAGCGCAGGTCTTCTGCTCGGTGATCTATCAGAAGCACCGGGAGCACGCCCGAGGGCTGGCGGCGATGTACCCCGGGATCGTGATGGGTGGCACCGGATGGGATCTCAGGACGGAACTCCCGCCGGAGGCTGAGGCGTGTAGCCCGGATTACACGCTCTACCGGGCGGAGGATCTCGTCCCACGCCTTGCGGGTATCGCCACCCGCGCTGCGAAACTCGCGAAGGCGCAAGAGTTAGTCACGGCCGCGATCGGGTTCACCGCGCGCGGGTGCGTGCGCCGCTGCGCGTTCTGCGAGGTTCCGATCAAAGAAGGCGCGCTTCGGCAGGTGGCCACCATCGGGGATCTCGTCACCCCAACATCGAAGACCCTGATTCTCCTCAACAACAACCTCACCGCGCAGGCGAACGTCCTCGACGAGCTGACCGAGATCAAATCCCGCGGCCTCCGGCTGGACATCACCCAGGGGATCGACGTCCGCCTGATGACGCCCGAGATCGCCAAAGCCCTCGGCGAGGTCAGCCATGTGCGGTCGCTCCATTACGCCTGGGATCTCATGGCCTTCGAGCGGCAGGTCTGGCGCGGCATCGAGATCCTCTCCCAGTACGTTCGGAGATACCGCCACCTGTGCTTCATGCTCGTCGGCTTCGACACATCGTTCGAGGAGGACCAATACCGGTTCGCCAAGCTCACCGCGAG
>Ga0182017_10004799_pt1 | contig 10049 bp, 10 predicted proteins | sample 712E3DmetaG_FD_120492 | JGI IMG/M metagenome (GOLD analysis project Ga0182017, IMG submission 120492) | Permafrost microbial communities from Stordalen Mire, Sweden - 712E3D metaG | ecosystem: Environmental > Terrestrial > Soil > Wetlands > Permafrost | place: Sweden: Stordalen | collected... | reverse complement strand
GCCTTTTCCAGTACGTGCGCGTCAGGGTATTTCGTTATTTTCTCCTGATAGGGAACAGCATTACTGAATATGATGTTTCCTTCCTGGTCGATGAGGGTGATACTCTTTCTGGGATCTATTGTATTTTCCTTGATAAAAGTGGCGAGGAAGGAGATGCGTTGGGTGCTGCCAAGTATCCCGATGACTTTACCTTTTCTGTCTAATACAGGGACAGATACAGCAACTGCGAGATCTTTTTCCAGGACAATCAAACGGAATACTGTAGAAATATAGGGTCTCCATTTCTTGCTTGCCCCTTTATACCAGTCACGGTAGGCAAGGTTCTTTCCATAGGATTCTTTACTCACCGGGTAATTTGCCCAGACGGTTCCAGATTTGTCGGTGATAAAGGGGGTATCGATTTCAGTATGATGCTCACTTAAGGATTTCAGGTGAGGAATGACGTGATTAAAAACTTTCTTCTTCACCTCATCGATAAAAAACGGGCGCTGTGCATAGGATTCCAGGATACTGATAGCTGCCTTCTGATGCTCATATATGAGCGAGGAGAGGAGATTCGCCGTTAATGTATTTTCAGTGATTGTATTCTTGAATACATCCTTATAGTGGTTGCGTATGATGTGAAAGGTGATGAAAAAGATAATAATAAAGAGAAACGCAATTATTGCGGCATATAATTTCTTCCCTTCAAATAAGGTTTTCATATTTTAAACCACGCTGGAGTAACAGCGTATCGGAGAAAAAGCAAAAGGGGGCAGGTCTTGCCAGCCTGTTGAAAAACTCTCCAAATCCCCCTTGATTTCCCTCCATGTCGGTGCGACAAAACCCGACCCGGCTCCCCTTATACAAGCTCCTATACCGCTCTTCGCTCTCCTGCAGCGCTCCTTCCGCCCAATTGCGGCCTTCTCGTGTTCGACAATGAGATCAGAAAGAAGGCTCGTCACAATCCTGTCCAGGGCTAACGTTTGATTCTTCAGCTCTCTGAACTGGTATTGGACAACAAGCAAGGGGGCTATACCTGAGATGACAAGAAAGATAAGGGGAATGCCTATGGCAAGAAAACGGGGTTTATTAAACCATTTACGTTCGTAAGATTGATGGCGTGCCATTGAGATATACCCCTCTTTTGCACTTAGTCCAGCTATTTACGCTCCGTTATAGGTCCATCTACAAGAATAGAATATACCGTTTTCTGCCTTTAGCAAGGAAATTCGCATATTTAAGTTGACATTGACACGAGTACAACACCGAACGGCCTCATGAATAAACCCGTTTCCTTCAATGGCGACATCGAGCTCATTTTCAGTTTTCTGAAAATCGCCCTGTTGAAATACTTTCTGAACGGAGGCCAGCATTGCCCCGAGCCCTATCTGAATACCTGTCGGCACCTGGTTCCCTCCTTCGGTTTGCGCCCCCTGGAGCCTCAGGGTCTGATATATGAGGTCCTGAAAATCGCCCCTGCTCCTCTTGTAACCGTTCGTGTTGACGTTGGCGATGTTGTTCGCGATAACATCAAGATTTGTCTGCTGAACGTTCATGCCTGTACTGGCTGTCCACAACGCTCGTATCATTATTGCCTCCTAAAACTTACCCAGATCCACCAGCTTGGTGTTGACGTCGTAAACCATCTGGTCTATCTTCGTGTAGCACTCATATGCCCGCATCGTCTGGATCATCTGGACCATCTCATGAAAAACATTGACATTGGAACTTTCATACGAGCCCTGTCGTATGGAGTACCAGTCAGGGGTTATCTCCGGTTCTGCCTTATCTGCCATGACGTACAGGCTTTTCCCGACAGGCTGTAAAGCATTTTCATTTTTGAAGTCCACTACTTTCAGGGTATCGACACTGTCCTTCCCGAGAAAGATGGTTCCATCCTCTTCTATGAGAATATCTTTGCCGTCTTTTATCGTAATGTTAATCTCACCGTTTTTGCCCAGCACCGGGTCCCCGTTCATCGTCACCAGTCTGTTGTTGCTGTCAAGGGTAAACTGGCCGTTCCGCGTGTACATAGGGCCATCCTTGCCCTGGACAACAAAAAAACCCTTCCCGATAATGGCCATATCAAAGGTGGCTCCGCTATCCACAAGGGGGGCGTCAGAAAAATCGGTATACGTGTCATAAAGGCTGACGTATGCATTTTTCAATTGTTTCGTGTCGCCCGATGCGGTGGTCGTCGAAACCATGTTAAAAACCGGTTTGATAGCTTTAAACCCTGCGGTTAACGAATTGGCAATATTATTTGCGATGATATCGAGTCTTCTCTCGTTGACGTATTTGCCGGCCACTGTCAGGTAAAAGCTCATGGTATGAAAAGATGCAATCCATATGCCATGATGAACCGTTCAAGCTGTTTAAGCCGCCTGAACCGTTTAAACCGTTTTTACTCCTTGGACTGTTGGGTGGGGTGGGAGGAAAAAATTTCCTATATAGGCAAAAATTTCATATCGTAATGTCGATCTTGCCCTCTTGTTCGCTATTCTCTGCCGGCTCTTTCTCGTAGCCTGCATGCCCCTGACCATGTGAAGACTGCTTCGAGCTATATCCGGCGCTTCCTTTTTTCTTATTATCCTTCATCCGTTTTTTTTTAATCCTACAAATTCTTTTGAAATAGACGATTTGCTGTCAGGCGCCTGAACATTTCTCAGCAGATTGACTTCATTGACTGTATAGGCATCGCCCATCTAAGGCCTCTCAAGCCTCAATTTGTCTCAATGTTCTCAATGTCCTTCTTCTCCGGTGATGAGAAAACCTTCTTCAGTTCGAGTAATATCAAGAGTCTGTCATCGAGTTTGCCAACCCCTTCAATATAGTCAGATTCAATGCCGGCTACCATTGACGGTGGCGGCTCTATTGTGCTGTCGGGTATCCTTAATACCTCCGAGACTGAATCAACGATAAACCCGAGAACCAGTCCGTCAAGCTCAACAACAACGATCCTTGTCGACTTGTCATAAGCCTGATCTTTAAAACCCAGTCTTTTTCTTAAATCAACGATAGGAATAATTTTTCCTCGTAAGTTTATTACCCCTTCTATAAATACAGGGGCATTCGGTATTTTGGTAATATTCATCATCTTATTAATTTCCTGCACTTTCAGGATATCCACTCCAAACTCTTCGTTTCCGAGTTTAAACGTCACAAGTTGTAAAATTTTCCCTTCGCTCATAAGACCTTCCTCCTTTATAAGAGTAATCGGAAAATCTTTAAAATACTTAAATCCATTTTCTATATTATTCTCTTAATTTATTGTAAAGTCAAACCGATAAAATATGCAGAGAAATATTTTATCAACTTTTAGGATAGCCTATGCTCAGCGACAAGAGATTTCTGCAGAAAAATAACGCCTTCCAGGGAGAGGACGGGAAAAGAAATAGGGTCTTTATCGGCAGACAACCGATACTGAACAGGCAGAAAAAAACTTTCGGATATGAACTGCTTTTCAGGAGGGGTGCTGTTCAGTCTGCAAACGTTACCGATAATGTGAAGGCAACTGCCAATGTCATGGTAAACGCCTTAAACAATATCGGAATCTCAAAATTGATCGGTGACAAAAAAGGGTTCATTAATGTGGACGAAAGTGTTCTTGCGAGTGGCGTTACAGACCTGTTGCCAAAAAAGATAACGGTCTTTGAGCTTTTAGAGACTGTTGAGATCAACGATGCGGTTCTTGAGCTCTGTAAACAGATAAAAAAAACGGGGTATCAGATCGCGCTGGACGACTATATACACAACGGCGACTCCCAGATACTGAATATCGTAAATTATGTCAAAATCGATGTTATGGCCACTCAAAGAGAAACTATAACATCGATAAGTAAAATATTGAAAAAATATTCCCTTAAGTTCGTCGCTGAAAAGGTTGAAACCAGGGAGGATTTTGCATTCTGTTATGACCTCGGGTTTCACTATTTCCAGGGATATTTTTTCGCAAAGCCTTCAATTATATCGGCAAAGTCAATATCTCCCGCCCAGGTGGTGCTTTTAGATCTTTCAAGACTGCTGGCAAAAGAAGCGGAGTTTTTCGTCATAGAAAAAATATTCCGGCAAAACCCTGAACTCCATATCAAACTCCTCCAGTTTATGAATTCAGCCGCCTTCTATACCTCCCAAAAAATAACATCTATCGGCCAGTCCATTACACTTCTCGGCTACCGTAATCTCCAGAAATGGGTAACGCTGCTTCTCTTCGCAGGTGAAGGATACGACATGAAATCAACGCCTCTCTTTGAAAGGGCGGTACTCAGGGGGAGGATTATGGAGCTTCTGACAGGCAAGGTCACCCGGGACGTATCGACAGCCGACGCAGCATTCATAACAGGGGTTTTATCCCTCATCGACACACTTTTCCAGGCACCGCTTGAAAACATCCTGAAAGAGCTGAACCTCTCCGAGGAAATAAACAACGCCTTACTTCACAGAGACGGCTTGCTGGGTACTCTCGTCTCTGTTATCGAAAACCTTGAACAGGAAAAATACGATGAATTGAGGGATTACCTGGCAAGCATCAATGTCGATATAGAAGAATTATTCCGTATTGAAAGCAATGCCATCATTGAATACGAGAATATGAACAGCGATAATACCCAATAACCAAAGCACAATAAAAAACACAGGGACAACTCAGTTCATTGCACTCGCTGCACTGGGGACAGCATGCAGGTGACCGTAGATCTTCTTTTGGGTACTGTAATGGAGAATAACGGAAGGTATGTCGAGAATGAGAATTACCTTCCCGTCGCCCCTGATCGTAGCCCCGCTTACTCCCTTTATATTCTTCAAGAATTCTCCAAGGGGTTTAATAACAACTTCTTCCTGTCCCACGACGGAATGTACTTTAATACCGACTGTTTTTTCTCCGATATTACAGATTACGACATAACCGTTTTTCTCTGATTCAGCGTATATCGAGAAAGCCCTCAGAAGATCCACCAAGGGGATAACCGCATTCCTGAGTACCAGAACTTCATTTTTATCGACTGTCTTAATGAACCCCTCTTGTAGTTTTACCAGTTCTGTAACGGTATTCAAGGGGATCGCAAAAAGCTCATCTTCCACTTTCACAATCAAAGCCCTCATGATAGCGAGCGTGAGCGGCAGCTTTATGGTGAGCTTGGTCCACTGGCCTTCTTCGGAATCAATATAGGTCTGGCCGTTCATCTTTTCAATGTTTGTCTTTACGACATCCATTCCTACGCCTCTGCCCGAGACGTTGCTTACTTTCTGGGCAGTGCTGAGACCCGGGATAAAGACAAGGCTCATTGCCTCTTTTGGTGAAAGGCTTGCAACTTCCGCTTCAGTCATGAGCCCCTTTTCCTTTACCTTATCCTTCACTGCCTGGAGGTTGATCCCTTTCCCGTCATCAAAGACATCTATGATAACGTGGTTGCCTTCGTTATATGCCCTGATTGAAAGCAAACCCTTCCCCCTTTTTCCTTTCTTTTCCCGCTCTTCCGGCAGCTCAATGCCGTGGTCTACAGAATTTCTGATGATGTGCACCATGGGGTCCATCAAGGCCTCTATGAGCGACCTGTCCAGTTCCGTTTCTTCACCCTCTACTTTCAGTTCAATATCCTTTTTAAACTCCGCACAGAGGTCTCTTACCATTCTGGGGATCTTGTTGAATACTTTGCTGATCGGCACAAGCCGCGCCCGCATAACGGAAAGCTGGAGTTCGTTGGTAATAACCTCGACATAGTTCGTTATATCGCCAAGATTATCGAATATCGCCTCGCTGGTATCTTCTTTCTTTGCCAGGCTGTTCACAAGGATGAGTCTGTTCTTCCCGAGAACAAGCTCGCCGACGAGGTTCATCAGTTCATCAAGTTTTTTAACATCGATGCGGATGTTTTGCTCCTCTTTGCCGGCCGCCTTCTGCTTTGTGAGAATATTTTTCATCTGTCCTTCGGTGGCAAGCTTTTCCTCAATAACGATTTCGCCGATCTTTTTGTCTTTGTCCTTTTTCTGTTTCTTAAGCACCTCATCGAGTTCGCTCTTTGTTAAGATATTTTCCTCTATGAGTATCTCACCTATTTTCTTTTTTTCTTCCTGAGGAAATTCTGTCTTCTTCTTTTCACTGTCAATCAGGCCGGCCAGTTTCTCTGCGACCGACGAGGCATCCCTGTTTTCCGTACCGTGGAGCCGAATATCTTCAAGCATAAGTTTCATTAAATCAAAAGCCTCGAGGAGAATATCCGCCACTTCCTGATTGGTTTTCATTGTGCCTTTCCGGATCATTCCCAGAACATCTTCAGCTTTATGGGCAAGCCCGGAAAGAGCGGTGAAACCCAAGAAACTCGATGTACCCTTTATCGTATGGACCGCGCGGAATATGCTATTGACCATCTCTTCATCCTGGCTTTGCTCGATGGTAACAATGTCTTGGATGGCGTTGTCCATCAATTCGCTTGATTCAACGATGAACTCATCGACAATCTCCTGCATCTCATCTCTTTGTAATGCCTGGTCATCCATGATCTTCCTCCTCGCTTAAAAGGCTCTCAACTTTATAAAGCAAAAAATTCGGCTGGATCGGTTTATTGAGAAACATGTTGACCCCGGCATCGAAGGCATCTTTTTTCAGTTTATCATCCTTCGTCATTGTGAGCATGATAACAGGGGTATCCATGTAATAGTAATTATCCCTCAAATTTTTAACAAATTCAATACCATCCATATTGGGCATATTAAGGTCCACTATAATGAGGTCCACCTGCACATGGCCCAGCTTTTCCATAGCGTCGATGCCGTCTTCCGCTTCAGCGATGATAAAATTTTTCTTCCTCAATATATAACCAAGTAATTTTCGTATGGTTGGTGAATCATCTACGATCAATATTGTTTTCATAGACTATCCTTTCTGATAGGCAATAGTGCCCGGGAATACGAGGGGTTTAAACGCCCTTGATATATTATGGAGCGATTCCGCATGACCGATTGTTAAAAACCCTTTCGGCTTCAAACACTCATAGAGACTCTCAATGACCTTTTTCTTCATTTTTTCGTCAAAATAGATGAGGACGTTTCTGCAAAAAATGATATCCATCTGCTTATACATCTTATATCCATCGTTATCCATTAAATTCATAAAATCTATCTTGACGTTCTTCTTTACATGCTCTTTTAATTTGAACATATTGCTCTCTTCTGTGAAATATTTTTTCCTGAGCGATTCGTCGGTGTTGCGTATGCTGTACTGACTGAAAACAGCCCGTTTCGCCGATTCCAAAACCTTCTGGCTTATGTCCGCTGCATAAATCATATAGGGGATGTTCTGTTTTGTTATCTGCATAAGTTCCTCCAGGATGATGGCAAGCGTATAAGGCTCTTCCCCCGTAGAACAGGCGGCGCTCCATATCCTGACAGGGCTTAATCCGCTCCCATTCAAATAGTTCTTCTGGAGAATAATCTTAAATGCATCCAATTGAGGGGGATTCCTGAAGAAGCTCGTCTCGTTCGTTGTCACCACATCAAAAAGATTGGCAATTTCGTTCTTGGTCTTGTCACTGCCATATTTGAGGCAATAATAGTAGTCTTCGAAGGAACTCAAGCCCAGTTCGGCCAGTCTGTTGGTAAGCCTACTTTCTAAGAGATACGCCTTGTTTTCGGCAAAAAATATTCCCGACTTTTCGTAGACAAAATCTCGTAAAGTGATAAATTCTTCCTTCGTCATCATCGTATTTCTCTATACGCTTTCAAGCCTGTCCAATACCGACTTTGCAGTAGATTTGATATCCTCATTGGAGCTTTCCGCAAAAGGTCGTATATAGCGTGCCGCCTTTTTATCATTCAAATCTGCAAGGGCCCTGATGCAACCTATGGTTATGAGACCGTTCTCATCATTAAGGCCGTTTACGAATATATCGAACAACGAGCTGCCTTCAAGTGCGCCGAGCGCAGAAAGAGCATAATACCTTGTCCATAGGCCCTTGGTCTTATCGAGAAAAATTTCTACTAACCGATCTCTGAACATGTCCAGTTTTTTGTCTTTAATAACCTTCAATGCCTCATGGGGTATAGCACTGTCCATCAAGATTTTTTTCAGCAGATTTATATACCGCTCATTGTCAATAAAATTACCGATAACCGCGATAGAGTTTCTTCGCACCCCCTCATCGGCATCTGATGATAATTTCTCGATAAAGGGGAAACTCTTCTCACCATCTATAAGGCCTGTCGCTGAGAGGTATATCTTTTTGTCTTCGCTTGTACCGTCATAGACAAAATGTTGCATAAGTTCCATGGCCTGACCGGCGTCAAGACTGACCAGAACTTTGAGGGCCTTTGTTCTCACATCGGCAAAACCTTTTTGTGCAATACCTATAATTTCATCTTTCAGTTCCTGAATCGACATGGCTCCCACCGCATCCACGGCAAATCCTTTTATGTGACCGTCGGTATCCTTTATTGCTTCCCGCACAATCGCACAGCAACTTCCATGAACAATGCCGGGTATACCGGTAATAATCTCTCTCTTCACATCCATGGGAGAGGAGAGAAAAACGTTCAAGAGGAGCGGTTCTTCCAGTTTGACACCGGCAATCTTACAGGCTTTCACGAGCGGGAAGAGATGCTTCTCATCTCGCTTCATATAATCCTCAACCAAGCCGGCCCAAACATCACTCATGGAAGCAAAAAGCGTGAGCGCTGCTCCGAAATCTTCGCTATCGCGGTCCATTTCCGCGAGTATACCGAGTATTGCATCACAGGTTTCGCTGTTTCTGAAATGGGTCAACATACGTATTATTTCCAGTGAGTACTGTTTTTCATAACGGAGACTGTTTAAGAGATGCTCATATAATTCATCGCCTATCTTTTCTTTGAGCTTTTCAAAGATCTCTTCGTTACCTTTTTCGAGAATAATCTTTAAATAGGTATTTCGCTTCTGCCTGTCCCAGCCCTTTAAGGCTTCAAATACTTCGTTAAGAATATTATCATCTGCATATCCAAGGAGCACTTCACAGGCAGCGATCGATAGTTCTTCTCCGCTTGTCTTAAAAAATTCCAGAAGCTGCGGTACGGCGCTTCTGCTCTTTGTTCTCCCGATGCTGTATATGGCAGAAAAGGCAATCCATTCTTCGTCTTTCAGGGCATCAAGAAGGGCTCCGGCTGCCTCTTCGTCTTCAAATTCACCAAGCGCCACACATGCAGCGTTTCTTACATTGTCGGCATCTTTGGAGAGCTTCCTGATAAGGTCCGGGATCGCCCGTTTATCCTTAATAAAGCCCAACACTTCACAACCATAAACCCTGATATCTTCATTGTCGTCATCAAGCATTCCAACGATACCATCAAGATGAACTCTTCCTATCTTTTTTAAGACGTCGAGGACGGCCATCCTCGCACCGGTATTCTTCTGCTGTAAAAGGGGAATAATACCTTCCACAGCCTCTTTGCTCGGGGAAGATATCAAGGCGTCAATAGCCTTCTCCCTTTCAAAATTATCGCCGTCCCTTAGAAGACCTATCAGGTGCGTTAATTCTTTTTTACTCGTCTTCTTTTTTGGCGCCCCTTGAGTTTTATCGTTTCTCATAACACCCTCATTATCTCCTCGGATATTTTATCTATGGGAAGCACTGCGTCGGCGAGATTGGCGCTGATAACCGCTTTCGGCATGCCAAAAACAACGCAAGTCTCCCCATCCTGTGCGATAATATAGCCGTGTTTCGATTTCATCTGTTTCATACCGTTGAGCCCGTCGTTACCCATGCCCGTCAGTATAACGCCAATCGATTGTTCCCCATATACATTCGCAGTAGATGACATGAGAAGATCAACGGAAGGGCGGTAGATGTATTGCAATTCGTTCACGAATTCGATGACCACTTCTTTTCCCCTTCTCTTGAGTTCTACATGCGTATTCCCGGGTGCAATGAAAGCAACACCGGGTACAAGCGGCTCCCTTTCTTCCGCTTCTTTCACGTGAAGCTGGGAGACAGCGTCAAGTCTCTGTGAGAAGGATTGGGTAAAGAGTTTCGGCATATGCTGGGCTATAACGATGGGAACAGGAAAACTCTTCGGAAGGCTTACGAGGATATGCTGGAGGG
>Ga0182017_10004798_pt1 | contig 10049 bp, 11 predicted proteins | sample 712E3DmetaG_FD_120492 | JGI IMG/M metagenome (GOLD analysis project Ga0182017, IMG submission 120492) | Permafrost microbial communities from Stordalen Mire, Sweden - 712E3D metaG | ecosystem: Environmental > Terrestrial > Soil > Wetlands > Permafrost | place: Sweden: Stordalen | collected... | reverse complement strand
CCCCGACCATCCCTGGCGCAAGCCCTTCCTCCCCATAAAGGGGACATCTCTACTTTGTGATTCAGGGGACATTCTTACTTTGGGTTGACAGAACCAGATTCATTTTCCAGCCAGATCGTTATCGGCCCATCGTTCTGGATCTCCACCGCCATGTGCTCGCCAAACCTGCCGGTTTGGGTGGGAACGCCCTGCCCGCGCAGCAATTCAACGAAATGTTCGACCAGCGGAGCGGCGATTTCCGGCCCGGCTGCATCGGTGAAGGACGGACGCCGGCCCTTGCGCGTATCCGCATAAAGTGTGAATTGTGAAACGACGATCGCTTCGCCTTTTATATCCAGTACGGAGAGGTTTGTCTTGCCTTGCTCATCTTGAAATATACGCAGGTTCGCGATCTTCTCTGCCAGAAAACGTGCCTGGTCCTCTCCATCATGATGGCCGATTCCGAGCAGGATTAATAATCCTTTTCCTATGCTCGAAATAACCTTTCCTTCGACGGATACACTCGCATGGGAGACGCGTTGTAATAAGGCTCGCATATCGTTTTTTGGGTTTTGGACTTCCGGAGTCTACGGCAACTGTACGGCAGCGCGCACTTCTTTCATCGTTTCTTTTGCGATGCTGCGGGCTCGTTCCGCCCCATCGTTCAGGATCTCCGTTACCGCCTGCGGTTTCGAGGCGAACTCAGCGCGTCGGGCCCGGAACGGTTCAAGGTGGTGGTTGAGGTTCTTGGCAAAGAGTGTCTTGCATTCCACACAGCCGATTCCCGCCCGGCGGCATTCCGTATTGACCCTGTCAATATCGCTCTGCGGAGAAAAGACTTTGTGCATCGTGAAGACGTTGCAAATATCGGGGTTTCCCGGGTCGGTGCGCTTGATGCGGGCCGGGTCCGTGACCATCTGCAGTACGCGTGCTTTCGTATCTTCCGGAGCGGCGGCAAGTTCGATGTGATTGTTCAAGCTCTTGCTCATTTTCTCCTTGCCGTCGATGCCGAGCACCTTGGGGATCAGGGTGTTCTTCATTTGCGGTTCGACCAGCACCTTGGTGTTATATCGGTAATTGAACGAACGTACCACCTCGCGCGCAAACTCCAGGTGCGGAGCCTGGTCGATTCCGACCGGCACGACATCCGTTTTGTAAAGCACAATATCCGCCGTCATCAAAACCGGATAGCCAAGCAGGCCATAATTTACGTTATCGGGCTGCTGACGGACCTTGTCCTTGAAGGTGGGCAGTTCCGTCAACTTTCCTAGCGGCGTGACCATGGATAGGATCGTGTGCAGCTCGGTCACTTCAGGGACGTGCGACTGGATGAACATGATCGTCTCTTCCGGCCGGATGCCGGCAGCCAGCCAATCGAGAGCCATTTCATTCGTATTTTGCTTGAGGTTCTCGGTATCTTCAACCGTCGTGAGCGCGTGCAGGTCCACGATGCAGTAGACACAATCGTAATCGTCCTGCAAGGCCACGTAGTTTCTGATGGCGCCAAGATAGTTGCCGAGATGCTGGCGTCCCGTGGGCCGGGCACCAGAAAAAACACGTCCCTTTTTTGCCATTATTTATCCTTCAACCATTTTATTGACCAGACCTACGACCTCGCCTGCTTCAGCGTGCCGTTTCGTCTTGAGTTTGGAATAGATCAGTTGACCGTTGACGCTGACCTCGAAGCGGCCTTCATCCGATGGGACAAGCGTTATCGTTTCGATCAAGTGCTCGAATTGCTTGAGCAGGTCACCTGCCAGGCCAACGGCCCGGTCGGTGTAGTGTCAGACTGCACAGTAAACGATCTCGATCTTGAGCATATGCCCTCCCGTTTATTGTTCTTCGTTCCGGGTTTTACAACGCTTTCCGACCTTCAACGTGAAACTGGCTTCAAAATGATATGAAATCAAACGTTAGAAAATTATAACATGCCGCATCTAAAGACTAGGCGCTACACCGCTGCCGCGCTATAATTTAGTATATTTTGAAGTAATGGAAGTTAGGAGTAAGTAATGCCTGTCTACACTTATCGTTGTGAATCCTGCGGGGTCCAGTTCGACCGCCAGCAATCCTACACCGATACACCTCTCAAAGTTTGTCCTGAATGCCGCAAAAGAAGCCTGAAGAAGGTCATTTCGCCGGTGCGTATCGTGTTTAAAGGTTCGGGATTCTATTCCACCGATAACCGATCCCCCTCCGGTGGTATTAGTTCAGATCCGGTAAAAAAAGAGGAGAAAAAGGACGCCGCCAAGGACTCCAAACCGGCCAAGGAAAGTAAGGATAGCAAGGAAAGCAAACCCACCGAAAAAAGTGAATAGGCTCTACAAAAACACTGGACAAACCGCCGATCCTTCGATCGGCGGTTATGATTTTAGGGATTCGTAAAAACACAATCATTAAAATTTTCTATGAAGTGGCAGACTTTTACCCTACCACGAAGTGGTAAGACATCTTCCCTGTTTCTATACTTTCTCATAGCGGATATTGACGTTGGTCTTGCCGTTGCCGAGGTCCACACCCTGGACAACGATGGACTGTCCGCTTGGATCGCCGTCGAAGACCATGCTGAATGTGGTATTCGTGATGGCGGTATTGACGGTGCGTTCGGTGAGACCTTCCTTTGTTAACGCATCGCGATAGAACGCGATCGTGTCTTTCAGGCTCATGCTGGTTTGAAAGTTGATCGAATTGTTCCCGGTATCGATAAAGTTGCTCACGTTGCTAGGAAGCGGGAATTTGGTGTTATATCCGCTGGCGCCCGACCCACTACCTCCGGAGCTTCCTCCTCCACCGAGCACACTGCATGCCAGCGAGATCACTACGAACACGGATAAGCCAAGCAACCATCGGTATATGTTCATCGCATATTTCTCCTCAATTTGGATGGGATATATCCAATATTATACAAAAATCCGCCATGAAAAAAAATGACACATTCTACCTATATGATGATTGGAATTAAGGAAACTGCCAAACTACAATAGGCAGCGGGCCAGGGGTTGGAAATAATGTAAAGAGAATGAGAGTCTTCAACGATAAGGTAAATAAACCAATCCGTTGGTATGTATCGCGCACAGCTATTTTAAAATCAATGACTCATAGATAAGGTTTTGGTTTTAAAAATATCCGCCTTTAGTGTATCAGGCTAAAGGCGGATTAATTTTTTGGTTGATGAGCTATCGCTTATAGCGGTGCCGTTTCTTTTAGATCCGGGCGCGGGGGCGGATTCTTCTGCCCGTAGATAAGGTCCGCACCGGCCAGTGAAATGACGTCACCGGGGTATAGGATGCACTGATTAACTCTCTCCCCATTGACGAATGTTCCACCGGTGGAATTCAGATCGAAAATAATATAACGACTGTTGATCGCCCGCAGCTGGGCGTGGGTGCGTGAAACCCGCGGATCGTCGAGGACCAGGGTATTCTCTATGCGCCGTCCAATATTGACTACGGCCTGGGTAAGCGGAATCACCCGGGTTCCATCGATGATCACGAAAGCGTCTTCAGGAATGGTACCTCCATCGTCTCCCGATTTTGCCTGGAGATCTTCAGTCTCGTCTTGTGAATTACCCATAACTTCCCTCCCATAATAGGTTAATATAACCCCGGTTTGTAAAGCACTCAACTCATTATACGGAATATCAGGGAATTATTCAAGCTCTTATCTCTTCCCTGATTTTACTCGTATTTGCTTTGCCAGGCTCTTCAGACGTCCTCGAAGGGACTTTGGCGCTCCCTCCTTGTCTCACTTGGTGGGAGTGCAGATTGAGGGATCCGAAGGGTTCCGTTTATTGAGTCTCTATTCTCAGGTAAATTCGTAAATTCTATAAAGACTTCGAGCCTCACTGGGCCTTTGGTCATTCCGGAACTGAATTCCGGTGTATCGCGAGCGTATCTCTATCGTAAAGAACATAATTCTTTTCGTTTTTCGCAAGTTGGCGGGCGAGATCGATATCACTTAAGATCTGCTTTTCGTCCTTGTAACCTGCATCGCACAGGACGATCCCTACATACGCCCGTACGCCATTGGCGTTTGGGTTCGACGAAAGGCATTCCCTCAGTTCCTGTTCAACTCGCCCTGCAATTCTTGATGGGATATCTTCCCTCGATACATCTTCGATCAGGATCAGGAAAAGGCTGTCGGCAAAGCGGGAGATCGTATCGGTCGGACGCAGCAAAGTTTTAATACATGAGGCCGTCTCATGCAGGAAAGTGTTGAGGTGTTCTATATCCAGTCGTCCATGCATTAGTTCGAACGGAGCAAGATCAATGAATAACACGCCGAACCGGTCAACATCGATCTGTTTCGCCCTCTCGAGTGAGTAGGCAAGCCGGACCGTAAAGAAGGTATCGTTGTAAAGATGTGTAACCTCATCCCACGGTAACTCCTTGAGCGAGCCCTGTGTAATTTGCAGGCGCTGCACCAGGTTGCTGAGCTGATCCAAGTTAACCGGCTTCAAGAGCACCAGGTCCGGTTCGACCGGTAGGCTGTCGGCGGCCTGGGAATGTGCTGTAACTACAACCACGGGCACTTTCATCAACCGCTTATCGTTGCGAATCTTCTCCAGGATCTTCGCTCCGGGAACACCGGGCAGGTTCAAATCAAGCAGGATGACATCCGGCCTAATTGCTTCGAGGCGCTTCATCGCTTCTGTACCATGCAGTACGATCTCGGTGCGATAACCAGCAATATCGAGAACATGACGGAATAGAGCCGCAATGTCCCGTTCATCTTCGATGATCATGGCTAATGGTTTTTCCATACTTATTCCAGACTGTATATGCCTAAAACAACCTATCCTACGGCCAGGCAAAGGATCAGGATCGAAAAGAAAATTCGTTTCTTATACATGGTAAAGTCTCTCCTCGGTACGATTAAAGTCTTTACGTATTATGCGGCAATTTTAAATCGGACTCAATAGGCCATATTGGTGAGAGCAAGCCTTTACAATTCATTGGACGACACTTTCAATAGCGTTAGTGTAAGACTGCACAGAAATAATCGCATCTTAAAAGATTTCTGCTTGGATCAAGGATAAGATCTGAGTGGCTGGAATATACACAAGAAAAATAAGAGAGCCATTAAAAAGGAAGACCCTTGGGCCAGGGCTTGATCCTCCACATGCATCCTATTGACCTTGCAATTTCCGGGATTATAATCGCCGGGCATTATGATGAATGTCCCCGGTCGACCAGGGGTGAAAATGCTCTCTAAATTATATTATCTGCCTCAACTCGCTGCCTCACATAAAGTACCGAAGCAGTATCACCTTCAGTAGTTACTATTTCTGAGTAATGAGCCAGGAGAGAAATACGCGCGCTAAGCCATCTGCCATCCGGTTGGCTAAACTTGTTTTTTACATCGGCATGATCGGGCTGTTGGCCGTCTCAACGTTGGTGATCTTTCAATTATCCGATGGAAGGACACAGCCGCTCCCCTCTATTCTCCAAATTTCCCTTGCGGCAAAACGTCCGAATGTTTCACAGGTCCCCGACCCGCAAGGAGGAGCGAATATCGGGATAGCTTATCCGTCTACCACATATCTCTGTATCAATGGGTGCAGGCCACATCAAAATTGGATCGAGTTTTATCTGCCCTCGGATGGTTATCTTAAGAATACATTGAGGCTCAGGACCTCACTTTTCCTTGGACAGATATATACCCTTGGAATTTCATCGACACCCTGCAAACATCAGGAAAAAGCGGGATATACCTGTTTGGATATGCAAATAAGTCATACACTTCTCTGGGCATTGACCGGCGTGAACCTCACCCCGCTGGGACAGCTTCGGGACACAAATAATTGGTGGCTGGAATATACGCAGAAACAATAAGGTACTGCTTGAAACACCGGGTTTAAGCTGAAACATTCATAATCAAAAATCCGCCACAGTCTGGTGGCGGATTTTGTATGCGGTCACGAAATTCGTGTTCGATCGGTTCTCTCGACAGCATCCGGATTACTTTCGGCTTATACCTTTTTCTTCTTTTCCGGAACGACTACTTCGGATCCGAGCAGTTCCGTGAACAGCGAGTGGTAATAGATCATGGCCTGCCTTAAGTCTTCCGTATCTGCCTTGTGTTCCTGGTTCTTGATCGCGATCTCCCGCGCCGCGCGGTAATTATCGACCAATGCAGGATAATTGATCGAGATATCGGCCGCACGCTGATCGAAATCAGAGACCGGATAGTCACGGACCTGCATGACTTCCATGATCAGGTGGTCGGCCTCCAAAGTCGCCTTTGCGGGTTCGTCGACAAATTTGGCCTGGACAGCCGTCCAGTCGCCCTGATAACGCTCGCGCTCTTTAATGGTAAGGGGTTTAATATTTAAAGTATCGACATGCTTCTGGCGTGCATCCATTTCTTTCTGTGCCTTCTTCTCGGTACCCGCGGACTCGACCGTGCGATCATATTCGTTGCCAAATTTATCATGGAACTTGTCCGACCGTTTACGGCGGGCAAAGACCGGGGCCAGGATGACGCCCATGATCACCAGGATCAGAACAACAGCGATGAGTATATATGTGGAATTCATAATTAATCTCCTTATTAACGTGTGTAAATGCTGATATATTTACCGGCTAAATTTTCGAGCACGGCACAGTGTTCACCGTCTCGAACCAATTAATGCGCCCAGGATCATAAATACGACAGCCACACCCACCAGAAAACCAAGGTTGTACTGGCTTCCGTCGTTGTGCACTTCGTACATCTGCCCGCCCTTGTTGATGAATGACATTATGAGGGTTATCGGGGAGATGATCCCGTGCCAGATCCCCAGCAGGATGCCGGCGGGACTCCCATGTTCATCTGCAGTGTTGACCAGTGGGTTCGGGCCCGGCGCATAGACTTGTATGCTTACCCCGGGTACGTTGATCTGACCGTTGGGAGTCGGTGTACCGGCTTTTGTGCCCGGCACCGGCGTATTAACCTGTGCGACGGATCCGGGAGCACAGCCCGAGGTCATCACAAGCGTTATGGCCATTAAAACGAATATGAATAGTTTTTTCTTCACAACTTTCCTCCGGGTCTGAACGGCCAGGCCTTTTGCGGTAACGATCTGCAGCAGGCTTGCGGGTTACGGGACCCAATGTAACTCCTCTATCATCTTACAAGCAATATTCCCCGGCCGCATCCAACGACCGGGGAATATCGATCTCCGCCATTTGGGGGAGACTTAAAAGCAGGGCATCCAGCATTCTGCTTTTGTGCACAAAGATGCACGGACCAAACTCAATACTTTACTCAATAAAAGGCTGTGAGGGATGTAACTTTGCCATTCGAGGGTTCAAGTCCTCTTACAATCCATTTTTGGATCATCGCATTACGATCATTGGCTTCCTTGTGTAAATAATGTTGGCCCGCTTTTTTTATTGTCTGTTATCGCTATTTCTGTTGATCTATAAATGCCCTGAATGCATCATAGGCGGGTTTTTTGCGCGCGGGGGTTGCATCTTGATCAATCAAACCAAGATGGTTGAAGGTGTCAGAGCCCCTTTTGATGTTAAAGAGCGAAAACCAAAGGCAGACACTGCCGCCCTGTTCGGCGCAGGCGGAAAGACGCGCGGTCACTTGCTGTGCCTGCAATATCTCGAATTGCGTCAGGTCCTGAGTCCAAGATACCGGCGTGCTCTTGCACTCAACAACTGGCCCGCCGTTCTCGGTCGAGATCCATGGGACCGTTTTGCCGGCGGGCAGCAGGTCCTTGACTGCTTTGACTTTGGCGGGAATGTCTTCCACACAGCCGTAGAAATGCAAATCGATTGCGTCATACTTCCCCTGGGTCAGTAACTCGGTCACGTAATTAACGGCAAATTTGTGGCCCGGGTCATTCGGGTCGATAAGCTGATTCAGTGTCCCCGACGAAAAACTTGCCAGGACCACCGGGATATTGGGGTTCACCGATTTAACCGCTTCATAGAGCGCTTGTTGTTGAGCCAGGTATTGATCCATCGTCCCACGCCAATAATAAGACTTCGCGGTCACCACTGACGCATCAAAGATTTCATTCCCGCCCTGCACCCACACCTGTTGTCCCGATTTGAGATAGCTCAATTCGGGCTGCAGAACGGCCCGAACATCCTGTTGAAACTTTTCTTTGGAATTGTAGGGAAAGCCCCCGGCAAACCATTTTTGCGGTGTGCCGTAATCTTTCACGATGTTCGCTGGATCCTGGTTGAGTATCGTCAGCACCACATTGATGCCTGAAGACAGGTACTGCTGTGGATATGTCTGATCGCCAACGCCCAGTGTAAAATTCAACCGCACCCAGCCGGCGCCGAGCTGTTGCGCTGCATTCACCGCCTGGTTTGTTGTGACATCCTGACTCACGTAAACGCCAAACTGGTTGGGACTCGGAACAGGCGTGGGTTGTTGAGTGGCAACCATTGGCGCGAACATCGAGCACGCCAGGAGCAACCCGAGCGCAATGATCGACATCGTCGATCGGAACAATTTTTTCAATTTGCCTCCCACCGATTCTGTGTTTTCTCAGAAATAAGATTGACAATCGTGTTGCAGATTTTGCGTTACGTCGTCTGATCCCTTACGCAATGGATCTCGCACGGGAATTTATGGGCATGCCAAGGTAACATCCTTTTGGTTCGATGTACCTGCACCGTTGAATGCTTCGACGGCATAAGTCAACGTGGGCGCCGTGGCACCTAAAAAGCCCGGTATGTAACTTATGTTGGTGTTTTCCGAGTAAGTGGTTGAGTTTGCGTCGAGTGTTGCAAGGAGTTTTCCATCCCGGTAAATATGGTAACCATCTTCGTTATTTGCGGCATCCGTCCAGTGCAGATCGGAATGCACTTTCCCTTCCTCAACAAAGCCGTTCAGATGCCATTTACATGAGACATCGCCCCCAAAGCTCTTGGGTGTTGCGGGAATGACAGGCGCCGGGACAGCGGTGGGGGGAGCAGGCGGTGGGACCATTTCCGGCAGGTTGTCCGTATTTCCCGTAATAGTTGCATATTGACCCCACAGCCAGCAGTTTCCTCCCCCGCTTGGGGTCTTGATGATCCAATAATTTGCTTCCGTATACTTCCCGACTACTTCAGCTGACTCTCCCACGTTGAGCGAGTCGATAAGGTCATAGTCGGTGCTCGGCCCGGTTCGGCAGTTGGTCGGTGAGCTTACGCTTACCATCGGGATGGTCGGCGTGGTGGTCATGGCGGTGGCCGTGACCTTCGGACGGGGTGTCCGTGTGACGATGGGCCGTTTTGTCCTGACCGGATTGGTCGAGCTCTGGATGATCAAAGCCTGTGCTGTGATCGTGCCCGCCAGGTTGGATTGTTGATTATTGCTATTCTGGCCGGTTGGCGCACCACAGGCCAGCATGGCCAGGATCAGAATAAATGATGCGGCTATGGCAGATATTCTTGTTTTCATTTTCCTCCTCATTGATTGATTGTGATATTCACTCGGAAATGAAAAGGCAATCAATCGTGTTGCTGATTTTGCGTAACGCTGCCTGGTCCCTATTGCTGCCGGGATCTCACTAGAGGGTCTAGGGGCAATTTAAGGTTACTTCCTTTTGGATTCGATGTACCTGCTCCGTTAAACGCCTTAATGGAGCAGATTTCTCCTGGCTTGGCCATACGCGCTATCGTCTCCTTTGTTTTAGGAATGATCTACGGTCCGATTGGTTGAACTGTTTTATATTGTGGTTTAACTAGCGTATATTTAGACGTTGGCGTCGCTGTCGCCTTGAATGTATATAATGGTTTTTGTTGTTGTTGAAGTTGGAGCATCTTAGACGTTGGTGTTGGTGTTGGTTTTTTTGTCGGCACATCCGTGGGAGGGGCAGGAGGCGGGATCATTTCAGGCAGCTTATCTGTATTGCCCGTAATGGTTGCATATTGCCCCCACAGCCAGCAATTTCCTGCCCCGCCGGGAGTCTTGATGACCCAATAATTTCCGCCTGAATATTTCCCGACCACTTCGGCTGTCTGTCCCACGCCAAGTGAGCTTATTATGTCATAGTCGGTGCTCGGACCGGTTCGGCAGTTGGTCGTTGAGCTTACGCTCACCATCGGGACAGCTGGCGTGGAAGTGGGAGTTGGTGT